>Ga0308309_10001762_pt1 | contig 12859 bp, 4 predicted proteins | sample HubBroMetageWFT5_FD_192491 | JGI IMG/M metagenome (GOLD analysis project Ga0308309, IMG submission 192491) | Warmed and freeze-thawed soil microbial communities from the Hubbard Brook experimental Forest, New Hampshire - Hubbard Brook CCASE Soil... | ecosystem: Environmental > Terrestrial > Soil...
ACCACGGAAAAAATCAAGTCCCACAATCCGTCGCATCCCGATCAAGTCATTGGCGTATTCCAGAAGGCCACCGTGGAGATGGCCAATCAGGCGGTCGAAAAAGCTCATGCCGCGTTTGAGCGCTGGAAGCGCGTGCCGGTGGAAGAGCGCGTGGCCTGCCTGTATCGCGCGGCGGACATTTTGCGCAAGCGTCGCTACGAACTCGATGCCTGGCTGAGCTACGAAATCGGCAAGACCTGGCCCGAAGCCGATGCGGATATCGCCGAGCTGATCGATTTCTGCGAATACTACGGGCGCGAAGCGTTGCGGCTGGGCGCGCCGCAGAAGCTGACGCCCTTCCACGGCGAGAAAAATTATCTGAAATATATTCCGCTGGGCGTGGGCATCGTGATTCCGCCGTGGAATTTCGCGGCGGCGATCATGGGCGGCATGACCGTGGCTGCGATCGTCACCGGAAATACGGTGATGGTAAAACCATCAAGCGATTCGCCGACCATCGCTGCGATCTTCATTGATATTTTGTACGAGGCGGGCGTGCCGGGAGATGTCGTCAGCTTTTTCACCGGACCAGGCAGCACGGCGGGCGAAGCGCTGGTGACGCATTCCAAAACGCGCTTCATCGCTTTCACAGGATCGAAGGAAGCAGGGTTGCGCATCGCCGAACAGGCGACAAAAACTCAGCCCGGACAAGTTTGGATCAAGCGCACCGTGCTGGAAATGGGCGGCAAAGACGCGATTGTAGTGGATGACGAAGCGGACGTGGACGCGGCGGTCGAGGGCGTCGCGCTTTCGGCGTTCGGTTATCAAGGGCAGAAGTGCTCAGCGTGCTCACGCGCAATCGTCGCGGAAAAAGTTTACGACGAGTTCCTGGGCAAGCTGGTGGAGCGTGTGAAAAAGATGAAAGTTGGTCCAATCGAAGATCCCGCCAATTATATGGGCCCGGTAATCAATAAAGCCGCGATGACTTCGATTCTCGGCTATATTGACCAGGGAAAAAAAGAAGGCCGCCTGGTGGCCGGCGGAAAACGTGCTGCGGGCGACGGATATTTCATCGAGCCGACGATCATCGCGGACGTGGATCGCAAAGCCCGCATTTTCCAGGAAGAAATTTTCGGTCCCGTGCTGGCGGTGACCAAAGCGAAAGACTTCGATGAAGCGCTTTCCATGGCCAACGACAGCGAATTCGGATTAACCGGTGCCGTCTATTCGCAGAACGCGCAGAAAATCGCGCGCGCCGAAGAGGAATTTCACGTAGGAAATCTCTACATGAATCGCAAATGCACCGGCGCAATGGTCGGCGCGCATCCCTTCGGCGGCTTCAACATGTCCGGAACAGATTCGAAATCCGGCGGCCAGGATTATCTGCTGCTCTTCACGCAAGCGAAGACGGTTTCAGAGAAAATCGGCGGCACAAAATAAATTTCGTAAGGGCACGGCATGCCGTGTCCTTATCTTGTCGTCGTGGAAATGTTCACCGCCGGTTTTAGCTTGAACACGTAACGCAAGACGACATACGCAACAGGTCCCGACGCCAGCAACAAAGGCGCGTAGCGCCACACGTAATCCTCGCTCTGCGCGATTTTCAGAACGCACAACACCAGCGGAAAAATCAAAATGTAGGCAATGCCCAGCGCGCCACCAGGAATCCGAAAACTGCGCGGCGCCTCCGGCAATTTTCTGCGCATTTGCCACGCGGCGAACAGCGTCAGCAGCGTAGTAGCGATGCGCGTCCAGATATAAATGTTCACCATATCCTCAACGTCGAACTTCGCCAGCAAACAATACACAACCGCTGAGAGCGCGATCGCCCGCGTGGGCGTGCCGTAACGTTCGTGGATCTTCCCAAGCCACGCCGGAAGATAACCATCCTGCGCCATCGTCGCCGGCACGCGCGTGGTGTAAAGAATCGTGCTGTTGGAAAGCGAAAGCGTGCCGATCATCGCCGCGATCAACATCGCAGCGCCCAGAGCAGGTCCGCCAATCAGGCGCGAAGCAGTGACGATGTAATCCGTCTTCCATTCCTGCCAGTTGCCCAGCACCGCGAGTGCTAGCGTCGTGGGGAGAACGTAGGTGAGGATGTTCATCGGCGTGTTCCATGCGAGGATGCGCACGAAGGTCTTCTGCGGGTTTTTCATTTCGCCGGTCGAGCTGGAAAGTTGTTCGTAGCCAGCGTAATTCCACATCGCAAGCGCCAGGCCTTTGCCGAAGACGCTGCCGAACGGCGCACCCGGCGGAACGAACGGAACCACCGGATTGTAATGCATGTGAAATAGCGCAACCGCGCACAACCACGTAACCGGAATCATCACCGCGACCAGCAGCGCGACGGAAAGCCATCCGGCAACTTCAATTCCGCGCGCGTTCAAATACGCCAGAACGATCAGCACCAGACACGCGCCCGCCCATTTTGCGTATCCCGTCAGCGACGGAAAATAAATGCCAAGGTAGTCCATCACCAACACGCCATAAAGACTGTTGAGCAAAAATGTGCCGGTCCAATTCCACCAGCCGCACTGAAATCCCCAAAAGTCTCCAAACGCCGCGCGGCTCCAGCGATAAAATCCGCCTTGCACCGGGAGCAAGCTGTTGAGTTCCGCCGAAGCGAAAGAAATCGGGATGCTCCAGAAAAATGGAACGAAGGCGAGAAACACCAGCGCCATGCCGGGACCGGAATCGTGAAAAATGCCTTCGTAACCGAAAGGCCCGCCGGCCGTGTAGCCATAAAAAATGCAGAGCAGCGGAAGAAAACCGATCTGGCGCAGGCGCGCGCCGTCGGAGTTTGGCGGTTGCTCGGTTTCAGCGGAAGTTGTTGGCATCGAGCTGCTGGGCGATGTTGCGTGCAGAGTGCGGATGATATGGGAGTGCTCCCCGGTTTTCAACGACAAAGAAAACAATCGCTTGACGCGGCAGCCTAGGCGGTTAGAGAATCCGCGCTCAGCCCAAGCCCCGTCGTAAAACGAGACTGCCTCGGTTCAGCAGTACTGCGCAAAATTCAGTTATGAGTGATTTACGCCAAATGAGAAGTGATCAGTGGCAAGTGATGAGTGACGAATGGCCAGTGACAACTGATAAGCGACCATTGGCCAGCGATCCGCGACGTCTGACGGCTAATCCGCGGCTAGCGGCTCGAAAATGTTTTGCATGCGCCTGACTGCGTGAGGATCGACGCAAAGACTCGGATTAGGCCTCTTTCTTCGACGAACTACGAGGGGCGGCGGCGTTTGACGGGCGGTTGGGCTGTCTGTGGCTTCCCAGTTGCACTATTAAGGTAACGTCGTGTTGGTCCCCGTAGCGGCGCATCTCCAAGTAGGCCCTAAGTTCTTTGCGAACATGACGTTGCGCGTGGTTGGCAACTCCTCGCGGACGGGGCGGCGAAGGGGCATGCGCAAAGTTTTGCACTTGTGTCCGTATTGTTTGCTGCCGGAGGAAATATGTCGCTTAGGCGCATCTTGAGACGCGCGTGGGGATTTCTGATTTTCGGGATTTGTATGCAATTTGCGAGCGTTCTGCTGCAGGGCGGATTGTCCGCGCAGGCGGCGCCGAAGGCTGGCGACGGAAATAGCGCGAGCGCCGTGAGCGCGCAAGAGCAGCAGAAGATCGCTGCGAGCTCGATCAAAATGCCGCTGTTCTTTGAAGCGAATGAAGGGCAGACGGATCCGAGCGTGCGATTTCTGACGCGCAGCGGCGGGTACACGACGTTCCTGACGCCGACGGACACCGTGCTGGTGGAAGGAAAGAACGGGAGCGTGAGCGGCGAGAAATTCGGGAAGGGAATTGCGGCGTTTCGCGCGGATGCGAAAAATTCGAAACAGTCCGTGGTGCGGATGGAACTGCTCGGAGCGAATACCGCGCCAGAATTTCAGGGACTGCAGGAGCTGCCGGGGAAAGTGAACTACCTGATCGGAAAGGATCAGACGGCGTGGCACACGAACGTCACGCTATTTTCCGAAGTGCGGGTGGCGAAAGTTTATCCGGGAGTGGATTTGCTGTTCCACGGCGACCAGCGGCAACTGGAATACGATTTCGTGGTGGCGCCGGGCGCGGATGCGGGGCGGATTGGGTTCCGGATCAAGGGCGCGCAGAAAATCGAAATTGCCGCGGATGGCGATTTGATTTTGCACACGGCGGATTCGGAATTCGAAATGCGCAAGCCCGAGATTTATCAGGGCGAGGGCGCGAGCCGCAGCCAAGTGCAGGGCCGATTCGTGCTGAGCGCGAAGAACCGGGTGCGCTTTGAACTAGGGCCTTACGATCATGCTCAGACATTGGTGATTGATCCGAGGATTAACTACGCGACATTTCTGGGAGGCGCGGGGCTCGACTTGCTGCAGGCGCTGTCGGTGGACACATCCACTCCGGGCGCGCCCAAGGTTTACGTGACGGGGTTCACGGATGACATCGCGACGTTTCCGGAAGCCAGCACAAAGGTGGGGAATCCCACGACCGCCGCAGGAGGGGAGAATATTTTTGTCGCGGAGATTGATGCGACAAAGACGCGCGGTGCATCGCTGGTTTATTTGACTTTTATCGGGGGCAGCACGCCGTTTACGGCGCTGGGTGGGACGGTTTGCGGCACGGCGTCCGGATTCCTCGCGCTGGACACCAGTCAAGGGGTTGCGAGCGTTGAGCCGGTAATCGGAGGACAGACGCTATGCAGCGATTATCCCGGTACAGTGCTAAATCCGGTGACGGCGACCGGAACTGACGCCAGCGCGACGGTGGTAACGCGGCTGAAGCCGGGCGGCGCGGCAATAGACGCATCGGTGCTGCTGGGCGGCAACGGATTGATGGCAACCGGATACGTGTTCACGGATGCTGCGGGGAATGTACTTTTGACAGGGGCGACGGGTTCAACGAACTTGCCGACGAGCTCGGGTGCTTACATGTCAGAGTTCAACAACGGCGCGACGGGAGCGTTCGACGATTGCTACACAGTGAAGCTGGCGCGGTCAAATCTGACACCGGGTTATTTCAGCTATTTGAACGTGGGAGCGGGCAGCGTCAGCGGGCAGGCGGCGGGCTGCGGCGGAGTGATTGATTCGACGAATGAAAACATCCTGTACCTGGGAGGCGATACAGAATCGAGCGTGGCTTTCAGCGGAGCAGCTGCCGGGGTGCTGGGCTTCCAAAGCACGTTCCATGGGACGATCGACTCGTTTGCGATGAAGCTGGACACGAGTGTAAGCGGCTTCGGCGCGTTGAAGTATGCCACGTATGTGGGAGGCGGCGGGAAGACCGACGTACAAACCGGGGCGGTGGAGCTCGGCACGGGTGTGGTTGCGCTGGCGGGCCGGACAACTTCGAACAGCACTACGAACGCGCCGGACATTGTGACTGGCAATGCGCTAAGCGGGGGAAGCACTAATCCGGCGGCGAATTCCGCGGATGGGCAGGCAGGTTTTCTCGTGGTGATGGACACGACCAAGAGTGGTCTGGCAAGTCTCCTTTCAGGCAGCTACTTCGGCGGGAGCAGCGGCCAGGACGAGATCCGTGCGCTGGCCTACGACCCTCGGGTACCTTCTGGATACAACATCATCGTGGGCGGAGACACGGCATCCACGGATTTTCCGGTGCTTCATCCATTTCAGGGATCGCTGGTAGGAACACAGGATGCATTCGTTTCGTCATTCCTGATAACACCGACTTCGGCGCAGACATTGTTCTCGAGTTACATTGGAACGGGAGGCGTTTTAATTGGCGGCGTGTCCGTGGCGGAGAATTCCATTGCCGCGATCGGCGTGGACACAGGGCATGCGATGTACGTAGGCGGCAATGCGAGCTCGGGGAGTTATTTCGACAGCACCACGCCAGCAACGACGGTGAACGGATTTCAGACGACCTGCACGAGTTGCAGCGGCACGGTTCCGGAACCCGATGCAATGATATTTGCACTGCAAACGGCGTCTGGAGCGGCGCTGAATACGGTGAGCGCTTTTCCCGCGAGCGTGGGAACGCTGGCGGTGGGCGGTATGCAGCAATTTTCGGGGCTGGGACTCTATGGCGACGGAACTTTTCAGGACCTGACGAGTGAGGCGACGTGGAATTCTTCGAACACGGGAGTAGTGCAGATCGGGTCGACTGGACTGGCCACGGCGGTGGGCAGCGGCACGGCGACGATCACCGCGCAATTTGGGGGGCAGACGTCAGCGGGAGTATTGCTCACCGTTTCGGGTGGCGCGACGACATTCAAGGTGCAATTGGTGCTGGAAGGAACCGCGTTCGGCACGGTGATGGACAGCACGGGCGCCATCAATTGTACGAATACAACCGCACAGGGCGCGACAGGGACGTGCACGGCGAACTTTAACAGCAACGCGCAGGTGACGCTGACGGAGACTCCGGGCGCCGGCTCGGTATTTGGTGGGTGGGGAATAAGCAACGTCTGTCCCGGTACAACGGCGACGTGCACGTTCACAATCACCGCCGACCAAGAGATTTCGGCGACCTTCAACAACGGCACGGGAAATTTCGCGTTGAACGTGATTCCTGGCGCGAATGCGACCGGTGGCGGGATTGTGCTGGGTAACATCGGCGGGACGGGAACAACGATTGATTGCACTTTGAATGGGGTGACGACGCCGACGGGAGTTTGCACGCAAAATATATTGAGTGGATCGATCACCACGCTGACGGCCGAGCCGAACCCGATATCGAATTTCACGAGCTGGAGCGGGCCGTGCGTGATACCGACAGGACAACCGGCAAAGTGCGTGGTGACGATGGGCGCGGCACACACCATCACGGCAATGTTCACAGCGCAAACGAGCAGTTTCACCGTGGCGTTGACGGGCAACGGGACGGTGACGAGCATCTCGACGCCGACGGTCACGCCGGAGATTGATTGCGCGAATCCGGCGCCGCCCAGTGCGTGCTCGGCGAACTTTGCGTCCGGGACGTCGGTGACGTTGACGGCGACACCGGCGACGGGATACTCGTTCACGAATTGGACGGCGGGACCATGCGCCGGCGCGACGAATCCTTGCGTGTTCACGGTGAGCAGCACGAGTCCGACGAGCGCGGCGGCGGTATTTACAATAAATACTTATCTGCTGACGGTGAATCGAGCCGGGACGCTGGGGGGCACGGTCACGAGCAACGCAGTGAATGGGCTTGGCGGAAGCATCAGCTGCGGACCGGCGGCCGGGATTCAGGGTTGCTCGGTGATTGCGACGTATAACACGGCGGTAACGCTGACGGAGACGCCGCCAGCGGGCGGAAGCTTCGGCGGATGGAGCGCGACGCCGACTGCGTGCACGGTCGGAGCCACGACATGCACGTTCAATATGCCCGCGGGACCGGAAACAGTCACGGCGACGTTTACGACGGCCGTTGCGCCGCCACCAGTGCTGACGATCAGCAAATCCCACGTGGGGGACTTCGCCGTCGGTGAAACCGGAGACACCTACACCGTCACGGTATCGAACACGGCTGGCGCGGGACCGACGAGCGGAACAGTGACGGTGACGGACACGGTTCCATCGGGCTTAACGTTGGACTCGATGGCGGGGACGGGATGGACATGCGCCGCGGACAGCAACACTTGTACACGCAGCGACGTGCTGGCGGCTGGCGCGAGTTATCCGGCGATCACGGTGACGGTGGATGTAGCTAGCGATGCGACTTCGCCGCAGGTGAATTCGGTCACGGTGTCGGGCGGTGGATCGGCGTCGGCAACGGCGACGGATTCGACGCTAATCCTGGGGGGCGTGTCGACGCTGCTAATCGCGGCCGATTTCAACGTGAGCGGTGAAGGCGACGAAGACAAGCAGCGAGTGGACGGAACGAGCAAGCCGCTGCAGGTGACATTGACGAATACATCGGCCACGCAGACCGTGCACGTCAGCGGGGTTACACCGACTGCTCCGTACACAGCGACGACTGACTGCGCTACGCTCGCGCCGGGAGGCACCTGCCACTTGTTTATCAGTTTCAAGCCGGCCAGCGTTTGCCAGGACCAAACGGACCAAACACTGACAGTGAACGACGATGATCCGGGCGGTAACTTCGTGATGACCATTCACGGATGGGGCGCAGACAGCGCAATCAAAGTAGATGATCTGACGGATTCCACGCTCACGCCGACGGCATTGGCGCAAAGCCTAGTGGGCGCAGGAGTAGCGATTAGCAACGTAAAATATACGGGCGCGCTGCGCGCTGCGGGAACATTCACCAGCAGTTCGAATATTCTAGGTTTCACGAGCGGAATCGTGCTGAGCTCCGGTTCGGCGCGAAACGTGGCGGGCACGAACTGCGAAAACGGAATGTCGGTAGACAACGGCGAACCGGGGGACGCAGATCTGAACACGATCGTTGGCGAGGGCAGCACCACGAACGACGCGTCGGTGTTGGAATTTGATTTTGTGCCGACGAGTTCCGCGATTCGCTTCCAGTATGTATTCGGTTCGGAGGAATATCCCGATTTCATCGGGTCGTTTAACGATGTGTTCGGATTCTTCCTGACGGCGCCGGGCGGCGTGCCAGTGAACCTGGCGCTAATCCCGGGCACGAACCTGCCGGTATCAATCAACGATGTGAATGACGGCAATCCGAACGGCGTTCCACCGGTGCCTCCAACAAATTCACAATTCTATGTAAACAACCAGGTGTATTTCACTCCGAATGGACAAGTGTCGCCAGTGGATGCCGAGCCGAATGGCTTGACCACAGTGCTGACGGCGCAAGCGACGGTAACGCCAGGGTTGACGTATCACATCAAGCTAGCAGTTGCCGACGCGGACGACTTTGCGCTGGATTCAAATGTCTTCGTGCAGGCGGGAAGTTTGTCCAGCGCGAACGTGACGGCGAATCCGAATGCGCTTACTTTTGGCAGCCAGGCGCAGAACACGACGAGCGCATCGCAGCCGGTGACGATTGTGAATGTGGGCACGAGCACGGTGACCATCTCCAGCATCGCGGCGAGCACAAACTTCGGCGAGACGAACAGTTGCCCGGCGACTCTGTTGGCAGGCGACAACGAGGGTTCGGGGTGCATCGTCAATGTGACATTCACGCCGACGGCGACGGGAGCGTTGACCGGGACCGTGACGGTGACGTACACCAACGCAGGCAGCACGACGCCACAAACCACGACGATTACGCTGACGGGCACCGGAACGGCGGCGACGGGCGGGACGATCACGATTGCGCCGACCTCGTTGCCGTTCGGGATTGAGGGTTTGGGATCGACGAGTTCGCCGGAGACGTTGACGGTGTCGAACACGGGGAATACGGCGGTGACGTTCACGAGCATTGCAATGACGGGAGATTTTGCTGGCGCGACGTTGGCGCAGTGCCCGAGCATCGCGGTGGAAGGAACGCCGTGCACGTTCCACATTACTTTTACGCCGACGGCGGCGGGAACGCGCACGGGAACGATCACGTTTACGGACAACGCTACCGGAAGTCCGCAGACGGTGACGCTGACCGGGACGGGCGTTGCGGTTGCGATCGGCATTTCGCCAACTTCTTTGACGTTTGGAAGTCAGGCGGTGGGAACGACGAGCGCGGCGCAGACGGTGACGGTATCGAACAATGGCAATTTTCCGTTGATCTTCAGCAGTATCGTGACGAGCGGCGACTTTGCGGGTGCGACTTTGGCGCAGTGCCCGAGCATCGGAGAGGAAAACCCGCCGTGCGTATTTTCGATCACGTTCAAGCCGACGGCGACGGGAACACGGACGGGAGCGATCACGTTCACGGATACGGGGACGGGAAGTCCGCAAACAGTGACGCTGACTGGAACGGGCGCGCCCGGCACGGCGACAGTGACGGTGACTCCGAGCAGCTTGGCGTTTGGCTCGCAGGCACTGACGACGACAAGCGCGCCTTTGAGCGTGACGGTGATGAACACGAGCAGCGGGCCGGTGAATTTCACGGGCTTCACGGTTAGCGGCGTGAACGCGGGGGATTTTGCAGTGCCGCAGCCTTCGTCTAGTGCTGGGTGCAGTGCGACGGGAACATTGGCGGCGGGAGCGAGTTGCACGATCAGCGTGCTGTTCACACCGAGCGCGAATGGCGCGCGGACGGCGACGTTGAATATTGCTGACAATGCGACAGGAAGCCCGCAGACGGTGGCGTTGAGCGGGACGGGCGTGACTTCGCAAGTGATCATTGCGATTGCGCCGGGCGGATCTTCGACGGCGACGACGGTGTCGGGCGGGACGGCGTTTTACGGATTGACAATTACCGGAGCGCCGGGAGTGACGGGGACGGTGCAGCTGGGATGCATACCGTCGTCGGTGCTGATCACTTGCAAGGTGATACCGGCGTCGGTGACGTTGAACGGCGGTTCGACTGAGGTGGCATTTGCGATTCAGACTTTCTGCCAGGGAGCGACGACTTCGACGGGATTTGTGCCGCCCGTGGGGGGAATTGGCGGAGGGATTGGGTTGCTGCTGGTTTCGATGGTTTTCGGAGGAGCGATGTGGACGTTCCGGCGGAACCGGCGGGTGGCCTTGACGTTTGCGACTTTGCTGCTGGTAGCGTTGGGATCGGCGGCTTGCAGTAATAGTTTGCCGCAGGGGCCGAATGGAGCAACGCCGGCGGGGACGTATAATTTGTCGTTGACGACCACTTTGAATGGGCAGACACAGACTTTGAATAACTTTTTGACGCTGGTGGTGAAATAGGGTCGTGCGCCGAAACTGAAGGCTGAACCGCAGAGAGCGCAGAGGGCGCGGAGAAAACCTGCCGCGACGGCCTGCGACTGTGAGATGAGTTGCGCTTTGCGTTAGGGCGCGGGGGCTATGTCGAAGAGGTGGGCCTGGAAGGGATCGCGGCGGATGAAAAGGCCGATGTTGTGGAGTTCTTCGCCGGTACGATCGTAGCGGACGTTGTTTAGTTCGTCGTTCAAGATGTAGTTTTGTGTGGGGGAGACGCGGTCGGCCAGATGGACGCGTCCCTGCGAAGTGTAAGCCGCCAGATTTACCGCAATTATTTTCCACGCCTTCGCTGAATGCCATTCGTAGACGAGCAGGGCATCAGTGGGAGCATCGCCTTCCGGCGCCACATCCAGTAGATTCCATTTTCCTTCGTGAAAAACATCCTGCCTGGTGATTTGCAAAATCTTCTGGAAGAAATTCTTGCTGACCGGATCCGACGGCTCGTCCGCGGCAATGCGCAAAGTGATGGGGAGATGAATCCTGCGGCCTTCGAGTTCGCCCTGATGATAGAAGCGCATGCCGGGGAGAGTGGCGAGCAGGGTGCCGTCGGCGGCGAGACGGTCGTTGGGGAAAACTACGGCTCTGCGCTGTTCGTCGTGATTTTCCATGAATCGCGCGAAATCGCTTTGGCGTTCCGGTTGACTGCTTAGGCGCTCGCGGATGTGCCAGATGTTGGTGTCGCGCACGGCGTCGTAGAGAGTTTTATCGTAGGAGTAGGAAAATCCAAGATCGAGCAGGCGTTGTTCCGTGCCCCAGTAGGCTTCTGCCAGAAGGCTGAGGCTGGGGACGGCTGCGTGAGCTTCCGTCCAGAATTCTTTTTCGGGCCGGGGCGTGTCGCCGAGCTGGTGACGCCAGTTGGAGTTGAAGATGTCGTTGAGTTGCAGCATGGCCATGTCGCAGCGGATGCCGTCGCAGTGGGCGGCGATGGTGCGGAGGTCTTTCAGTTGCGCGGCACGGAGGCCGGGATTGAAATGATTGAGTTGGGCTACGTCCTGCCACGGTGGGAAGTACGGGTCTTTAGCAAGCGCGATGTATTTCGGGCCTTGTGCGGTGGATTGCGTATAGTAGAGCGACGGATTTTTCTGGAATTCTTGTGGCGAGGCTTGGACGTAGAACTCGGGGTGCTCGCGCATCCAGGGATGATCGAGCGCGGTGTGGTTGCCGACGAAATCTAGAAATAGCGCGATGCCGCGGGCGCGCAATTTTTCGCGAGCGGCGTCGAGCGCGGCCCGGTTGCCGATGCGTGGGTCGGGAGCGTAGGCGGCGACGGAGTAGGGCGAGCTGATCACGTCTTCCGGCTTCCAATTGGGCAGCGCGAGACTGAACTGCGCGACATTCGCGGGATTTTCCACGTTCATGCGGCGCGAGATGGGGCTGCGTTGCCAGACGCCCATCAGCCAGACGATGTCAAAGCCCTGGGCGGCGAGCGAGTCCCACTCGGAGTCGGGGACTTCGGCCAGTGTGATATTTTTTTTGAGGCGCGCGGAAAGTTGTTCGAGCCACGTCCACGTGTTGATTTCGTAGAGATGGGGATGAGGGCGCGGCTGCAAATTTTGCGAAGCTGCGGTTTGCGTGGGCATCGAGTTCAGATTAGTTGGGAAGCGCGGGGGATGTCAATGCGGTGCTGGCGAGGGCCCGGGCAGTTTATGGACAAACGCGGGGATTAGTGACACATTATTTCGGGCGGAGCGGCGGGGCGGCTCGCTCGCGTCTGACAGTGAGGAGGAAATCGATCATGGTAAAGCGTGCGATGTTGGTGGGATTCGCGATGGTATTTGCGGTGGGGCTGTCTGTGGCGGGGCAGGACAGCGCGGCGAAGAGTGGTTCTTGGTCCGGCGTGGTGACGAATGACATGTGCGGGGCCAAGGATGCGAGCGCGGCCAAGGCGGAGTGCACGTCCAAGTGCGTGAAATCGCATGGGGCGAAATATGCTCTGTATGATGAGGCGGACAAGAAAGTTTACATTTTGGAGCCGCAGGATAAGGCGGACGGTCATGCGGGGCATGAGGTGACGGTGAAGCGCACTTTGGATGGGGATACGATTCATGTGACTTCGTTGACGATGAATACGGCGAAGGGATCGTAGGGCAGGCTTCGCGGTATTTCGGTTTGCGTTAAAGATTCGTCTCCGCAGGGTGTACGTCAAAGAGGGCAAGGCCGATGGCCTTGCCCTTTTTTTTGTGGGTGGGCGTTCTGAT
>Ga0308309_10001764_pt1 | contig 12852 bp, 12 predicted proteins | sample HubBroMetageWFT5_FD_192491 | JGI IMG/M metagenome (GOLD analysis project Ga0308309, IMG submission 192491) | Warmed and freeze-thawed soil microbial communities from the Hubbard Brook experimental Forest, New Hampshire - Hubbard Brook CCASE Soil... | ecosystem: Environmental > Terrestrial >...
ACAGTTTCTCGTTTCCTGAACGGGATCCGATGATTCGGTGGATTGCGCTGGATAGCAACCATCCCCACGGACATTTTTTCTTCGATACACCAACCCTGACGCATCAGGAGATGGACACGGAGACTTTATGGTTTCGAAATGAGCTTGCGCAATCGTCTCCAGCGCTGTACACGGCCGTGCTCGCGCACCATCCGATATTCTCCAACGGGGACCATGGCGATACGCCAATTTTGATCCAGGACTGGGAACCGCTCCTGCGCGAGCGAAAAGTTCACCTTTATTTGAGCGGTCATGACCATGACCTGCAACACCTCGAGTTCGAGGGTAACCCCACGTCGTATGTAATCTCGGGGGGTGGAGGAGCCAGTTTGCGCAATCTGAAGCGGAGCCCCGATCTGCGCGGCCCATATGGTTTGAAAGTTGCAGGGTTTACCCATATAGAAGTGACTCGGGAACGGATGGTCGTTCGGCACGTGGATAGCCAAGGTGACGTGCTTCACGGCTTCCGCAAGACTCCCGCCGGCGAAGTCGTGCTAGGGTAAACTCGCCGGATTCGTCTTGCGATCGATACCCACAAGCCGCCATGTTCCATTCTCTTCATGGAAATAGGCCGTGGTTGAGAGATCCCCTTGCCCCTCGCTAGTGATCGTGCATCCGAAATATCCGCCCTTAGCGCCGTTTATCAGCTCTGAGGGAACCGTTGTCGAAGAGGAACCTGGCACCCCCTTCTTTCCGCCGGTCCGGTTATCAAAGCTGAACCACTCGTAGCGATAAGCCGGAGCTTTTGCGAAACCGTATCGAACCGACAGGTTCTCGAAATGCAATTCATTGTTTTCGATACGTGCTTCCTCCACCGGTAGCACGTGTTGGAACCAGGCCCGGCCGACCGCATCTCTGCGTGCGATCAGGGTTTTCGTGATGTAGTTGACGACTTCCGGATTAGTGAACTGCCCTTGCTCGACAAGGGCTCGGATGTCATCATCGGTGAACAGCATTATTTTTTTTGCAGCCCAATAGGCATCCGCCGGGCGCATCGCCCGAAACGCAGGGTTCGGATAATTCTCCTTCCACGCCAGGGGATCAAAAGCGTCAGCAGTAAAGTTCCCTGCGCCTTTTAGCTCGCTGGGATAATGAACCGTCTGCCAGTCCGGAAAGTCCAACCCAAAGGTTGACACTTGTTTTAGTTGTGCGTGGCTGGTTGGGAAGGTGAACTCGCGACCGTGACGCGGATCCTTAGCGATGGTGCTGTCGCTCCCGAAAAGCGCTCCAAAATCGAGAAGGTAATGCACCATACGGGCGTCGGAGCCGGAGCCTTCGACGGCGTCCATCGAGTTAGCGGCTTTGGCATCGGTGTGATTGAGCCACGCCGCGAAGACCGCAAGGCCCCGCTGATCGCGGCGCTGCTGGTGCGGGATCAGGTCATTGGGATCGTCGCTCCGGACCCCCCGATACAAATGCGGCCCCATTAATTTGCCATTGATGGCGAGACTCGCCATTACGCGTATTTGTCCATCCGGCATTCGCGGAATCAGGTTCAGTACTTTCCGCCAATCCTTCTCGCGCATTGGATATTTTTTGCCAGAGGCCTCAGTAATGCTGGCCTTGGGTGAGAGTTGAAATTGCTCCGGGTTCGCCACCAGGATGTAGTTTTCCGGGGTGTTGTATCCGAGCGCGTAGAAAAAAACTGCACCCACCACATCAGAAGCTGTTGCCATCTCCGGATTCGAGGGCGGATCAGCCTTTACAAAGAACAACCGGCCATGACCGTCATGCATACGAAATCCGGGAGACACGCCTTCCGTCTTCGCGGCCACCACGGTGAATGGCGGTACTGGTCCGTCGCTGGTGCGCGAACCGCGCTGTAACTCTGCGCGAGTCATGCGATGGAGATCGCGATTGGTGTACCAACTCGAATCCGGAACCTCCCCCAGAGTATTAGTCCCCAGCGATGGGGTGGGAGGGGGCACCTTATAGTGCGCCGAGTTAATTGCAAAGTCGTAAAGATCGTCGATCTCCTGTGGTTTCGTTGGATATAGAAGCCGGACCTCAGGAACGCGCACGATCGGGTCGTCCGGCAGAAAGCGTGGACTTTGCGCTACCGCACATTCGACGAGTGCAATGCTCGCTAGAAGGAGCGATGCAACGGCCCGAAAATAGGATTGAAGACGAACCATACGTGAACTCCTTCCGGCGAAAAACCGAGATCGAACCTCATGAATGTTGCTTCCTTATTTTTGAAGCGGAAACCAATGCCACCATCGCCCCGGGCATCACGGACGCCTATAAGTCCCGGTCTCTGGTAGACATTTCCTCCATCTGCAAAGATGGCCATCTCGAGCGTCTCGGCCACAGACCACCGGTATTCGGCATTCACCAGCGAGGAACCGTTTCCATAGAACCGATAGCGGTCATAGCCGCGCAGATCGTCAGAACTGCCCAGCGTAGGTTGCAGATAAAACGGGATCTGATTATTGCCCTGGACAAAAGCAGTTTCGTTGCGGGCGCGGAACGCAAGGGCGCGCATCCCGTTGGCAAAGGGGAAATAGTATTCCACCTGCGTACCAAGCAGATCGGAGGAATAAGCGTGGTACGTCTTGTCCCAGAATTGTGTGTTCTCAGCCTGAAGCTTGAAGCCGGAGGGATTACTGAATCCGGTCTTCGTGAAGTCCAGATGAACGAATCCGGTCCCGGTAATGAATTGGGGCTGCTGGTCCAGGCCTGGAACTTCAGTCGCCGTGTAAAGAGTAGTTGTCGGATCCGACAGGCGGCCCGGGCCGATGTGCACCAGCAGGCCACCGAGGCGGTACCCTAATACGAGCCGATTGCCGCCTAGATGAACGGCGCTTTCAAAGTGCGCCGTAGTGAATTCGCGGCGAAAATTGCTCTTGCCACTTGAGGAACTGGTGGGTCCTTCTCCGTAGAAGAAGACCGAGGCCGCGTCCTCGTATGCAGCGTCGAGCCCCATGCTGAGATGACCGTCCATCAGCGACGGAGCTTCAAGCGAGGTCTGTCCGCGCCACCAGAGCTTGGTCGACCCTACCACATAGGTATCGCTCACCAGGTTGTCGCGAAGCAGGTCGCGGCGGGCATACTGCGGGCCGAGCGAAAAGCCGGCTCCAGTGGGCAAACCGCCCACCATAGCGCCGAAACCGTTGGGAGGCTCGAACAGTGGGATGACCACTTTGTCCTCGATTTTGACGAAGTCTCTTTCGCCGCGCGGCATTTCGAGGGGTAGAAGGTGCTGGGCTTTTGCTTGCTCAGCGGATGTGATCTCTTCTGTCCGCGACATCGGAGGATCCGTCGGTTGGGAAGTCTGCTGTGCGCGAGCCCCCCGGGCACAGAAAAACAAGAACAAGACCGACAAGAGACAGAGAGGTTGCCGTGCAGGGAACGAATTTGGCCGGCCAGAATACATTTTACCCATGGGTTGCACCTCTGAAGAGGCGTTAGGCAACATACCGTCACCTTTCGACACCGCTTCGTTCTTGCCTCCACCGGTGATCTTAGCAAGGCGATCACAGACCTTCCATAGAAGGCACGAGACAACGGTCAGAGAGACAAGGACAATCCGAAGAGGAAAGCCTTTATGGAACCAGAACAGCGATTGCAACAGTCCGGCCGCGATGCCGTCGCCAATGCGTTCCCCCGCCACGTCAATGATCGGCCGCGATTCCAGTCGAAGCCGATGCGGCAACTCGGAGTACGTCATTTCCTTGCCGAAGCGAAAGAAGGAGTTCCGTAATGCGTATTCGCCAGTTCGCATCGCTGTGAGAAAGGCGAAGCTCGGCACGACGATCGCAAGACCGCCCGCCATGGCTTCGAGAAGTGCGTAGGTGGCCATGGTGGATCTTTTACCGGTGCGCGGCTTGTAGCGGGAGAGTCCCAGTTGGGCGACCACGGCCGCTACGCCGAGGAGGGCCTGGAGATGTCCGAAAAAGTGGAGCAGTTCGATGCGAGAGCTGTATTGCTGCGCCGCGCTGATGCGATACGTCAGATCGAGCAGAGTCGAACCAGTCGAGCCCAGCACGGTAGCGACGGCTAACGTCAAGGCAACCACCCGGGCACGACTCAGATTTGTGGTGGATCCGGGTTTGGAATGGTGTACGACAAGTTTCTTGCCCCTCATGGGACAGCGACTTAAAGACAGAAGTGCCGCAGTGAGGATATCAACGCTGGCAAGAAAGACATTCGCGCCAGCAAAACTCTCTGCGAAACGCAGATGCACCAACCCGAAACCTGCCAGCAAGCCCCCGGCAGTGCCTGATACGAGCAAAACCCCTACCACTCGGGATTTCTGTTGCACGCCATCGCTGATCCAGTCATTTGCCAGCAGCCACACCATGGACAATCCGATTGCGGTCGATGCTGAAACTAAAATGTAGAACGCTTCGTAGGCCAATCGAGGCGGCACATGCCCAAAGGCCAGACACAGCTCCGCCGATCCGCTGACGAGATAAGCGCCCCGAATCACATTCGAGCGACCTCCCTGCCGAAAGAACCAGGATAGGAGCAAGCTAAGAATGAGAGCCAAGGCGGTACCGACGAGGATCAGAATCGGCAGCGTGTGGATTGGCAAACCATTGCCTAGCAGCGAGTCGCGAAACGCACGGCTGAAAACGAAATGGACCATCACAGCGATGCAGCTCAGAGAGAAGATCGCTATGTTTATCATGAAGCTGTGTGATCTGAGATGAGTTCTTGCCATTGTCTTAGCAGAATTGTGTCAGCCATAATGATGCCATATTGCCTTTGCCGGATGCGTCAGCAATAGTTAGGCCAAATCGTCGAGCGGGTCTAGGGGATTCACTCTAGGTGGTTAAAGAGGCCCAGGAAACCCACGGTAAACTGTGGAAAGGGGTCTATCACTGAGGTCGACCGGTTGGTTGGATGGCGTCCAACGGCATTTTGGCATTCTTATCAATGCATGGTGATGATCGCCTTGTCCGAAAGCGGGTCCCGGGAAGCGGCATGAATACAGATGGAACTGACGTATTCACAGGACCCGCTAGTGTCAATGTTGACATCTGTGTCAAAATCGCTGTCGAATTGCCTGACAAAACCGGCGGGCCGAATTTGCTTCAGTTCGCCAGAAAGTCGCAGTAACTAAAGCACTTCGAGCGCGCGGGTGTGGGCAATGACTTTGGCAACCCCCATGCGTTTAACGGAACACTATGCAGCCGACCTCCCCGCTCTGAAAGCGACACTCGAAAATATCGAACCTGTCGCTGCGGATGCGGAATCAAAGAACGGCCAGAATACGCCATCATGATTGCCAGCTCGGAAAAAGGCCCACTGGAGAGGCTCCTCTCCGTTATAAGCGATGTACGCCCAGGCGAAAGCCAGGGAACCTTACTTCTGACACTCGACCTGGCTCTTCTTCTGGGTGCCTACTACCTGCTCAAGACTGTGCGGGAATCGTTGATTCTGGCGGAGAGCGGGGCTGAAGTAAAAGCCTACTCATCCGCGGCTCAGGCGATTATCTTGCTTGCCGTTGTGCCACTGTATGGGTGGATCGCCACTCATCTGAATCGAAACCGCCTCATCCGTTGGACCACTTTGTTTTTTGCCTCAAACCTGATTGTCTTCTACTTCATCGGGCGCGCCGGGTTTCGCGAAGGGGTGGTCTATTACATCTGGGTGGGTATCTTCAATGTATTCATTGTGGCGCAGTTGTGGGCCTTTGCTGCGGACTTATTTACCGAGGAGCAGGGGAAAAGATTATTTCCAGTGCTGGGGATTGGTGCATCGGTCGGCGCCGTGGGCGGTGCATGGGCCGCCGGCAAACTGATTGGACCCGTTGGTCCGTACAACCTCATGCTCGTCTCCGCATTTGCTCTGTGTGCTTGTGCTCTGCTGTCCCGTCTTGCCTCATACGTGGTCACCAAGAGACAAGGAGAAACGGAAAAGCAAAAGAATACCGAACCACTCGGCAGCGCAGGAGGATTTCAATTGATCCTTTCGGATCCCTATCTGCGTTTGATAGCCATTCTCACGGTGTTGCTCAACATCGTGATTGGCTCGGGCGACTTTATTTTTGGCAAGCTGCTGGTCGCTCACGCGAATGATGTAGTCGGTACCGCCGCTACTGTGATGAACGCTAGAAAGGCTTACATCGGGGCATTCTATGCAAATTACTATGGTTGGATAAATCTTGTAAGCTTTCTTATTCAGAGCTTCCTGGTCTCGCGTATCTTCAAACGTATCGGGATACGCGCTTCTCTTTTTGTGCTTCCGGCGCTTTCGCTTGCGACATTTCTATCGATTCTTGCCTATCCCGTGCTTGGCGTTGTCCGAATTTTGAAGATTGGCGAGAACTCTGCGAACTACTCTTTGCAAAACACTGTAAGACAGGCGCTCCTGCTGCCGACTTCACGAGAGGCGAAGTACAAAGCGAACGCGGCCATCGACACCTTCTGCGTTCGATTGGGCGATGTCCTTCAAGCCGCGGTCATCTTTGTCGGATCGACATTACATTTCGATGTTCGGGCTTTTTCGGCGGTCAGTCTGGTGATGACGATCATTTGGATATTCGTCGCGGTTCGACTCTATCAGCAGCCCGAACATTCGAATCGAACTCCGCAGTTTGGGGAATCGTCGGGACATCCGGGCGTACTTCAGGGAGCAGCTTCGCCAATCTCGGAAGGGTCGGCTCAATGAGTTTCAAATGATTTTGATCGCCTCGGTAGCCTCGCTGAGAGTGGAGGCAATTCGATTTCCCGAACCTGCCGGGGTGCTAGTCGAGGTCACGCCTCGCCGAAAATGGATCGGTGCAGTCAAAAAGCCACGATTTGTTTTTACGAAACTTTACGAAGTCCTCACCCTTTCTTGATGTGCTCGGCGATATGCTTACTAAGGGCGACTCATGGAGGGAGTAGCTAATCAGCTAATGTCGGCATCTTACGCAGGGGCGCTTTGTGGTTACGGCGTCTTGAAATGCAAAACAGGCGTAGGAGGACATTGTCGATGCTAATGGGTCAATTCGCACCAGCCCCGAGCGTCATCAAATCGGCTGATCCAAGGAACTCCACTCTTGCGCTAGGAAGAGGTCTTGTAGTCGAGGACGATCCTTCCGTTCAAAAAGCACTAAAGCATCTTTCCACCTGCACCGTGGAGAACTATATTCTCAGACTTCGCCAGAAACTGGAGCGCGATATTGCGATACCGGTAAGCTTCCGCACGGTGTACGGGATGGGCTAGAAGTTCGTCCACTGAGCTCTTCGTGTTTCCGGGCGAAGCAGTTGCAGTCCTACCATGCCGCTTTCTGAAGACAGCCCGATGCAAATGCAGGTGGATGACGCTCTGCACAATAGCGAGGAGCGAATCCGCTTGATCCTCGATTCCGCCACGGAAGCGATCTGTGGCTGCGATTCAGAAGGCATGTGTCTTTTCTCAAATGCTTCGGCGGCGCGCATACTCGGATACGACGATGCAGCGGAATTAGTCGGGAAAAACTTGCATGCACTGGAGCACCATAGCCGAAAAGACGGCACCCCATATCCAATTGAAGAATGTCCCATCTATATTGGCTTCCAAAAAAACGAGGACGTCCACAGGGACGATGAGGTTTATTGGAGAAAGGATGGCACGAGCTTTCCGGTGGAATTTTGGTCCCATATTGTCGTTCGCGAGGGTAAAACCCTGGGTGCCGTGATCACCTTTATCGATATCACGGAACGGAAACAGGCGGAAGCGGCGCTGCGGAAGAGCGAGGAGCGGTGGCGGTCCGTGTATGAGAATTCGGCTATCGGGGTGGCGCTTACAGATCTCAACGGACGCTTCCTGGCGGTGAATCGCGCCTACGAGAAAATGTTGGACTACACCGAAGCGGAACTCCGCAAAGTCACTTTTCTGGAGATTACCGAAGAGGACTATCGCGACGACAATCGGGAATTGATCAGCGAGCTGTTAGAAGGAAAGCGACAACAGTTTCAGATCGAGAAACAATATCGACGCAAAGATGGCACGCTGCGGTGGGTCAACAATAACGTTTCTTTGGTTCCGGGTACTGAAAGCACGCCGCGATTTATCATGGCGCTTTCCGAGGACATTACGCAGCGGAAACAAGCGGAAGCGGCGTTGCGTGAGAGTGAAGAAAAGAATCGCATCCTGCTTCAGATCAACAACGCCATTATTACGAACCTAACCCAACAGGCACTGCTGCATTCCATTTCCGAGGCCTTGCATCCTCTCTTCCCGTTCGACCGATGCGCGATTACCCTCTATCAGCCGGAGAGAGATTCGTTCCGTTTCCTCGCGGTCGAGGGAGATCTGCTCTCGGACTACTTTAAGACGGGGCTGGAACTTGGTCGCAGCGACACCTGCGGCAGCTGGGTATTCGAACATTTGCAACCTCTCGTGCGTCGCGATCTTGAAAAAGAGCAGGAGTATCTCAATGAGCGCCGCCTTGCTGAAGAGGATATCCAGTCGATGTGCGTGGTGCCCCTGGTTTTCCAGGGAAAGTGTATCGGCACGCTCAGCTTGGTAAGCCGGGAAAAGGCTCGCTATTCGGACGAGGACGCCATGTTCCTGCAGGAGGTGGCGAACCAGGTTGTGTTGGCGATTCAGAATATGCAGTCCTACCAGGAAATTGACAATCTGAAGGCTAGGTTGGAAAAAGAAAATGTTTATCTCCGGGAGGAACTGCGCACGGAGCACAACTTCGAGGAGATCGTGGGCAATAGTCCAGCGCTGCTCAAGGTGCTCCATGCCCTCGATCAGGTCGCTCCAACAGATTCAACCGTGCTTATTTATGGGGAGACGGGGACGGGGAAAGAACTTGTCGCGCGCGCGATCCACAGCCGCAGCGCCCGCAACGGCAGTGCTCTGGTGAACGTGAACTGTAGCGCCATCTCGGCTGGTCTGGTGGAGAGTGAACTCTTTGGCCATACGAAAGGAGCGTTCACGGGGGCTCTGGATCGACGCATCGGCCGCTTCGAGCTTGCCCACGGCGGCACAATCTTCCTGGACGAAATCGGAGAGCTGTCGCTCGAGACGCAGGTGAAGCTGCTCCGCGTTCTGCAAGAACACGAGTTTGAGCCGGTAGGGAGCAGCCGCTCTTTGCATGTGGACGTGCGCGTGATTGCCGCCACCAATCGCAACCTCCGTGAAGCAGTTCAGGAAGGCCGCTTCCGCTCAGACCTCTTCTACCGCCTCAACGTTTTTCCCATTGAGCTTCCCCCTTTGCGAGAACGCCGATCCGACATTCCACAGCTAGTAGCTTTCTGTATATCCCGGTTCTCGAAGCGGTTGGGGAAAAAGATCGACGGCGTTTCGCGGGAATCGATGGAGAATCTGATGAACTATCCCTGGCCGGGAAACATTCGGGAGCTGCAGAACATCATCGAGCGCGCGGTTGTTTTGTCGGCGGGTCCAACCTTGGGGCTCGACCGCGACCTTATGCCGGTGGCCGCCTCTACTAAAGGCATGGAAGGTCCTGCGACGGATTCTCCAGAGCATCGGCAGACCAACCTCGGCTCTCCAAACCCACTCCCAACGCTGGACGAGGTAGACCGAAACCACATCATCGCCGCCCTTCAACATGCTGGTGGGGTGGTGGATGGTCCAAAAGGCGCGGCTAGGATCTTAAACCTCCATCCAAACACTCTTCGCCACCGGATGGACAAGCTCGGCATCAAGGGATCTCGTCACCGCCCATCGTAGTTCGTCCTATCCCAACTTGCGCGTGGTTACCGTATGTGGTGGTTCCACCTCTGAGTCCAGGGCACTGGAGGAGACGGCAGTCTATCCACCCCAGGCGGGCGGAGGACCACCAGATGGCGCAGGAGCTTCCGCAACTTATTGATTTAGATAAATTTAGATAAATGTTGTCGCAAGCCGCGCCGGGTGGCTCCGGCCAGAGACCTTCCTTCCTGGCCCGATTTCGTGAAGGGCATGTGAATTGCTTTATTAAGTTCTAAGGAGATCAGGTGAACCACGATGTTGAGGGTCACGGTTGTCGAAGCGTCAAGAAGCGCCGTAACCCTTCGGGTAGAAGGCCGGATAACGGGTTCCTCGGTCGAGGAGCTCCGCAGAGCATGCGATGTGCATACTTTTGCCGAGGATGTGCAATTGCGCCTTGAGCTGGCGGACGTTTCATTCGCCGATGCCGCGGGGATCGTACTCCTCAAAGAACTGCGGAGTCGCGGCGTCGGTCTGATGCGCACAAACCCGTTCATGGCCGAGCAGCTCAAAGATGGCAGCTCATCTGACGAATCCCGACTCACTTGAGGAGTGCTTGCCGACGCCGACGCTAAGGGCTCTTCCTCTGTGAACTTCGGCCCAGCGCGAATGGAAGGGGTTTCAATGCTGAAGCAATCTGTGTCTAGGGACGAGTTATTCCCGGCTGGATCTTTGAGCAGCAGGCAATGGGATCTTCCAATTCTGGAGCCACTCTCCGCCGCAAACAACATCATCGCTTTCATCTCCCACGATCTTCGGCATCCGTTGACGGCCATCCTAGCCAATGCCGAGTTTCTCACCCGCTCAGACATTAGCGAGATGGAAAAGAGCGATTTTTACCAAGAAATCCGTTGTGCCATTGACCGAATGAATGCGATGGTCGCCTCACTGTTGGAGTGCTCCAAGGGCCGTGACGCATTTCGGCCAGCTGTCGGAAATGTTGTTGAGACGGTTGAGCGCGCGATCCGAATGACCAGCGTGGCCAAGGAGTTCCGCCGCATCACTATCATGCATCATCATGAAGGCTTGCCGGTGGGCTGGTTCGATTCCAACCGCCTCGAGCGGGTGGTCGCCAATCTTGTGCTGAATGCTTGCGAGGCGGTTTCTCCGGACTCCGGGCAGATCGTCATAACCACGACCGGAAATCGAGCCTACTTGCAAATCAGCGTCTGGGACAACGGCCCTGGCATTCCCCCGACAATTCAGGACTCCGTTTTCCAGCCGTTTGTCAGCTACGGAAAGGCAGAGAGCTGCGGACTGGGCCTCGCTATCGCGAAGAAGATCGTCGAGGACCATGGCGGGGTGATTCACCTTGATGGGAGAAGTGAGACCGGAACTCTGTTCAAGATCACGATTCCCTTTGCCATTCCGGAGGGAACAATTAAATGAATAGGACCGCAGGCTTGGCAGAATTGGCAGTGCCAGGAGTGGCAAGCGATGATCTGGATCTTGTCCATGCGGGCAAGAATGGAGATGTTGCCGCTTTCGAGAAGCTCGTAAAGCGATATGATCGCAAGCTCCTCCGAATCGCCCAAGGCGTCACGCGTAACAGGGAGGATTCCCAAGATGCGGTTCAGGAAGCCTTCTTGAAGGCCTACCAAAACCTGGCTGCATTCCGCGAGGATTCCAAATTCTCAACCTGGCTGATTCGCATTACAGTGAACCAGTCGCTGATGAAGCTGCGAAAACAACGCGCCACAAAAGAGGCGTCTCTGGCAGAGGACTTTCAGGCCGATGGACACGTGCTTCCGAAAGAGGTCATCGACTGGGCTCCTAACCCTGAACAGCTCTACTGGGCTTCTGAACTACGAGACATCCTGATTAAATGTTTGCAAGAGCTGAGCCCGATCTTGCGAATGGTATTTGTATTGCGGGATATTGAAGGGCTCACCATAGATCAGACGGTAGAAGTACTGAATGTGAGTCAGACGGCAGTGAAAGCGCGGCTATGGCGAGCTCGGCTGCAGCTCCGCGAAAGCCTGACCAAGTACTTCAGCAGGCGACCTCACCCTGCGCTGGCACAATTATTTCTGTCAGGCAGGGGGACAGGCCGGATTCTCAGCCTCTTTGCCAAGTGCTTGCGAACCTCAACACCTCGGGTCCGCTCGATCAATGTCGCTGGGCCGGACATGCATGCCGTGACTTGTGCGGAGCCGACGAGCACTGTGGAATTGTCGCTCACCAATGCTTGATTCGCACTGATATCGCCAGACGGTACCACGCAGTACTCTGCGCTCTCCACGTCGTCGCTGCGTGTTTACGAGATCCCGACAAAGACTTGACAATCAAATGACATCCCCTCGGCATCCCGACCTCAGTTGCCGCGTCTAACTCTTATACATTGTGACGACAGTTGATAAGTGAGGCTAATGACAGGCTTGTGGAATAAAGTCTCACGAGCGCAGTTATCACTAATGAATCGGGTAACACTATTTCAATAAGGAGAAATCATGAAGAAATCGTATTTAGTAGCAGTGCTCACTTTAACGTGCGTGATCGGAGTAGGCATAAGTGCCCACGCTCAGGACACCGAGGGGGTTCGCGTGAAAGTTCCGTTTGAGTTTGTCGCTGGAGGTACGACGCTGCCTGCGGGAACATACACGGTTGGCCGTCTCTCTGTTGACGCATCTTCTGGCATAGCGATCCGCAGCTTCGGCAACGGCGTGCTTGTGCTTCCTCAGGTTGTCGATGGAACTCCTGCTGAGCATCCAAAGCTTAGCTTTGAACAGGTAGGGGGCAAGTACTTTCTGAGCGAGGTTGACACACCGGGAGGCACTTATACCTTCGGCTTACCACGAGCGATGGCCGTGCTGGCGCAGACGAAGGATCAAGGTACTATGTCCGTCTCTGGCACTAAATAAGTCGAGGACCACATCAGCATTCATGCAGTTGTGGGGAGTTCGGGATAAGAAGTAGGTTAGTCGACCCGAATTCCCCTTTTTCTGCAACAACAGCTTGACGGTAGAAAAGGAAACAACGGTATTCGGCAACGTCGTATAAATCATAAAGAAAGTTAGGGAGGACAACTTGAAGAAAGCACTCTTACTATTCGGGCTGCTCATGACGTTGACGATTCCGTCGGGGTTGTGGGCTCAGCAGGCAGGCTTTTCACAGACCAACCTGGTTTCCAACACCGCAGGGATAGCCGCCAACACAGACACTCAACTGTTAAAC
>Ga0308309_10001765_pt1 | contig 12850 bp, 14 predicted proteins | sample HubBroMetageWFT5_FD_192491 | JGI IMG/M metagenome (GOLD analysis project Ga0308309, IMG submission 192491) | Warmed and freeze-thawed soil microbial communities from the Hubbard Brook experimental Forest, New Hampshire - Hubbard Brook CCASE Soil... | ecosystem: Environmental > Terrestrial >...
AAGCAAAACGTTCTTGGGATTGAAGCCGGGATTGACGCTCCACAGTCGCCCGAGGCTGCGCAGCATCAGACCGGCGCCCACCAGGAGTACGAGTGCCATGGCCATCTCTGTGATTACCAGAACACTCTGCGCCCTACTTCGAGCGCCGCTCACAGTGCGGCCGCCTTCCTTCAGCGTTTCCTGCAACCGCGGCTTCATCAGCCTCAGTGCCGGAGCAAGACCAAAGAAAATTCCGGAGAGCACGGAAATCGCGAGGGTGAAAATCAACACGCGGCTATCCAGATGAATTTCTTCCGCGCGTGGCAAGCTTTCGGGTAGCAATTGAATGGCGCCTTGGGTTCCCCAGCTCGCGATAAGCAGCCCAAGTCCGCCGCCGCACAGCGCGAGCAGCACGCTTTCGGTTAGAAGCTGTCGGATCACGCGCGACTTTCCCGCGCCCAGCGCCGCGCGGATGGCAAACTCTCGCGCGCGCTGCATCGACCGCGCGAGCGACAGGTTCGCCACATTTACACAAGCAATCAGCAGCACGAAAAACACCGCCGCGAGCAGCACCAGCAGGTACGGCCGCACGTCGCCAACAATTTTGTCCTTTAGCGAAACAACAGTAGCGCGAGTGTTTGCGTCTGCGTCGGGATAAGCCAGGGCGAGGTTTTGCGTCACGCGCTCCATATCCGCGCGCGCCTGCTCGAGCGTGATGCCCGGCTTCAGCCGAGCCACCGCGTCCATGCCCATGCCCACGTCGCGCTGATGGAAGATCACGTCGTTCCACTGCCCGATTGGTACGTAGATATCGCTCGTCCGAAAATTCTGCATGAAGAGATGGAAACTGGCCGGAACCACCCCGACAATCATGTAGCCCGTGCCATTCAGCGTCAAAGTTTTGCCCACGACGTCGGGGGCGGATCCAAACTTCGTTTTCCACATTCCCTCGCTGATCATCACTTCAGGTTTTCCACCGAGAACGTCCTGTTGCGGATCAAAATTTCCGCCCAGCACCGGATTTAGGCCCAGCGTCGGAAAGAAGTTCGCTGATACCATAATTCCGTCTATTCGCTGCGCCTCCCCCAGTCCAGTCAAGCTGAAATCCGTAGGGCGAAAGGCGGCGAGCGATTGAAGCGCCCGGTTGTCCCTTTGCCAATCGAGAAAGTTTGGATACGAAATCGAGCCGTACTCGAATTGCGGCTTGTGTTGATACAGCGCCACCAAGCGGTCCGCCTGCGGAAAACGCAGCGGCGAGAGCAAGATTCCGTTCACCAGAGAAAAAAGCGCGCTGTTCGCGCCGATTCCGAGCGCCAGGGTCAAAATCGCGACCAGCGTGAATCCGGGACTGCGCAACAACATTCGTACCCCGTACCGAACGTCACTCCACAACGCTTCCATCACTCCTCCACACCGCTCCCTATCCTTACCTATGCAACACCGACGCCGGCGCTGCCGCTGCAACCCTAAGGCATTTTTGGCACCGAGTTCTCGTGCACACTTGGCGCACAAAGTGAACTAGCAAAACCACTTAGGTGCAAAGCGCTGCGCAAACGCGCCACGCCGATGGTCGATTTTGGGATTTCCTAGTCGGTTTCGGTCACTTCACAACCAACTGTTTGGCAGGTGTTGAGTGCGCGAGTCGAATCGCCCACGATTCGGTATAGAATGAGGCGCATTGTCGAGGCGACAAGGCCCGCGTTCAGATTACTTTTGCTCAGAGAGGAACCTATGGCCACGGGGGACAATCCGGCCGGCCAATCGCCGATTCGACCATTTTTTTTCCGGCATGCCTGCTTTGATTCTTGCGTCGGTCTTTGTGGGCTTCGCGCCCACCTATTATTTGGCCGGAGTGTTCCGAGCTCCACTGGCCAACCGGCTCCTTCATATTCACGGCGCGGTGTTCACTTGCTGGATCATTTTGCTGATCGTGCAAGCATCGCTGATCGCAGCGGGTCGCGCGGATGTGCATCGCCGCCTGGGAATATTCGGGTTTGGACTGGCTTGCTTGATGGCGATCTTGGGTGTGCTGGTAGCCACCGATTCGCTGGCTCGACACGGTGCTCCCAGCGCAGCCGGAGCGGAAGGACGAGCATTTTACGCCATCCCTGTGACCGGTATCCTCACGTTCGCAACGCTAATTTACTTTGCTTTCCGCAACCGCTTTAATCCCGCGGCGCACAAGAGGCTGATCCTGATCGCCACGATTGCGATTCTTGATGCGGCCTTCGATCGATGGCCGGTGCCCGTTGGGTGGTGGGGTCCGCATGCGACGTCGCTGCTCTGTGTGCTTCCGCTATTGTTGTTAATTATGGCCTACGACTATTGGTCCACCGGCAAAGTTCTTCGCGTCACAATTTGGGCCAGCCTGTTCATGATCGCGACGCAACAACTGCGTTTCCCGCTTGGCCGGTCAATTCCCTTTCAGACTTTCGCCGCCTGGATGCAGACTCATTCGCCTACTTTCCATTAAGCCGGAGCAAGTCTCTTTCGGAACGCGGGATTAAAGTGGATCGCTTGGCGAGGAATTTCCCATTCTCGACTCTATATCGCGGCAGGCACCGCTGCGCTTTCGCGAATCAGCCTCGCCAACGCGGCCTCGTCGAGGTCGCTCAGACGTTTGAAGCGTACGCAACTTTTGCCGATCTTAGCCTTGGGCAGCGCTTTCTTGAACTTCTCTGCGACATAGGTCTTGCCGTCGTTCGCGCAAACGTACAGCGAAATATAACTTTGATTGCTAGCCACGCCGATGCGGAACCAATCGCCTTCGCGTCCGCTGGCATATTTATAGTGCCACGGCCCGTACGCCAGAATGCCGATGTGAACGAACGGCGCGAGCCCCGGTGCCAACTTGCGAATCAGGTTATCGAGCGCAGCGACTTCGCTCTTGCGCGGCTCTTTGAGCTTTGCGATATATTCCGCCGGAGTAGATACCTTGAGCTGACCCTTCATGCCCGACAGCCTAACATTGCTTTTTATATTTTGAAGGAAGAAAATTGCAGAATTCCACAAGCGACAGCCTGCCGAGGAGGAAACCATGGCCGGACCCAAAGAGGCTCGCCAAACCGAAACCTCAACCACTCGCCCTTCATTTCACACGGTGGAAGCCGACGGCGTGCGCGTTTTTTATCGCGAAGCGGGACCGAAAGACGCGCCGGTCGTTCTGCTGCTGCATGGATACCCAACTTCGTCGCACATGTTTCGCGAATTGATTCCGCGGCTCGCGACGCGCTATCACCTGATTGCGCCGGACATGCCTGCCTTTGGATTCACCGCCGTGCCCAAGGAACACAACTACCACTATTCGTTCGAGAATCTGGCGAAAACGATGAATGCTTTCGTCGAAGCGCTTGGGCTGACGCGTTACGCGCTCTATGTGTTTGACTATGGCGCTCCGGTCGGGTTCCGTCTTGCCGTCGCGCATCCGGAACGCGTGACCGCAATCATTTCCCAAAACGGCAACGCCTACGAAGAAGGTCTGGGCGACGCGTGGGCGCCGATTCGCCGTTACTGGGAGGATCCGTCGACGGAAAATCGCGAAGTAATTCGCAACGCAGTGCTCACACCTGAAGGCACGCGCTCGCAATACACCGTGGGCGTTCCGGATCCCGGCTCGATCGCTCCCGAATCCTATACCCTTGATCAAGCTCTGCTCGAACGCAAGGGCAACATCGGCATCCAGCTCGACCTGTTTCTCGACTACGCGACAAACGTGGCTCTCTATCCGACTTTTCAGAAATACTTTCGCGAACATAAGCCGCCGCTTCTCGCCATCTGGGGGAAGAACGACGCGTTCTTCATTCCGCCCGGTGCCGAAGCCTATCGCCGCGACATTCCTAACGCCACCGTCGAGTTCCTCGACACCGGCCATTTCGCGCTGGAGACGCATCCTGACGAAATCGCCGCCGCAATACACAAACTCTTAGGCCAAACTGTAACCTAACGCCGGCTTGCCCGCCGTGGCGGGACTTTGTCCCGGCAGCCTTTAAGAATTAACTTTGCCGATTTTTGTTTAGATTTTCGAGAATATTCAACGACTGCACCGAAGGAGCCACTATGAATCAGCAATCACACCTGCCAGGTTTGTCGCCTAACGAGTTTGGCGAAATTCTTCCGGAAAATATCAATTGGATGCCCTTTCCCGCGTTTCCGCCAGCGGCGCGTCTGGCTGTTTTGGTGGGCGATCCGGATAAACCGGGTCCCTACGCGATCCGAGTAAAACTTCCGGCGGGGCAGATATTAATGCCGCACCATCATCCCGAAGACCGCGTCTACACGGTGATCTCCGGCGTGTTCTACATCGGCCTGGGAACAACATTCGATCCCGACAAATTGAAGGCCTACGGCCCCGGAAGCGTGATCGTGCTGCCAGGCAATACTCCGCGCTTCCACTGGGCGAAATCGGATGAGTACGTTACACAAGTCACCGCCTACGGACCGCTGGGCATGTCCTACGTGGATCCCAAAAACGATCCGCGCAACCGGCAATCCCGGCACGCATCTGTATAACTATGCCTAGGAGGATTCATGCCACTCGCTCGCGTCGATCTGGTGCAGGGTAAATCGGCGGACTACCGAAAAGCCATCGGCGACGTCATTTATGAGGCCATGCTCAAGCATTTCGACGTTCCAAAGAACGATCGCTTCCAGGTGATCACCGAGCATCCGGCCGACGGCTTTATCTACGATCCCACCTATCTCAATATTCGGAGGACTCCTGACTGCGTCTTCATACAGATAACGCTAAACGAGGGGCGCGCGCTCGAAATGAAACGCGGATTTTACAAAGCGGTTGCCGACGGACTCCACGAGCGGCTCAAGCTCCGCCGCGAAGATGTACTTATCAATCTGGTCGAAGTGAAGAAAGAAAACTGGTCGTTCGGCAACGGCGAAGCGCCGTACGCGTAGGCGCAAGCCCAACTGCGCAAGCAGTCGTCCACCTCCACTTAAGCGCACCGCGGCATATCAACGCCATTGATTGGCCAACTCTATATGCACTATATTGTTTGTAGGCATTCTGGCGCGCTTCGTCCGGATGAAAAGAAGAAGCGCGCAAATAAAGCCAGGCGCGGAGCTAGCTGTGAATTGGCTGGACCGGTTTTCGACGATCTGCACGCCATAAGTTTACGTGACGACTGCAAGACAAGGGAGCGTGGTTCACAATTGGCTTGGTAAGAGGGCTTGTGATCTTTCTCGCAGTTCACACTTCGGAGAATGAAGACAGGGAAGAGAAAACCGGCGAACCGATAACACACCGATTTAATGCCCGACGGCTATAAGCCCACGAACGATGACCGCCTCACGATAATTTCTATTTCTGCGCTCGCATGTATCTTGCAGGACGTCTTGCACGAAGGCCTGGGTCACGGCCTCACCGCCTGGCTAAGTGGCGCGCATAAAGTGACCATGAGCACGGTCGCGATGCAGAGCGACATCGAGACGCGATGGATTTCCGCGAACGGAACGCTCGTCAATCTTCTGTTCGCTGCAATCTTCTCGCTGCTCCTGTTGAAGCCGCAACGCTACTCGCCCGCTGTTCGCTATTTCCTCGTCCTGGCTCTGGCCGGAAATCTTTTTACAGGCACAGGCTACTTCTTCTTTTCGGGCGTCGCAAATTTTGGCGACTGGGCTGCGGTAATCCACGGTTTAAAACCGTACTGGATGTGGCGGCTCGGGCTCGTTGTGCTGGGGGTGGTTATGTACTTCGCGTCGATGCTGCAGGTGGGTGCTCAACTGCTGCCGTTTCGCGGCGCGGAGTCGCGTTCGAGCAGGCTTCGCGCGCTATGTTGGATTCCTTACTTCACTGACGGCATTCTCGCTGGGGTTAGCGGAGCGCTAAATCCGATGGGATTGTTCTACGTGATCGCGTCCGCGCTGCCGTCGACGCTCGGCGCGAACGCCGGCCTCCTGAGTTTGCCGAGTATGATGCGAAACTGGCGCTTCAAAGGCAGCACGCAAGTTCAAGCTGGCCGAGTTAGCGACGCCGAGCAAGCCGAGCGAGTCGCTCCAATTCGCCGAAGCGTCGCATGGATCGCCACGGGCGCCATCGCCAGCCTGTTGTTCATCTTCGTCCTGGGCCGCGGCCTAACTTGGTCCCGCTAATCGTTGCTGAATGCTGCACCCAAGAAGTTTTGCGAAGCGCAGTGCTATATTCAAAGCCAAGGTCCGCGTCGGCGGAACCAATCAGCATATCAACCGCAACCAGGTCAGACGGATCCTCTTAGTCCAGCGCGAACCGCCATCGCAATAAACGGTCCTCACGAGAGCGTTCCGCTCAGCCTTTGCGAATCGAGAGCGGGGAGCTGCCGATCACCGACGCGGAGGCCGCTTTTGTTTTTTCCGGCGGAGATGCCTTTTCCGGCTTCGTGGTGCGCGCTACGGGTGGCACGAGCTTCTTTTCCTCCCAGGCTTTGGCAAGTTCCGCGCGGCGCGCAAGGACGTAGGATTTGGCATCGTCAAAATTGCGGTACACGCGGCGGCCCTTAATCATGTTGCACGAGCGGCAGCAGGCTACAAGGTTGCGCGGATCTTTCTTCCCTTTGCGCGCCCGTGGAATAACGAAGTCAACCGACATGGCCAGAGCATTCTCGAAACTGGCCATCCCATCCAGCCCACAATACTGGCAACAATACTGATCGCGCTCCAGGATATCCAATCCTTCTTCCAGAGTTACGGGTTTGGCTACCAAGGTGAGCGTCGTAAGGTCCAATGGCATTTGGCACCTCCAATCGCAACCGGCGGTGATTAGCCGGGATTCGCGATTTCGACTCGGTCTTTGTGCAAACCATAAGGCAGCTGCCGCGTAGAGTCAAGTTCAGAGCATGCGCGCTACTTGCCACTGCGGTGCATCACTGAAAGCATGTACACCTGGCGGCGCAGCGCGGGGATTGGGTCGTCGGACAGTTCGATTCCATCCGTCAAGTTCGTAGGATCAAAAGCCAGCGCCTTCTGTGCCGAGTCGCTATCAGCCACCACGGAAGTGACGGTGATCGTTCCCAGCTCGACAGTTTTGCGGTCTTCGGGCCAAACGATCGTGGAGTCGTTCGTGGCATCGCCGGCCGCCGGCAGTTGCACAACCAAGCGAAACTTCACCGGCTCCTTTGGCAGACGGGACCGGAATTCCTCGAAGAGAAAATCGGGAGATTTTGCTTTAGCATCGACGTCGCTCAGATAGTGCTTCCCCGCGACGGGAAGAATTTGGTAACGCACCGCCTGTTTTGCGCCGCTTTTATTCACGAAGACGAACGCATTGTTTCCGTAGAAAGCTTCTGTGGAAAAACTGGTCGGCGTGGGCTTGGGGTCCTGCACGAATTGCAAAGCGCGCGGATGTGTGCCAAGAAACGCTTCGATGGGCCACGGATGGGCCTTGCTGGGATCCGTCGCAACGACGGCTTTTTCCAGCGCAAGAAAATCCTCGCCCGTGCCGACGACGAAGCCATTGTGCGCGAACGCAACGATGTCGGTTTTCTCTTTTTTCGAAAGATTGAAGCGGATCGCCATTCCACGCGGCTGCGCGTCCGGCGAGCTGTCGGGGATCGTCGGACTCGGCGCTGCGTCGGAGAAACGAATAGTCAATGGCACCGTTCCACCCTTGAACTGAGCGGCGCGCGAAATGGCGGACGCCTCTTTTGACGCGGTCAAAGTTCCCTCGCAAACGATTCCCTTCGCGTGGACGACGCGGTAGCCCGCTGTGGTTCCCGGCACTTCCAGCATGGTGTCAAATATTTGCTGGGCGAGATCTTGCGACGACTGCTGCGCGCCGCGCAAACCCGCCTGTGTTATAACAATTACCAGCGCCGACATGGTCAGCGCAAATTGCGCCATTCGTTTCCCTGTGCCAGTCCTCGACCGCACGTACTCCGCTTCACCGCGCCTTGCATCAGGCTTGCCCATTGCTCGCCTCCTCAGCTTTATTTGTCGGCAACTTTGTGTTCGGCTTCCGCCTACAGCTGGTGGCCCTGATTACGGGCGTCGGATGTACCAACCAGCATAAAGTTTCCGATTGGTAGTTTTGCTTTCGCTATTCACACTGGACCCGGAACAAACCTGATTGCGCGGGGTCTAACTCCACATTCCCTTTGATGGGGCGAATCGGAATCACTCTGATCGTTGTGGGCGACAGGAGTTTGTTGGCGGCGGACCTCAATGTATGACTACTGGGCGTCGCGTGCATCAGCAATTCGATCGATGGCGGGGAGCAAATCTTCGCTTAGGCGGCTCTTGTCTACGCAGGCGTTGGCGCCGGCTTCGACCGCTCGCGGCAGCATGCGTGTAGCGTCGTGCTGGCTCATGATTAAGATTTTCGACGTGCAGACTTGCTGCCGCAGGCGCCGCGCCACTTCCAAACCATCCAGGCCCGGCATGCTGATGTCCAGAAGAATCAAATCCGGCAAAAGTTCGCGCGCTTTTTGGAGGGCCTCCGCGCCGTCTTTAGCCTCGCCGCAGATCTGCCAATTCGTCCGGGGCGCGAGCAAACCGATCACGCCGCGCCGCACCAATTCATTATCGTCAGCAATAAAAATTCGCATGATGAATGGGACGCAACGCCCTGCCAAGGTGTTGCCGATTGCCAGCCATTCGCCTCACGGGGTTGTGCCGCGCTGTCTTGGGACACGTTAGCACTTTTTGCGAATGAATGGTGAATTGCATCCAGCCCATTCACGGCCTCGGCCCGACAGCACCAAACCGCTGAAGATTACTTCGTCGCGTTGGCCTTGATTTAAATCGTTGGTCGGTACCGTACAATACTGACGCAGAACGACTTGCTCAGTTCTGGCGGGTGAGGTTACAGACGCCTTACACCTTGCTCTATACGGTGTTTACCTTAGCATGCATAGTGCCCTTCGCCGCGCCTTTATTGAATCAGTCTGCTTTCACGAATCTAGAAGCCGTGTTCGCCCGATGCGTTTGTGACAGTATTTGCAGGGGACCATGGATGTGCGTACAATCTTATAATTCTCCCTTTACACTCGATTCCCAGTTCCCGCGGCCTTGAATTTCCGCTAACATCGTACTGTAAAAACAGGCCGATTTTGCGCTACCGTGCGCGTTGGAGATAAAAACATGAAATCGAGTTCGGTATTCTTGTCAGTTTCGCTTCTTTGTGCATCTCTCGCATTCTCAGCTGTGCCGCCGCAACAATCCCCGGTGGCCCGGGCATGGCGACAAAGTGAAAGGACCGATCCCGTCCGTGGCGATTACACTCGGTTCAACTTGGCGGGTAAATTCCTGAAAACGCCGGTTGGCGACGACGCTGTGCGCCCTTCATTGGTTGTGGACTGCAGCACTCATAACCGCTCAGGCAAGCCCAAGTTCGTTCGCGGGACGCTGGTGGTTGGCGATCCTCTCAAAATCGACTGGGTTGAGCCGGAAGAGATCCACGGAATTTCTTACTTCCCAAAAGTGAACGTCGTCTACCGCTTGGACGACGCCAAAGAGGAGCGAGAAGAGTGGCCGGCTGGATCGGATAAAAGTTCCGCCTCTTTTTCCAAAAGCTCGCTGGAGAAAATGCTCCGCGCCCACACGATTGAGATAAATGCACAGGACAAGAGCGGGTCACAGCTGATCATGCAGTTTGACATGCCTGACCCGACTCTAGTCGAACAAGGCTGCGACGTGGATCTGCATAAGAAGTAGCGCCGGCGTTCGCACTAATTGGCAGAAGCGCAACGCACCTGCCAGTCGTAGGGGCGCAGCATGCTGCGCACCTACGGATGAATTCTGCGCTAGCTCGTTGCTAGTCGCCGTGATGCGCCGTAGCTTGCCCCAGGAACGCCACCAATTCAGGATTCACTTGGTCCGCATGTGTCCAGATGATGCAGTGCGGCCCGTCCTTCACCACGAACAGACGCGCTCCCTTGATCAGTTTGGCAGTCCGCAGCCCAGTTGCTCCGATTGGAAGAATTCTGTCGGCGTCCCCGTGCATTACCAGCGTCGGCACATCAATTTTGGCCACGTCCTTTCGGAAATCTTCATACCAAGTAGGCACGCAGGCGAGAGTTGCCGTAGCCGACGAGAACGCCGCCACGTTCCAACTTGCCTGAACCGCCTGTTCGCTCACGCGCTTGTTGAGCAGCACGTCTGTGTTGTAGAAATTCTTGAAAAACTCGGTGAAGAACGCGTAGCGGTCTGCCGTGACGGCTTTCTCGATTGCCTCAAACACACTCCCGTCCACGCCCGCCGAATTGTCCTGCGTCTTTAAAAGGTATGGTGGAACCCCGGAAATAATCACAGCCTTGCTCACGCCCTTCGATCCGTATTTCCCGATATAGCGAGCCACTTCGCCGCCACCCATCGAGAAACCGACCAGCGCAAATTCGCGCAATTCGAGATGCGTGATCAGCCTGTGCAGGTCCTCGGCGAACGTGTCGTAGTTGTATCCTGTGGTCGGTTGGCTCGACTTGCCGAATCCTCTGCGGTCATAGGTGATCACGCGGTGTCCTGTGCTCAAAAGAACCGGAACCTGCTTCTCCCATGAAGCGCCATTCAGTGGATACCCGTGAATCAGGATTATCGGCATGCCCTTGCCATGGTCTTCGTAGCACAGCTCGATATTCGCTGAATTTTCCTTCCCCACAAGTACGTGTGGCATCGCTCTGCTCCTTTTCTTTCCTTGTGTCTGGATTTCTCGCCGTCAACCAACGACGAACACTCTCCCTTCCCACAGATGAAAGAACCCGTCTAAAAGACTCATTTCTTTGTTGTCGTGAGAGCGCTGACGAAGAGTCGCCGGAGTTTGACCTCCGCCAATATGGTACGCCTTTTCAGGCCGCTCCGAGCCATCCGTGCGCCGCAGACTGCACGTACGGGTCCCGCAGCCAAAACAAATTGTTTGGGAGAATGGACGGGTGTAGGCTGTCTGGGATGTGGTTTCGAAATCACACATTCAAAGCAGCGGTGGCCAGCGGAATTTCTCTCTGGATGGCCGTTTTGGCGTGCCTGATCGGTTGCACGCTTCCGAGCTCCGCGAATACCGGCTTAATCAACGCATCTTCGACCCGCCAGAACTCAGCCGGGCGAAGCGGGTCGGATCTGATGGCAAGCATGGGAAATTGCCCTCATCACTCCGGCAGCAATGCTCCGGCCAAGCAAAACCACGGTAAACCGGTCCGCAGCGGCGGGACGTCGTGCTGTCCGGTAGAAGTAACGGTCGCTTCGAAGCCGGATACGGTAATCCTGCACGTCGCCGCGCGCGATTTCGTTCTGGAATCCGATTTCAGTTTGATGGCGGTTCGTTTTTTTAATTCGATCGAATTTGCTCCGCTCGTCCGGCGTTGCGGCAGAGACACACTTCTTCGAACACAGCTGCTACGCATCTAGAAATCGTGCCACGAGTTTTTCCTCGGTTTCCGCTGATGGCGTTGCTATCAGCCGACAAATACCACCATTTGATTTTTCAAAGGAGAAAAATCCATGAAGAAGATGCGTGCAATTGTGTTGATGGCAGTAATCGCGCTCAGCTTTGCGGGAGCGGCGAAAGCGGCGAATGCCTCATGCTGCGATTCAGCCGACTGCTGTGCCTCCTGCAACGGGTGCTAACAACAAGGCCAGGTAGTTCCGAAAGAGGGCGCGAGATGTTCGGTTCGCGCCCTCTTTTTCCTGTGCAGCAGCATTAACTCCGGATTGACGCGCTTGCCGGAAACGGAGCCACTAACGGCTTTTTGCGCTGGCCGCTGCTTTGGAAGCCGCACTCCTCGCAACACGAATCGCTGTATGCCCGGCACACAATCACTCACACTTGTGGCCGGCTGGGTCCCGCATTAGAATCTTTCCGCACTCTGCAAGGTCCTGGGCCTCGCGATTTCATTCATCTGAGGTGATACGCCGATGATTGTTCGCCCCGGTGCCTTAGCACTCTGCCTCGCCCTCGCTTCCCTCGTCTCCGCGCAACAACCGCCGAAATCTCAGCCTTCAATCTGGAGGGCGAAACCGGATGTCGCCGCCTTCGAAAAAATGGAGAACGATCGCCTCGCCGCCGCGCAGCGCGACATCGACCAGCTCGTCAGCGTAACAGGCCCGCGCACCATCGCCAATACACTGGCGCTATACGACGAAGCCCTCGCGCAACTCGACGCGGCCGACAATTTCGCCACCTTGATGGAGAAAGTTAATCCGGACTCCGCCTTCCGCGATCGCGCCACCGCCATGGACACTAAAGTAAGCGACGCTGCAACAGCTTTGTCTCTCAATCCAGATGTTTACAAAGCCATCGCGAGCCTCGATCTTTCCGCCGCAGACTCCGCCACTAAATATTACGTCCAGCGCCAGCTACTCGAATTTCGCCTCGCGGGCGTAGATAAGGACAACGCCACCCGCGCGCGCCTGAAAAAACTCAACGATGACCTCAACCAACAGCAAGCCATGTTCGAGCGAAATATCGCCGACGACCAGAAATCCATCGAGGTCGCCGGCGCCTCCGAGCTCGACGGCTTGCCCCAGGACTACATCGATAGACACAAGCCCGGCGCGGACGGGAAAATTCGCATCTCCACGAATTATCCCGACTCCCTTCCACTGATTACGTTCGCCAAGAACGAGTCAGTTCGCCGCGAAATGTACGTAGCGTTCCAGAGCCGGGCCTATCCCAAAAACCGCGATGTGCTTGCGAAGATGATGCAGACGCGCTACGAAATTGGCACACTTCTCGGATATTCCAATTGGGCGGACTACAACGCCGCCGACAAAATGATGCGCAACGGTAAGAACATTGAAGATTTTATCGAACAGTTGAACGTCTCGGTCCGACCGGCCGCAGAGCGCGAAACAATGATGCTGCTAGGGGAGCTGCAGAAAACCCACCCGGAAGCAAAACAAGTGTGGGAATACGATCTGTTTTATCTGAAGGAGCTCGTCCGCCGCTCGCAATACGATT
>Ga0308309_10001768_pt1 | contig 12842 bp, 8 predicted proteins | sample HubBroMetageWFT5_FD_192491 | JGI IMG/M metagenome (GOLD analysis project Ga0308309, IMG submission 192491) | Warmed and freeze-thawed soil microbial communities from the Hubbard Brook experimental Forest, New Hampshire - Hubbard Brook CCASE Soil... | ecosystem: Environmental > Terrestrial > Soil...
TGCGATAGGCGTTGTCTTCGTAGGTCGGATAGATTTCGAGGATGTCGCCGCGCACGCGAAAAGTGCCGCGGCGGAGGTCTTCGCTACGTTCGTATTGAATGTCCACGAAACGCCGCAGCAGGGCTTCGCGCGAAGTCTGGTGACCCTTTTCGAGCATGACCAGCATACCGAAGTAGGCGTCGGGGGAGCCGATGCCGTAGATGCAGGAAACGCTGGCGACGACGATGACGTCCTGGCGTTCGAAGAGCGAGCGAGTGGCGCTCATGCGGAGCTTGTCGAGTTCGTCGTTGATGGTGGCTTCTTTTTCGATATAGATGTCGGCGGCGGGAACGTAGGCTTCAGGCTGGTAAAAATCGTAATAGCTGACGAAATATTCCACCGCGTTTTCGGGGAAGAAGCCTTTGAACTCATGATAGAGCTGCGCGGCGAGGGTTTTGTTGTGCGCAAGGACAAGGGCCGGGCGATTGGCTCGCTCGATGACCTTGGCCATGGCGAAGGTTTTTCCAGAGCCGGTGACGCCAAGGAGAACCTGGTGCTTGTCTCCGGCATCGAGGCCGCGGGAGAGCTGGTCGATCGCGGCGGGTTGGTCGCCACGGGGCTGATAGTTGCTGCGCAGCTTGAAATTCATCGTAAGGGTCTCCTGCAGGTTTTCCGGGCACAACGGAAACTTTTATTATACCGCGAGTGGCAGATTTTCGTTTGGCTGCGATTTCAGGGAGCAGTTGCGCCAGGTAGTTGGGGAACGAAGAGGGTTTCGAGATGGCTGGTGGCTTCAACCGTGTAGTGCACGCCGTTGCTGCCGTCAGATTTCATGACGGTCACGTCCATGGATTGCTGGACGTCTTCGTTGGCGCGGAGGACGAGGCCAGTTTTTTGCGAGATGTAGGTGATTACCTGGTTGGTGCCTTTGGCGGTCCCGAAGGTTTTTAGTTCGTGGAGACGATAGGATTCGGGCGTGGAATCTTTGGTGGAAGATTTTTGCTTGAGAGTGGATTGCGTGAGGAAGACCGCGCAGGTTTCGTTTGGAAAGACGGGGCACTGGTCATCGCGGGCGTAAGTGGTTTCGCGTTCCCAGACGAGGGCGGCAATGAGGGAGTCGTTGAGTTCCGGCTCTTCGAATTTCCATTTTTCGCCGGGCTTCAGCCGCTTGGGCGGAAGGGTCCAGCCAAAAGCGAAGCGGGCGACCCAGAACTGCCAGATGAGGCGCTGCTCGGGCGAGAGATCGTCGAGGTCTTTTACGTTGCCGAGCTGGCCATTGCTTAAAATATCGAACGTTAGTTTCCGTGTGGGAGAGGCTGGGCTTGCTTGCTCAGCGGCGCCGGGCAAGAGCTCCGTTTGCATGGTGACAATCGCACGCGGCTTTCCAGAGAGTACTCTTTGGACCGAAAGCCGTATCCGGCTGGAAAGATCGCCCTGGAGTTGCTGCGGCCCGGAGAAGTTGGAGACGCGGCTTTCCGTTTTCACGGAACGATTGAGGCGGCCGTGCACTTCGTAGAGGAGCGTTTGACCCGGCTTTAGTTGCGGCAGCAGCAATGGGCGCGCATCGCTGCGCAAGGTGACGGCGCAGACGAAAACCAGTGCAGCGAGCACTGCGGCGGATTTGGTCCAGCATGGGAGACCGGATCGCGCGCCCGCCGCACGGATTATTTTTGCTGCCATGAGAGCTGCCGAGCAAAAAAGTGATCGTAGGAGCAGGATTCGCGAAGCGGGTTGCAGGCAGACCTCTGGAATGTAAGGCATTGCGTCATTGTTGCTTTCTTGCCTGGGCCACCGGGGTGATTTCGACGGTCGCAACGGGTTTTTCGAGCGGGCCGCGCAATTGAAAGAGGCGCGGCGCGGCGGCGGATTTCACGCCCCGCCGTTCAGGCGGTGCGGGCGCGAACGTCAGCTTGAGGTCCTGCGAAAAATCGATGGCGCCTTCCAAACGCGTTTTGACGTGCGGACTTTCCAGAGTGAGGGAATCGAAATGCAAGGCGCGGTCCGTGATGGTAAATTCGCCTTCGCCGGACGCCCAGCGCGAGGCGCCCGTGTGGAGAGTGCCGGTGTCCATGCTGGCGAGGACATCCCAGCCTCGAAGCTCGAGGTTCTTGAGTTGCAATTCTCCGCTGGCGGCAAGCTGCGAGACGAGGGCCTCGCGGCCGACGCCGGAAGTGGTCAGGTGCAGTTTTCCAGTGGCAGTGCCGCTCCAGTATTCGGCCCAATGCGTGGACCAGGGAAGTTCGGAAAGATTGGCGCGTTCGACTTCCGCGAAAATTTCATATCTGGGAGGGACCGCGAACTCTGCGCTGACGCTGCTGCGCACTATGCCGCCAGCCCATTCTGCTTCGGCGTCACGGACTTGCAGGTGTAAATCGTGAAAGACGACGTGGGCACGAGCTTTCGCGAGTTTTATTTTTTCGATGGAGAGGGAATCGGCTTCGAGGTCGCCCTCGGCAGAGACGCGCCGCAGGAGTTCGCTGGGCTTGGAGCCCGCATCGGATTTGCCGAGCAGGGAAGGAAGGAGCCGCTGCAACCAGTTTGGCCGGGCGCGCGGGCCGAACCAGAGATCGAGGTCGGCGGCGTCCAGATGATCGGCGTGGAGTTGGAATTTCCAGTTGTCGCCGACGGAATCGCCGAGCGCGGGCGCGTCGCTGATGGAGCCGGACCAGGTGGCGCCGAAGGCGCCCACACGCGCTATGGCCGCGGTGCGGTGGCCGTTTTTCCATTCGAAGTGGACGTCGTCGAGTTTCAGGGGAAGATTCAGGCCGGCGGCCTCCAATTGAGCTTTCGTGAATGTGAGGGAACCGCTCCAGCGGCCGTTCGCGACGCCGTGATCCCATTCACGAGCGACATTTCCCGCGGTGCCGCCGGTGATTTCCCATCCGCGATTCAATGTCCGGCCAAAGGCTGCGGCTGCTTTGAAGAAGTCGGTGGCATCCTCCAATTTTCCGGTAACGCGCAGCGAGCCTTTCCCGGCAATGAAATCGTCGCGGAAACGGAACTCGAGTTGATCGGCGGCGGCCGCGGCAACGGTGGCTTTTGCCGGCATTTTTTCCGGCTTCGCAGGAGTTTCTTTCTTCGGAGATTCGAGAGAGAGCTGGACCGGAAGCAACTCAAAGAAATTGTTGTGAGCCGCGCCCAGGACTGGACCGATGCGGAGGGGTTTTGCGTAACCCGGCAGACTAAGTTCTCCTGCGGCGCTAGAGATTTGCGCGTCTTCCCAGGACAACGGGAAACCACGCAAGGCAAAGCTCGCTTTAAAGAGTTGCCTGGCGTCCAGGGCTTCCGCGACTTCGGGCTGAAAGGCGCGGTACCAGGCCAGTAGATCTTGCGCCTGGATGCCGGAATCTTCGATGCGAAGATTCCAATCGGACATTCCCGCGGTCTTGAGCCTGGCTACTCCCTCGAAGTGGGAATGAGGAAGATCGAGAGTTAACGTGTCAGCGTGTGCTTCACCGGCTGCAACGTCCCAATGTCCCTTGACATTAAGGCTGACGCCAGGATTGTCTCTGCGTTCGGTCAAATCCCAGCGATGAATTGTTGCGGCGCTGGCGTGCAAGGAAAATCTCCAGGCTCCTGGCGGAACCACTTCTTCGCCGACCTCCTGTTTGCCAACACTGGCGTTGCCGTCGAGAGAGAACGCGCCACGAACGCCGAAATCGTTGCCGGTGATCATGCGGAAGAGATCGGCGATGGAGACCTTGTCCCAATGCACCTGGATTTCAGCGGGCTGCAGGCGGGCGGATGTGCCGGCCACTTCACCACGCACTTGCAGGGTGCCGGTGGACTGCAGAGGGACGCCGCCGCGCCAGGGCTGGGCTTCGAGACGCAACTGCCAGCGGCCGGGGGCCATCTGCTCGACGCTGCCGGAAACGTTGGTGAAAGCGAAGGGGCGCTTTTCGTCGCCCGTTTTGAAATTGATGCGGCCCTCGTCGAATTCGATTTTTTGCAGATGGTTGCCGGAATCGGCGGGGCTTTGCGGACCGTACGGAATTGCCCCGCCATGGGATTTTGATTGTGCCGGTGGCAGCCAGCCTTCCAGATTCCAGCGGCCTTGCTCGTTGCGAACGAGAATGAGGCTGGGGCGCGAAAGGGAGATGGTACCGAAATCGAACTGACCGCGCAGCAGGCCAAGCCAGCGCACGCTGGCAGTGAGGCGATCGGCGCGCAGAAAATATTCGTGGCCGAAGGTGGGATTTTCGTCGATGCTGACGCCTTCCACGTCTATTCGCGGGAAAGGGAGGATATCCATGGAAAAACTGCGCGCTTCGACGGGGCGACCGAAGGATTTTTCGAGGTGGGCGAGAAGGTAGGTTCGCATGCGGCGGGTCCGCAGGAGAAACGGCAAGCTCAATTGCGCGAGGACGAGTAGGACTATCAGGGCGCCGATCCATTTGCCGTAAGTGCGAAGGCGAGGCATGCCGTTGAAGTTTCTCAAAAGTGGCGGGGAAAAAACAGGGTCATCGGAAATCGCAGCGGTCAGTGGACGGTGTGGAGCATGCGGCTCCAGCGCGTGCGGGCGGGAAGATGGGTGAGAGTGTCGAAGACAGCAAGAATGCGCTGGCCGAAGGAAGAGTTCGCGTAATCGTTGCTGTTGGCGTTGACAGACCAATAGATGAGGAAGGGGCGGCCCATGATTGCTTCGCGGTCGACGAAGCCCCAGTAACGGCTGTCGGAGCTATTGTCGCGGTTATCGCCCATGGCGAAATACCTGCCCGGAGGGACGACCAGTTCGTCGCCTTGAACATATTTGTGAATTTCGTGAGCCCATTCCGGCTGCACCGAGACGTTGAACATCTGGTTGCTGGGCGGCGGGAAGGTGTAGTGCAGCGGGTCGTAGTCTAAAGCCGCGTCGTGGACCACGTACGGTTCATTGAGCGGCTTGCCATTGATATACACCTGCTGGTCGACGACCTTGACGCGATCCCCGGGAAGGCCGATGACGCGCTTCACGAAGTGCGGATGATCCTGATAAGGAAATTTGAAGACGATGATGTCGCCGCGCTGGAGGTCGCGGTAGGGAAGAAGTTTTTCATACCAATGGCCACGGCCGCCGAAAATGAATTTGTTGACGAGGAGATGATCGCCGACGAGGAGGGTCTTTTCCATCGAAGGCGAAGGAATTTTGAAGGCCTGAACCACGAAGCTGGTGCCGAAGAGGGCGAGAATCACGGTCACGAGAAGCGATTCGAGATACTCGGATAGGGTTGTGTAGTTTTCATGGGCCGATTCCGCCGATTGCGACGCCTGCGGCGCCGCCACGGGCTCTGGCGGTGCGGTCAGTGGGTCGTGAACGAGCGATTCATCCGGCATTCGGTCCAACCTCTTCCCCTTGCTTTGCTTCGGTCCTTAGAAGTTTCTCGAGGGCGCTGCGGGCGGCTTTCTGTTCCGCATCTTTTTTGGTGGTGCCTACCGCGCTGGACATGAACTCGCCCTTCACCCAGACTTCCACACGAAACGTTTTCTGGTGGTCCGGCCCGGTTTCTCCCGCGAGGCGATATTCGGCGGGTTGTTCGCCCTTGGCCTGCAAGAATTCCTGCAAAGCGCTTTTGCGGTCCGATTCCGAAATGCGGTCGCCGTCTCCGAGCGCCTGCTCAAAGACGGTGCGTTTGAGCAAGTCGCGAGCCGGACCGAGACCTCCATCGAGATACATCCCGGCGACGATGGCTTCAAACGCGTCCGCGAGCAGGGCCGGTTTGTCGCGGCCACCGGTTTTTTCCTCGCCGCGGCCGAGGCGAAGGTGCTCGCCGAGGTGCAGTCCGCGCGCGGCAATTTCGAGAGAATGGGCATTCACGATGCGCGCGCGACTCTTCGAAAGCTGCCCCTCGGTCCATTCCGGATAATTCAGGAGCAGGTATTCGCTGGTGAGAAGTTCCAGCACCGCGTCACCGAGAAATTCCAGCCGCTCGTTGTCCTGCACGATGGAACCGCTGAAGGCTATGTCTTCACCGCGGGCTGTGCGAAGCTCCGGGACCGCGGAACTGTGCGTCAGGGCGCGGTCCAGCAGGAGCGGGTCACGAAAGGCGTACCCGAGGCGTTCCATCAACCGGTCATCTTCACCGCGGGCCATGGTTTCCGTTCGTTCTCCGCGCCGCGGCACGGAGGAATTACTTGGGCGCGCTCAACTGCGTGGTGGCCATTTTTTTTGCTTCGTCGGCGCCGGTCTTGCATGTGGCCTGCAAGCCGCCAGGGACGGCAGCGCATTTCGTGAAGGCGTTGACGGCATCTTCAAAATGAGAGGTTTTCTCGTTCGAGAGGCCCAGCAAGTAGAAATTCACGGGATCGGGAACGGGGTCCAACTTGACGGCTTGCTCGAAATTGGGAATCGCTTCGGCAAATTTCGAGCGGCGGAAGGCAACAAGTCCCAGACCGCTATAAGCGAGAGCGGAGGTCTGATCTTTGGCCTTGAGAAAATCGGCGTCGCTCAGTTCGGCCGGTTTCGGGATTGTCGGCAGAACTTCCAGAGCTTTCTTGGAATATTGTTCGGCCTTGTCCAGGCGTTTTTGGGGATCAGGGGTGGAGGCGTTCATGACGCGGGGGAGAGTGGAACCCACAATGGCGAGAGTCTGTGCGTCGTTGGGGTTCAGTTCGATTTCCTTGTCGCCTACGGTTTCCATCTTGTCCACCTGACCGAGGCTGAGGTAGCCGCGAACCAGTATGGAATAGACTTCAGGGCGATAGCGGCTCTGCGGATACTTTTGGAGGAAGTCTTCGCCGAGCTGGTCCTTCTTGGCCATATCGGTGATTGGAGCGGCACGGAAGGCTTTAATGGCGGCGTCCTCCTCGGCGTTGACCGGCGGCGGGGCGTTGTCGAGCGTAAGAGGAGTCACGTCGGCTGGCTTGTCCTGTTTCTTTTCTGGATTCAATGTGGGGGCGGCCTGCTGAGTGCCCTGGGCGGAAATTCGCGGCGCAGAGAGCAGAATTCCTCCCGTGAAAATCAACGTTGCGATTTGCACTGACTTTTTCATAACGCTTTCGTCCTCCGTCTTATGGCCGCTCCGCGGATTTTCTAAGATTCAAATCGCCCAATTCCTTCTGGGCGGCTTGTTGGGCCCTGGCTGGGGCACCCTGCACCGCGAGCGCTGCCTGATATTCTGATTTTGACTTCTCCAATTGGCCTTCCTCGTCCAAAACTCTTGCCAGATAAACGTGGGACCATGCCAGCACCATGGGGTCCTGTGTTGCAGCGTGTTCGCCGGTGGTGAGGCGCCCAAAAACTTCCTTGGCGCGCGGGCCATCGTGATCGAGCAGCGCTACCAGCCCAAGCCCGTACCACGCGCGAATCTGGTCGGGATACTTTGCCAGAACATTCTTGAACGCTGCCTCGGCGGCGCGGGGATTGTGGTCGGCGATGAATCGCTCGCCATCGGTAAGCTGCGCGATAGTACCGGGATCGTCGGGCAGAGTTGTGGAGGCGGAACGGCGCCTGCGATTGAGGTTTTCGGAAGCGAGCTGTGCGGATTGTTCCGGGGTAGTCTCCCGGGCGAATGTGAGCGCGGAAGCGCGGGCGACTTCGGCTTTGACATCCATGTTGCGCACCATCTCTGGGAAATAGTTGCGCATGGAGGGCTCGTTCTTTTCGTAATCGGAAAGGCCTTTGAAAATCGGGCGCACCATCACGTAGCCGTCGGCGTCGTTGGTATTCAGTGCAACTTCACGTTCGCTGGGCGACATGCGTTTGAGCTTCAATTCCACGGCGCGGACGGTGCATTCCCCGAACCAGGAGGGGAAGTCGTCGCGAAGGTCTGCGGGAAGCCTGGGCGCTTTGGCGGCGATCTCATAGATCGGGCGCTTCACGGCGATGATGTGGGGATACATCAGGGGGAGCGGGTCGAGAAGGAAGTGGAGGAAGGCGTGGCGAACGACATCGGTGGGGATGTCTTCGCTGCCGCTCAAGATAATCGCGTAATGATCGCCGAAATTGCGGACGTTGGTGATGCGGCCGACGAGCGGCTCGACGATGATGGAAAAGGTGCGGAGTTGGCCGGGATTATTCAGCTCGCGGAGGTAGGTATTGGCGACGAGCACGATCTGGGAAATGGGGTCGTGGAGGCGTTCGATTTCCTGGTTGTAGATGGGCTGAACCTGGCGCCAGAGCTGGCCGATGTTCTGCTCGGTGTAGTACGCGGAAAGAATTTCGCTGAAACCTTCGAGGGTCAGCATGTCGGGAGGAAGTTCGTCGCGGCGGAGAACCGGCTGGAATTTTGGCGCGGGGCCGGAAACGATGCCGAACCAGACGTAGCGGGAGAGCATTTCGGCGGTGTCGCGCGATTCGTGCTGGCGGTAGAACTGGCGGACCGCGTCAACGGCTGGTCCTTGCTGCTTGCGCAGGCGGTCGCGCATCTGGGCGCGGAAGGCGGACCAGTTGTCGGTGCTGACGTCGCTTTCGAAGCCGGACGCGTAGAGGGCGCACATGGTGGCGAACATGGCTTCGTTGCCGTCCACGGTGATGTTGGTAGCGGGGGCGATGTGGGGACGCTGACGCGGAAGGGGAGCTTGCGCGTGGGCCGCGGCGGCCAACAGGACGAGCGACAACAATCCAACACTGACTTTTTTCAAATGCTTGAAGGTCATCTGGTCTTGCCGCACACGGCAGTCTGCCACGCTAGTGGGAACGGTATGGCCGGCTCATGAGTCTTGGATGGCGGTATCCCCTGTGGATACGGACATACACGAATCGCGGTGTCGCAGCCTTTTTTCAATGTACAGGCGCTCCCCCCGGTAGTCAAGGATATGGGGGGCCTTAACCTGCGGGAAATCCTACTAATAATGGATGAGAGAGGGGGGTGGGGACGTTGTCTGGGGGCCGGTGAAGGGCAACGCGGTGACTTGCCGAAGTATCTATGCTTCTGTTAGGAATGAGGGGAAAGCCCCGCCCGGGGAGGACCGATTGATGAGTAGCAAGGCGTGTTTGGGAACCTGCCTGGGTTCTGCGTTATTTCTGTTTTTCCTTCCTGCCGCAATCCCCACTTTGGCTCAATCGACAGGAGGTGCGAGTGTGCCTCAAGCGCCGCAGAGCGCGGGCACAGTGGACGCTAAGCCGGCGGTATCCGCGGATTCGGGCAAGGCGATCGAGACGAAGAGTTTCACACTGGAGGGGGCGAAGGTCTGGGTGGATACGGGAATCAGCCTGGAGCCGGGGCAGCGGATTGCGGTGACTTCGGAAGGTTCGCTGCGTTACGCGGATGCCAAAGCGGATAACGGCCCGGACGGTTTGACTCGGGGATTCAAGGACTTGATTCGAATTCTTCCTTACAACGGCGCGGGTCGAGGAGCGGTGATTGGAAGAATCGGGGATGCAGATATCGCGCAGGCGTTTGTGATTGGAGCGAAGAAGGAGATTGTTGCGCCGGTCAGCGGGAAACTGGCGTTGGGAATCAACCAGTCGGAAGTGGATACGGGGACGGGTTCGTACAAGGTGAAGGTGGAGGTTTATGCCGCGGATTCTTCCGCGCCGCGCGAGATTGCCAAAGAGGTTTCGAGTATTCCCGGCGTGGACAACAGTTTGTTTGAAAAGATTCCGCGGCGCATCGGGGATAAGGCTGGCAACGCGGGCGACATGGTGAATTTTCTGATTGTGGGCGACGAGGAGCAGATGAAGAAAGTGTTCACCACCGCGGGATGGGTGAAGGTGGATGCGGATGTGACGGAGACGGTGCTGGCGGGATTCATTGCCAGCATGTCCAAGGAATCGTATCTGACGATGCCGATGAGCCCGCTCTATCTGTTTGGGCGGCCGCAGGATTATGGGTGGGCGCACGCCGAGCCGATTACGGTGGTGGCTTCGCGGAATCATTTGCGGGTCTGGAAGGCGCCGTTCACGGTGAATGGGCAGATGCTGTGGGTAGGCGCCGCAACGCATGACATTGGGTTTGAGAAGGACCAGAGGAATAACGGACTGACGCACAAGATTGATCCTGATATTGATCTGGAGAAGGATTACGTGCGGAAGACGCTATCGAGCACCGGGCTGGTTGCGGAAGTGACGCACTTTTTGCCGAAGCAGCCGATGCTGGAGGCTCGGACGGCGACAGGAGGATCGTTTCGTTCGAATGGGCAGGTGCTGGTGATGAAGTTGTCGGAGGCGGCGAAGAGTACGACAGCGGAGAAAAAGTAGAGCCCAGAATGCTGCCGAAAAAATTTGGATGGTGATTGGAAGTTGTGAAAGCGGGAGCTTCGCTCTCGCACTCAAAACGTGGCCGCTGCGTAGATTAGTGGGGAGCGCGGAGGGATTTGCGAGGGAGGAGAGCGGTTTTGCCGTAGTGCTCGCCTTCGAGGATGCGGGCTTCGAGCCAGCCTTGGGTACCTTCAGCGGAGAGAACGCGCACCGGTTTTCCTACTTCAATTAGCAGCAGGTGATTGTTGGTGATCATCATAGAGACGCCGACATCATCGCCGAGCGCGATGAGACGCTGCCATTCGTCGCGGGAATTTCCGTCCACCGGCGCGACGACGCACGCGATGCCGTCTTCCGCAAAAACTGAAAATATTTTTCCTGCCAGGGCGGTAGTTCGCGGGGGATTTTTCGGAGCATCTGTGCCATTCGATTCCAAACGGCCGATGAAGCGGTAGCCTTTTTTCGGCAGAGTTTCGATCAAGCCGGGCTTCGCGGGATTGTCGCCGAGAGCCTGGCGGAGCTTTTTGATCGCTGTGTTCAGGCCGTGTTCAAAATCGACGAAGGTATCGGCCGGCCAAAGGCGCGACTTCAATTCTTCACGACTGACCACCTCGCCAGGCTTTTCCAGCAATGCCCCCAGCAATTGCAGCGGAAGCAGTTGCACTTTGATTTTTTTTCCGCGCTTGTAGAGTTCCCCGGCGCGCGGGTCCAGGGAAAAGGGACCGAAGCGCAGCCGGCGGGAATCGTCGGGTATGGAGGAATTCGCCATATTTTCTTGATTCTTTGGACTATAGCAAAAAGTTGGAGGATTGCGGAAGGGAATTGGCAGAGTGAATAACCGGGCGGCTTGGAGCGCGCGAACAAGAAGAGAAGGAAACGCTTCCCGTAAGTATTTTGAGGTCAGGCGATTAGAGCCGTACTCGAGTTCATGGAAAATGCACCTGCTGTTCACCCCGCGGGTATTGTTCTTTCGCGGGCTCTGGAGCAAAGTGCGCAATGTCAGTGGATGAGAGACCAAGTCCGTTGAGTCCACAGATGAATGACAATACCCGAGGAACTTCCATGTACCCGCCCAACCAAGTGCAGTCCAGAATCCGGCCGGAATCTCCAAAAGCCGATGGAACAGCAAGGAGAACTTTGCGGAATGCGAAGGCAACAGACATCCGCGCCCTCCTGAGTGAGCTGAAGACGCTTCCGCAAAGCCAGCGAAAACTGCTTTGTAAATTGCTGAAGAGGGCAGCCGCGCACGCCCCAAGAGAGGTCTCCGTAGTACACCCCGCAGATCCCCACCCAACAAAGCCCTAACCCACCACCGGGGCTGGCGAGCAGTAGCGGCGCCAGCTTCGGGACCCTGAACCAGACGAAGCCCGGGCGTCAGCCCGGGCTTCGCTCTTTTTTGGTTGGCCACTTGAAAGTGGCCGCTACAAAGGCTGGAGTAACCCAAGAGGGAGGGGCAAGCCCCTCCCCTACAAAGGAAGAGCCGTTGCAGAAAAATGTGGGTTAGACGGCTTTGCTTTGGGAGTTGGTTTCTTCGGAGTCGGCGGCGAGGGGATAGAGACGGAGGAATTCGGGATCGTCGTGCAACAGAGTGAGGTCGGGATCGCGGCGGGCCCAGACGGAATCTTTGAAGCCGGCTTCCCAGGCTTTCTTGATTGTTTCGAGCGCTTCGCGCTTGCGTTTCAGGATGGCGTAGGTGCAGGCGGCGTTGTAGAGAATCGAGGCTTCGTTGGCGCGCAGGGTGATGGCCATGTTCAATTCCCGGATGGCATCTTCGACACGGTCGAGTTCGGCGTAGTCGGTGGCCATCAGGACGCGGGCGCGGGCGTCTTCGGGCACCTGCTTTAGGTGGTTTTCGAGGGCGCCGATGCGGCGAAGCAAAAGATTGCGGTGAGCATCTTTTTTCCCGAGGGCGCCAAGTGAGTTGGCGATGGGAACGTAGACATTGTAGTCTTCGCCGCTGACTTCGAGCGCGGTTTCCATCACGTTCATCACTTCCTGATAGCGGCCGGCGGAAAATAGGGCACGACACAAGAGATAGTACGCGCCTTCGCAGTCGCGCTTGCGCTCGATGGCTTTTTCGACCATGCGGACGGCTTCGTCGTGAAGCTCGGTGGCGTAAAGCACCCAAGCCTGGCTGACCATCACTTCCGGCAAATCCCAGCGCAGCGCCACAGCTTTTCCGGAGGCGTTGCGAGCGCGTTCGACCCAGATGGCGTCGCGGCTGTAGTTGCAATAAAACATCGCGCAGGCATTGGCGCAGGCGGCATAGGCGAGTGCGAAGCTGGGATCCATGGCCACGGCGTTTTCGAACATCTGGAGCGCGAATTCGAGATCCTGGCGCGTTTGGCGGCGGGCGTAGCGTTTGCCGCGGAGATAAAGATCGTACGCCTGCAGATTTTCCGTGGGCTTGGTGGCGAGGTCTTCGAGTTCCTGCTGGGAGAGCGTGACGCGCAGGGCTTCGGCGATTTTGCGAGCGATTTCGTCCTGGACCTCGAAGACGTCTTTCATTTCGCGGTCGTAGCGTTCGGACCACAGGGGAAACTCGGTCTGCGTATCCACCAATTGGGTGGTGATACGCAAGCGGTTACCTGCGCGGCGGAGAGTGCCAGTGAGGACAAAGGCGGCTCTGAGAAGGTTTCCGACCTGGGAGGGAGTGGCGGATTTGTCGCGGAAGGCGAGCACCGTGGGGCGCGAGAAGGTGTTCAGGCCGCGAATCTTGGAGAGTTCGGTGATGATGTCTTCGGTG
>Ga0308309_10001769_pt1 | contig 12841 bp, 9 predicted proteins | sample HubBroMetageWFT5_FD_192491 | JGI IMG/M metagenome (GOLD analysis project Ga0308309, IMG submission 192491) | Warmed and freeze-thawed soil microbial communities from the Hubbard Brook experimental Forest, New Hampshire - Hubbard Brook CCASE Soil... | ecosystem: Environmental > Terrestrial > Soil...
GGGCGCCACCGGCTTTCTGGCGATATGGCAGTGGACCCACTCCATGGCATCGGCTGCGCTAAACGGCAGTGAGCCCGTGAGCATCTGGTAGAACGTGACGCCCATCGCATAGAGATCGCTGCGGGCGTCGATCGAGCGGTTCATGCGTCCGGTTTGCTCGGGCGCGATATAGGCGAGCGTGCCCGCGATCGACTCGGGCGGCGCGGGCGCCTGGCGCTCGCGTGGCAGGCGCGACGCGATGCCGAAGCCGGTGAGCTTGACCGCTCCGGTCGTGCGGTTCACCAGGATATTGGCTGGCTTGATGTCCTTGTGGACGAGGCCGCGCCGGTGGACTTGCGTGAGCGCCGCCGCGATCGCCATGCCGAGGCGCAGAAAGCTCCGCACCTCCATCGGCGGGCCGAGCAGCCGGTGCAGCGGCTCGCTGCGAATGTCCTCGAGCACCAGCATGGTCCGACCGCGTTCGCGGACGAGCTCGAGCGGCCGCACCGCCCACGCCCCGTCCAGCTCGTCCTTCAATTCATATTCGCGAGCAAGGCGACCGAGAGTGGCCGGTGTCGGATGCTCCGCCGCGGGCAGCACAGCCAGCACGGCGGCCCGATGTCCGTTGGCGTGGCTCTCTCCTCTGCAGAAGACACGTTCGCCGTCCTCCCACAACACCTGGAGGTTGCTAACTCCACCAGCGCCGGACCAAGGGGATGGATCCATCTGCGCAATCCGCCGTCAGGTCGGTGACCGCCATTGGCTTGAAAAGGGCTCTCCGAGGGCGGCCAGAGAAGGGTGAGGACAGGAAGGTTATCACGCACGCGGCGGCAAGACGATGTTTCTTACTGGGGCGGGACTTCGAAATCGCTCACTCCCGAATCGGTGCGGGCCAACGCGCACATGGCGACGGTCATGATCGCGGAGAAGACGGCGGACGAGATCAGGCGGGAGGCAAAGGCAGGCTGAGTGGAGCACCGTGTACCCAGCAGCCATCGCCGGTGCCCATGTCCGCCTCTGGCCCTTCTCTGACTTTGCGGGACGTCTGACTTTGGTCCGCAAAGCGCTGCAAAGCGGACATGGATCTGGCCGCGTTCACCGACTTCGATTTATGAGTACCGGCGCTAGCCCACTTTCTGGCGCATGCCCCGGTCGGCGGCACGCGCCACAGCCTCGATGAGACGGGCATTGTGAAGGGCGTGGTCGAAGCCGGGCGTCGTGCAGTTGCCCGTGATCAGATCCCGGGCGAGATGGGCGTAGACCTCGCCCACGTTGATCGCCGCGCCCATCATGCCGCCGCCGACCGCGGCTTCCTCGGGCTTGTCGAAGGCGACATTGGCGGCGAGCTCGAGATCGCCCGCCTGGAAGCCATAGGGATGATGACTGCTGAGCCTGAGCCATCCCTCGGATCCACTGACTTCGAAGCGGAAGCCAACATCCGTCGGCGCCGCAACACCGGCAATTTCGGCCGTGAATGCGGCGCGCGACTGCGTCTTGCCCAGGATGCCGGCGTGATCCGGAGTCTCCCGGGCACTTCTCTCGCCGGTATCCGTCAGAATGACGGTGGGCCACAGGATGTCGGCGCGTGCGTCCACTTCGACGATCGGTCCGAGAAGCGCTTCCACGGCATCGAGTGTATGTCCCGCGGTGATGGTCAGCATGTTGGCGCCGGAAGACGCCCTGTTGAAGAGGTCGAGCCTGGAAGCCATTTCCGGCCCGAAGCCCATGGTTTTGGCAACGACTCTGGCGCTGAGCGGACGCCCGATCTTTCCCGAGGAAATGAGCTCGCGGGCGCGCCGCAGGCTCGGGTTCAGCCGGCCCTGCAAGCCGATGGCCGTATGGCGCGAACGCGCCGCCCGGGCCATCTCCTCCGCCTCCGCGGTGTTGCGGCCGAGCGGCGCCTCGCAGTAGACCGCTTTGCTGGCCGCCAGTGCGGCCAGGACGAGCTCGCGGTGAGCGGGTACCTTGACGGCGACGGTGACGATATCGATCAGGTCGTCGCGAATCATCGCGAACGGATCGGAGAACCAACGCTCGGCACCAAACGTTTCAGCCGCCTCGCGCGCGCTCTGCTCGTTGCGCGTTGCCACGGCGGCGAGCTTCAGGGCGGCAAGACCTGTGATTGCCGGAATGTGGGACACCTTTGCCCAGCTTGCTTTGGCGTCTGCACCGATAATGCCGACACGAAGTGCTCTTTGGCTCACGACTGTTTCTCCTGCTTGTCTCGAGCCTTTGTGCCAAAGCGAGCCGTCGCGCGTTATTGAGAAATATCGAACACGCCGTGCAACGCACGGCGTCTATGCGGACGGCGTGGACCAACTTACGTTTCCGCCGACCCTCTTCGAGGGGAACGCATCTCGAGCTGGTCGGCCGCGAGCGCGTCATCGCCTCGACCGACGGCGGCCTGGGCGGCCGCGTGCGTCCGCAGATCGCCTTGGCCAAGCGCGAGACGCTGGAGCAAATCAAGCGCTCACCGATTACGCTGACATGACCCCTCCGCCTACGGCGCTGTAAGCAGCGTCGATGCGAGCCGCTATCTCAGCTTCCTGGCGGCAAGCTCGCCGGCGAGTTCCGTGAGAATCTCGGAAAGCGCCCGGTCATAGCCGCGCACCAGGGCGTCCGGAGAGGCCCGATCGAGCGGCACGCGTCGGCTGATCGTACGCTCGAAAACCAGGCTCGAACCGACGTCGCTGCCGACCAGGGCAAACTGGACCGTCATGACGGCGGCCGCGGGCTGGGCCGGACGGAAATCTCCGTAGAGCTCGGAGACCGTCGGTTCCAGCGTATAGGTCGCCGACACTGCGCTGTCGGACTGCGTGACGGCCTTGAAAGGTCCGGCGCGATCGAGCCAGTCGGCCATCTGGTTGCCCAGCATCGCCCGCGGATCGGAGATGAAGGCCTGGTAGGGGTCGGCGACGAATGTCACATCGTCGGTTCGGTAGACCAGGGAGTTGCCGGAAAAGGCGGAGGCGACCCGGACATAGCCCATGCGGACGACCTCCTTGTCGTGCGCGCCGGACAGCCTTGCGGGAGGGATCCCGGCCTCGATGACATAGGTCGTCGGCTGAGGGACGGGCTTGCCGATCGAGCATGCCGCCACGAGCAACGCCACAGCCGACGCCACGAGCAACGCCCCGGGCAGCGCAAGGCGCGACGCAAGAGCGATGTTCCCGACCCTCATTGCGACTTCCCGGGAAATTGCACTTTTTCGGGCGGGCCGCCCAGCAGGACGCCGGCGGGATTGCGCTTCAGGTTGTCGGACAGGGTTCGAATATTGTCGGCGGCCACGCGCAGGTCCTGGACGATGGCGCGCACGTCGTAGCGGTTGTCCTGGACGGTTCCGTCCAGACGCGATGCCAGGTCGTCGATCCGCCGCACGGTCCGGTCGAGTTCGCCGCTTGCCGCAAAGCGCCGCAGCCGATCGCTGAAATCCGCGACGTTGTCGACCGTGCGCTTCAGCCCGGGATCGCCCAGCAACCCGTCAAGCCGGCCGGAGCCCTGGGCAAGATTGCGCAAGAGCACCGGGATATCGGGTCTGGTCAGGATCGCGTCGAGATGGCCGATTGTCGTGTGCGCGTCCGTCAGAACCGAGGACGCCTCGGCCGAAAGTTCGGCAACCGGCAGCTCGGACACCTTGTTGTTCAGGTTCTGAAGCAGCGCATTGACATTGCGCTCCACGGCCTGAAGGTCGAGCTTGTCGAGCTTCGTGAGGAAACGCTGCGCATTGGCGATGAGCTGGCTGATCCCGCTTGGCGCCGAGGGGATGTAGAGGTGTTTCGGCTTCCAGTCGAACGGCAGGGGCGGGTATTCCGCCGGATCGAGGATATCGAGGCCGAGAAACTGTTGTCCGGTGATGCCGGCCCACTGCGTTTGCGCCCGCAGGCCCTCCTTGACCAGGTCTTGCGCCTGCTGGCGGATGCGCTCGATCCATTCACGGCTTTGCGAGAACGTGGCCCGGACAACGATGTAGTCGTGGCGCTTGCCGACGGGAACATCCCATTCGTATTCCGTGAACGACGGCTGGATGGCGCTCACTTGTCCGAAAGACACGCCGCGAAAGCGGACGGGGGAGCCCACTTCCAGACCGGCCACGGAGTCGTTGAAGTAGGTCTCGAAGACGAAGGTCGACTGAAACAACGAACGTCCGCCCAGCAGGAACAGGGCGCCGAACAGGACGACCAGCGAGACGAAGACGAAAACGCCGAGCCGGTAGTATCCTCTTTCCTCGGTCATGGCCTAGCTTTCCGCACGATGTGCTGCCGCCGTCGGCTCGCGGTTGAAGAACTGCCGCACCCTCGGGTCGGCACTGCCGTCCCTGAGCGCGGCGGGCTTGCCTTCGGCGATGATGCTGCGCGAATGCGGGTCGAGCATGACGGCCCGATCGGCGATGGTGAAGATGCTTTGCAGCTCATGGGTCACCACGACGAAGGTAAAGCCCAGCGATTGGCGGAGCGTCAGGATGGTGTGATCGAGGTTGGCGGCCGTGATCGGATCGAGCCCGGCCGACGGCTCGTCGAGCATCAGGATGTCGCAACCGAGCGCCATGGCGCGGGCGATTCCGGCGCGCTTCAGCATCCCGCCCGACAGTTCGGCCGGCATCAGGGATTCCGCGTGACCCATCTCCACCTGGCGCAGCAGCAGCCGCGCCGTCAGGTTTTTTTCCGCCAGACCGAGGTCGGTGAACTGGTCGAGGGGAAAGCGCACGTTCTCGAGCACGGTCAGCGAGCCGAACAGGGCGCCGCTCTGGTACATGACGCCGAGGCTGCGCTGCAGCGTGGCCTTTTGCGCGGGCGAGGCGTTGACGATGCTCTTTCCGGCGATGCTGATGTCCCCCGCCATCGGCCGCTGGAGGCCGATCATGTTCTTCATCAGGCTCGACTTGCCGGAGCCGGAACCGCCCAGGATGACCAGGATTTCGCCGCGCCTCACGTCGAACGACGCGTTTTCGAGGAGGATGTGCGAGCCGTAGCCCATGCGCAATCCCCGTACGCTGATGACGGTGGAGGGGCCGGCCGGGACTTCCATGGCTGCTCCCGGTCAGCTCGTGAGGATAGCGAAGACGCCGTCGATGACGACGATCATGATGATGCTGGATACCACGGCCTTCGTTGCCGACAGTCCGACCGAGGTGGCGCCGGCGCCGGTCGCCAGCCCACGCTCGCAGCCAATGGCGGCAATGGTCAGGCCGAAGACCACCGCCTTCATGAGGCCGATCACAAAGTCCCGGATTTCGACGGCGCTGAGCAGCTGGTTGTAGAACTGCAGGAAGCCGACATCGAAGGTGACCATGACCAGCGCCCCGCCGAACAGGCCGACAATGTCGGCCAGGATGACCAGCAGGGGCAGCACGAGTGCCGCCGCGATGAGGCGCGGCAGAACCAGGAAATGGACGGGGTCTAGCCCGAAGGTGGAGATCGCGTTCACCTCCTCGTTGACCTTCTGCGTGCCGATCTGGGCGGCGAACGCCGCTCCCGTGCGGCCGGCAAAGACGATCGCGGTCATGAGCGGCCCGAGCTCGCGCAGGATGGCGACGCCGACGCCGTTCACGACATAGATCACGGCGCCGAACTGCCGGGCGACGAGGCCGACCTCGAAGGCGACGATCAGGCCCATCAGGCCGCCGACCAGGAGAACGATCGGCACCGCATTGGCGCCGGCCTCGGTCGCCACGTCGAGCACCTCGCCCCAGCGTATGACGCCGCGTTTCCACACGGCCTCGATGAAGGCCGCGGCACAATCGTGGGCGAAGTCCACGACCTCGCGGGCGTAGCCCGCCTCGCGCACTGTCGCGCGGCCAAGCTGCTCGAAGAAGGGGATGGGACGGACGGGCGTGACGGCCTGCTCGAGCTCCTTGGGATCGTAGCCCTCGATCAGCGACGCAAACTTTGGAGCCAGCCCGCGTATCTCGACGCTGGCGCCGGAGGCGCTCTGCCGCGTCGCGAGGTCGAACAGCAGGGCGATGCCGACATCGTCGATATGTTCGAGATGCGAAGCGTCGACGATCGCCGGCTGCCCGCCCGAGGAATGGCGCAAGGTCTCGAGCGCGCGCCGCCAGATCGGCGCGGCGGTATGGGCGGTAATGCTGCCTTCGAGCACGATGGCGGCCTCGCCGAAGCTCGCAGCGGGCGGACTGCGGCTCGACACAGGATTGGTTTCCTCCATAAACCACCCCCGACAGGGCAACCGCGGACGATTGCCTGCTGCTTTTCTATGCGTCTCCCTAACTGTGGCTTCTTGGACGAAAACCCGCAAAAACGCAAAAAGGTCGCCAGGATGGCCGAGCCGTGGGTCGGGTGATGCTGATCGCGCCTCCTGTGTGCAGGACGGCATTTCATAAAGTATGGCTTAACATAGCTTTTCGAAGCCGAGCCGCGTTTATGCGCGGTATGGTGCGCAAAAACTCGGGCACTTAATCTACTAAAGTGTCACTTGACTATTCGTCCAGTGTGGCTTACATGGACGACGGAACCACATCGAGGAGCATCGCCATGTCCGGCGGACGACCCCGCTGTCTACAAAAACCGCCCGATCGAGTACACGACGAGGGCTGAACGAGCCCGACAGCGCAGGCCGCCGGCTGCTGCGCCGGGTCGTCAGTCCCGCCGTAATTGGCGTATCGCTTGCGGAAACTGCGGAAACCCCTCGCAGGCTTCCAGCGGCGGTCAACGCGGCCCGCCGTCGCCCACCAGGATTTTCGCCGGGAGCTCCAATGCCAGCAAGCAGCTCTTCTGACTTCCTCCCCAGCGAAGCTGGGGAGGCAGCCGGATCACGTGCGCATGAGGTCTTCGGCCATTTCGCGCAGCTTGCCGCGCTGGATCTTGAAGCCGTTGGGCGAGGGCGTCTTGGGGAAGTCGTCGACCGCGAACACGCGCAGTGGCACCTTGTAGTTGGCAAGGCCGCGCTTGCAGTGGGCAATGACCGCCGCTTCGTCGAGCGTGGCGCCGGGTTTCAGGATGACGAACGACACGGCGCGCACGCCCTCGGGTCGCGGCACGGCAATGGTCTGGCAGTCGGCGATGGCCGGCAGCTTCTGGATATGGGTCTCGATCTCGATTGGGTTGACCAGGAAGCCCGACAGCCGCAGCACGTCGCCCATGCGGCTCAGGAAGGTGAAGCCGCCGCGCCCGTCGAGCTGGGCGAGGTCGCCGGTGCGGACATAGCCGTCGGCCGTCATCGCCTGCGCGGTCGCTGCCTCGTTGCCGTAATAGCCCACCATCAGCGAGGGGCCGGCGCATTCCAGCGCGCCGGGCTGGCCGGGGCCCAGCAGCGCGCCGGTTTCCGGATCGCGTACGCGCACATGGCCAAGCGGCGAGGTCGGAAGGCCGCCGCCCTGCTTGCGCCGGGCGATCGGCGCCCTGAGCGGCTGGCGGGCGTAGAGCGCCTGCACCTCGCTCATGCCGTACAGCCCGACCAGGCGAAGACCGCGCGGCTGGGCCCGCTCGGGCAGGTCCTCGAGCGAGGCATTGAACGCGCCGTAGCCCGCCCACTTGATCGAGCGGAAGGGCCAGCGCCCCGGCATCACCTCGAGCAGGCGGGCGTACATGTCGTCGCTGCCGAACATCGTCGTCGGCCTGTGGCGCCGGATCAGGCGCGCGATCTCGTCGATCTCGTAGGATTCGACCAGCACCGAGGGCTTGCCGGCGGCAAGCGTCGCCAGCGTCTGGTTGAAGCCGAAGACGCCGCACAGCGGCAGGATCGCCAGCGACAGCGTGTCGGGCTTGGTGAAGCCGAAGACGCGCGCCACCTGCTGGGCATGGCCCGCGATCGCGCCCTGGCGATGCAGCACGAATTTGGGTGTGCTGGTCGTGCCCGAGGTCGTGAAGATGTTGCAGGGCGCGCTCGCCAGCGCGTGGTTGGCGGCCAGGGCGGGGCGCGACAGCAGGCGCTCGAACGGCACGCGCCGCAGCCGGTCGATGGCGGCTGGCACCAACGCCGGCTCTTCGCCTACGACGATAATCGCCGCGAGCCTGTCGAGCGCCGCCGGTTCGATATCGGCCAGGATCGACAGAAAATCGATGCGGCGGAAGGCTGGCGCGCAGGCCAGCACCTTCGCGCCCGAGCGGGCGACGATGTCGGCGACCTCGACGGCGCGATAGCGCGTGTTCACGGCGACGGCGATGGCGCCCAGGCGCACGCAGGCGAAATAGAGAATGGGATAGGCCGGCACGTTGGGCAGCCACAGCGCCACCTGGTCGCCCGGCCCGACGCCGAGATCGGCCAGGCCTTGCGCCGTGCGCTCCGAAGAGTCGAGCAGTTCGGCAAAGGTCAATGTCCGGTCGCCATGGATAAACGCTGGCGCGGCAGGCGTCTCCTCGGCGATGTCGGCGAGCAGCGTCCAGACGTCGGCGGCGGGATGGGCAAGCGGCATGCGGCGCGGAGATTACCGCAAGCCGGTTTCATCTCAAGGCAAGTTGCGACGCATTGACCCGGCACGGCGCTTGCTGGACAGCACACAGCTTAAGCTCCTCTCCCCCTTGGGGGAGAGGAGCTTGAGGGGGAGGAGAGATCGAATCATGTTGCGTAGAAGTCTGCTGGCAAGTCCATTGCTGCTCGCCGCCGCGCCGGCCCGGGCCGAGTGGGTGCCCAAGCAGCCGATCCACGTCATCGTCGGGTTCGCGCCCGGCGGCACGGCGGACATCGCGGCGCGGATCGCGGCCGAGGCCATCCAGCGCCGCACCGGCCAGATCGTGGTTGTCGACAGCAAGACCGGCGCGCTGGGTTTCATTGCGCTCAAGGCCGTCGCCAATGCAGCGCCCGACGGATCCACGGTGGGCATCGGCATCATGGGGTCGCTCGCCGTAGCGCCGGTCGTGCCGGGAACTCAAATCCCGCTCGACCTCGACAAGGAGCTTTTGCCGATCTGCAATCTCGTCGGCGTGCCGATGGCGCTGATCGTGCGGCCGAACGCGCCCTACAAGACCGTTGCCGAGCTTGTAGCCTATGCCAGGGAAAATCCCGGCAAGGTGACCTACGGCTCGACCGGCAACGGCTCGACCAACCAGCTCGGCGCCGAGCTGTTCGCGGCGGAAGCGGGCGGCCTGAAGCTGCTGCACGTGCCCTATCGCGGCGGCGCGCCGGCCATCGCCGACGTTGCGACCGGCCAGATCGACATCTTCTTCGCCAATGTGTCGGAGATCGTGGGCCAGATCCAAAGCGGCCAGGTGCGGGCCTTGGCGCTCGCCTCGTCACAGCCCAATCCGATGGTGCCGGACCTGCCGCTGTTCACCAAGGACATCGCCACGCTCGACATCAACAACTGGTTCGGCCTGGTGGGGCCGGCCGGTCTGCCGCCCGACATTGCCACGGGACTCAGCAAGCTCTTCCTCGATGCCGTCAACGATCCGGCCAGCGCGCCGCTGCTGGCGTCGCGCGGACTTGTCGCCATTCCGCAGGACGGCCCCGCCTTCAAGGCCGCCATCCTGAAGGACCGCGAGCGCTGGGCGAAGGTGGTGAAGCAGGGCAATATCAAAGCAGAATGATCAACCACCACCACCGTCATCCCGACCGGAGCGAAGCGGAGTGGAGGAACCTTTTCTTGAATCCGCGGCAGAAGAAGAGGTCCCTCGACTTCGCTTCGCTCGGGATGACGGGATGATGATGAACGCACCTCTCTCCCTCGGCATCGACATCGGGGGAACCTTCACCGATCTCGTCATCCACGATCCGCGCGACGGCCGCGCCGTCATCTGGAAGGAAAGCACGACGCCCGACGATCCGGCGCGCGGCACGCTTGTGGGCACGCGCAAGGTGCTGGAGAAGGCGGGGGCAAAACCCGAGCAGATCGGCCGCGTCGTCCACGCCACGACGCTCTTCACCAACGCGCTGATCGAACGCAAGGGCGCCAAAACCGGCCTTTTGACCACGGCGGGATTTCGCGACGTGCTGGAGATTGGCCGCGAGCGCAAGTACGAGCTCTACGACCTCTTCATCGAGATGCCCAAGCCGCTGGTGGCGCGGCCGTGGCGGCGCGAGGCCACGGAGCGCCTGGCGCCCGACGGCACGGTGGAAATTCCCCTCGACGTCGATGCGGCCTTGGCCGAAGTCGCCGATCTGGTGAAGCAGGGCGTCGAAAGCCTCGCCATCTGCTTCCTGCATGCCTACGCCAATCCAACGCACGAACGCGCCATCGGCGCGGCGGTGGCCGAGCGCTTCCAGAACCTGTCGCTTTCGCTCTCTTCGGACATCGCGCCGGAGATCCGCGAGTACCTGCGCGCCAGCACCACGGTCGCCAATGCCTTCGTGCGGCCGCTGGCCGAGATCTACCTCGAACGCCTGGAGCAGGCGCTGCGCGACGAGGGCATTCCGGGCGGACTCTTTCTCATGCTGTCCAATGGCGGCCTCACGCATGTGAGCGAAGCCAAGCGCGCGCCGGTGCAGTTGCTGGAAAGCGGCCCGGCCGCCGGCGCGCTGGCCGGCGCGTGGTTCGGCCGGAACGCCGGCCTCGAGCGCGTGCTTGCCTTCGACATGGGCGGCACGACCGCCAAGCTTGCCCTGGTCGACGAGGGCGAGCCGCTGGTCGCCTACGGTTTCGAGGCGGCGCGCGAGAAGCGGTTTTTGCGCGGCTCGGGCCTGCCCATCCAGATCGCCACGGTCGAGCTGATCGAGATCGGCGCCGGCGGCGGCTCGATCGCGCACAGGTCGGAACTTGGCACGCTCAATGTCGGACCGGAAAGCAGCGGCGCGCAGCCGGGGCCGGCCTGTTACGGCCGCGGCGGCAGCGAGGCCACGGTGACCGATGCCGATCTCACTTTGGGCTATCTCAATGCCGACTTCTTCCTGGGCGGCGCCATGCAGATCGACCGCGCGGCGACCGACGGCGCCTTCGAGCGGCTGGCGAAGGCGCTGGGCGTCGAGCCGGGACGCGCCGCCTTCGGCGTGCATGACGTGGTGAACGAGAACATGGCCGGAGCGGCGCGCGTGGCCATCGCCGAGCGCGGCCGCATCCCATCCGAATATGCCTTGCTGGCGACCGGCGGCGCGGGCCCCGTGCATGCCTGGCACGTCGCGCGCAAGCTCGGCATCAGTCGCATCGTCTGCCCGCCGGGCGCCGGCGCGGGCAGCACCATCGGCATGCTGATGGCGCCGGCACGGGTCGATCGCGTGGCAAGCTTCAACGTTGCCCTGGCTGGCGCCGATTTCGCCGCAGCAATGCGCGTCTTCGCCGGCCTCGAAAAGGAGTCGATCGATGTCCTGCGCCTCACCGGCGCTAACATCGAGGCCCGCACCGTCGGTCGCCTGGCCGACATGCGCTACATCGGGCAGGGCAGCGAGATCACCGTCGTGCTGCCCGAGCCGTTCAGTGAGGCCGGCGTGACGACGGCGTTCGAGCAGGCTTACAAGGCGCTGTTCGCCAGGACTCCGCCGGGCGCCGCCATCCAGTTCGTGGCGTTGCGGCTCTCGGTGAGCGCGCCGATGCCCGGCACCGGCGGCACGCTCGAACTGCCGCGCCATCCGTCGGCCGCTTCGCGCAAGGGAACGCGGCCGGTGTTCTTTCCCGACGCCGGCAAGATGCTGGCGACGCAGGTCTTCGACCGCTACGCGCTGGAGCCGGGCGTGAGCATCGACGGCCCTGCCGTGTTCGAGGAGGACGAGAGCACCTTCATCGTCGGCCCCGGTGCCAAGGCGCGCCTGCTGGCCGACGGCTCCATCTTGGCGGAGGTTGGGTGATGGCTACGCCCAAGAAAACCAGAGAGTTCGATCCCATCGAACTCGAGCTGCTGTGGCGGCGGCTGATCTCCATGGTCGACGAGGCCGCCGCCGCCATGGTGCGCACCAGCTTCTCGACCCTGGTGCGCGAGAGCTACGATTTCTCCTGCGTCATCACCGACGCGGCGGGCCAATCGCTGGTCCAGGCGAGCGAAAGCATTCCGAGCTTCATCGGCACCCTGCCGGAGACGGTGAAGCATTTCCTGCGCTTCTTCCCGCCCGACCAGATGGCGCCGGGCGATGTCTTGATCACCAACGACATCTGGCTGGGCACCGGCCATCTGCCCGACATCACCCTGGCCAAGCCGATCTTCAAGGACGGCAAGCTGGTGGCCTTCAGCGCCACCACGGCGCACGCGCCCGATATCGGCGGCAAGATCAGGAGCCCCGAGCCGCGCGAAGTCTTCGAGGAGGGCCTGCAGATCCCGCCGATGAAGATGATCGCCGCCGGCAAGACCGACGAGACCCTGGTCACCATCATCCGCAAGAACGTGCGCACGCCCGACCAGACGATGGGCGATCTATGGGCCCAGGTCGTGGCGCTCGACCTGATGGAGGATCGGCTGCGCGTGCTCATGGAGGGCTATGACCTGCCCGACCTCACCGATCTGGCGCGCGAAATCCAGGGCCGCTGCGAGACGGCCATGCGCGCGGCGATTCGCGAGCTGCCCGACGGCACCTATCGCAGCGAGGTCCAGACCGACGGGCTTTTGGACAAGCCCATCACCTTGAAGATGGCGCTCACCATCGAGGGCGACGAGATCCTGATGGATTTCGCCGGCACCGACCCCCAGGTCGACCGCGCCATCAACTGCGCGCTTTGCTACACCAACGCCATGGCGATGTACGGGGTGAAGGTCTGCACCAGCCCCGGCTTGCCCAACAACGAAGGCGCGTGGCAGCCGATCACGCTCAAGGCGCCGCCGGGCTGCATCGTCAATCCGCAATTCCCCGCGCCGGGCGGCTCGCGCATGCTGATCGGCCACTACGTGCCCATGCTGGTGTTCGGCTGCCTGGGCCAGATCGTGCCGGAGCGCGTGATGGCGGCGTGCGGCTCGCCGATGTGGGGCATGAACCAGTCAGGCGTGCGCGACGACGGGAAGGGCGGCGGCAAGCCCTACGCCAACATGTTTTTCTACAACGGCGGCATGGGCGG
>Ga0308309_10001774_pt1 | contig 12833 bp, 13 predicted proteins | sample HubBroMetageWFT5_FD_192491 | JGI IMG/M metagenome (GOLD analysis project Ga0308309, IMG submission 192491) | Warmed and freeze-thawed soil microbial communities from the Hubbard Brook experimental Forest, New Hampshire - Hubbard Brook CCASE Soil... | ecosystem: Environmental > Terrestrial >...
TATTGGTTTCACGCGTCGTCACGGATTTGGTGGCCGGATCCGGCCTGTCATTCGGCAGCTATGGGATGCGCAGCCTGAAGGGTGTTGACGGTCAATGGGAGCTATTCTCAGTCCAGACGGCTTGATTAGTTCGCGCCGGCCGGGGAGCCACCACAGCTGAGACTCTTCCAAATCTTCGCGCGAAGCACACGGCCCACCCAGAAAGGGCGCGCCGGAGAGGAATCCGGCAAGGCGCCGGATGTCCGCTATTGGCACTTAGTGGACTTGGCAAGGAACGCGAACGAAGGCCGCTTTAGGCCCAGGAACGGACATCTTTGCTCGGGTCCGTCCAAGCCCGCTTATGAGTTCACGGCCTAGGAAGAGCCCTCGGGCGTCGGCTGGGCATCGAGCCACTGGCGCGCGGCATGCAGCTCGCGGAAGATCGCGAGCGGCCGGCGGGCCGGCGATGCCGCGGCGAAAATCTGGGCCTGGGCGAAGCTCTCGTCGGAGCTCGCGACGATCGCCAGGGGACCGATCTGGCCGTGCTGGGCGTAGAACATGACGCGCTGGCCGAGCGCTTTTAGGTTCTCTTCCGAGAGCGCCATCGGCGTGTGGGTGATCTCGAAGATCTTGCGGTAGGCCATGGCCCCGTCGGCGGTGACGCCGGCGAAATACTGCTCGATGTCGGCCACCGTCACCTGGTCCTTGGCGACCGCGACGACCAGCCGTTGGGGATGCGAGACTGTCCAATGCACGGGCATGGATCGAGCCTAGCATTGCTCCAACGCTGCGGCCACGATGCAACCTTGCATATTGCCCGACGTCTCCGTCGCCACCCGTTTTGCCAGCATCTTGGAGCCGCCGGTGCCGATGCGTCCGGCGATGTCGCACAAATCCTTGTATGCGATTGGCAAACCGTGCAACGGCCCCAGCGGAAAGCCTGAGCTCCTTGCGGTGTCCGCCGCGTCGGCGAGCGCACGGGTTTCCCGGGCGTAGACCTCGGTGAAGGCATGCAGCCTGGCGTCCGCTCTGGCGATACGTCCGGGCCATCTCAGTAGGCCGCCCGGCCGCCAGAGAGGTCGAACACGGCATCCATCAACCGGGCGATGTCGTCGCACGACAGGATCAGTAGGTCATCGCCACTCATGACATCCCATCTTCGGCAGTCTCGCCCGCAAGGCTGCGGCACCACGCGTCGAGCTTGTCGCGCATCGATTAGCCACGGGCAGGCGATTAGCCTCCGTCAACCTGAACCGCGAGCTCGGGCGATCTCTTCCGAGCTGTAACGGAGCGCCCGGAAGACCTGGTTGCTTTCGGAGGTTGGCGGACCGCCAAAAAAGGGTCGGCCAAAGAACGGGTTGACGTATTCCCAGACAACCTCGCCTTCCTTGGTGACTTCGAAGAAGCGGCCGAAGGAAGCTTCATCGACTAATGTATTGCCATTTGGCAGACGCTGAGCATTGCCCATGCGCGGTGAGAAAAGGTTCCAAGTCGGCTTGTCCTGATACTTCCATACGATCTCGTTTGTCGCTGGACTGACCTCGATCGCTCTCGAATACGACACCGAGTCGTCGAGACGATGAACCCCGTTATCGAATATCAGAACGTTGCCGTTCCCCAATAAGGTTGGCGCATGCTGGCCGGCGATCGTCGGCGGGCCAAGCTTCCAAATGATCTTTCCGGTCTCGCGCGAAATGCGAATCACGGTGGAGGTCGGCCGGTAGCTGGCGAGGATATCGCCGTTAGGCAATTCCTCGACACTGTTACCTTGAGCCCACAGCGTCCGGGGCGCCTGGACCTCGACGATGCCGTCAGCCACCGGATCAAGATGCTCCCAGGTGCGCCACTCCCAAACGGTCTTTCCTGCAGGAGTCAGTTCCGCCAGGTAATCAGAGTACATCTTGTCGGCGTCAGCTTCCGGTCGGGGTGCATATTGGCCCGATAGCATGTTGCTTTCGACTATCCCGCCTTTGACACGCCGGGCGATTTCGTCGGGCACCTGGCCCATGCAGTTCAGGAGCACGTTTCCATTGCGCAGCAGAATGCCGTGATGGTGATGATCGCGATGGCGTACTTCCCACAGCACCTTGCCGTTCCAGTCCGCTTCCAGGACGACCCCACCTTTGAAGGGAAAGCGATTGAGAAAGTTCTCCTCTGAAGTGCGCCCATTGTAGAACAGCGTCCCGCGCTCAGTGAGATAGCCGGACAGTCCAGGCGGATAGGGCAGGTTCCAGGTGTGAGCTATCTCGCCTTGAAGGTTGATGAGATAGACGGTTCTGTTTTGCACGAAATGAGGAGCGAAGAGAGTAAACCCCGGGCTGGCACGCTCTGAGTCGAGTGCGCGCAAGCCGACGCCTCGGCGTTTGAGGACGTTCTGTTCGACTTTTGCCATGGCTGGACTGCTTCCGATGGCGGCGCTCGCGCCGAAGGCGGCAAGGCCGGCGAACAGCGACCGTCGTTGCAGCGACGAGGGTTCACGGTTGATCATCGAATTGCCTCCATTCCAAAGTCTGCGCCTGCATTGCCTGCCGGCTAGTGTCGAAGACGGCTTTGGATCAAGACGACTCGCCGTCAGGCTTCGGGAGCAAGAAGCTTCACGGGCCCCTTGATCGCTTTCCAGGCGTAGTGTCCGCCGGCCATGTAGCGGGCATCGAATCCGGCCTTGCGCAGCGTCACCGCCGTTTCGCAGCCGATATGGAAGCCGTAGACGCAGTAGGTGACGACCGGCTCGGTCTTGGAAAGCTCGCCGATCCATTCATCCAGGCGCTCCGGATCGCGCCACACGGCGCCTTCCATGATGTCCTGCGACTTGGTCGTGTAGTGCCTTGGCCGAGCATCGATGATCTGGACAGGCGTTCCCGCCTTGAGCATGGCCGCCACTTCCTCGACGGTAATCGCTGGCACGTCGGCGAACTGCTTCTGCACGAGCGGCCGGGGTGGGGCGACCTGGGTCGCATCCTCGTAGCGCCCCTGCACCGCATTCCACTCGATGTTGCGCATGAAGGTGGCCACGTAGGCGGTCGCGTTGGCACCGAAGTCGAGGTGATAGGCGTGCTCGTACATGTCGATCGCCAGGATCGGGATGCCGCCCGAGATGCTCTGGCGGTGATCAGAGGCGGTCTGATTGATCAGCCGGCCATCGCGCGGCACGTAGGTCAGCACGACCCAGCCCGAGCCGCCGGCAAGCGCATCGGCCAACGCCATGAACTCCTGGCGCCAGCGATCGACCGAACCGAAATCGCGGATAAGCGCGTCGGCCATCGCGTCCGGCACTGCACGCCCGTCGCCCCCCAGGCTGGCGAAATACAGCTCATGTAGGAGCGTGGAGTTGAGCGCGGCGGTCTCGTCGCGCTTCAGCCGGCTGAGAACGTCAGCCGGCGTCGTCGCGGGATCGAGCGATCCGAGTTCCTCGGCAATGGCATTCAGGCGATTGAGCGCGCCGCCGTAGTTGTTTTCGTAGTGGCTCTCGATGAGGCGAGGAGAGATCCCGTTGAGGGTCCAAGGGCGGCAGAACAGGGGTGCCAAGTGGTATCGCATGTCGAAGCTCCTAAAAGATGAGGATTGCGGGACGTCAGGGGGCAAAGGTTCAGAGCTGCCAGAATGATTTGGCGCATTCGCTCCGCTGTTGGGCTTGGGTGAGGCCGACGTCGGCCAGTGCACGATCATCCAAGCGACTCAAGTGCTGACGCGTGCGTCTGCGTTTGCGCCAAAGGACGACGGTCTCGACGAAGGCGGCCCGCACGTGAAAACGCCGCGCCTGCCCCCAAGGATCAAAGAAGCGAAGGGCGTGTGGGGCGAAAGGTTGGGTGGTGAGAAACATCTGTTTTTGCCTATGATACTCTTGTTTCGTAAGCAAAATAGCCAGTTTGGGACAAGATGCAAGGAAAAAAGATACATGTGTTGCAACACATGTATGTAATATGATACGAATGCACTATGAACGCTAATGGGACTTCAGAGGACGAGCGCGCATTGTCCGTAGGAAAGGCTGCCAGGCTGGCCCTGCTTTGGCGCGGAGATCGCGAGGCACGGCGCGACGCGACGCCACGCAACAACAGGCTGAGCCCCGTCTTCGGGGCCCTGGCCGGGCTCGGCGTTCACGCCGAGCCCGCGGTCTATGCCGACGATATGGTGTCCGAGGTGCGACAGCAGCTTCTGAAGCTCGACGGTGTGCTCGTCTGGGTCGACCCGATTTCCGACGGCCAGAACCGGACGACGCTGGATGCGATGTTGTGCGACGTCGCCACCCGGGGACTCTGGGTCAGCGCTCATCCCGACGTGATCCTGAAGATGGGCGTGAAGGAGGTTCTTCATCGCACGAAGCGTCTCGGCTGGGGCACCGACACGCAGCTCTATCGCTCCGCCCAGGCGTTCCGCGAGGAATTTCCGCCGAGGCTTCTGTCGGCGGGCCCTCGTGTGCTCAAGCAAAACCGTGGCAACGGCGGTCAGGGTGTCTGGAAGGTCGAACTCGTCTCCCCAACGGCGTCCAAGGACGCGATCGTTCGCGTGCTGCAAGCGGCCAGGGGCAGCGTGCCGGAAGACATGCCGCTGGGCGATTTCATGAGGCGCTGCGAGGCCTATTTCGCCGCTGATGGCTGTATCGTGGATCAACCGTTCCAGCCGCGCCTGCCCGACGGCATGATCCGCTGCTACATGAGCGCGGACAAGGTCGTCGGCTTCGGGCACCAGTTGGTGAAGGCGCTGATTCCGCCGCCCCCCGAAGGCCCGGACTCGGAAGCGGCGCGCCCGGGCCCACGCATCATGCACCCTGCGTCGGCCGCTGCATTTCAGGCTCTCAGGACAAAGATGGAATCGGAATGGACGCCTCAGATGATGCAGATGCTCGATATCGACGCCGAGTCGCTGCCGATCATTTGGGACGCGGACTTCTTGTATGGGCCGCGCACCTCATCCGGCGAAGACACCTATGTGTTGTGCGAGATCAATGTCAGTTCGGTCTTTCCGTTTCCTGAACAGGCGCCTTCGGCGATCGCACGCCATGCCTTGGGTCGTACTCGGCGATACCGGCTATCCCGCTAACGTCCGCACAAAATCCCAAGTCTTGCGCAAGGAGAGAAAACCGAGCGCTGCGCCACCCGCCATCAAGGGCAACGGTCCGAGCTTGGAGAACAGGGCGATCGCGATCGTGCCGCCGAGGAGGCCCCAGGTAAAAATATCGGGGGCGGCGTGCGGCGCCATCTGCACCACCGACACGCCAAGAGCGCCGATCACCGCCGGGGCGACTCCGCGCATGAACGCTTTGAGCCACAACAGGTCCTTCATCCGGCGCAGCAACGGCAGGATCGAGAGCACCATCAGGAACGACGGCAGAAAGATCGCACCGGCAGCGACGGCCGCCCCGAGAGACCCGAACAGCTTGTAGCCGATGAAGGCGGCCAGCATCAGGACCGGCCCCGGCGTCAGCTGCCCCAGCGCCAGGCCGTCGACGAATTCCTGCGGCGTCAGCCAGCCGAATTGGTTGACGACCTGCTCCTGCATGAAGGCGAGCATCGAAAGGCCGCCGCCGAACGTGAAGGTGCCGACCTTGAAGAAGAAGGCGCCGACGCCCCAAAGCATCGCAGGACCGACGGCCGATTGCGGCCCTGGACTCGCAACCGGCAGCACAGAACCGAGGATAAATACCTCAGCGGCGTAAGCTCCGGCCACGGCGAGAACCAGCACCAGGAGAGCAGCCAGGCCCGGGCGCCAGGAATGGAACAGGGCCACGCCGGTGCAGCCGGCCGCCAGCAGCGTTACGGCCAGGCCGAACGGACTGAACAGCATGAGACCGACGGCAGCGACTGCGATCGGAATCTGCAGGCGATCCTTGATCGTTCCCCGGGCCAGCCGGTAGATCGCCACGGCGAAGATGCCGACGACGACCGGGCCGATGCCGTAGAATGCGCTGCGCATGGCAGGCAGGGCGCCGAACGCGGCATAGGCGCTCGCCAGCAGCAGCATGATCGCGAACGCCGGGATGATGAAGCAAACGCCGGCAACGATGCCGCCGGCAAGACCACCTTTGGTGTGACCGATGAAAATGGCGAGCTGCGTCGCGCCGGGGCCGGGCAACATGTTCACGATCGACAGGCCTTCGACGAAGCGCTCCTTGCCGAGCCATCGGCGCCTTTCCTGGATTTCGTTCTGCATGATCCCCATGATCGCCGGGCCGCCGTAGCTCATCGCCCCGATCTTGAGAAAGACGCGGGCGAGGTCCCTCAATCTTGCCGGTTGGTCGTCCATCTCTGGGCTCCTGTCAGAAACGGGTGAAACGCACAGCGGGCCGCCAGAACCGTAGCCGCCTCATCGGACCGGAAAGCCGAAGGTCACACCGAAGCGGACTTCGCGAAGCGGCTGGTCATTGAGCTGCGCGCCGCGCAGGCCAACGTCGAAGGCGATGTTGTCGCGCACCTGCCAGATCGCGCCGACCAACGCCGACCGTGTCGTCAGGCCAACGAAATCCCGCTCGTAGAAGACCTCCGCGACGGGTCGCAGCGGCCAGTCATGCGGGCCTTCGACGATCACCCCGAAGAACGCATCCGCGGTCTGCTGTCTGGTGATGGCGACGGCGGCGTTGAGATGGACGGTCATCCACGGCCATTGCTGCGACACGATTCCCGCGACGCTGCCGCCGGTTCCACGGCTCGGATCGTCATTGATGCCGGGCAGCAGGAAGCCAAACTCAGTGGCGATGCTCGGACCCGGCTGGCCCTGCAGGCTGCCTTCGCGCAACACCGCCTTGAGGAACAAGCCATCGCCGACCAGGCTCGACTTGCCGGCGTCCTCCATCAGCGAGTGCACCGCCTCGCCTTGCAGCACGAGCTCCCATCCCTCTGCAATCCCGTAGTTGAAGACCACGGTCGGAGCCACGAGCGTGCGTTCGGATCCTATCTGGAGGTACTGCGCGGGCCCCAGTTCGATCTCGACCTGACCGAGCTCGGCAACGGCGGCGTCGGTGCCGTCGAACGGGCGGTAGGCCTGGGCGTCGCCACACCAGGCCATGGCCAGGATCGGCGACAGCACGAGACCGGCATTGCGCTGGCTGCGAGTCATGACGGCGGTCGGAACACCCAGATCGCCGCCGGCTCGGAAGCGGTCGCCCGCACGCCGAGATAGAGCCGGTCGCTCGCCGGGACGAACAGCGACGTGCGGGCGCCCGCGACGGTGGGGATGCGGGCGATCCGCTCGTATCCGCTGCTAGTTTGGGCGAGGACGTCGATCACGCCTTCGCCGCAACTTACGTAGAGGCGCCGCCGCCGGGAATCGACGTACACGTCGTCGGCATCGCGGCAGGTGTCGAAACTCCCTTCCAGTTTGCCGGTCGGCGTCGCGAAGGCCATTAATTTGGCTGGGCTGCGAAAGACAACGAGCAGCCGATGCTCGTCAGGGTCGACAGCCATGGCAAAGTTCGAACTCGCTCCGGCCGTCTCCAAGGTCGAAATCTGCTTGTTGGCGGCGACATCGAGCACGGCAATTTGGTGGGCACCCGGTACGTTCACGAATATGCGGGAGCCGGCGTCGTCGAACTGGAAGCTCTCCGGGTGACCCTTGAGCGGCATATCGGAGGCCTTCTTCCGGCTTGCCGGATCGATCACCGCAAGGGCGCCCTTGCCGTAGCCGACCACGATGCGGTTGCGCCAGGAATCGACACGGATGTTGTCGGCATCGTCGCCGAGCGCGATGCCGCCGGCCGGCGTGAAGTCCGGACCTTGGAACAGACGGACCGATCCGTCGCCGGCGTTGGCGACGTAGAGCGTGCTCGTTGCCGGATGATAGGCAACACCCTGCGGCTCGCTGAGCCCGGTGACCCGGTGCAGGACCTTGCGCTCTTTCAGGTCGACGATGCCCACGCTGTCGTTGCCGAGTTCGGCCACGAACAGAAACTGCCGATCGGGGTCGAAGGCAAAATGGTCGATGCGCCCGGCCACCGGCCCGAGCGGGATCTTCGCCTCGAGCACCAGGGGTGCCGGCTCCTCGGCCCATCCCGCCGCCGGAAGGAGCAGGCCGACCAAGGCCGCCAACATCGTCACCCGCTTCATTGCCACCTCCCGGCGATCGGGCCCGTCATCGATGGAAATAGATCACGGACCGGCGATCTACTTCTTGACGTCGACCTTGTCGAGCGCGGCACGCAGGCCCGTGGCAAGCTTGCGCGCGTCGTCGTTTGCCCAGAAATGCATGAAGAAGACGCGCGGCTGCTCGTCGAGCATGTGGCTGTGCAGGGCCGTGATCTCGATGCCGCTGGCTAGCAGGGCCTTGATCACCGGGTTGACCTCGCTGGCGAGCAGCACGAAGTCACCGGTGATGGCGGCGGTGTCGAAGCCGGTGGGCTGGAAATTGACGGCGATCGCCGCCCCCATCGAGCCCGGCAGGGCCATGCCCTGGTCAGTGATCGGCTGAGCGCGCGGGATGCCGAACTGGTAGATGCCGCCGCTATCCTGGCCGAAGTACCCCATGATGCGGTCGATACCGATCATGTCGATGTTGCCGGGCGTCGACGTGCCGGGCGGCGGCGCGAACGGCGTCTTGCTGAGCGCCAGGCCGGCGTGGACGGCGCTCGCGAGCTTGACGGGATCGCCGTGGCCCTGGACGTGCATGTAGAGCGTCATGGGCTCGGCGCGCAGCAGGTGATTGTGCACAGCCGTGATCTCGACACCGCCTTCCTCGAGCTTGCGCATGACCGGGGCCACCTCGTCCTGCGTCAGGACGAGATCGCCCATGACCATGGCCTCGGCGCCCATCGGTTGGAACGCGACCCAGCCGCCCAGCGCAAAGCCTGGCCGGAGCGTGATGCCGTCGAGCGACACTTTGAGGTCGGTACGCGGGAAGCCCACGCGACACACGCCACCGGCTTGCACGCCGCCGGATTTGCCGAGCGCCTGTCCGACCTGGTTCCAGTCCGGTTCGGCGGCGGCGGCCGGTGTCGCGAGGAGGGCGGCGGCAATCAACGACGTGGCGAAACGAGTGATCGGACGCATGGCGTTCCTCCTCAATCGAGCTTCTCGGTTACCTTTTTCACCTCCTCGCCCTTCATCAGGACGACGGTGGCAACCGGCCGGCCGCCCTCCAGTGCCGGCGTGACGCTGACGGCGCGGTAGCCGGCATTGCCTTTGACGGCGTTGGCGACGGCGACATCGAGCGTCAGCTTCGCCTTGGCCATGGCCGCCGCCTGCGCCTGGGCGGCCTCCAGATCGTCGGCCTCGGTGATCCACTCGTCCTTTTTTACGGCGCCCGACGTGAGGTCGAGGGTGAGCTCGCTGAATCGGTCACCCTTCATCGTGTAGACCGACAATTGCAGGGCGCCGTCCTCGATTTCGTACTTGGCCGAAAGCGGCTTGCCTTCGCGCTCGCTGACCCTGGTTGCGTTTTCCAGGGAAACGCTCGCTTGCGGCAACGCCTTGGCCATCGCCGCCGGATTCATCTCCTCTTCGGCCCACGAGGGCGAGCCGGCCAGGAGCAGGGCGGCCGCAGCAGCGATGCTGAAGATCAGTTTGTGTCGCATGACGTTCACCTCCGATGTGCGGGCGCACCTTCGGCTGGGCCGTTTAACGCAGTATTACGTGCCTCCTGCGCGAGCTTAATGCTGCGTTAAATCCCGCGTGTTTCCCTGTCGCCGTCCAGCACTGCGGAGAAAGCCATGAATCGTCGACTTGTTGTGGCACTGATCGGTGGAACCGCTCTCGCAGCAGTGACCGGCGTCCTGGTCGCGACGGCAGAGCCCAGAGGCGCCGTGTTCATTGCGGGTGATCAGCCTGTGACCGAAGCCCAGGTCCGGGAGAAGCTGCAATCAGACGGCTACTCGAACATCCAGGTCGTTCGCCAAGGCCACTTTTTCGAGGCTCTGGGATCGAAGGACGGGAAGACGGGCAAGATCCTGGTCGATGCGCGAACAGGGCGCCTCGCCGACGACGACGATGACGACGATTAGAGCACGTTCCGCTCGGCTGGAATCAGCCGGGCATCTGATCGGACGCCGCTCTAGTACCGGCTCGGCGCCGGCAGAAAGACGAGCGTGAAGACCGCGCCGCCATGCGGCCCGGCGGTGACCTCGACATTGCCGCCATGCGCTTTCATGATTTCCGCGACGATGGCGAGCCCAAGCCCGGCGCCGTGTGCGGGCGCAGCCTTACCCCGCCAGAAGCGCTCGAAGATCCGCTCGCGGTCCTCCTGGGGCACGCCCGGTCCGTGGTCGCTGACGTCGATGCTGCCGTCGGCGCGCGTGCTGATCGTGACTTCGCTGCGCGGCGGCGTGTGGGCGACCGCATTCTCGATCAGGTTGCGGATCGCGTCGTCGATGGCATAGGCATTGCCGCTGACAATCACCGGTCGGTCGGCACCGATGAAGGCCAGGGTCCGGCCCTGCGCGAGCGCCCACGGCGCCAAGTTCGCGACGGCTTGGTGGGCGACATCGGCCAGATCGACCGTGCCCGAGACATCGAGTGCGATCGCGTCAAGCCGGGCGACGCTCAGCAGCTGCTCGACCAGGCGGTTCATGCGGGCGACGTCGATCTTGAGTTTCCCGACCTCTTGGTTCGGCTCCATGTTTTCAAGGGCGCCGGTGATGATCGCCAGCGGCGTGCGCAATTCATGGGCGGCATTGGCGGTGAACTGGCGTTGGACCGCGAAGCCTTGTTCGAGCCGGCCGAGCGCTCGGTTCACGGCCGAGACCAGCGGCACGATCTCGCTCGGCAGGTTCGCTTGCGGAAGCCGGACCGACGTCGTGCCTGGCCCGATCGAGGCGGCGATCTCCGAGACCTCGCGGATCGGCCGCAGCGTGCTACGGATTGCCAGGATCGCGACGCCGAGGGCGAGCAGCATGAACAGCGGAATCACCCAGGCGATGTCGAGGACGAATTCCTCGAGCAGCGAATGGACCAACGCCGTCGCACCGGCCGCGCGCGCCACCCAGATCGACAGCGGGCCGGCGGCGCTGTCGAGGCTGATGCCGAGCCCATAATAATCCTGCGTCTTGCCGGCCAGTCCGGGGAGATGGAAATAACTTGGATCTTCGGTGGTTGCCGGCCAGCGCTCGGCCACGGCGCCGAACGCGCCGGGCATGGCGGCGATGAGACGGCCGTCGCGACCGCGAATGGCGAAAATGTCGGCGTCCGGCGCCGCGCCATAGGCTTCTCTCAGGGCGGGGGGCAAGGCCAGCCGTGGTGTGCCGTCTGGCTGCATCGCGACATATTGGGCGAGGTCGGCGGCGCGCAGGCTGAGTTCGCGATCGGCCAGCGTGCCGGCCGTATCGTAGGCGCGCCAGACAAGGACGCCGACAATGGCGGCCGATCCGACGATGAAAAGCGCCGCCAGCCGCACGACCAAACGCAGCTGAAGCGAGCGAAGGCGCGGAGCGATCATGCGTTGCCGTCAACCAGCAGGTAACCGACGCCGCGGACCGTGTGGATCTCGACGGTGGCGCCGCGGTCCATCAGCTTGCGCCGCAGATGGTGGACATGGACCGGGATGGCGTTCGACCCCAGCTCGTCATCGATGCCGTAGAGCTTTTCCTCCAGCACCGTCTTGGGGACGACCCGTCCGGCGCGGCGCATCAGATGCTCGAGGATGGCACTCTCGCGCCGCGGCAGGACCAGCACTGTCTCGCCGACGCGGAGGTCGCGGCCGATCGTGTCGAAGGCGATGTTGCCGCTTTTCAGCAGGGCGCCGAGCGCGCCCTCCGGCCGGCGCAGCAATGCCTTGATGCGGGCGACGACTTCGCTCATGGCGAACGGCTTGATCAGATAGTCGTCGGCGCCGCTGTCGAGGCCGGCGACGCGGTGCTCCACGGCGTCGCGCGCCGTCAGCACGAGGACAGGAACGCTGTTACCGCGGGCGCGCATGTCCTTCAGCAGGGCGAGTCCGTCGCCGTCGGGCAGCCCGAGATCGAGGATGACGGCATCGTAGGGGTTGACCTCGAGGGCCGCGCGCGCATCGCCGCAGCGGCCCACCGCATCGACGGCAAAGCCGGCCCGCGACAGCGCCGAGCGCAGGATCTCGGCGATGCGCGCTTCATCCTCTATGATCAAAAGCCGCATGTGCACCAGCTTGCGGCGCAGTCGGGTGGCCGCTTGTCATCTTCCCTCTACGGCAAACACAGCGAGTTTAGGGCAGATTTAAGCCCTCGCGAATTGATGACCACGGCTGATAGGGACGATTAGCCGTGCTTGGCAGGTATAGAGCATCATGCCCTCATGAAGCGCTTTCGCACTCTCGCTGACTTCTTGAGCTGCCTCGCCGTACTGGCGGGCGGTTTCATGACCGTGGCCGCGGCGGCAGCTTCAAGTGCGCTCGCCACAGAGAAGAGTGCGATCGGCGGACAGCCCTGCAGCCATTGCGACGAATGCAGCGGCACGTCGTGGCCGGCGCCGACAGTGACCTGTTTACAGGGCTGCACGAGCGTGGCGCCTTCGCTCGTGGCCGTTGCCTTCCGGCTGCCGGAGATGGCGACTGAGTCCACGCCGCGGTCGCTTGGCGCCATCGTCCTGAGCGGCCTGTAGCCGCCGGCGATACTGACGCCGACCGGCATCGCGAACTCTCAGATCACCTTCCGAATGCGGATCGGGAGGGACTTGTAGGATGGCGTTCCGCTTTCCTTGTCCTGGTAATCCAGCGGGCAGAGGTTGTTGGCCTCGGGATAATACGCACCGACGGAGCCTGGTGCGATATCGTGGGCGATCGCGGTCAGCCGGATGCGTTTGTACCCGTAGCCCGGGATAGCCGATTCAACCTCTACCAGATCGCCATGCTCCACGTCCCGCGACGCCAGATCCCTCTCGTTCATGAACAGCACGTCGCGCCGGCCGAAGACGCCCCGATAGCGGTCGTCGAGCCCATAGATCGTCGTGTTGTATTGATCG
>Ga0308309_10001775_pt1 | contig 12831 bp, 10 predicted proteins | sample HubBroMetageWFT5_FD_192491 | JGI IMG/M metagenome (GOLD analysis project Ga0308309, IMG submission 192491) | Warmed and freeze-thawed soil microbial communities from the Hubbard Brook experimental Forest, New Hampshire - Hubbard Brook CCASE Soil... | ecosystem: Environmental > Terrestrial >...
GCCCGCACGGGGTGCAACACTCATTGGAACCTCCGGTGCCGCTCCTGGAAATCAGGATGCAGCCCTTCATGAGCTTTGATCCTAACAGAAGCCCGGCGGTTTCCGCAAAACTATTGTGCCGCAGGGAGCAAGACTCGCCGCACCAGCTGGTTACGACGGCCCGGGCTAGCGCGCGTATTTTGCGTTCTGCCAGCACACCACGGCGGCAGCCGAAAAGTTCAATGGGAACAGCAACTGCGCCGCTCTCCGCAGAGAGCGGCGCAGCGCAAAGCCAACTTTCAGCACCGCGAATCAGTGATCGTGGTCGTGCGCGTCCCAGTCGTGCTCTGTGCGCCACTTGCGCGCATCTTCGTCCCACCATTTGTGCTCGGCGTTCCAGCAGCGCTCGCGTTGCGCCGCCAGTTCCTCGCGCCAGTGAGCGGCTTCCTTGCTATCCGGGCCCTTGTGCGCGATGGCATCGTGCAGGTTGTGGTCAATTTTCGCGGTTTTGCTCTGGCAGTCGTCCGCGCGGACAGGCGTGGATGAAAATGCCAGAAACCCTGCCAGTGCCGCCATTGCCATCGCTACCTGAGCGGTGCTTCGAACCTTCAAACGATTTTGCATGAGCGTTGCTTCCTCCTATGGGATCGAGCGACTTCTTTCGAAATGCGATTTGATTCGCGGGCATCGGCACTTTTGCCGGTGCCCACACCGGCATTCGACGAAAAACACTACGATGTGGAAAGACAAGTTCCCATCAGGTATTCGCCTTAGAGGATTGCTGGTAAGGCTGTAGGGGAAAATGCAGGAACGCGGGATGGTGTTCGAGATTTCGAATCGCGCTGCATACTTCACGCTTCGCGTTTCACACCGGATGCCGCCGCAACGGGCACGGCAGGGTGCTGTTCGACGCCGCGCCATCCTACCGGCCTACCCTGCACCGCTTCCTTCAGCGCACGGAACAAAACCACGTACATCATTTGCCGGTAGTAAAAACGTTGCAGGATGAGCGGCGCGAGCAAAGTCCAATCCTCGTGCCGTTCCAGCGCGAAAGCGACGACACAAGTGAACAGGTCAATCAACATGAACAGAGCGAAAAAGATCAGGGAGCGCTCCACGTCCTGCAGCGTCCACAATTGGGGTAGTTGCGCGATGCGCAGTTGCGCCAGGCCCCACAGCGCGATGGAGAGCAGAAACAGCAGATCAATCAGCGGAGAGACCAGCGGCAAAATAATCTGAAACATCACAATATTGGGGATGGCGATCCAACCGAGGGTGCCATAGCGCGGCTTGCCTACGGCATCGCGATGCTTCCACACAGCCTGCATCGTGCCAAACGTCCAGCGAAAGCGCTGCCGAATCAGCGCCTCGACGGTTTCGGGGACTTCGGTGCGGCCGATGGCGTCTTCGTCGTAGAGAATTTTCCAGCCGTTGCGGCGGATGGTCAGCGTGAGATCCGTATCCTCGGCAACTGTGTCGCCGGAAAATCCATGGTTCGCGCGCAGCAGTTCCGTTCGCCACGCGCCAACCGCGCCGGGCACCACCGGAATACAATTCAGCAAATCGAAGGCGCGCTTCTCCAGGTTCTGGCTGGTAATGTACTCCAGCGCCTGCCAGCGAGTGAGCCAGCGATTGCGGTTCATCACCTTCACGTTGCCGGCGACGGCGCCCACCTTGGGATCGGCGAAATGGCGCACCAGCCGCGGAATCGCTTCGGGATCCACGATGGTATCGCCATCAATCGAAATAATTATTTCGCCGCTGGCTTCGGCGAGGCCATGATTCAGCGCAGCCGGCTTGCCGCGGTTGGGCTGGCTAATCAGGCGAACGCGGGGTTCGCGCAAGAAATTTGCGTTGACCAGTTCAGCGGTGCGATCCGTCGAACCGTCGTTCACCACCAGAATTTCGAGCTTGGGATAATCGCAAGCAAGCGCCGATTGCACCGTATTCACGATCGCCGCTTCTTCGTTGTAGGCCGGAATCAAGACAGTGACGTTGGGTTTGTATTCCGGATGGTCCGCGGGCGCCGGCCGCAATTTTTCGATCAGCGCCAGCAACCCAATAATCAAGGCGCGGCTGCTGACCAGCAGAATCCCCGCCATGAAAATGAATGCAATTCCCGTGCGGAACCAGCGGAACACTTCAAAAATAAAAGCGTCGGCGCGCACCAGCAGCCACTCCTGGTGCGAAAGTGGCGGCATTACCTGCGCGCGTGTCTGCCCCAGCAGGTCGGAGACAGCAACGAATTCGTAGCCTTTGGCGCGCAGCCCGTCAATAATTTGCGGCAGCGCTGCCACGGTGTTGGCGCGATTTCCGCCGCCATCGTGCATCAGGATAATGTTGCCGCGGCCAAGCGTAGCGTCGTGCAGCACGCGTTGCACGATCACGTCTGTCGCTGGCGGCGCTCCGCCGTTCGGCTCACCCCAATCGTGCGGATCAATCTGCGCGCCGACGATGATGTAGCCCATGGCTTGCGGAATCGGCAGCATCTGAATTTCGCTGGCGGTTTCCGGCTGATGGTCAATGCCGTACGGCGGACGGAAAAGCAGCGTCTTCACGCCCAGATTGCTTTCGATCAGCAGCTCGGTCAGATTCAATTCGATCTGCAGCTGCGATTTCGAAATGGTTTCGAAGTCCGGATGCGTGAACGTGTGATTGCCGATTTCGTTGCCCTGCTGGTAGGCGCGTTTTACCAGCTGCGGATCCTGGTTGGCGGATTCGCCGATGGCGAAAAATGTCGCGGAAGCATGTTTCTGCTGCAGGATATCGAGGATTTTCGGCGTCCACTCCGCGTCTGGGCCGTCGTCAAACGTCAGCGCCACTTTATGCGGCGCCGCGCCCATCTGCTCGATGCGCCAGGAAAGCGGATAACTTTGATAGGACTCGTCATCGAACACGTCGCTGGTGGCGTCGTAATCAAAAGTGCGGCGCCCGCTCTGCGGCGTCGCGGTGATGCGCCAGATATCGCCCGCGCCTTCCAGAATCAAATCGTAGCCGGGCGGAACTTCCTCCAGTTTGGCGCGAATCGCGTCGGTGGAATGCGTGGCGTCCCAGATGGACCAGATCGAGGGGTCTTCCATGCCCAGCCGCCACAGGGCGGTGCCGCGCACGCCGGCGCGCTCAGCGGCGCGCAACTCGTTGTAAGCTGTGACGCCATCGAGCATCCAGACGTTGTGGACTTGATTCTGCTCGTCTTCGTAGGAGTAATGCGGGTTCAGCGAATCGGGATCGAACGTAACGTCTGATTCCGATTCGACGGCGGTGATAATTCCCTGCTGAAAGGTCATTGCCTGCGCAATGGGGTGCGCGACTTTCTTGGATTTGGCCGGCCAATCGTAGCCGTAGTTCGCGATGCCCATGACGATTTTTTCCGCAGGCACAATCTTAACGATATTGTCGATGTTGCGTTCAAACCAATCCTGCGGCGCGATCGGTCCGGCGTCCGAAGTCGGATAGTGCAAGTCGTAATTCATCAGGATGACGGCGTCGGCCTGGGCCGCCAGATATTTGTAGTCGTAGCTCCAATCCGCGGCAGGCAGCGCGACCATCAGCTTCAGGTTCGTGGCGTGCATGGCCACGGCCAGATCATGAATAAAACGCGCGAAATCCGGCTGGCTGCTTTGCGGTACCAACTCGAAGTCCACCACGATGCCGGACTGGTGCTGCGCGCTGGCAAAATCCGCAAGCGATTTCGACAAGCGTTCCCGCGCCGCGGGATTCGCGAGCATTTCCGCCATTTCTGTGGTGACCCAGGTCTTTCCGTCGTAATTGTTGACCATGGACATGATCGGCAGCTCGATCGGGCCGGTCTGCATCCACGACAAAAGCTTGGGGTCCTGTTCGATATCCAGTCGGCCGTCCGGCGAAGAGGCGTGCAGCGCTTCGGGAATCAGCAAATCAATATCGTGATAGTGCAGCTTGAGCGAAGCGAGGCTGGTGGGATCGTCGGCCACATAAAATGCCGCGCGCAGCGGATCGTAATTCTGCGGCAGTTTGCCGAGGGTCGCCACTTTGTGTTTGCGGCCGCGCGGCGCGGTTTTGGATTTCAGCTTTGCGGGAAGCGCGTGAATATTCCAGTGCGTGGCCGCCGAAAGAATGTCCGGCAGCTCCGGCTTGCGAAAAACGTTGACCACGAAAATGACCAGGATGAGCGTGAAAAGCCCGCCCGTAATTTCCAGCACGCGGCGCGTGCGGCGCCAGCGGCGGCGTTCCTGATCGTAGAAAATTGGCTTGCGTTCAGGCATTCAGACAATCCAAGCTAGCTGTCCCTTGAGACGGTGTCAATGACTCCCCCCAATAAGATGCGCGCAAACCTAGCCGCGGCGGTATGTGCTGGACTGGCACTGCGGGTGTACCTGGTACTGAAATTTCCGGTCGCGGATACGGGCGACGCTCCATTTTACATCGAGTTGGCGTGGAATTGGCTGAAGAACGGCGTGTACGGGTTTGCGGTGCATGGGCAACTTACGCCTGTGGACATGCGCGTTCCGGGATATCCCGCGTTTCTGGCTGCGGTGTTTGCTGTGGCTGGGCAATCGCCGCGGGCTGCGATGCTGGCGCAGGTCGTGGTGGATTTGGCGACGTGCTTTGTGATCGCGCTGATTGCCGCGCGGCTGGCGCCTGAAAGTTCCAGGCGGCGCGTCGCGCTGGCAGGATTGTGGCTGGCGGCGCTGTGCCCGTTCACGGCGAACTACACGGCGGTGGTGCTTACCGAAACGCTGGTGATATTTCTGACGGCGCTCGGGATTTTGGTGCTGCTGCAGACCGATGTTGGCACCGCGCATGTCGCACGGGCTCGAGCGTTCCTTGCGAATCCGTGGCTGCTCGCCGGAATCGTTGTGGGATTCGGCACGCTGGTGCGGCCGGAAACTCCGTTGCTGCTCTTTGCGGCGGGATTGGTGCTCCTGGCAAAATGGTGGCGGCCGGCGGATTGGATGAAACTGACCCGCGCGGGGGTGCTGCTGGGACTGGGACTGCTGATTCCGCTGGTGCCGTGGGCCGCGCGCAATTGGCGCACGCTGCACGACGTGCAGTTCCTCGCGCCGCGCTACAGCGAATTGCCGGGCGAATACACGCCGCTGGGATTCACCGCATGGACGAACACCTGGATGTGGCGCTTCCGCGACGTGTACCTGACGCAGTGGAAAGTGAACGAAGAAGAGATCGCGATTGACGAGCTTCCGGCGTACGCCTTCGATTCGCAGGACGAGAAAGAGCGCATGGCGGACTTGCTCGACGAATACAACGAAGCGTTGACGATCGATCCGTCGCTAGACCAGGAATTCCGCGAGATTGGGCGCGAGCGCACCGAGCGGCACCCGCTGCGCACGTATGTGAAAGTTCCGCTGCTGCGCACTTTGACGTTGTGGTTCACGCCGCGTGTGGAGTTGCTGCCTTCCTCGGGGCACTTGTGGCCGCTGCGCGAAGAGTGGCAGGACGACCGGCCGGATTTTCTGGTTACGCTGGGGCTGAGCGTGGTGAACTTCATTTATCTTGCGCTGGCGCTGGTCGGTGCCTGGCTGGCGCGGCGGCGGCCCGGTTGGGCATTGTTGATTTTGTTCTGCGTCGTGCGCACGCTATTTTTCGTTGCATTTGTGGAGACGCCCGAGCCGCGCTACGTGCTGGAGTGTTTTCCCGCGGTTATCGCACTCGCCGCGCAAGTTTTTACGTCTCGAGGTTCTGCGCAGGCGCTTTCGCAATGAGAACCTAGGAACCGCCGACCATTGTTTCGGTGTCTAATAGGTGCAACAGGCTGCTTGCTTGGCAATGCGACGGATACCATTCCGATACATTTTCCCGATTGCAAGCTTCACCGTCGCTGCGCTGCTGTTATTTGTACCGAGCTGGCTTGCCTCACGCGATAGAGACACAAGCGAAGATGGCGTCGGATGGGGAGAAGTAGATTTCCTCTCGCCACCACTGGCTGCGGAAATCGCGGGAGCAATATATTTGCCCGCCACCGTGGCTGCGGCTCCTGTGCTCGTTGCGGGGTCACATCTCACTCACGCCTATCCGATTTATGGCAGCCAGATTGCAATTGTCGGCACGATGATTTTCGTGCTCGCCGGCTTTCTGCAGTGGTACTGGATTGGCTGGTTACTGGAAGGACAGATGGGATATCGCTTGGCACCTACGCAATTCGGCAACAGGAAGCGAGTCGTGAACGCGATCGCAATTGGAATTGCAGCGTCTCTGGCAGCTCTCGGCGCATTCATCGCCTTTCAACCGGGCGGGATGAAACTTGGGATAACCAGTGTTTTGTGGGCCTCGGCCTGTGTAATCGTATTGATCCGCTGCAGGCGCGCGCAAGGCGACGGGTCGCCGAAAGCGACCGAGCTTTCGCTGCGCTAGCTTTCTTCCACCGGCTCGGGATGAATTGTGAGCCGGAAAATTTGAGGGAAGCGCTCTTTTACGCGGTCTTCCAGCGCGGCCGTGATGTCGTGGACCTCGGTGATGGGCAGGTTGCCGTCCATGGCGCAGTGGCAGGAGACCAGGATCTTGTGATCCACGCTGCGCACGTGCACTTCGTGGCAATCCGTAAGCTCGTGGTACTCCGACTGCAGCGAATTCAGAAACTCCTGTACGGTGCGCGAAAGCTCCTTCATCTCCTCGCCGCCGCCGATTTTAACGCCCAGCGGCTCGATGTGAATATTCACCAGCGCGCGCGGATCGGTTTCCTTCAGTATGTCTTCCTCCAGTTCGGATGCGCGGCGATGCGCTTCGCGCAGGCTGGCGCCCTCGTCCACCTCGAGATGCAGCTCGATGAAGAGGCGATGATCGAACTGGTGCGCCGAAAGTTCGTGCACGGCGAGACCGCGGCGCTGGGCGATGGCGCGAATGGTTTCAAATAAATTTTCATCGTTCTTGGCGCGCGGCTCGACGTGCACCACCACGTCCGCCGGCACAATCTGGGCGATACGTTTTTCCACCGCGTTGCTGGCGGCGTGCGCCTGCTCCAAGCTTGCCGTACGCGGCACGCTGATCGTGACGTCCACGAAATAGCGCTGGCCGGCGCGGCGCACGCGCACACGTTCGGATTGCAGCACGCCTTCCGTCTTGTCCACGGCAGTTTCGATGCGTTCGCGCAACCCGTGCGGGGCGACGTCCAGCAGCGCATCCGCGGTGCGTTTGCCCAGCTGTGAGCCGATCCAGATAATCACGCCGGCGACGCCGAGCGCGGCGACGGCGTCCAGCATATCCAACCAGGCGATTCCATAGCGCGCGCCAAACCAGGCGCCGGAAATGCCCAGAATAACGACGAAGGTGCTCCACACGTCCGTGGAAAAATGCAACGCGTCCGCTTCCAGCGCTTCGCTGGGATATTTTTTCGCCACGCGATTCAAGCCGCGCGCCCGGACGAAATCGATGCCCATGCACAGCGCCAGAATCAAGATTGCCTGCAAGCTGGGGCGCATATGCGCGGTGTGGAAGAGCAGCCGCTGAAAAGCTTCCCAGATAATGTACACGGCGGTGAAAAGCAGCAGCGCGGTCTCGACGAACGCGGAAAAACTTTCTACTTTGCCGTGACCGTAGAGGTGATCCGCGTCGGCAGGCTTATCCGCGACACGCACGGAGAGAAATGTAATCACCGCGGCTACCAGGTCCAGGATGGAATGCAGCGCTTCCGACAAAACCCCCAAACTGCCGGTGCGTACCACCAGAAATATCTTCAGTGAGACCAGCAGAACAGCCGAGCCCACCGAGGCCAGCGCCGCCAGGTTTTTCTCGCGGGTTGCGCCTTCGAGCGCGTCAGAAGCCATCGGGGGATTATACGCTGTGACGCTGATTTGGCCGCGCATCGAACCATGCCGTTCTACAGATCACCATGCGACGAGTTGCGCCGAGCTAGGATCGCTGTTCAGGCTTCCAAGGTTCGAGCCAGAAGTCGAGATGAAGCCAGAGGCTATAGGCGTAAGGCATCAGCAGGAACGAAAGCGGAACGCCGAACAGGACCCAGAGCGCGAAGCGAGCGTTTTCGGAGACAGTTTTCAAGTCGGGCAGAAGAAGGGACACCAGAAATACGGGGATGACGAGCGCGAGCGTGAGGCCATACGTGATGATCATGCCACCGATGTAATAACCCTGCTCGCGGAAGAAGGAAAGGCCGCAGTGCGAGCACTCCGGAAAGATTTTATTTGGCCAGCGAGCCAGCAGACGTCCTCGCTGACAGTAGGGGCAGCGCATGCGGAGCGCATCGCGAATGACACTGCGAAGGGGCAGCGGGCGTGTTTTGTGCATCTTGACCAGCCAGGCTGCCACAGTATACCGCCATCCCCGATCAGTCGTGAGCGCTCACGCCGGCGGATTGGGGGACGCAAGATTTCGAGCCGACGAAAGCGTAGTGAGTTATGAATACATAGCAGAGGAGGGGAACGATCATGGCCGTGGCCATGCTGTGCGTCGCCTCGAAAATCCGTCCCATCACCGGCGTGAAGATCGCGCCACCGATGACGGCCATCACGATCAGCGACCCGCCGATCTTAGTATCCGGTCCCAGCCCCTTGAGTCCCAGCGCAAAAATCGTGGGAAACATGAGCGACATGAAAAAGCTGGTCAGGAAGATCGCCCAAAGTCCGACCCAGCCCGGTAGCAGCACTCCGATCGCCACCAGGACGATGTTGATGAGGCTATAGAATCCCATCAGTCTGCTGGGCTCGACGAACTTCATCAGATATGTCGCCAAGAATCGGCCTACGGTGAAGACGACCAACGTGCCTGTCAGGAAGTACCCCGCGTCTTTCTCAGGAAGGTGTGTGTAGTCCTGCACGTAGGTGATGAAGTAGCTCCAGGTGCCCACCTGAGCTCCAATGTAAAAAAACTGTGCCAGTACTCCCCGAACAAAGTGGGGGTACTTGAGCAGCCCTCGAAAGCTTGCCTTGGGCGCGTCACCGGCTGAGATGGACTCCTCGGCGATCTTGGGAAACTTTGTGCGCAGGATCACCACTGCAAAGAAAAAAACAATGCAGCCGAGCACCAGGTAAGGCGTGACCACGCGCAGTGTTTCGTGCCGCAGGTATGCTTGATATGTCCCGGCAGTTTTCAGCTCCGCAACTTGCGCCGGATTCAATTCGACCCCCGAGAAGATGAAGATCGTGCCCACGACGACTCCGGCGATGCAGCCCAAAGGATTGAAAGCTTGCGCGAGATTCAGCCGCTGCTCCGATGTTCTGGGATCGCCCAAGACCGAGATGAAGGGGTTCGCGCCGGTTTCCAAAAAGGACAAGCCACCGGCGATGACGAACAGCGCAAACAAGAAGAATCCGTAACGCTGCACGACGGCAGCAGGCCAGAAAAGCAGCGCGCCCGCGCCGAACAGAAGCAACCCGATCACCAGACCAGTCTTGTAGCCGTATTTGCGCATGACCAGCGCGGCCGGCAAGGCCAGCAGAAAATAACCTAGATAAAAAGCCGATTGAATCAGTCCAGCTTGGAAACGATTCATCTCGAAAGATTTCATGAACTGCTTGATGAGCACATCGTTCAAGTTGCTCGGGATGCCCCATAGCAGAAATAACGTTGTCACCAGAACAAACGGCAGCGTATTGCCTGGCGAAAACAGCCTCGGCTTGCCGAGCGATTGTTTTTCAGGATCAGGCAGAGCGGCCAAACTGAGTCCCCTTCGCGAGCGCTTCCGTGATTCCAAGCTGCGAACGCCCCAGTTCGGTCAAATCCGCAACTGTTCCGCGTCCGATAAAATCAACTTCAAAATCATCAGCCGCGAAGTCCGGTGGAGTTTTTCCCGCGAGAAACGCCTGCGCTTGCCGCGGCAGGTAAGCTGAATTTTTGGCGCAACCGGGCGCCGACGCGATATACATCACGTTGCTGTAGCCCGATCCACGATGTTCGTTTTCAACTGCGTGCACCACGTCGGAATGCCAGAAAACGGTGTCCCCGGGTTGCATCAACGGAATTGAGGAAAGCGCTTCGATCAACAAACTGTGAAACTGAGGATTCACGGAGAGCGCGCGGCCCGGCTGCGCTCCGCACAGATCGTCTTCGCCGACATCGTCCTGCAGCGCGCGCAGCAAGATGTACACCATCGACTCGGCGATCGGGATCAGTTGCAGCGTTCCGTCTCCCTTTCCCTGGCGAGTCAACGCAGTCCATCCCTGAAACGTGCGGAACATCGAGCAGACAGCAGGCGAGGGAACCTCCCGGACCTCGGGACGGAAGGCGGCATCGAACGCGTCATACTGCTGCACGTTGCCGGAAAAAACGTGGCGATACACCCTGCGAAAATTTTCATCCAGCCAACGCTCCACAGAGCCTCCGTCTACGTGCGGGGATAGGCCCAACGAGGCCGAGCCGGGTGGCCGCCGCCGAATACGATCGGCGTAGGCGGGCACCTCGTTCGGATTGAAATGCCGCCGTCCTTCACTTTCCGCTTTCCACAGGTTATTCATAAAGACACGGACGCCAGTGAGCGATTCGGCTTGGCGAGCCCGCACCTGGGGGCGCGACCAATAGATTCCGTAGATCTGCGGTTTCGCCGACGCCAAGGTTCCGAAGTATTTGTCTTCAGCTGCATGGGCCAGCTTGGCGTCGAGATCGTTTTCTTCAACATACTCAGTGACTTCGTCGTTCCAGGCATTTGCCTGCGACGGAGCGAACGTCTCGCGGATGACGCACGCCCCGCGCTGCTTGATCTTCGCGATCATCTCAGCGGGAACGCTGCCGGCTTCGATATCCGAATAATGCACGATCGGGACAACGGCTTGGCCCGACTCTCGTTCCTTGACGATCGCGTCAACGCGGCGACGCATCTCGGACTCGACTTTCTGGAAAGCCGCGGCATAGCCCGGGAGCGCTGCGCGTAGGGATTTTTTTGTCTCGCGCACAAGCTTTGGCAGGTCTGCGATTTCGAATTTCATGAGATTCTGCTCCTTGTAGAACTCGATCTGGCGGCGAAGGCTCAACCCAGATACCGCGACGCCGAATCTAGCAAAGCAGGGAATTGGCGAGTGATGCAGAACGGCCAACTACTGATACTATTCGGCCAGCGTCCATGGGACGCAATGGGACGACGCGATGAAGCCTCAGTTTGAGTCGGTTACGTTTGCGAAAGGCTGCTCGGTGCGCGTCTATCACAGACGCGTGGCGGAGATCCCCTTCGAGTGGCACCACCATCCGGAATACGAGCTTACGTTGACGTTGAACAGCAAAGGTTGGCGATTCATTGGTGATCACATCGGAAAATACCGCTCACCGGATCTGGCCCTGGTGCCTTCGGACATGCCGCACACTTGGGCCTCGACCGGGACCCTGCACCAAAACGAACCGCATACCGCGATCGTTATTTGGTTTTCGGGGCATTGGGCGCTGCGGCTTGCGCAATTGTGCCCGGAATATGCGGCCATCCGGCGCTTGTTGCGAAACGCCTCGACAGGCCTGGAATTTCCGCGTGCGACCGCCAAAGGCGTTCTCGGCCGTCTCGAGCAGATCCTTGCGGAATCTCCGCAGTCCCGCCTCCACGCTACGCTCGATCTGCTGGTGACGCTCGCCGACGTGAACGCCGCCCACCTGTCGAAGACCGCGATGACCGTTCCGTCCACTGCGGACAGCGAGCCTGCGCAATTCACGCGCGTGCTGCAACATCTTCACCGCCAGTTCCAGGATCGGATACGGATTGACGCGCTCTGCAGTGTCGCGAATATGTCCGCGAGATCGTTACACCGCCTTTTTGAAAAACACACGGGCGACAGCGTCAGCGAATACCTCTGCAAGCTGCGAATTGGGCGCGCCTGCATGCGTTTGGCGGAAACCGACATGCCGGTCAGCATGATCGCCTACGAGGTCGGGCTGTCCAATCTCGCCAACTTTAACCGACAGTTCCGCCGTATTCGGCGGATGACCCCCAGTGCCTACCGCCGTTATTTCAAGCACCACGCACGGATGCCGGAGAGGACCAGCCGCGCGGAACTGCAGATCCGTCCCAGGTCACTGGAGAGCCTGTCCGCTGCGATAAGGCACTCCGAATGCCCGTGAGGGGCATCCCATCCTGCAGAGCCACACATTGGAATGATTAATTTCCAGTGCCCGCGGTGGTGACCGCACATACGGATTATGCACAGCCGGGCTCTGCAAGAACATTCGCTCGGTCTGTTACGCGACGACCTCGAAAATGAGTTCGAGCTCGACCGGGGTCCCGAGCGGGAGACTGGCGACGCCATAGACCATGCGGCTGGGGTTCTTTTCTTTTCCGAAGACGTCTTGCAGCAACTGCGAAGCGCCGTCCGCGACTTTCGGCTGCTCGCGGAAATCTCCCGCAGTGACCACCGAAACGCCCAGGCGGACGACCCGCTTCACTTTGTCGAGCGATCCCAAATACTCTCGCGCGACAGCGAGGCCGTTGAGCGCCGCGAGATAAGCCGCGTCGCGTCCCGCTTGCACGTCCAGCTCGGCTCCCACGCGCCCGGTGAATTTTGCCGCGCGGCCTTCGGTGGGAAGCATCCCGGTGAGAAAAAGCAGATTGCCGGTTTGCACTGCTTCGGCATAAACGCCGAAGGGCTCAGGCGGCGCGGGAAGCTTGATGGCAAGTTCCTTCAGCCGCTGCTCGGCCTTGGCTGGACGAGAGCCTTTGCGCGCTGCCGTTTGCTTTTTGGAATTCTTCATCATTGCTCTCTCTCCTTGGATTGGAATCTCTGCTGCGATGTTTACTTCGTCACGGCAGCGGTGGCGTTCAGGATGATGTGCAACGGGGCGACTTGCGCAGGCTTGGCATAGCGATTCACCAGGAATCGCTGGCCGTCTCTGGTTACGTCGTAGGAGAACTGATCGGTGGAAGAAACCTGCGCGCGCAGCTGCGTGCGGAACAACGGCGTCGGATTGCCGGCTGCGAAAGTTCCCGCGCTG
>Ga0308309_10001776_pt1 | contig 12829 bp, 8 predicted proteins | sample HubBroMetageWFT5_FD_192491 | JGI IMG/M metagenome (GOLD analysis project Ga0308309, IMG submission 192491) | Warmed and freeze-thawed soil microbial communities from the Hubbard Brook experimental Forest, New Hampshire - Hubbard Brook CCASE Soil... | ecosystem: Environmental > Terrestrial > Soil...
CAGGTTCCCAGCAGCGGGCGCAGCTCGGTCGGAATCGGGCCCCGATGTTCGATGGTGAGGTAGGAGATACAGCGACGAGCGTCGATGACACCCGGCGCGACGATCGCCCCCGTGGGGCAGGATGGCAGGCACGTGGTGCAGCGGCCGCAGCCGCGTTGCGACGGTGAGTCCACAGGAAGATCGACCGACACGGCGATGCTCGCGAGCAGCACATACGAGCCGGCCTCGAGGGTGATCACCGATGCGTGCTTTCCCGCGAATCCGATGCCTGCGCGCTCCGCGATGGCGCGATCGAGTGCCCAGCCGTGATCGATGAAACGCTTGGCACGCGCGCCCTCGACACGTTCTCCCAGCCAGTCCACCAGGGCGTCGCAGCGGCGCGCGAGGAGGTCGTGATAGTCGACGGGGCGGTCACCGTCCTCGGTGCACGCGTAGGCGGAGAAACGCCCGCGGACCGCCGGCGTGCCCGGGCTCCGCGGCTGCGCCCGGGCGGGCCGGTACGGCCAGGCCAGGGCGACGATCGACCGAGCCCACGGGTATCGGCCGCCGATGTCGGCTGACGCTGCAACGCGATCGCGCGTGAACCAGGGCATCCCGTCCATGCGTCCGGCGTCGATGGCGGCGAGCGCTCGATCCGCCGCATCGGTGAACGGAAGCACTGAGGTGATGCCGCACGCCGAGAATCCGAGGCGGCGCGCCTCCGCGCTCAACGCCGCCTTGAGTGCCGCCATGTCCAAGGGTCGGGCCACCTCCTTCGCTGATGGTCGCACGGGCCGCACACCGTAGGATCGAGCCATGGACGCCACCGCCGGCACCGCTCACATGCCGCGCGTGCTCTGCATCATGGGGTCGGGGGAGACCACCCCGACGATGGTCTCGGTCCATGCCGACCTGCTCTCCCGGCTCGGACCTCGCCCGGTGCCCGCGGTGCTGCTCGACACCCCGTTCGGCTTCCAGGAAAATGCCGCGGATATCAGCGATCGCACCGTGGCGTACTTCCGCGATCGGGTCGGCTTTCCCATCAGCGTGGCCTCGTTTCGAAACCGTGAGCAGGCGACCGCCCTCGAGTACGAGACCATGCTTGCGCGCCTTGCCGAAGCCCGCTACGTGTTCGCTGGCCCGGGAAGCCCGAGCTACGCGCTCCGCCAGTGGCGCGATACGGCTGTCCCGGACCTGCTTGCGGCCAAGCTGCGCGACGGTGGATGCGTGACCTTCGCGAGCGCCGCAGCGGTCGGGCTCGGGGTGTGCTCACTTCCGGTATACGAGGTGTACAAGGTCGGCGAAGCGCCGCGCTGGCTGGACGGGCTCGACCTGCTCGCCGTCACCGGTCTGCGCGCCGCGGTGGTCCCGCACTACAACAATGCCGAGGGCGGGACCCATGACACCCGCTACTGCTATATGGGCGAGCGCCGCCTGCGGATCCTCGAGGAGCTCCTGCCGGAGGGTGTCGCCATCCTGGGTGTCGACGAGCACACCGCCGCCATCTTCGACATCGACCTGGCGACGGTGTCGATCCGCGGACGCGGCGGGCTGACCTGGCGGCGGAGGGGAGCCTCGCAGCGATTCGAGAGCGGTACGACGATCCCCGTCAGCGAGCTCGCCGCCGGTTTGGCGTCGAGCGGCGACCCAGCCATGGCGTCCTCCGAAGTCGGTGCCGTGGTGAACGAGGACGGCGAGCTCCCGGCCGCCGGTGTGTCCCCGTTTCTCGAAGAGGTCACCCGGCAGTCCGCTGCGGCCGACAGCGCGCTCGCGTCCCGCGACGTTGACGGAACCGTCGGCGCGGTCCTGGCCATCGACTCACAGATCCACGAGTGGGCCGCCGACACGCTGGACTCGGACGAGCAGGACCGGGCTCGCGAAACCCTTCGGCGCTATGTGGTGCGCCTCGGCGACCTCGCCCGCAACGGCGCCGCCGACCCGCGCGACCTGATCGGTCCGGTGGTCGATCGGATTCTCCACCTGCGCGTGGAGATGCGGGGAGCGGGTGAATACGCGCTCGCCGACAGGCTGCGCGACGCGCTGGTTGAGGCCGGCGTCGAGGTGCACGACACGCCGGCCGGTTCCACCTGGGATCTCGTCCCGACCTCCACCGACTGACCGCGAGCCTGGGTCAGGCGGTCGCCTCGCCCCGCGCCACGTCGCCGAGGTCCATCTCCTGGGGGCGGCCGAGCCAGTATCCCTGACCCGCGGTCACCCCGAGCTCGGCGAGACGGTCGGCGGTCTCCTCATCCTCGATGCCCTCGGCGATGACCGTCGACCCGGAGCTGCGCGCGTATGCGACGGTGGCTTCGACGACGGCTCGGGCCCCACGCTCGACGCAATTCTGGGCGATGCTCTTGGCAACCTTGACGAACTCGGGGACGGCGGCGGCGAGCAGTTCGAGGGTGGAGTGACCCTCGCCGATGTCGTCGAGCGCGAACTGGAATCCGTGCTCGCGGTAGCTCGCGAGCACCAACCTCAGCCGCTGCTGGTCGGCGATCGACTCGCGCTCCGTGATCTCGAGGACGATGGTCTCGGGGTCACGCTCGGCCCACCGGGCGAGCAGGAGCATGTGATCGACGGGGTGGAGCGGATCCAGGAGCATTGCCGCCGAGACGTTGAGGAAGAGCTGATCCGATGCAGGCAATCCCGACGCGGCCGACATGGCGATCCGCCTGCAGATCCAGTCGATCTCCTTGGTGACGCCCCGGCGGTGCGCGAGTGCGAACACGTCCTCGACGCCGTCCTCCGGGTCGCGGAGGCCGGGGACGCGTGCAAGTGCCTCCCAGCCGATCGGGCGGTGGTCGCTCAGCAGCACGATCGGCTGGAACACCGCCTGGATGACCCGTCGCTTGCTGAGGATCGCGTCGAGCATCTCGCCGGCGTCGCCACCGCCATGCACGAGCGCCGGGAGTGCACTCTTGCCGGCCACGACGACCCGGTCGCGGCCGTCCTTCTTCGCCTTCGAGAGGGCCTCATCGGCGGCCAGCCAGAGGGCATGGACGCCACCCGCGCCGGCGGCGACACCCGCACTGATGCGGGCTCTGCCATGCGGGAGCGCGACACCATGGAGCGAGGTGCGCATCCGCTCGGCGATCGCCACCGCCTCGGCCTCCATGGTTGCATCCATAATTGACACAAACTCGTCGCCGCCGATGCGCAGCAGCTGATCGCCGGCACGGAGCTGCGCCCGCAGGGTGCGCGCCACCTCGATGAGCAGCGTGTCGCCGGCCTCGTGTCCGAACTCGTCATTGATCGGCTTGAGGTGGTCGACATCGATGGCGATCACGGCGGTCGCGCCGGTGAGCTCGCCGAGGCGTTCCTCGAACGCGCGCCGATTGCCGACCTTGGTCAGCGGGTCGGTGGTCGCGTGCAGCGCCTTCTCCTCGAAGAGGCCGGCTCGGGCGACGGCCACCGCGGCCTCGTCGGCGATCGCCTGCACAACGATCAGGTCGTCGATGTCCCAGGCCCCGCGGCGCGCGTGGGAGATGAGCACGAGAACTCCGATCACCCGCCCGCCGGCCGCACGCAGCGGCGCCGCGACGACGCTTCTCGAGCGCCGGCCGCCACCGAGATTCTCCAGCTCGTCGATGCTCGAACCCGGCATCGACGCGTATGCCTGCTTGATATCGCGGGGTGTCCGGAGCAGGCAGGGATCGCCCGTCGAGTACACGCGTCCGATCACCCCCTCGCCCGGCGCCATGATCACCATCGGCCCGGCCGCCGGTGCCACGCCGTCGCCGCCGAGGATGAGCGGGAGAGTCGCGAGACCGCTGGACGCCGCATCGAAGAGCAGCACCCGCCCCCATGTCGCGTCCGGGTAGGTCTCGTGGCAGCCCCCGAGCACCGCGGCCGCGACCTCGCTCGAGTTGGTGGTGAGCCCGAGTCTCCGGGCCACGTCCGCGACGGCGCGCAGGCGCCGCGTCTGGGCCTGGTAATGGCGATCGGTCAGCGACCAGTTCGAGTACGCAAGCACCACGACACCGACCATCAGCGCATCGACCTGGAGCAGCTGGTTGACCCCGTAGATGGGCGTGAGCCCCGCCCACCACCAGACCACCGCGACGCCACCGCATGACGCCACGAGAATCGACCAGAGCGCCGGTGCGCGTGCGGATGGATCGACGGTCAGCAGCACGGCCACGAACCCGAGCACGATGAGCGGCACGGGGTGGGTCAGGCGCGGCACGGAAAGGCCGAGGACCAGCGTGCACAACCCGACGCTGGTGAGTCCCTGCACCAGAGTCGCTATCGAGGGGCCGACCCGGGCCGTTCGACGCAACCGGATCGTGATCTCGAGCATCACGGCCGCGACAACCACGACCTCGATCTCCACGAGCATCGCTCTCGGCGGCAGCGAGGAGTCGACCAGCTGCCAGCTGGTGATGCCGAGCAGCACCAGCGTCGCAAAGATCGGCAGCCAGCGCCGAGCGGCGCTCTCGTGTTGCATATACACCCTCTCGATGGAGAGCGTAGTGGGAGCCGCGCCACCAAAAATGGGCGTGACAGCCTTGTGTCCGCTTCCTCAGAGATCAGGCGGTGTGCACGGACAGAGACCCCGTGAGCGCCTCGCCGATCACCTGCTTGCCGTTCATCGGCGACAGCACCAGGTCTGCGGGACCGGCCGATCCGGCGTCGAAGAACAGCTGCACCGGAGCGCTCGACTGGCTGGTGAGCTCGCCGCCGCAGGCCTTGCCGTCGATGAAGGGCTCCTTGTCGACGTTCTGGAAGATGGCATCGATCGCTGTCAGAGGTCCCTGCACGAGGGCCCCGACGCAGATCTGACCGATGACGGGATCACCGACGTTGTCGACCGAAACATCGATCTCCAGCTGCTTGCCGGCGATTGCCGTGCTCGGAATCACGCCACTGAGATCCGCCATCGGCGGTCCGGCCGTCGCGAAGAGCGGCGTGACGACTCCAAGGAATAGACCGAAGATCACCACACCGACAACGATCAGGAAGACGGTTCTCGGGTTGTCCTTCGACCAGCGCCTGATGGCTGCGATCACGCGTGGTCAGATCGTGGCCGGCGGCTGATAGTCGCCGAACACGCTGCGCAGCGAGCCGCAGATCTCCCCGAGGGTCGCCTCGGCTCGAACCGCCTCAAGGATGCGCGGCATCAGCGCCTGGTCTGACGCTGCGGCGTCTTTGACGGCGGCAACCGTAGCCGCAACTGCTGCCGGGTCACGCCCGGCACGATGCCTGACCAGCCGCGCCGCCTGTGCTGCCATGGCTTGCTCATCCGGCCGGAAGAGCAGTGGTGGGTCGGCCTCCTCGGTCTCCGTGTAGCGGTTCACGCCGACGATCACCTTGTCGCCGGCCGCGATCGCCCGCTCGGTGCGATATGCCTCGTCCTGGATGTGCTGCTGCATCCACCCGTTCTCGATGCACGCCACCGCACCGCCGAGAGCGTCGACCTCATCGAGGAGACGCAGCGCGTCACGTTCGAGCTCGTCGGTGAGCCATTCGATGTAGTACGAACCACCCATCGGGTCGACCGTATTGGTCACCCCGGTTTCCTCGGCGATGATCTGCTGAGTGCGCACGGCGATCCGCTGCGCCTTCTCGGTCGGGATGGAGAGCGCCTCGTCGTAGCACGACAACGCCAAAGACTGGACGCCCCCGAGCACCGCTGCGAGCGCCTCGATGGCGGCGCGAACGATGTTGTTCTCGGGCTGCTGTGCCGTCAGCGTCGAACCGCCCGTCTGCGTGTGCGTGCGCAGCATGAGCGAGCGTGGATCGCGCGCCCCAAAGCGCCTGGCCATGATCCGAGACCACATCCGTCGCAGCGCTCGAAACTTGGCGATCTCCTCGAAGAAATCGATGTGCGTGTTGAAGATCCACGAGAGCTTGGGCGCGAAGTCGTCGACGCCGACACCGAGATCGATGGACGCCTGCACGTACGCGCACGCATTCGCGAGCGCGAACGCCATCTCCTGGGCCGCGGTGCTGCCCGCTTCACGAATGTGGTATCCGGAGAGCGAGATCGGATTGAATTTCGGCGCATTGACGGTGCACCAGGCGATCAGGTCTGCTGCGAGACGCAACGACGGCCTCGGCGGATAGATGAAGGTGCCCCGGGCGATGTACTCCTTGAGCACGTCGTTCTGGACGGTTCCCATGATCGACGCGGCGTCGAGTCCCTGACGCTCGGCGGCGACGACGTACATCGCGACCAGCACCGGCGCCGGTGCGTTGATGGTCATCGACGTGCTCACCGCGCTCAAGGGAATGCCCAGGAACAGGTCCTCCATGTCGCGCACCGAGTCGATGGCCACACCGACCTGACCCACCTCGCCCGCACTGCGCGGGTCGTCGCTGTCCAGCCCCATCTGGGTTGGCAGATCGAAGGCCACCGAAAGCCCCGGCTGGCCCTGCGCTAGCAGGTAGCGGAAGCGCGCGTTGGCGTCGCCTGCGGTGCCGTAGCCCGCGTACTGACGAATGCTCCACAGGCGGCCCCGGTACATCGTCGGCTGGATGCCGCGGGTGAACGGAGCCACGCCCGGAAAGCCCTCATCGCGCAACGGGTCGTGCGCCGTCAGGTCGGCTTGCGTATACAGGGGGGCCACCGGGATGCCGCTCCCCGTCTCGAAGGGATCCTTTCGCTCGCCGCGCGCGCGAGCCGGTTCGAGAATCGTGTCCTGCCAATCGAGGAGCGCCTCGATGAAGTCGGGTTCTCCTTCCTCCACCGTGACGGACGAGGGATCATCCCGCTCGGTGACCATCGCCGCAGCATATCGCTGTGTCACGAGCGCGCGAACTCGTCGACCGATGTCCGGAACCTGTGCGACACTCCCCGCGATGGCGCTTCCGGTGACCACGTTGCTTGTCGAGGACTCTGCGGCCGGTCTTGCGAGCGGTGGCTGGCGATACACGCAGCGGCAGCTGTACTACGCGACGTGCGCCCGCGCGGAAACCACGCCCTCCGATGCGGCATCCAACGGCGAGATCGGCCTCGGCGTGTTGATGATCCTCGTCGGATTGATCTTTATCGGAGTCAAGGTGGTCTTCGCGCTGTTCGTGACCCTCGGCGTGGCGCTGCTGCTCGCCGGCATCCTGGGACGGACGCGCCGTCCGAGGCTCACCGGGCGCATCCTGGCACTGTCCTTCGACGACTTCCTCACTCGCTTCGGATCGCTTCAACCTGAGGGCTTGATCCCGGTCGACAGCGGTTCCGCTGCGGCGGATGTCGGCGCTGCGCCGGCAATGATCGTCACCGACACGCGCGACACGGCCGCGATGATCGCCGCCAACGCCGCGCATGCGAAGCTGCCCGCACTGCACGTGGTCGTCGCGAGCGATGGCGAGACCACCGCACCGGGCACCCGCGTGGTCGTCGTCCACGATGCGTCCCCGCGTGGGTGCGCCCTGGTCGAGGATCTTCGCGACGTGGGGATGGACGTCGTCGACGGCGGACTACGCCCTCGTGATGTCGACGGGCCGGGGCATCAGGTCATCGAGGGAGCGCCGGCGCGACTGCCTCGCGACCTCGGCGCGCTGCTGGAGCCTGATGAGATCGACTGGCTCCTCAGCGGCCGGCGCGTCGAGATGGCCACGCTTTCCCCGGAGGTCGCCATGGACCGCGTCAGAGCCGCGATCAGCCAGGCTGAGCAGCTTCTCGGCGATGCCCCTCAGCCAGCTCGCTGAGCATCTCGGGGGAGAGCTCGTCGCCGGACGCCGCCGCGACCTTGGACGGCGTGAGCGCTCGGAGAGTCGCCGTCCGCCGGCCACCTTCGAGCAAGGCCCGTTCCCCGAGCACGGCGCCGGGCCCGACCTGGGCCACCGAAGCACCGTCGACCTCGACTGAGAACACGCCGTCGAGGAGCACGTACATGTCGCTCCCGGTATCGCCCTGCTCCACCAGGGTCGCGCCCTCCTTGACCGTTTCGATGCGCGGCTTGGCACCGCCACGCATGATGCGCAGCGAGAGTTCGCGTTCCAACGCCGTTTCGACCTCGGTGACCAGCGCAGGCGAATCCTCGTCGCCCCACGGCGTGTGCTTGCCGAATGCGTGCTGATACCAGCGCTTGAAATCCACCAACCCCGACTTCTGAGCCAGATTCTGGTCACGGTCGTAGACCCAGTGGCGCGGGAACGGGCTGGCGCCGGTGAGCTCGTGGGAGGACGTCCCGTCGGAGAAGATCGTCAGCGTCAGGCTGGTCCAGGCCAGCGGTGCCGCCAGCTGGACGAATGGAGGTCGATTCACCCTGCGGGGTGCGGGCACGCCGGTCCGTCCTCCGGCGGTCTGGGAGAACCGCACCCAGCCGTCGCCCGTCTCCGGTGCGGACTGCCTGTCGGGAAACGCGACCGCCGCAAAGGTCATTCCGCGACCGCCGAGCCTGATCGTCGTGGAACCGATCTGACCGCCACCACCCTGACCGTGGGCGACGATCCGCCCATCCTCGACCTCGATCCACGCACTCAGGTGATTGGCGAATCGAAAGCGATCGGACTCCTGCAGCGCCGACAGCGAATCGATGTGGTCCGGGGGTGGCTCGTCGTAATGCGCGAAGCCCATTTCGAACGGGACCTTGGTGACCCCTTGAACAGCCTCAGATGGAATCCACGAGATTGACGTGACCGACGACTCGATGTGCATGGCGTACCTCCGTGGCGCCGATCATCGCTTGCCAGACAGCGGCGGTCGAGGGTGTCGGGACCACAGGTGACGGTGAGGATGACCCCCGAAGAACGTGGTGGCAGCCCCCTTTCGAGGACCGCCTCGCTGACTAGAGTTGACCCATGGCTTCGGAGCAGTCGATTCGCGTCGTGCTCGCGGACGACAACCTGATCGTCCGGGAGGGAGTGCGCGCGTTGCTCTCCATCTCCGGAGACGTCGATGTGGTCGGCGTGGCGGGCGATTACGACGAGCTCCTCGCCGGCGCGGCCGAGCACGTGCCCCAGGTCGTGGTCACGGATATCCGGATGCCACCCGATTTCACCGACGAGGGGATCCGCGCCGCGCGGATCGTCCGCAAGCAGCATCCGGGGACCGGGATCGTGATCCTGTCCCAGTACGACGAGCCCGAGTACGCGATCTCCCTGCTCAGTGAGGGCGCGGCCGGCTACGCGTATCTGCTCAAGGATCGTGTCGCCGAGGGCGATCAGCTGGCCCGAGCCGTGCGTGAGGTGAGCACCGGAGGGTCGATGCTCGATCCACGCATCGTCGATGCGCTCACCCGACCCGTGAGCGACGCGGGTGGTTTGAACGACGTCGAGGAGCGGCTGCTGCGCATGGTCGCGGAGGGCAAGCCCATCAAGGCGATCGCGGCGTCACTGCACTCGACCCCGACATCGGTCGCCGACGACATCGAACAGCTCTTTCTCAAGCTCGCGCAGCAGGCGAGCGCCGGCACGCAGGGCGCGCTCGAGCGCCTGCGCCTGCTGCACAAGGTGATCATCGACCGCGAGGAGCAGGGAGAGAGTCTGAGCCGGATGCTGCCCGGAGGGGTTGCGCAGCAGATGCGCGAGAACGGCGTCGAGCCGGGCAGGACCGAGCGGCTCACGGTCACTGTGCTGATGTCCGACATTCGAGCCTACTCGACGATCGCCGAGAAGTCGGATCCGTCGGTGCTCGCGGGCCAGCTCAACGAGCATCGTGCGGCGATGAATCACGCGGTGCTCGCGGAGGGCGGAACCGTGATGCAGTTTGTTGGTGACGCGGTGATGGCCGTGTTCGGTGCGCCCTTTCCCCAGCCGGACCATGCGCAGCGGTCGCTGTCTGCGGCACTCGCGATGCACGCTGCGCAGGAATCGGTCAACGAGCGCTGGATTGCGCGGAACCTCCCGCCGTTCTTCCTCGGCATCGGCCTCTCGACAGGTGACGTTGCCGCTGCGCTGCTCGGCTCGGAAGAGCGGCTGGAATATTCACTCGTCGGTGACGCGGTCAACCTGGCGCAGCGCCTTCAGCAGTGGGGCGAGGGCGGGCAGACCGTGCTGAGCGAGCCGACCTACGAAGCACTGGCCGAGAAACCCGACGCTGAGCGGATCGAACCGGCGCTTGTCAAGGGACGCGAGACGCCGGTGGGCGCATATCGGCTGGGCTCGGCGACGGCATGACCGCTCACGCCAGGTCGCGGCTGGCATGGGGTTTGGCAACATTCGGGATCGCACTCGGAGTCGGTACTGCCGCGCTGGCTGTCGCCAACAACGCCTCGATTCACAGTCTCGAGGCTGCCAACCCGCTCGAGATCGTCATGTCACTGACATTTGCGTTTGTCGGTGGCCTGATCGCCTCGCAGCGGCCCCGGAACCCGGTTGGATGGCTGTTTCTGTTCATGGCGATCGTGATGGGTGCCGGTGGGGTGACCGCTCAATACTCCAGGCTTGCTGCGATCACACACCCCGGGCTGCCGGGAGCGCAATGGGCGCTGTGGTGGTCGGTCTGGTCGGAGGGGTTCGTCTATCCGTCAGGCGGCGCGACCATGACCCTGCTCCTGATCCCCGACGGACGGCTTCCCTCCCGCAGATGGCGAACCGTCCTTCCGGTGGCGGTGATCGTCACGCTGTTCATCACGCTCCTGGGGGCGCTCGGCTCGTCACCGCTGCAGGGGCCCGACAATCAGCCACAACTACCCAACCCGGTAGCAGTCAGGAGTCTCGTGGTGCTCCAGCAGGGGCCCGTTGGATATGTGTGGGCCCTTGCCCTTCTGGTCCTGCTCATTGCCGCAGCAGCGCCGTTCGTACGTCTGCGCCGGGCCCGGGGCGAGGAACGCGAGCAGTTGAAATGGATCGCATATGTCGTTGTCTTCACCGCGCTGGCGACCTTGGTGGTATTCGTGACGTCGCTGGTTGCACCGCAGGCCGCGGTTGCAACGAATGCCGGCTGGCTGATCGTCAACCTCCTGGGGTTCGCGGTTGCGCTCCCAGTCGCCATCGGCATCGCCGTGCTGAAGTATCGCCTGTACGACATCGACATCATCATCAGCCGAACAATCGTCTACGGCGCGCTCGCGGTTTTCATCACTGCGGTCTACGTGGGCATCGCCGTCGGCGTCGGAGCCTTGGTTGGGGGCGGAGGCAAACCCAATCTGGCGTTGTCGATCCTGGCCACCGCGATCGTGGCGATCGGCTTCCAACCGGTGCGCGAGCGCACGCAGAAGGTCGCCAACCGCCTCGTCTACGGTAAGCGCGCGACTCCGTACGAGGTGCTGAGCGACTTCTCCGGCCGGGTCGCGGACACCTACGCAGCCGACGAGGTGTTGCCGCGCATGGCCCGAGTGTTGAAAGAGGGGACCGGCGCCGCGTCCGCGACAGTTTGGCTGCGGGGCACCAACGAGCTACGTCCGGCGGCGACGTTCCCGGAGGACGTAGCTGTGCATGAGTCGCTGCCGATGCTGAACCGTTCATTGCCCGCGGTGTCGGGCGCCACCCGCGCTGTGGAGGTACGTCACCAGGGCGAACTCCTCGGCGCCCTGAGCGTGAGCAAACGTCGCGGTGAGGCGCTGACCCCGATCGAGCTCAAGTTGGTCGACGATCTCGCGCATCAGGCGGGACTGGTCCTCAAGAACGTGGGGTTGAGCGCCGACCTGCGCGTGCGGCTCGATGAGCTGCGCGCCTCGCGGCAGCGGCTGGTGCAGGCGCAGGACCTGGAACGACGCCGCCTGGAACGGAATCTCCATGACGGTGCCCAGCAGCATCTGGTGGCGCTCAAGGTGAAACTGGGGTTGGCACAAATGCTCCTCGGGCGCGACCCGGCCAAGGCCGCGGCCACCGTGGCGCAGCTCAAAGACGACGCCGACGAGGCGCTGGAGACGCTGCGCGACCTGGCCCGTGGGATCTACCCGCCGCTCCTCGCCGACAAGGGGCTGGTCGTTGCCCTGGAATCGCAGGCGCGCAAGTCCAGCGTGCCCGTGAGCGTTGAAGCTGAGGGAGTGGAGCGCTACGCGCAGGACGTCGAGGCGACCGTGTACTTCTGCGTGCTCGAGGCGTTGCAGAACGTTCAGAAGTACGCGGGCGCCTCACGTGTCGTCGTGGGGCTCCACGGCGATGATCGCGAGTTGACCTTCGACGTCGACGACGACGGCAACGGATTCGAGACGTCATCGGTGAAGCAGGGCGCAGGTCTCGTCAACATGCACGATCGATTGGACGCACTCGGCGGTGAGGTCGAGGTGACGTCTCGACCGGGTGAGGGTACCCACATTCGCGGCGTGGTTCCCAACATGAGCAAGGATCACTCGACGCCTGCCGGAGCGACTCGGCTGGGGGCGCTCGCGTCGTGAGTCAGCGTGCGGCGTCGCGGCTGGCGTTGGGGATCGGCGTGCTCTGCGCGGCATCCGTCATCGCCAGCCTGGTGCTGCTCGTCCTGGACTGGCACGCGATCGACTCGTTATACACGTCGCAGGCCCCATGGACCGCGAATGCGATCATCGTCGGCGCACTTGGCGTCCTGATTGTTACCCGTCGTGGAAGGAACCCGATTGGCTGGCTGCTGCTGGCAATCGCTCTCGGGAACGCGACCAACGTGCTGGCCTATTTCATCGCCATCCACGGGCTGCTCGCCGGCGCATCCGTAGATAGTTGGGTCGAGTGGCCAACATGGTTCTACAGCCAGACCGGGGGAATCGGCGCGTTCTTGCTCGTCTTCCTGGTCTTCTTCTTCCCGAATGGCAAGTTGCCGACCCCGAGGTGGCGGTGGGTCGCATGGGCCTCGTTTGCGGTTTCGCTCCTCCTCGCCGCGGGATCGATGATCTCCCCCGCGACAACACAGTTGTCTCCGCGACTTCCCAACATCCCTAACCCGATCGTCGTGCAGGCGCTTGGCGGATTGACCAACGGGGCTCTTTTCACCATTGGGCCTCTCGTGCTCATCGTCGTTGCGTTGACTGCGATCGTGATGCGCTTG
>Ga0308309_10001777_pt1 | contig 12827 bp, 11 predicted proteins | sample HubBroMetageWFT5_FD_192491 | JGI IMG/M metagenome (GOLD analysis project Ga0308309, IMG submission 192491) | Warmed and freeze-thawed soil microbial communities from the Hubbard Brook experimental Forest, New Hampshire - Hubbard Brook CCASE Soil... | ecosystem: Environmental > Terrestrial >...
CTCGTTCTTGGAAAGCTTCGTAGGATCGCAAATCACGCCGCCCTTGGCTCCGCCGAAAGGAATATTGACCACGGCGCATTTCCACGTCATCCAAGCAGCCAGCGCCCGCACTTCATCAATCGAAACGTCCGGCGCAAAACGAATTCCGCCCTTGCCTGGTCCGCGAATCGAAGAGTGCAGCACGCGGTATCCGGTGAAAACTTCCATCTTCCCGCTATCGCGCGCGATCGGAATGTAAACCGTGATTTCCTTGCTGGGATATTTCAGGTAACTGTAAATTCCCTCTTCCAGGTTCAGCTTCTTCGCGGCAGTTTCGAACCGCGCTTCCGCCGACTTGTACACATTCAATTCTTCAGACGTAACCGCAGACATGCATTCCTCCAAAAATTGCGCAACTATTCGCGATGCCACAAGCAAACTTCATCATACAACCGGCGAAGTAAATGGATTACCTATGAATGACGGCTCTGCCCCGCGCCCCGTTCCGCAAATCCCTGCAGCCAAACCGTCCAGACAGCGTCGGTCAGTATACGAACCTGCCGCCACCCGTGCAACAAGAGCATTTTAAACGAAATGCTCCCGTTTCCGGCAACGCGAACGTAATTCTGATTAGCTATGGGGGCCCAGCCACACGTGCCACACGAACAAGCTGATATAGCTCGCTGCCAGCGCAATAAATAGCAGCGTCAGCAGGGAATGTCCCACGACAAATATTCTGCCCGTGGGCCAGTCCGTGTGCGAAAAATAAAAGAAGTCCACCAGAATCCGCGTCGTCCAGTAAAGCCCGATGAAACAGGCAAGTCCCAAGGCAGCACGATCGCCTCGGAGCATTTCTGTGTGCAACACCAAAGTCAGCGTGCCAAACGCGATGATGGTCAAAACCGTGAATCCACCCTGCACCCAAAGCAGTTTGCGATTGAAAGGCATCAGCTGCTGCAGGTCCACTTTCCAACTCAGCCGGTACGGCACTTGAAAGCTGGCAATTAGAATTACGAAATGCGCCGCGCCAATCAGCCACAGGTCATAGTCGAAGAATCGCTCGGCGAATGAATATGTCATAACGCGTGGATGGCTTGCATGAACGGAATTATCACACGCAGCACAAACCAGGGATGAAAAAGCCAAAAAACTGGCGCCGTAATGACGACTGCCATGAATGCCCAGCCTCGCGCTCCCCGCCCCAATCCGAGCCGCTTTCCAAAACCGCTGTGCTCGATCGTTATTCCCACTCCCTGCAGCAAAAAGTAGGCCGTTGGAAGCCCGTAACCTGCGCGAGCGGGCAGCGAGATGACCAAGTCGTGTATCAGCCCGGACGCGAGGAACACCAGCAAGCCAGCCGCCTCCACGCCTAGAGTTCTATGCAGCGGCCGGAAGATCAACTCATAAGAAAGCTGACGGAAGCCCAGGTTCCACCGCTTTCCCCAGAACTCTGCCAACGACGTCGCGCGCAGCGGAGCCGACATGATGGGCTTTGCATTGACACCAAAAGTCTGCCACGCAAGAGCGATCAACTGGAACGACCCGAAGTGCAGCAGCAGGATCAATCCGAGCATGCCCGTCCAACCGCGCAGCAGCGATTCTGCCCCAGGAAAAGAGCGCGCCACGATCCACAGAAGGACCGCGCCAAGCCCCGTTTCAAGCGTCGCCCAAAGCCACGTCGTAAATCGAGGCGGCGGAACGCGCTGCTTCGCATCCAGGAAAGCGTCCGCATCCATTCCCGGCCAAGCGAAAAGATAAGCCAGCGAACGCCAAGCCGGATGAGCAACTCGGGTCCGCGTCCTCCACCACGTCAGCCACTTGAGGCTGAAAAAGAGGGCGAACGACAGAGCCCACGTGAACACCCAAGGCAGCAGCCGATTGCGGCAAGAAATTGCCGCCAAAGGCAACACCACGATCGGAAGCCAGCCAATCCACTGGGCACCTCGCGCCCGCGCAGCGGATTCGATTTCTTCTGGCTCTCTCTGCGGCAAAATTGTCATTCTCTTCCAGACAGGCGAACTTCGTAAACGATCGGGAGCGCCTCAGAGTACGCGCGCACGAAGCTACGCACTAGCTCAGTACGGGAGAATTGGCCGAGACTCAGCATCCGAATGCATTCAGTCTGCCACACATAAGAACGTTTTGGCCCGGAGGGATGCCCATCCGCGCAACAAGAGCATTTTCACGGGAACAGTTCAGTTTTTTGATTCGCGCGTCACGATGGCTCAGACTTCGTTACAATGGCCCGGCAGGCAAGATTCCGGGCCCCCGGCGTGACTCGACCGATCGTGCAACAATAGAAAAGTTTTTCGTGGGAATTCGAACTTGCACAACGATATCGCATCGCGTCGCGACTTTCTGAAACTGGCCGGAACTGCTGCGTGTGCCGTGGCGTGTACGAATCGCCTGCGCGCTTTCACGGCGCAGCCTTTTTCCTCGCGCTTTGCAGCCGACTCGCCCGACTATGTCCTGCGCATCGCCGCCAGCGCCGTGGAAATCGCCCCGAAACACATCGTTTCCACTATCACCTACAACGGCCAGTTCCCCGGCCCCTTGTTGCGCTTCAGGGAAGGCCAGTCCGTAGCGGTGGAACTGCACAACGATACCGACACTCCGGAACAACTCCACTGGCACGGACAGTTCGTTTCCCCCGATGTTGATGGCGCGGCAGAGGAAGGCACGCCCTTCATTCCGGCCCACGGAATGCGTCGCATCGAGTTCACTCCGCGGCCCGCCGGCCTTCGCTTCTATCACACGCACAATCGCGCCGGCGCCGATCTCTACGCCGGACAATACACCGGCCAGGTCGGGCCGGTTTACATTGAGCCGCAGCAACAGCCGGGCGACTACGACCGGGAAGTATTTCTGGTGCTGAAGGAGTTCGAGCCGTCTTTCAGCCAAGGCGGCGATATGGCGCAGGACTTTCTCGCGCCTGCCGCGAAGGTCAAACAACTTGAAGTGGCGGGCGAGTCTGCGATGAAGGCTTCGCTTGCCAAAGGAATTCCGCACGGCTACGAAGTCGGCTACCGGTATTTCACTGTCAATGGCCGCATGTTGGGGCACGGCGACCCAATAAAAGTGAAACAGGGCGAGCGCGTGCTGTTCCATGTTCTGAACGCCAGCGCCACGGAAATTCGCAGCCTGGCGTTGCCCGGCCACTTTTTTAAGGTCGTGGCCCTGGACGGGAACCCCGTCCCAATGCCAGCCGCAGTCCCGGTGTTGTGGCTGGGAACGGCCGAGCGCATTTCGGCGATCGTCGAGATGAATCATCCGGGCGTGTGGATTATGGGCGACCTTGCGGATGACGATCGCAGCCACGGTATGGGCACTGTCGTCGAGTACGCCGGCCACAACGCCAGGCCGGTATGGGCGGCGCCGAAACCGTTCCACTGGAATTATTCACGATTTGCGAAAGCTGGCGCGGCCGCTGCTCCTCCCGATCATACTTTCGACATGCTCATCGCCAAAGACAACGCCGCCGAAGGCGGCTTCAATTGCTGGACAATCAATGGCGCGGCCTATCCCATGGCCGAAGGAGTCGTCCCTGCGTCATTTCATTTGCAGCAGGGCCAGCGCTACCGTATTCGCCTGCGCAACGCAAGTGACGACATTCATCCCATCCATCTCCACCGCCACAGTTTTGAGCTCACTCGCGTCGCCGGAATTCCCACGGCCGGCGTGCTGAAAGACGTAGCAATGCTCGGCGGATATCAGGAAATGGAATTGGATTTTACAGCTGATAATCCCGGGCTCACTTTGTTCCACTGCCATCAGCAACTGCATATGGACTTTGGCTTCATGACCCTGTTCGATTACGTCTAAGGATTCGATCGCCATGGAACTCTTCGGAAAATTGCTCCGCACGAATGCGCCATCGGCGGTGATTGTGGGATCGGAAGCATGGTCGCTCGACGCACGGCTTTCCTCCCGAACAGGCCATGGCTGAAAACCTGGCGCCGGAAGTTTCAGCCTCCCTCTCATCATCGCAAAGCGTCCCGCTACGCGAACTTGCCTCGTTCTTCCTGCGGCTGGGCTGCACCGCCTTCGGAGGCCCCGCCGCGCACATCGCTATGATGGAGGACGAACTCGTTCGCCGTCGCCAATGGCTCTCTCGTCAGAAATTTCTCGACCTGCTCGGCGCCAGCAATCTGATTCCAGGCCCTAGCTCCAGCGAATTAGCCATCCATATCGGATACTTGCTCGCTGGTTGGCAAGGGCTGCTTGTCGCCGGAGCGTGTTTCATTCTTCCCGCAGCGATTATGGTGGCGGCCCTCGCGTGGGCGTACGTGTGCTTTGGCAAGCTTCCGCAGGTCTCCGCGATTCTATACGGAGTCAAACCAGTCGTGATTGCAGTCATTCTTCAGGCGCTCTGGGGTTTGGGACGAACAGCACTGAAGACAACATTTCTTGGAATTGTGAGTGTGCTGTGCGTGTTTCTCGCTTTCGCCGGTTTGCATCCCCTTCTGGTGCTTGCGCTAGCTGGCTGCGCGGGCTGTCTCACGAGCCTCAGAACAACGCACTGGTCACTTCCCGCCGTTCCCTTTGTTACGGCTCCAGCAATTTCTGTGGCGGGCGGAACAGCAATCTTTAGCTTGGGTTCGCTCTTTCTGGTGTTCTTAAAAATAGGAGCGGTCGTGTTCGGAAGCGGTTACGTCTTGCTGGCCTTCCTTCGTGCAGATCTCGTCGTGCATCGAGGTTGGCTCACGGATTCACAACTGCTGGATGCAGTAGCAGTCGGGCAGGTGACACCCGGACCGGTTTTTACAACTGCCACTTTCGTCGGTTATTTGCTGGGAGGAGTTCGCGGCGCAGTCGTCGCCACGGTCGGCATCTTCCTGCCGGCATTTCTGCTGGTAGCAGCGAGCGGCCCGCTCGTGCCGCGCATTCGAAAATCCAAACTCGCGGGCGCTTTCCTCGATGGCGTGAATGTCGGATCACTCGCGCTAATGGCTGCCGTCAGCTGGCAACTTGCCCGCGCATCCCTCACGGACATTGTCACGCTGGTTCTGGCCCTCGCGTCCCTGCTCGTTCTGTTGCGGTTTCGCGTGAATTCGGCCTGGCTCGTGCTCTTCGGAGCGATTCTCGGAATACTAATGCAGATCCACACTATGCAACGCTAACGGGATGCGCGTGTTCTAGATCACCGCTTGCGCATCTGGCGCTTCACTAGTATTTCCGGCAATACCCGCGTCAGGTAGCTTCCACCGGACGCTCATGGCTTGCCGGCGCGCTCGATCAGACTCCGCAAAACGGTTTCCAAAGCCACGTTTCCCTTGCGCGAGCCAGCCTCGCCGCCTGCGAATTCGATCCAACCTTCGTTGAAGCCGTCGAGCATACGGATGCGCGGCGTGGGATTCTTCATCCCCTGCGACAGGAACAGCGATTCCCACGTGTCGCGCGGCACAACTTCCATTTTCACCGGGCGGCCAAGCAAACGAGAAAATGTCGTGGCGATCTCGTTGGGAGTCACGCGATGCGGCCCCTCGAGTTCGACCACTCTGTGGCCGCTCCAGGTTTCCTGGAGCAGCGCAGCGGCTACGCGCCCGATATCAGCCGTCGCAATCATGGGCACGGGCTTATCGAGCGGCTGCAGAAAGCTCGGAATCACGCCGCTACTCGTCGCCGGTGCCACGTCCCAGCTGGAGTTCTCCATGAACCACGCCGCCCGCAGAAAAGTAATCGGCAGCGGCAAATCGCCCAGCATGCGCTCGATGATGGTGTGTTGCGTCAGCAGATTTGGTTGCGCCGCCTGCGCGCCGATCGTTGAGAGGTAAACAACCTTGCCCGGACGCGCTGTGTCGAGCGCCTTCCGCAAAGTGGCAGCAATCGCCCGCGCTTCGCGAAAATCCGGCGACGGATCGAAGTTCGGCGGAACCAGCACGAAAACGCCTTTCGCGCCTTTGAACGCCGAGGTGAGCGCCGCCGCGTCACTAATATCCGCGCCGACAATTTCGCAACCTTGCTGCGCCCATGCCGCGCATTTGCTGACGTCGCGCGCCACGCCGCGCACTGGCTGCTTCGCGGCCAAAAGGTTGCGCGCCACCTCGCCGCCAACGTTCCCGGTAATTCCAGTAATCGCAAACATTGATTTTCTCCGTAATCATCCAAAACTGTTGTGCCCACTAGACTCTGCGAATGGGCACTGCTCGAGCTTTATAATTTATGGCGCTTTCGCAGGCTCGGGAACCACGAATTCATTCAGATACTGCACCAGCTTCGCGCGATTCTGGGCGCGATATGCCGGGTAATCCAGCAAGATTTCCTGATCCGCGCTATTCAGCAGCACGTAGGGCTCGATCATTTGTTGGTGATAGAGCCGCAGCAGCAGCTGAATGTTCGCGTCCTTGGCGATCGGACTATTCGGTGACTTCCCTGCCGTTTCCTCGGCCACTTTTGCCGCTGTCGTCAGCGCGTCGGCTTCTTCCACCAACGTATGACGATATTGCGCCACTTGCGGGAACTCCTTCTTGAAGCGCTCCTGGTGCCACAAGGCCCTTGTCCCGCTGTACCCGAACCATACCGCGCTGATTTCCGCCGGCTGATTAGCATCCAGCGTGATGGTGATCTTGTTTTCGCCGTTCGGCGTGGCGCTGCCTCCTGTTTCGATGTGCACGCGCGGCAATTTCACGTGACACGCATTGGCCCACGCGACCAGCCCGCGCCATGGAATGGCATTGTAAGGCTCCGCGACGATCGCTTCGATGCTCAGCGTGCGCGCGCCGCTGAAATCGCCCTGCTTGGTCAGCATGTCCGCGTGATACCGGTATGCCGTCTCGCGGTTCGGATCAATTTGGGCGGCGCGGTCGTACCATTCACCCGCTTGCGGAAATTCCTTCTCCGAGAAATAAGAATCGCCGACGAACAACGCGGCCCAGTAGGATTTGGGATCCAGTTCCAGCGCATGCGAATAGTTCTTGATCGCTTCAGCAAAATCTTTCTCGGCGAAAGCCGCTTCGCCCGCTTTCATCGCCGCGTTCACGTCGCTGTTTTCCGCGTAGTTAACTTCGCCGTTCTTCGGCAGATTTTTCAACGTGTCGAGCAGGTTCTCGAGCAGCTGGCTGTGATCCCCCAGCTGCCGTGCCGCCTCCAGCAGAGCCTTCGCACGGATTCGCTCTTGCCCGGCCGCGTCCGGGTTCTGAAGTGTTACGGAGTGGGCGATCAAGCATTGCGCCAATCCCTCCAGCACCACGGCGTCTTTGGGGTTTTTCTGGAACAGGTCTTCAAACAGAGGAAGTGCATCAAGCCAATTCTGCTGTTTCACGAGCGTTGCAGCTTTCGCGCGCTCGGTTGCGTAATCGTCCGAGCTGGTCGTTTGCGCTCTCGCGCTTCCGAACGCCGCGGCTATCATCACTAGCAGGACTAACGTGGCCCGGTTCGAACGAATTACTCGCATAGTTGCCTCCGGTTTCGGCACCTTGCTGCGATATTGCGGGCGAACTTCGTACATCGCCGTGTGGTTCACTTGCGCGTCTGACGCTTTACGAATTCTTCGAGCAGCAGGCGCGTCAGGCGGCCTTGGTCGTGGCGCACCACTTTATTGTGATGCAGCAGATCGCCGGTGATGTAGCGCAGGCCCATGCGGCGGAGTTCGCCGAGCGATTGCTGCACGGGTTCGGCGCCTTGCGCGCGATAGCGCTGCAGCTGTTTGGGCGGCACCGGCATGCGATTCACGACTACGTAATCGAACAGGCCCTTGCGGCTGTGTTCGTAGATGGCGCGCACATGATCCGCCACTGAATAGTGCTGCGTTTCGCCGGGTTGCGTCATCAGATTCGCGATGTACACGCACACCGCGCGCGAATGAACGATGCTCTCGCTCACCTGCTCCACCAGCAGGTTGGGAATGATGCTGGTGTACAGCGAGCCGGGCCCCACCAGCACCAGATCAGCTTCGCGAATCGCTTCCAGCACTTCGGGCAGAGGACGCACGCGACGCGGCACCAGATGCACGCGGCGAATTCGTTTGCGCGAACGCGAAATATTGGTCTCGCCGCGCACAATGGTTCCGTCTTCCAGCTCGGCCTCGAGCGTCACGTTCTGCGCGGTGGAGGGAAAAATTCTGCCGCGGATCGCTAGCACTTGCGAGGAAACGCGTACCGCGCGCGGAAAATCGCCCGTCACATTCGTGAGCGCCGTCAGAAATAAATTGCCGAAGCTGTGCCCCGCGAGGCCACGTCCCGCAGGAAACCGATACTGAAACAATTTCCCCAGCAGGTGCTCGTCCTTGGAAAGCGCCACCATGCAATTGCGTATATCGCCGGGAGGCAGCACGCGATATTCGCGGCGCAGCCGGCCGGAACTGCCGCCGTCGTCCGTTACGGTGACGACTGCGGCAAGATCGGAGATGGGCAGCGGCACGCGTTCTTTCTTGCGCCTGGCAACATATTCCTTCAGCCCGCGCAGCACGGTGGAGAGCCCTGTGCCGCCGCCCAGCGCCACAATGCGCACGGGTTGAGTTCGCAGCTGCGATTTGCTTTTCACGAAGCGATTTTCGCGCGCAACCGGCGCAAAATTATTCTCACGAAGATTTGCTACGGAAAGTTTCACGCCGCGAATTCCCAGACGAAGTTCCGGGCGAACTTGCTGGCGAATTTCCGGCCCCGCACGCGCAACTCAGCCCGCCGAACCGTCTCGCTCCGGGTAAAGCAATTCAGTGAAGCGCGGGTCTTCCTGCAGAAACGCGAAATCCTCGTCGTTGCGCGCGTGATAGCGATTTTCTGGGCGGAGTTGGATGGCAACTTTCAGATTCTGCATCGCCGATTCCGCTTCGCCGGTGAGGCAATCGAGAGCGGCCATGGCGTAAACAATGTGGTCCGCTTTCGGCGCGGATTTACGCGCGCGGTCCAGGTGCTCGCGCGCTTCGTCCCAGCGGCCCAGGTTCATCAGCGCCACGCCCTGGGTGTAATGCTCCTCGGCAGACTTCAGTGCCGGAACGGGAGGGCGCGAAATCCGCTGCTCGCAGATGCGTATGTGCATCTGGGCGCGGTCGCCAAGCTCCTTGCTGGGGCCTTCCAGGACACGTTCGAGGGATTGCTTGGCGCGCTGGAACTTCTGCTGCTGGAAGTACTTAAGAGCTTCTTCGTAGAATTTCAGCTGCGCCTGCTTGGCGGGTGCGTCCGGGTCAGGAGGAAGCGCGACGGCTTTGGCTCTCCCGGTGGCCTTTATTGTCTTCTTTTTCAGTAGTTTGTGGCTTTTGTGGGAGGCTTGGGTAGCCCGGATCGTGCGACGTTTCACGGTCACTCTCCGCGAAAAACTATAGGGAACATAGCAAAGTCGCGCAGACACGTCAATGTGGGATAGACCTGTGGAAATTGGAAGAAAGAATGTAAACCGCGTTCGGGGTGCACTAGATAGGTACGCAAGGCGAGCCGCGAACGTCCCGTTCGTGGCCGGGCGCGCTTCACCGGGTTTGTCATCTTCAAGCCTCCGCGACTCGATTGCGATTTGCTGGCAGCGGTGCGATTATCGGCTCTCTTGCTTCGCGGCTCCGGAGACCTTTTCAATGCCGTACTACTTCGAGTTCGACCCGGTGAACCGAATACTTCGAGGACGATTTGAAGGGGCGGTCACCGACGAACTGCTGAAGGAGTTCTATGGCCTTGCCGGAGGGTATTTCGAGCGAACTGGCGCGCGGGCAGCTATTACGGACCTTTCGGCCGTGACTTCCTTCGAGGTGTCTGCTCAATTCATTCGGGAATTGGCGAGCTCGCCGCCGGCGATTCTGGACCAGGTGTTTCCGCGCTTCATCGTTGCGGCATCGCCTACGATCTACGGGACGGCGCGCATGTTCGAGTTGGCAGGGCAGGATACACGGCCCAATCTGCATGTGGTTCGCACGATGAAAGAAGTCTGCGTGATTCTTGGCATCGCAGATCCCACGTTCGAGCCGGTTCCGGCCTGAACTTCATCGCGAAATCAGGATGTTGACTACGCGCTTCGCTTCGCGGCGCGATGGCGCAGCTTGCCCAGGCTCTTGTTCAATACATGGTCCCGTTTCAGGAATGGCAGCACTGGCGCCTGGCGCTTTTCGACCCTGCTGCGGGCTTTTGTCAGCCGCGCGGTGGGCCCGAAATTTTCGATGGCGCGCTCCAGGGTGGCGATCGCGCTGGCGCGCCGGCCTGCGGCCACGTAAACCTCCGCCAGGTTCAGATGAAATTGCGGCTCTTTGCCCTTTAGTTGCAGGGCGGTCTCGCAGAGATGCGTGGCTTCATTCCACTTTTTTTCCGCGCGCGCTACGGCAAGGCCGAAAAACGAAAGGTAGTATGGATTTTGGCTTTCGATTTCGACGGCATTGCGCAGGTGGGGGAGAGCATCCTTCGGGTAACCGTTCTTCAGCAGTTCGACTCCGTCTTTAAACTGGATCAGCGCATCACTTTCTTTCATTCTTGCACCTCCGATGAATCCCGGTTGGCTGGAGGAGCCGGGAGGTATGGATCGCGGCCTCGCAAAACGGCTGGCAGTCATCTCTAGCGTAGAGAAAAGCGAAGACAAAAACTACTGGTCTGGCGGACAGGTAGGGGGCTGGCGGTTCGGCGGGTGGTCCTTGGAGCGGGCCTGCGGTAGAGGTCCGTCGCAGGGGGCGGGGCGGTGTGACGTGCTTGCCCGCCGGAGAACGGCCGCACCCGCCATTCCATATTCACGCCGCCTGGCGCGGATCAGAAGCCCAGCGGACGCTCACCGATTACGTTGAAGCTGCGCTCGAGCGCGAGGCCCGCGCGGGCTACGGTGCCTTCTTCGAAGAGGCGTCCGATCAAGGTGACGCCGTGCGGGACGCGGCGCGGGGGCGAAAACTTGGGCAGGGGATGTTGCGGATCGGGCGCCCAGTCACTACGCGCTTGCGCAACCTGCACGAATCCCGCGCGCAGGGTGAGCGAAGGATGGCCCGTGAAATTGGTGATGGTCAGCATTTCGTCGCGCAGCGATGGTACGAGCAGCAAATCCACTTCGCTGAAAACGCGCGCCATTTCGATGGCCACCTTGCGACGCAAGCGATCGGCTTGCACGTAATCCACTGCGGAAAGGAAGCGCGACTGGCGGAACGTATTAGGCCACGCGTCGGCTACCTGCATTTTCAGCTGATCTAATTGGTGATCGAGCGTGATTTCTTCGAACGCGGCGCCGGCTTCGGCGAACAGTATTAAATCCAGCGAATCGTAAGGCCAATCGGGGATGGAAACTTCGACTGGAAGCATGCCTAATTTTTTTACGGTGTCGAGCGCGGCGTGATCCACGTCGGTTGCACCGCGGCCATTCATCCACGCGGGAAAATAACCGACGCGCAATCCTTGCACGTTCGCGTTCGCATCGAAATCGAGCTTGCTGGGAACGCTGTCGAGGTCTCCGGCGTCGGGGCCGGTGATTGCGTGTAGGACGTGCATCGCGTCTTCGACGCTGCGCGTCATGGGGCCGAGTTTATCGAGCGACCAGCAGAGCGTCATCGCGCCGGTGCGGGCGACGCGGCCGTATGTGGGGCGCAATCCGGTGACGCCGCAGCGCATGCTGGGGCTGACGATGCTGCCTCCGGTCTCGCTGCCGATCGAAAAACCTACCAGTGCCGCAGCAGTCGCGGCGCCGGGACCTGCGCTGGAACCTGACGCGCCTTCTTCGAGCAGCCAGGGATTCATGGTCTGGCCGCCGAACCATACATCGTTGAGGGCGAGGGCGCCGAGGCTGAGTTTCGCGATGAGGACTGCGCCGGCTTCATCGAGACGTTGGACGACTGCGGAATTTCTGGTGGGAATGCGATTGCGGAATGGCTCGGCGCCGTAGGTGGTGGCGATTCCGGCAGTATCGAGGAGATCTTTACCGCCCCAGGGGATACCGTGGAGGGGGCCGCGATATTTTCCTGCGGCGATTTCGGCGTCGGCTTGTTTGGCTTGGGTGAGCGCGAGGTCGCGGGTGAGCGTGATGATGCAGCGCAGCTTTGGATTGAAGCGTTCGATGCGGTCGAGATAAATGTGGGTGAGGCGCTCGGAGGTAATTTTTTTGGATTCGATCCAGCGCGAGAGTTGGGTGACGGATGCGAAGGCGATGTCTTCGTCGCGCGCGGGCAATGGGCCGGGATCATTTTTGCTGCGGATGAATTGATCGCGGTCGGGGCCTGCTTTCATGCCGGGGAGCACGGGATTCCAGCGCGACGCGGGGGAGAGTGTTGATTCGAGCGCGACTTTTTTCGGGCCGGTGCGGCGTTCATAAAGCGCGGCCATTGCGCGGCGCCAGTTGCCGGCGGCTTGCGCGCGCTCGGCTTCGGTGAGTTCGATGCGAACTAGTTTTTCGGCTTCGGCGAAAGTTTCGGGCGATACTTCGGGGCCTACTGCTGGGGCGGTGCCGAACGCGGAGGGCGTGCCGGGCTGCTCGGCCTGTGATGACGTTGCGGACTGCGGCGTTGCGGAGTTTGGTGTTGCTGGTTTTTGATTTTGCGTGTGCGTCATTACTGCTGCACCGAACAATCCTGCTGATGCGTCCGCTAGAAATTCCCTGCGTGACTTCGCCATGATTCCTCCGCTGCGGCTTTTTGCTTGGGTTTGTGCCTCATATTTCTAACATCACCGGCACGCGGATAGCAAAGCGGCGATATCGTAGAACTACGTAGCCACAGCGCGAAACAAGTTGTGCGCCGATTCGTCTGGCCTTTATTTTTGTGATATACGAGCGATTAGAAAAGGTTGCGGTTGTTTGTTTTCAGGGGTTTACGGTGATTTCTAATCGCTGGCTCGTTGATTAGAAATTCATCCGTAGTTCTACGGTCCGGCGGCTGGGCGCACGCGGGTTGCAGTGTGTGCTGGCGCAAGGTGGGGAGCGTTTCGGGGCAGCTCTGGAGCGCGCAGGGCAGATTTTCGGCTGGTCGT
>Ga0308309_10001778_pt1 | contig 12824 bp, 13 predicted proteins | sample HubBroMetageWFT5_FD_192491 | JGI IMG/M metagenome (GOLD analysis project Ga0308309, IMG submission 192491) | Warmed and freeze-thawed soil microbial communities from the Hubbard Brook experimental Forest, New Hampshire - Hubbard Brook CCASE Soil... | ecosystem: Environmental > Terrestrial >...
CGGGCGCTCGACCTGCTACCTGCCCGGATCGCGGCTTTGGAGGCGCGGATCACCGAGCTGAATGCAGTCCTTGCCGACCCGGATCTGTACCCACGCGATCCCGCACGATTCCGCGACACAACAGACGCGCTCGCGGTTATACGCGACGAACTGGCGGCAGCCGAGGATCAGTGGCTGCGGCTGGAGATGCTGCGGGAAGAAATCGAAGGGATCGAGCCAAAGGCGTAAAAATAGCTCGGGATCTTGCTTCGGCGACATTAAGGGTCGACTGGGTGAAGCCGGTTTCTACCGGCGGCAGCTCCATGACCTGAACCTTGCGCGCGAACCGCGCGCGCCGGCCATGCTATCCTGGCCCCACAGCTCGGCGGGCGTTGCTCGCAAACGGTAATCAGGCAAATCCCGGCTCAAACCCCACGCTAAAGGGGGAGTACGAATCTTCGCTCCCTCAACCGCTCACTCGTATGGTCACTCGACCGCTTCAGCCGCGAGGGCATGGCGGCCACGGTCGGACATCTGCAGCGCCTCGCCTGGCACGGAGTCGCATTCCGGTCGTTCACTGAAGAGCATTTGTCGACAGAGAACGAGCCAGAAATTTCCTCCTGGCGACCCTCGCCTCGCTGCCAAAGCTCCGGCGCGAAAAGATCAGTCAGAGGACCAAGGCTGGCCTCGAACGCGCGCGCGCAAAGGGCAAGGTCCTGGGCAGACCGAAATTCAGCGAAGGTGATCGGAATAAGCTGATGGCGGCGCTCAAGACAGGTGACGGCTGGCATGTTGTGAGCAGGAAGACGCGCATCCCGTACAGCACGGTGAAGAAGCACGTGAGAGCGCTCGGGTACGAACCGAAAAGAGCGCTGGCAATCGAAATCCCAGATGGCTGATGCAGAGCCGTCCGCCCTTGCGTCTCCGCGATTCGCTTTTTCAGATCAGGGGGTCCCGGTGGTTTCAAGGTCGATTTTCGACTTTGTGGGTCCCATCTGGCGCCGCCTATATCACCGCCCCTGCACCTTCATAGCTCAGTAGGTCCCGTCGCTGCCCTTCTCGTCCGTCTCGGGTCCTCCGTCAGACGCCCCCAGCCTATAATTGCTCTGAGGGGACCCCTTCTGCCTGCCCTTCCAGAGCCCATAGGGACTCACCTCATGCGCTTGCTCGTCTCTTCGGCTCGGCGCGCTACTCGATCCACCCGCTACACCATCGCAAGGCGTGAACGACGACGAAATCGAGCTCCTGTCCGTACCGATGCGGCTGCGCCGCGCCGGGCGAGAGATCCGAATGGTGATCAACGGGACGGGTTCGTTTGCTGCGAAACCCGATGCGCGACTGATCAAACTGCTCCTCAGGGCGCGCCGCTTCAACGCGACACTCGCCCAGGGCGAAGGTGTTCCGTTTGCCGCACTCGCCGAGCGGGAAGGGGTCAGCTCGGGCCCGCCAGCCGAGATTGCTGCGAATGTTCGAGAGCGGGTACGTCGTACAAGATTCCAGGGGGGCCAACGCTGAACTTGATCTGCGTCGCCCGCTCAATCAAGAAATCGCGGCCCGTCAGACGGCTCAACATCGCGGGTCGGAGCGAGCAGCAACTCAGAGCAGCGATCGGTGCAGCGAAAACGACCGCTTCTTTGCAGGCTCCCCGAGCAGTGATAATTGAGGTTGTGCTAATGAGGGGACGCCATCGTGGAAGACCAGGACCCAGATTGGGGAGACTACCGACGCTCGGTGCCGCTTGTCGGACCCCGCAACTTGACCTACACTGACTCACAAAACGCGAACTGCGGCGGCGCGTTAACCGTAATGTGGCGGGACGAAGATGGGGGACACCACAACGAGCGGTACGCGGCAACAGGCTCTCAAAGATAGTATTCGGCCGCCGCCCTGTTCTTCGTACTTGCGGCGCTGACGGCGCGAGCGGACGGAGGTGAGGAAACTTACGACTCCCATATTTGCCACGGATATTTTCGCGCTTTGCGCCGCCTCGACCTGCAAGCCGACCGGGGGGCAGATTATGGTGAACCGCAACCGGCGCACTGCGACATTCCCGGAGGCGGATTGCAAGTGTCCGGTTCCTCTCAGTCCGTCGATCGCCAACTTGGCCGGGGTAATATGCACTGTTCTTGCGAGCCGCCGGGACGGGGCCAAATCTGGTCGAGTTATTAGCCCAGACCGAAATATTCCGCAGGAGATTACCAATTGGGTCCCGACCCTACCAGAGGCCGCAGCGCCGCCGCTTTTCTGCCGGAAGCGCCGCAACTCGGAAGACAAGGCTTGGTCCCGGCGGCTATACCGATCGCCAGATGTTTTTAAACAGGGTAACGCAACAGGGGATGCGCCAATGCAGAAGACAGATCGCCCGTACGCTTTCACTCGGCAAAGCAATGGCTCAGCGAGCCTCTGCAGGATTTGCTGCACTGGCACTACTTGGGTTGAGTCATCTCGCGGTCGCTCAGGAGGTCGATCGCCTCAATAAGACGACAATCGCGGCCTATCGGCCCGGGATATCGGAATGGTAGACGCGGCGGGGACACCGTATGAGGAGACACCGTATGAATCGCAGACAATTCATCAGTTCATCGGCTGCCGTCGGTGGCGCGCTCGCCGGTGCGCGGCTTTTCGGAACACGGGCGCGAGCGGCCGCTTCCCCGCCCAATATTCTGTTCATCGTAGTCGACGAGATGCGCTATCCGACGGTCTTCCCGTCCGGCATCGGCGACGCCGGCCAGTTCCTCGCCGCGTTCATGCCGAACACCTACGAATTATGGCAAAACGGCGTCAAGTTCGCCAACCAACATACGGCGAGCATCGCCTGCAGCCCGGCGCGCGGCGCGCTTGTCACCGGCCTCTACTCGCATCAGAACTGGGTGACCCAGACGATCAAGGATTTCCCGGGCACAACCAGCAGCGAGCAACCGGTGCTGAGACCGGCCTTCCCGACCTACGGCAAATTGCTGCGCCAAGCCGGCTATCAGACGCCTTACATCGGCAAATGGCACATCTCGATACCGGTGGAAGCTAAGGGCGGGCTGGCGGCCTACGGCTTTGATTATATGACGTATCCCGATCCGACCGGCAGCAATCTCCAAGCCACCTTTGGCGATGAGAGCGCTAACCCCCCTTATCATAGCGACCAGTACATCGCCAACCAAGCAACCGCCTGGCTCAGCGCGCGAGTTCCGGGTGAGAGCCCGTGGTGCCTAACGGTCGGGTTCGTCAATCCGCACGACAAGGAGTACTTCCCGGCCGGGACCGAGTTTCAGACCTTTGCCGATCTGTTTAAGCAAATTCCGGCTGCCCAACTCCTCCCCTATGCGACGGAGGAATGCGCCATCGCCGTCCCCTATAGTGACGACGTGCTCGCAAACCCGCCCTCGTTCGGCTACCCCAAGATCCCGCCCAACTGGGAGTCGGCGGCCCAGATCGCCGCCAACAAGCCGTCGACCCAGACCTTCGGCCGCCTGTTCCAGCAGCTGGCTTTCGGCGGCGCGAGCGACGATCCGAACCAAACCGCGTTCACACTCATCCCATATCCGAGCCCGCCCGGGCAATACAGTGTCGGCATCGCCCCGTACAGCTATTGGCAGCGTAGCCTTGACAGCTATACCCAGATCATGAACATCCTCGACGGCCATGTAGGAGCGGTTCTCAACGCACTTCCCCCCGCCGTCGCTGACAACACTATCATCGTGTTCACGGCCGACCACGGCGACTACGCCAGTGCGCACGGCTTCCTCTCCGGCAAGGCGGGCACCTGCTACGAAGAGGTCTGGAAGGTGCCGCTGATCGTCGTCGATCCGACCGGTCGGTTTACCGGCGACATCGACACGGTCAGAACCCAGCTGACCTCGTCGATTGACCTGCTCCCGCTGCTGGTGAGCCTCGGCCATAACGGCAGCCGCGACTGGATCACCGGCGATCTGGCGGGGCTCTATAGGCGGCGCTACGATATGATTCCGCTGCTGCGTTCGGCCAGCGCACCGGGACGGCCTTATGTCGTATTTGCCACCGACGAGCTGGTGCCGGCGAAATTCAATTTCAACAGATCGCCATTGCACATCGTCGGGCTGCTCACCGAAGAGGCCAAGCTTGGCGTCTATGCCAACTGGCTGCCGGCGACGACGAGGATCGACAGGAGATCGATCGAGATCGAATTTTACGATTATGACACTGCACGCGGCCGCGCCGAGGTTGACAACGACCCCGACGATCCGCGCGCCAAGGCCATGCTCCAGCTCCTGCTCAACGACATCATCCCCAACGAGCTGCGCGCTCCGCTGCCTCTGCGTTTCAGGCCGGCGCAAGACCTAGCGCTTGCAGAACTTCTGGTATATGCCGCGATCATCGACCACCTGGGGGTTCGCGATACCGGACTTGTCGTCGGCTTATAAGCTCCGATAGCGGGTCTTAGCTGTTCAAGGGAGAGGTCCGATGAAGACCGAAGGACTTGGAGTTTACCGCTATCTGCGCCGACTTTGCTTGGCATCTGCTCTTACTGCCGGTCTCGCAATGGTTGCCGGCGGTTCTCCCGGCATGGCGCAATCAGTGGATCCTGACGCCATCGCTGGGAACGCAGCAATCGTCCCTCAGCTGAGCCCATTTGATACGACGGTCGCGTACGTCGTTCAGTTCTACCCCTTATGGTTCACCTACTATCAGTCTCAGTTAGCAATTAATAACCGCAATCACTTAGTCGGACCTGACCGGATTTCTCCGATCTACCACTATGTGGTCGCCATCAACGTTGATACGCTCTACGCCAGTAGCTACCTCGACCTTTCCGCAGAGCCGGTGATAGTCACCATCCCCGGGAACACGCCCCCGTTCCCGTTCACGTCATATTCGATACTGATGCTTGACCCCTACGGCGATCTCCTCAGCGCGAGCATCCCGAAAAACCCGGGAATTTATGCCCTTATCGGACCAGGAGGATTTACAGGCACACTTCCCACTGAAGTCACTTCCTCCGTCATGTTGCCTGTCAACTTTTCGGCTTTGATCTTCAGGGCAGACAAATTCTCTCCAAATGGCGAGAATCAGATCAAACAAGCCGACGAGTTCCGCAAGTCACTTAAGTCGCAAACGCTTAGCGACTATCTCAAAGATCGCCGCGGGGACGCGACTAAGATCGTGCCAGAGTTCTTCTTCTCCGTGCCCTTCAAGACGACGGCCGACGACCTGATCGCGCATGACCCGATTGCATTCCTCAGGCAGCTTCAAAGGGCAGTGGTATCCGACCATACTCCGACCTTGTCTCCCTACGAACAAGCCCTCGCGGACCGGTTCGACAGCTTGTTCGCTAACCGGAATATGAACAGGTCTGAGTTCAGTGACGGCGCTCAAGCAGCTCATGAGTTGATCTTGGACCGCTACCTTACGCATACGGACTGGACGCGTACTCCGACAAACTGGATCCATTTCACCAATATCGGCGAGTGGGGCAACCAAGTCGTCGAACGATCCTCGATCACGGAATTCATCCAGTACGCCAACAACAGAAAAGCGGCGGCGTATTATCATGTATTCAAGGATGCCGATGGGAACCCGCTCGATGGGAGCAACCCGCGGGGCTATGTCTTGACCTTTCCGCGGGGGCAGCTTCCCGAGGCGATGCGCTTCTGGTCCCTGACCGCGTATACACCGGACGCGATTGAACTGGTCCCTAACCTTGCGCATAAATACGCGGTCGCCAGCTACACGCCAGGGCTGCAGCCTAACCCCAACATCGAGGACGGCCCGCTCTCGGTTTACATGGCCCGGCAGCTGCCGGCGGGTGTGCCGATGGCAAATTGGCTGCCGATACCGGCGGGCGCGTTCAACATCATGCTTCGCGACTACGGTCCGCAGGGATCGGTCGAGGACAACACCTACGTCCCGCCCCCTATCGAAAAACGTTAGTCCCCGGGAAGACTCTGCCGAGGCGATGGATCGACCGAAGCTGCTATGGATCGATCAGCTCAAAAAAGCCCGGAGGTTCGACATCGACCAGCCCACGGTCGGTGATCTTGAGATGGGGGATGACCGGCAGCGGCAGAAACGAGAGCTGCAGCAAGGGGCCGGCAAGCGGGCAGCCCATCGCGCGCACGGCAGCCCTCAGGGTGGCGACTGCGGGGCGGACCACTTCGGCCGACGCGCCGCTCATCAGGCCGGCAATCGGCAAGGGCGAGCTCGGCTGTAACCTGCCCGCCGCGGGCCGCGACAAAGCCGCCGCCGAGCCCGATCAAACGGTTGACCGCAAGCGCCATGTCCTCGTCGTTTGCGCCGACGGCGCAGATATTGTGACTATCGTGCCCGACGGACGAAGCCAAGGCGCCTCGCTCCAGACCAAAGCCTTTGACAAAGCCGCGACCGACATTGCCATGGCGCCCGTGCCGCTCCAGCACGCACACCTTTAACAAATCGCGCGTCGGATCGGCGTGCCGCTCGCCGCCGCGAAACGGCAGGTCAGCCTGCAGACGCTCGGTCAGGATCTTTCCCGGAATGATGCCGATCACCGGCGTGGATGGGCCGGGTGCCGGAACCGCGAATGTTCGTGCGGTCACGGCGCCCAGCCTCACCGAGTTGCCGACAGGCGGTGTTGGCAAGACACGATCGTCGAACGTCTGCTCGGTAACCGGTCGGCCGCGTCGCAACACCATATGCACCGCGCAGGATGCCAGATCGTCGAGCAGCAGAATGTCGGCGAGATAACCGGGCGCCACGAGGCCGCGATCGCGGCAAAGCTCTATCGCGCGGCCAATCGCGACGCCGATGCCCACACCGTGCTGGCGCCGGCGGTCGAGGGGTTCCCGCCGACCCAACAATTCCCCGAACTCACCGAGGCGCGAACCCTTCTCGCGACACTGAGCCGTTAGATCGTATTGCGTCGATCAAATACAGCTTACCGGTGGCAATCGCCGCCCTGGACGCGTCGGCGAAATGGCCGGCGCCGTTGTCACTGCGGCTTTATGCAGCGCCCGAGATGGCGTCAGCGGCGGCGAGGTTCAAGTCCGCAAAATCATTACGCGCGATGAGCCGGTCGAGCGGCATCCTTCGAGCGTCTTAGTGCGTCGGAAGTCGGCTTTGGGTCAGGGGGGCTGTGGTCGCAAGGTCGATGGTATGGCCGTTCTGCCCTCAGCTCCGGAAATGCCGTGTGCCCCACAGGCAGTTACGCTTGGTGCCATGAAGCGACATTCGGCGGCGCGTTACTCGATCACGTCGTCGGCGAGGGCGAGGAGCGTAGGGGGCACGGTGATGCCCAGCGCCTTCGCGGTCTTGAGGTTGATGGCGAGCGTGAATTTGGTCGGCTGCATGATCGGCAGGTCACCGGGATTCTCACCCTTCAGGATGCGGCCGACATAGATGCCCACCTGGCGGTAACCGTCCACCGGATCGGTGCCGTAGCTGATGAGTCCGCCGGTTTCGACCGTCTCGCTCAATGAAAACATCGCGGGCAAGCGATGTTTCACTGCCAATTCCACTAGGCGGTCGCGATTGGCGCGGCTCACTGTGAAGAGCTCGACCGAGGTGACCAGCATCGCGCCCGCCCCCGCATGCTCTGCCTGCGCGAAAGCGGCGTCGAACTGTCCCGGATCGCTCGCATTGACTGTAACCAGTTCGAGCCCAAGGGATTTGGCTGCGCCTGCCACCTCCACCAAGATCGCCGCCGCCGCCGAGCCGTGAGGATCACAGAGGGCCGCAACCACGCCGGCGGTGGGTACTAACTCGTGCAGCAGGCCGACGCGCTTCTGTTCGAGTTCGGAGATCATGAAATTGAAGCCGGTCAGATTACTGCCCGGCCGGTTGTAGCGGGGGACGAGGCCGAACTTCACCGGGTCGCCGCCCGTGAAGAAGACGATCGGGATGGTCGAGGTCGCTGCTTTGGCCGCCAATGCCGGTTGCGGGCCGCCCCCGGTGACGATCACAGCAACCCGGCGCTGCACCAAATCGGCCGCCAACGCCGGCAGTCGATCGGGGTGATCATCAGCCCAGCGATACTCGGCCGCAAAGTTGCGGCCCTCGACAAAGCCCATCTCGTTCAGGCCGCTCGGGATTCCAACCAGAAATCCCTTAGCTCGGTCGGCCGCGCCACCATTGAGGAAGCCGATCAGCGGCAGGGCGCGCTCCTGCGCGCGCGCCGCAAGCGGCCACGCCACCGCCGCGCCGCCGACAATCGCGATGAGATCGCGTCGCCCGATCAGCCTTGGCCGTCCGCCTGCGTTGTTCTCTTGCTTCACGGCCCCCTCTGCCATGACCCCCGAAATTTTAGCACGGCAAGGGTTGCCGTCGAGCCTATCGGCTTGCGGCGGGCTGAGTTCTGAATCGGGTCAAGGGCGGCTGTCGTCGCCAGGTTGACGGTACGACCGGTCTGACCTCAGCTCCGGAAATGCTGCCTGCGCCCAGGCTGTTACGCTTGGTGCCAATTCCGGACCTCATGCTCGAGGCTCAGCTCGTCGACAAAGGGACGGCAAATAGCGTGCGGGGGCACCGGGGCTGGCGCCTTCCGAGATCAAAGACCCGGCAGCGGAATAGCGTGTTCGCAGCATCGAGGGTCGCCCTCTTGCTATACAGCCAGCCCGGTCACCGCCAAAATCGATCGCCTCGTGCTCGGAGGCCAGGTCAGGCGTCGACCAGCTCGATTCGGCGGATCGGGACAGCGCCTGCTGCGGGCAGCTCTGCGGCGCGCTCGACTATTCTGACCGCCAGCATCTCGCGCTTGCCGCGGATCTCTATCTCATGCAGCGGAGACCCGGAAAGGTCGAGCCCGGCCTTCGACACGGTCTCATCGGAGACAACGAGTTCGCAGGCAAAGTTTTTGGTCAGGCTTTCGAGGCGGCTCGCGGTGTTGACGGCATCGCCGATCGCGGTGATCGAGGCGGCATTGCCATAGCCCATCTCTCCGACAATGGCAGGTCCGCAATGAATGCCGATACCGATACGCAGCGGCCGATCGAGTTCGCCCCCCAGCGAAGCGTTCAATTCGTCGAGGCGCGCGGAAATAAGCCGGGCGGCGGCGAGCGCCTCTCGGCAGCCGGTATGGGCGCCGCGCTCGATCCCGAACAGCGCCATGACGCCGTCGCCGATGAACTTGTCGACGCGTCCTCCCGCCGATTCGACGGCGAGTCCTATCGCTGCGAAATAGCGATTGAGAACGAACACCACGTCGTAGGGGAGCCGGCCTTCGGAAAGCGCGGTGAAGCCGCGAATGTCGACGAACAGGATCGCAATCTCTAGCTCCCTGCCTTGCGCAAGGTCGACTCGGTGCCGCCCGTCCGCGGCACGCGCGAAAGGTGGCAGAAGTGGCGTCACCTCGACCGCGCCGCGCGGCCGCAACTGGCAGGCGAGGCGGACATTGGGTGTTGCGCCGATGCGGTGAAGTACGCGCATCTCGTCCTCAGCAGGGGGATCGATGCTGTGGATCTCGCCGCGCACCCGAATGCGGCAAGTCGAGCAGCGGCCACGGCCGCCGCATACCGAGGCATGCGGGATGCCAGCGAGGCCGCTCGCCTCAAGCACGCTGGTGCCGGGTGTAACCTCAACGATCCGACCGTCAGGATAGCCGATGCGCACGAGGCCGTGGCGACGTTGCCAGATGCGACGGGCGACGCGCGCCAGCAATACCGCCCCAACCATGCCGAAAAAGAAGCAACTGAGCAGATCGGTGATCGCTTCGAGACTGCGCTGAGTGTCCGGCGAGGGCAGGGTTATCCGTTCGTGGATCCAGTTCGGGTCGGCCGCCAGTGCGGAAACCTGCCGACCCGCTTCGATGGCGCCGAGCAGCGATAGGACAGGGACGAGCACCGCGCCGACGAGAGCCGCCGATTGCAGGCGCGCATACCAGCGACGCACCCTCAGCCAGAAATGCAGACCGATCATCGCGTGACCCCAGGCGACGACCAAGACTAGCATCTGCACGACGCCATGTTCGGGCGAACGGACGAAATAGACCCACAGCAGATAGGCGTAATACCCGATATCAGTGTGGAAGAAGCTGTCCGAGATGCGCGTGACGACGACGTGGCGGACGAGCAGGAGCGGGATAGCGAAGCCGAGCAGGATCTGGCTCATCTCGGAAGCATGTAGCCGCATTGTCCGCCGCTGCCATAGCGCATAAAGCGCCAGCGCGTAATGGACGAGGAAGCTGCTATAGAGGAGCAGCTGCGCCGGTCGGTTCGTCCAGATACGGAAAACGTACCAAAGCACGTTCTCCATTGTCTCGAGCGAGATCAGCCCGACGGCGTGGTTCAGGAGATGCATTGTCACGTATGTGAGCATCACCAGGCCGGAAATGAGCCGCAGCCGCCGGATCATCGAAGAACCCGCCGAAGCAGTTCCGGGATCTTGAAAACTGTTGTCATCGGCGCCCGTCCTTTTGTCCAGTCATTGGCGACAAGCCTCATCACGTCGAATTGAGCGGCTTCCGTGGGAGCGCGAACGGCCACGTCATCTCCCGCTCTGCGTGGCCCGGTCCGCAATCGTTTTGTTGCAACAGCTCCTCGATCTGCTTGAGCACCAAGTTCTCTCGCGCAGCGAGGGCGACCCGCTGAATGCGGTCTCGATCACAGCCCACAGCCGAAGTCGAGATTCAGCGGGTTACCGGAAACAGTGGGCGGGAGCTGAGAGGTTCCGGCCGGTAATTGACGGGAGGCTTGATGGGTCCGCCGGTGCGGACCAGCTCCGGCGGACCCACTGAAATCCTTCGATTTGGTTATGAATTACCGGACCAAGACCCAATGACCTCGCCACCTTGCATGATGGTCGTAACCGTATTCGTACTCGTAATGCGAGGTTGTTGTGACGGCATTTGGCGAGCCGCTGTCGACACGTTGCGAGATGCCGGGCCAGGCGTTGTCATCCGGCAGTTTCGGCTCCTGCGCGATCGCCGGTGCGAGGCTTGCGGCGACCGCTAGCGCCAGAGCAGCGGTCACAACGGATAGGGTTTTCATTTCGGACCTCATTCAAGTTGATGCGAGCGCAGATGCGGGCCGGTAGACCGGCTCGAGCGGATCGCCATTCGAGGTGGGTCGGCGGGCTTGCCACGCCACGCCGATAGAGACCGGCGCGCGACGCCTTTTATTCCAGCCTGCGCCACAGTGAATTCGATGTGCGAACCCCAGTTTGGTTTGAGCGACTTATTCGAATGGCCATTCCCAATAGCATCGGCTGCAACCGCCCAATCAGTTTCCAGACCGACGGCAACGGCAACGTATTCCAACAGGTCACTCATCTCATTTTGGCGTAGCAGTCCCGCCGGAGGCCCGCATAGATACCTTCGAACCGAGAATGATAGGATGGCGGAAGTGAAAAGGAGGGTCTCATGACCCGCAAGTTGTTAAAGACGGTAGCCATTGTTGTGATTGCCCCGCTCCGTTGATCGCAGCTGGAAGTGCCGAGGCGCATGGCCGGTTTTCATGGCGGCGGCTTTCACGGCGGCGGTTTCGGTCGCAGAGGCTTTGATGACCGGAGCTTCCGAGGCGACAAATTTCGGTTTGGTGGGTTTTTCGAAGGCTTCTATCCCGGCTACTATGGCAGCTATTACCCTGGCCATTACGGATACGGCCCCTGCTATCTGACCGTGTACGGGACGACCTATTGTTACTGATCACGGCGCCGCGCGTGAATCTCAGAATCGCAATGCTGCATTAGTTACAGGAGTCCCGGCCTGGGATCCTGGCTCAACCACGCCCGGGCCGCTCTCCCGTGATCAGAGGTCCCATCTCTGCGAGGGGTTCTGCGGGATGGGTGCGAGGGCTGTCCAGCACGCCATCCGCGGTCTGTGAGCGGCGAGGCGATCCAGGGCGCCCACCCGAGCCCGTTAGCGCTTCCGGGTCACGTTGTGGACGATTGGCGGCTGGGCAAAGAGGTACTCGGCAATTGCTTCGAGGTCGCTGTCGCTGAGATATTTGAGACCATCGTCGATGGTCTCCCGCATCGCGCCCTTGACCTTGCTCTGCTCGGGCGTGGTGCCGGTTCTCAAGAGCTCGACAATGTCGTCCTTCTCCCATTTGCCGATCCCGGTATCGGACTCCGGCGTTATGTTCGGGACGAGCTGACCATCGGGCCCATCCGGCGTCCCGGCCAGCCGCTGACCGGATCGCGTGGCGCCGAGGAAATTACGTGGAGTATGGCACTCGCCGCAATGCGCGAGCGCGGTGACAAGGTAAGCTCCCCGATTGTAGGTGACACTGCGATCGGGGGTGGGTTGGAACGGACCCGGGGTAAAGAACAACAGCCTCCAACCGGTTTGCAGGAAGCGCCAGGAGAATGGGAAGGCCACGTCGTGCGGCCGGTTCTTCCGGTGTACTGGGGGAAACGAGAACAAATAGGCCTTGATCGCCAGAGCGTCGCCGTCGGTGATGCCGGTGAAGCTCGGATATGGGAACACTGGGAAATAGTTCGCTCCGTCGGGCCGCACGCCTTCGCGGAGTGCTCGCAGAAACTGCGCGTCGGTCCAGCGGCCGATGCCGGTTTCCGGATCGGGTGTGATATTCGGACTGTAGAAGGTGCCAAACGGGGTAGCGAGCGCTCGCCCTCCAGCCAGCTTCTCTTCGTCGGCAACGGTATGGCACGAGAAGCACCCGCCGGCGCGCACGAGATATTCGCCGCGGCTCACGGCGTCTTCCTCGGCTACTGCAGGGACTGCTCCACTCAACAGCACAAGCGTGAGCGCCGCTACGATTGGCTGGCGCTGAAACGGCAACATCACTCTTCCTTGCGAAATTCGGTGTGACACGCATTGCAGGCGTTGGCGGCTGCGGTGTACGCGACAGCGATCGCTGCCTTGTCGCCTGACTTCACTGCCGGGACGAGTTGTGCAGTCGCGGTCTGCACTGCCGCGATCAGCTGATCGACATGGTCGTCGG
>Ga0308309_10001779_pt1 | contig 12823 bp, 10 predicted proteins | sample HubBroMetageWFT5_FD_192491 | JGI IMG/M metagenome (GOLD analysis project Ga0308309, IMG submission 192491) | Warmed and freeze-thawed soil microbial communities from the Hubbard Brook experimental Forest, New Hampshire - Hubbard Brook CCASE Soil... | ecosystem: Environmental > Terrestrial >...
CACACCGTGGCGATGGCGGGCGACGGAGTGAATGATGCTCCGGCGCTGTCGCAAGCCGATGTGGGAATCGCGATGGGAACGGGAACGGACGTCGCGATCGAAAGCGCGGGAATCACGCTGCTGCAAGGCGATCTGCGCGGCCTGGCGCGCGCGCGCAAACTGAGCCGCGCGACGATGCGCAATATCCGGCAGAATTTATTCTTCGCGTTCGCTTACAACTCGCTGGGCGTGCCCATCGCTGCAGGAGTTCTCTACCCATTTTTCGGATTGCTGCTGAGCCCGATATTCGCGAGCGCGGCAATGACGTTCAGTTCGGTGTCAGTAATCACGAATGCCCTGCGCCTGCGCACCATCAAGTTGTAAATTCGTAGCGCATCCCCTGCTATAATCACGCGCATGACACAGATGACGGTTACATACGAGCTGCAAGGACAGCTGAAGCCCGAACAATTCCGCGCGCTGGGCGCAATCGCGAACACCTATGGCTTGAAGGGTTTCCGCGTGGACGAGAAGACCAACTACCTGCACATTGATTATGACGCTTCGCGTTTGCAAGAAAATATCGTGGAGCACGTGCTGCGCGAGGCCAGAATCCCGGTGCTGCGCAAGCTAGAACCGAGTAACAATTAACAGCCCGCCGCCGATCGCGACCAGATCTTCCGCGAGCGCCACAAAGATGTCGTTCACCTTCAGCTGCGTTACGACCTGGTGACGCACCTGATAGCCTCCGAACGCACCGACGACCGCCCCCACAATCGCAAGAATCGCCCCGAGCTGTGCGCCCTGCCCTCCTGCGACTGCAAGCGTCGCTCCGCTTAGCCCGCCCATCACGATACGCGCGCCCAGCGGGCCGGGAGTGGTGCGATTCGGCGTCTTGGGAAGCTTGTCGTTAACCAGCTCGAAGATCGCGAGCAAGGTGACGATTACGGCCGTGATGATGGAGCCCAGGAAAGCCAGATGCGAGCCGTGGAGATTGATCCAGCCCAGATACGCGGCCCAGCAGACGACCGCGGGAGCGGTGAACGTGCGCAGACCGGCAATGACGCCAATCGCGAAGGCGAGGCAGAGAATCAGTGAGGTGTTCATGGCGAGAAGCTACCACGAAACGGGCGAATAAATGAAGCCGGAGGCGGGTGAAAATCTCTGGGGGCAGGGGTGCAGAAAAAAAGAGGGGCCCCAGCTTGGGATCCAGGGCCCCAAAGGTCGCGCTCCGGTGATTCGGCCTAGGCGTGACCGAATCATGGGGTCATCCATCCAGCTGCCCTCTCAGAGGCAGGTGGGAACGACCCATACCATCCTGCAAGTAGGCCCCTTCCTCCCCACTTACTGGACGATGCGGATCGTGTTGGAGCGCGACCCACGCCTTACCTAATGCAAGTGGAGTGCCCAAGTACGGGCGCGGGGTGAAATCGGACGGAACGGATTATCAAGCACTTAACTTTCGAAAGTGAGGCGCGAGTGAAACCAAAACCGGGGAGCCGCACCGATTTGGGAATTCGCGTCCCGGATTGAATCCGCAGCCCTTTTTCGTCTGGCGGCGTGTTTTTACGCAATCACGCGCACTTCGCGTATTGCTCACTGAATGTGTCTGGCTCATAATAGTGATGGGTGCAGGGCGGCGAATGAAAAGATCTTTTATTTTGGTGCTCGCGATGGTGGCCGGACTGGCTGGTCTGGCGATTGGATTGGCGGCGAGCCGTTCAGATTCGCCGCGCGCGATAAAAGTACTTAGATCTGCTACGCATGCTACGTCATCGGTGTCCACCGCATCGGGCGTGTCGTCCGCGTCATCCGCATCATTGGCCGCGGGCAAAGCGAAAACTACCGAGGGCGCGGACGAACCCCGCGTAGTGCGCTTTGCGGCCCATCCGCAACCGATGCCCGCATTTTTGGTGAACGATCTGGATGGCAGTCCTGTTTCGACCGCCGCGTGGAAGGGTAAAGTTGTGTTCGTGAACTTCTGGGCCACGTGGTGCCCGCCTTGCCGCGCGGAAATTCCGATCCTGATCGATTTGCAGAATCGCTACAAAGACCGCTTGCAGATTGTGGGCGTGTCGGTGGACGACGGCGATCCCGCGGACGTGAAGCAATTTGTAAAAGAGGCGGGAATCAATTATCCGATTGTGATGGCCGACCGCGCGATCGTGATGGAATATGGCGGCCTCCCGGCTTTGCCGACGCTGTTCGTCGTGAATCCGGACGGCAACGTGGTGCAGAAACACGAAGGGCTTTTTTCCAATGAGCTGTATGAGGCGGAGGTGCGATTGCTGCTGGGATTGTCGGTGGATGCGACCATCGAGACGTTTGAAGATACCGGACAAATATTTTTGAAGAATGCGGTGCTGGCGACCGAACTTCCGAATGTGGATTTCACGGCGCTGAATCTGGAGCAGAAGAAAGTCGCGCTGAGGCGCATGAATTCCGAGACTTGCGACTGCGGATGCACGTTGACCTTGGCGCAATGCCGGATCAACGACACTTCGTGCCCCATTAGCAAGAAGCTTGCGGCCAAAGTGGTGAAGGAAGTCGCCTCGAATGCGGCGGCGCCCGATCCTGCAAGGCCGGCTGCTGCCTCGCCTGCTGCCGGCGCGACGCCTGTTAGCCCGCAACCGAACTGACGCGACCGCGGTTTTTCCGAGCGCTTGCCTTCTGCTTCTTTCCCTTGTGCGTGTTACTGCTTTGCTTGTCTCACGCGATGAACTCCGCGAAACACCAAATGCGCGAAGCGCACGTCAGTTCATCACGGATGTGTCATGTTCTCCGGCTTCACCAGCTCATCGAACTCTTTCGCCGTCAGATATCCTAGCTTCAGCGCCGCTTCGCGCAGGCTGGTGTGTTCATGATGTGCGGTATGCGCGATTTCCGCAGCCCTGTCATAACCAATTTTCGGGCTCAACGCCGTCACCAGCATCAGCGAATTCTTCACATTTTGTTCAATTCGCCCCAGATCCAGCTCCATCCCCAGCACACAATGGTCCACAAACGAACGGCACGCGTCCGCGAGCAAACGCACCGAATTCAGAAAATTGTGAATCATCACAGGCTTAAAAACATTTAACTGAAAATTTCCCTGCGAGCCCGCAAAACCAATCGCTGCGTCGTTGCCGAACACCTGCACCGCCACCATGGTCATCGCTTCCGGCTGCGTGGGATTCACTTTTCCCGGCATGATCGAAGACCCCGGCTCATTTTCCGGCAGCATCAATTCCCCAAATCCGGCGCGCGGCCCTGACGCCAGCCAGCGCACATCGTTCGCGATTTTCATCAGCGATGCCCCGAGCGTCTTCAAAGCGCCACTGGCAAACACGATTTCGTCATGCGCCGATAGCGCCGCGAATTTATTGGGGTGCGACGTGAACGGCAAGCCCGTCAATTCCGAAATTTTCCGCGCCGCACGCTCCGCGAATTCCGGATGCGCGTTCAATCCCGTGCCCACCGCCGTACCGCCAATCGCCAGGTCGCACAACCCCGGCAGCACCATGCGCAGCCGCTCCACATCGCGATCCAGTTGGCTCACCCACCCAGACATTTCCTGCCCTACCGTCAGCGGCGTTGCATCCATCAAATGCGTGCGCCCGATCTTCACCACGTCGGAGAACACGCCAGCCTTCGTAGCCAGTGCATCGCGCAAGCGCTCGACCGCCGGAATAAGCACTTCCGCCACACGCGACGCCGCCGCAATGTGCATCGCCGTGGGAAACGTGTCGTTCGACGATTGCGACATGTTCACATCGTCGTTCGGATGGATCGGCTTCTTGCTGCCCAGCACGCCGCCCGCAATCTCAATCGCGCGATTGGAAATCACTTCGTTCGCGTTCATATTCGTCTGCGTGCCGCTGCCGGTTTGCCAGATATGCAATGGGAAATGCTCATCCAATTTTCCGTCAATCACTTCGTCCGCAGACTGCACGATCAGCTTGGCCTTCTCCGCTGAAAGCTTGCCCAAATCTTTATTCACTAGCGCCGCCGCTTTTTTCAGCACGCCGAACGCACGGATCAATTCCGGCGGCATGGTCTCGCGGCCGATATCGAAATGAATCAGCGAACGGGCCGTCTGCGCGCCATAATATCGATCATTGGGAACTTCGATTTTGCCCATGCTGTCCGATTCAATGCGCATCTGCGCCTTCCCTGCCGGCGACGCTTTGGCGTCCACGTTCCCTCCCCTGAAAACCGCGCAGGCGGCAATCGTGCCGCCGCGACCTACCATATATATGCCTGCCGATATAAGGATACTGCGGAAAGCGCCGCCACGCAGCCGTCAGTTCCAGCGTAGGCTTTCGACTGTCCAAGCCTCGACTCCTTCGCGCGGCGCTTTGAGCGCAGTCAAATTGGCGCCCCGTGATGACGTTGTCCACAAGAACCCGCGGTCAGCTGTACCGCTCTTGAACTATCGGACAGGCATGATTTCGGAAACGTTCGCGCTACCATCTTCTCTGGCGACCTTGAAAACAGACTAAAATAGTGAATGCGCGCAAGGGACTCGTTCCCGCGTTTGCGCTGTAGCTCGTGCTCATTTTTCGGGGGACGTGGTTTATCCGATGCAGTCTCTTTTCAAATCCATTTTCAGCAGTGGGAAGACGGCGGTTCTCAACCCTCCGGCCGAACCGCATGCGGAAGTGCCTGTGGAAGTCGCCGCGGGCCTGAGCATCGCGCCGCCGAAATCTTCCTCCGCCGACGGCGCCGCCACCGCGCCGGCCCCCGAGCCGTCCATCCAGCCGAAGCCGGACGACCCATCCGTGCTGCAAGATTTTCTGCTCAAGAATTTTCTTCTCGACGAGCAGGCCGCGCAAACGGTCACGGCGCCGCCAGAAACGCCACCTGTCTATGCCCACATTCCTCTTCCGCTTCCCGACTTGACCGCCGACGCGGACCTGATCCCGGACGTTATCCCGGAAGCCATTCCGGAAGCACACGCCGATGCGAGCTCGCACGCCAATTCCATCGCCAACTCAGACGCCAGCACGCCCGCGAACACAGAAATTGGCCCAATCGCACTGAAGCTGACCGACCCCCACGAAGAAGTCCTCGCGAATTCCGAAATCAAGGCCGCCAACCCGAAGCCAAGCTCACCTAAAGTAGATTCCAGCGAATGGGCGCTCGAAGAAACCCTCGCGAATCACAAAGAGTGGCTCGATTCCCACGGCGCCACCGGCGGCAAAGCCGATTTGCAAAATGTTCAGTTCGAAGACCGCGAACTAATCGGCGTCAACCTGCGTTATGCGGATCTGCAAGATGCAAACCTGAAATCCGCAGACCTGCTGCTCGCCGATCTGCGCGATGCCTGCCTGGTCCGCGCCAATCTTCAGGAATCCTGCCTGGTCGGCGTGAATCTCGAAGGTGCGAATCTGGAAGGCGCCGCGCTCGAATCCGCCATGGGCCTGCTGCCGCGCCAATTGGCCGGCGCCAATCTCCACGAAGCTTCGCTGCCCGGCACAATTTTGGAATTCAACGCCCTCGCGGAATTTCAGCGAACTTCCACCACCGCCGCGCGCCTGTTCGCCACTACGCTGGTCGTCAGCCTGCTCTCCTGCCTCACCATCTGGAAAACGAAAGACGTCCAGCTGCTCACCGATTCCGCCATCATTCCGTATCTACACTCTTCAGCCGCCGCGGCCGCCGCGCCCACCGACGAGATTTATCTCATCGCTCCGGCTGCCCTGCTCGCGATTTATCTTTGGTTTCTCTATAACCTGCAGCGCGTCTGGGACGCCGTCCTCGAGTTGCCCGCCGTTTTCCCGGACGGCCGCGTCCTAGGTCAAAAGGGTCCGCGCATCATCACCGGCCTGTTGCGCACTCATTTCCGCTGGATGAATCCCGATGCGCCTTCGACGCGCTTGATCGAAAAAGGAATCTCGGTGCTTCTTGCATATTGGATGGTACCGCTCGTCCTGATTTTCTTCTGGGCGCGCTACCTCACGCTACAGGAAATGCACGGCACGTTTCTGCAGGAAGCGCTGATTCTGATCGCAGTCGGCGCGGCCCTCTATTGCACCACCAGCACGGGCCGCCCCGCCGAACGATGGGTCGAGGAAGGAAAACCTGCTAGCCGGGTGGTGGCGCGCTTGAAAGGCCTTAAACCCGCCAGCGTACTGATCGCCCTCTTTGTGGTGCTCGCATTTTTTTCCATTGGCACCATCGCCGGCGTTCCGCATGACCAGCGGCGCGCGCCGCAATACGCGTCCGCGAGTATTCGACGCTGGGCGCCCACCGTTCTCTGGCTCGTAGGTTACGATCCGTATGCCGAATTAACCGAAGCCTCCATCTCGCTGCGCCCACCGAATTGGTCTGGCACCGACGACCAGGTTTCCGCGGTCAGGGGCGCGCATCTGAATGGCACTAATTTTCGTTATGCGCAAGGGTACGGAGTTTTTCTGGCGGGCGCGCATCTCTTCCGTGCGAATTTTCAAGGCGCGTTCATGTCTGAAGCGGATTTCCGCGGCGCGGATTTAGGCCAGGCCAACTTGAAATTCGCGGTGCTGGATCGCGCGCAAATGAACCACGCCAATCTCGACCGCGCCAGCCTGGAAGGTGCGAACCTCACCCGCGTGGATCTGCGCGGCGCCAATCTTTCCTATTCCTCGCTCGCCAATGCGGAACTGCTCGACGCGCGCCTCGATGGCGTCAGCTTCTACGGCGCGCACGCCGAAAATGCTTCGCTGGTGCGCGGCAATCTGGAAAAAGCGGACATGCGCGAAGCCCATCTGGAAGGTGCAAATCTCGATAGCGCCGATTTGCAGCAAGCCTACCTGTGGTCCAGCAAACTCAGCGGCGCGCATCTGCAGAATGCACAGCTCGCCACCGCCATATTTATTGACGCCGATTTGCAGGGCGCCGATCTGCGCGGCGCGCATTTCAATGGCACGGTGCTGAACGGCGCGAATCTGACGGATACAAATCTCGATGGCGCGGACCTGCGCGGCGCGCTGCAACTGGCCGCCTACCAAGTATGCTCCGCGAAATCCCGCGCCGGCGCCACTCTCGACGAAGCGCTGCAAACCCAAGTGAACGCGCAATGTGGAAGCGCCAGCGTCCCGCACCAACCCTAATCAAAGAGCCTTCCGTGTGCCGTTCGTAGGGGCACGGCATGCCGTGCCGAAGCTCCATCTCCACGTGCACCGCCCGAAGTCACCAAACCAGCGCCGTTTCATCCTGAGACCGTGCCTGTGGCAGGGTCGAAGGAAGGCGCGGCATAATTTAGCCCAGGCCAGAAGGCCTGAGAAAAATCGCAAAGAAAATCGGGAGCGCCGTAGGTGCGACACAAGGTCAGCGCGCATGTCCCGATGCAGCCATCAATCCGCTCAACAATTTCAAAGCTTCTCCGCACCACAACTTAGCTACAATCATTACTGGAGGAGTTCAGATGCATCCCTGGCACGACCTCAGTCCCGGCGAACATGTTCCAAACGAATTTCAGGCAGTGATCGAAATCCCCCTGGGTTCCAGCGTCAAATACGAACTCGACAAAACCAGCGGCATCATCAAAATGGACCGCGTTCTGTACTCCGCCGTGTACTATCCCGCGAACTACGGCTTCATTCCGCAGTCGCTCGCCGAAGATTCCGATCCACTCGACGTTCTGGTCCTCTGCCAGGTCCCAGTTACTCCGCTCACCATCATGCACGCGCGCACTATCGGCCTGATGTCCATGATCGATTCCGGCACGATTGACCACAAAATTATCGCCGTCGCCACCGCCGATCCCGAATACAACTCCTATCACGAAGCCAGCGAGCTGCCGCCGCACAAACTCGCCATGGTCCGCAGATTCTTTCAGGATTACAAACAACTCGAGGGCAAAATCGTGGAAGTGGACGAAATTCTCCCCGCCGTCGTTGCCTACCCGGTGATCGAAGCCGCCCTCGCCCGTTACGACAAAAAACGTCGTGCCGGTCACCACAAAAAATAATTCCCGAGCAGGCCCCACCATCCCACCTGCCCGCAGGCGATGAAAAGGTGAACTGTCCCACCCTGACCCATTTCTAGTCGTTCGGTCAGTTGTCCCGGGCTTTCGCTTGTCCCCATACTGATGCTGCAGGTTTGGGCGATTTTCGAAGCGGTGGATCTTGGGGAACGCCGTGAAACCTCTACTCCTGGCTGACTCCGCGAACCTTCGAACGCAGCGTGCTATTGAGCTGCTCAGCCAGACCACGCGCCGCCGCTCCGCGCATCATTCGTACGAGCGTTATTCTTCGCCGGGACTCGCAGCGCAATCCACACCGCGCCCGGCCACGCCAGCAGTCGTCAGTCTCGGAGGCAAAATGATTCGCACGCCAGCAATTCTCTTCGCGCTTCTCGTCACCGCTACCGCCGTTCCCTCTGCAAAAGCGGGCGGCACCGTGAACATCAAGTGCGCGCCGAATGAAGATCGCGTGTGGGTGTACGAATCCTTGACCGATTTCAACGTCGCCGCGAAGCTCAAGTGCGGTGACTCGGTGCAGATTGTTGAGCGTGTGAAAGGTTACGTGAAGATCGAAACAGCCAGCGGTACCGAAGGCTATGTGCTGGACACCTCGTTCCCGAAATCCGCGCTGCCCCCCGCGCCGGTGGAGAAACCGAACGACGTGGAATCCGCAGCCGCCGCCTTCGCGGCCCGCCGCGGTGTGCGCGCCCCGGACAATTCCGGTGCCACGCCCGCCAGCGCACGTTCCAGCGCTCCGGCAGTGGTCGCGAGCGCGCCCCAACCAGCCGCGGTCGTAAGCCCCGCAGCTCCTGCAGTGATCGCAAGCTCCGCGCCGGCAGCCGTTGTGAAACCCGCCGCGCCCAGCCAGCCTGCGCCGCAAACAACCGTCACGCTGTCAACCGCTGCTTCTACCACTCCAGTAAATGAGCCAGTCCGATCTGCACCAGCAGCAGCGACTAATCCGCCAGCGCCAGCTGCACCGGTAATCGCTAAAAATTCCAGTCCCGCTGCGAACACAAATACCGTCGTCGCCGAAAGCATCGCGCCAGCCGCGCCAGCAAATGTTGCGTACAAGACTCCCGAGCGCGCACCAGCACCGCAACCGGCCCCGCAGCCAGCAGCGCAGCCCGCACCAGTACCGGTCGCAGCAGCGCCGGCTCCCCGCGCGAATCCAGTGGTCGCAGTCTCAACGCCCGCGCCCGCCGTAGCCACCGCCGCGAAAGCCCCCGCAGTAGTCCCGGTAAACAATCCCGCTCCCGTCGCGCCAGTTTCTACCGCATCCGTCTCCGCCCCAGCTCCCGCGCCCTCAGAAGCCAACGACCCCAGCAGCATGACCATCGAAACTACCGCATCGTTGCAACCCGTCGCCGACACCACGCCGCCGCGCGCCCCCGTGATCGCCGTGAAACCCGCGGCGAAGCGCCCCGTGAATCCAGATGGCGACGTAGATTCCGAGGTGGACGCGCTGAACAACGACACCGACACCTGCACGCAATATTTTTCCGCCTACGGCCTTTCCGCCAATCAATACAAATGGCTCGCGCAGAACCGCCAAAAGGCGTTCCCAAGCGTTTGCCCCGCGCCTTCTCCCGCGCAGGTGGATTTCGTCGTCATCTTCACTCACGACGTGCCGTTTTATAACGCCACCATGCCCGACGCCGTTCATACCGACGTGAATGGCTTTTCCGACTGGACTCCGCTCACCACCGTGGACACCGCGCAGATTTCCGCCTCCGACGCGGACAAGAGCCATCACGAATATGTGTGGGTTTTCCACACCACCCGCGGCGCATTCGATCCCGCGAGGTTTTCCGCGCGCCGTCGCCCGCTCTATTCGAAAGCCGAAACGAACATGCTCGGCTCCCGCGGCGGTTTCCGCACCGTCATGGACGCGCTCACCTTCATCGAACAAAACGCCACCAATCGCTGACGCGCATTCGGCATCCATTGGGCGTATCGTCCTGCAGATGGTCGCGGCCACCCGCTATCTCTCGCATCGAACAGCGCCCGCGCATCACCCTTGAAACGAATTCGCCAAGATGCGATAAGCAAAGCGTCGTAGATGCGGATTGCCCGTCGCTTTCTTTCGGAGTGCTCCATGAAAATCGCCGCACGTGTCTGCTTCGCGCTGCTGGCCGCTGCCTTGCTGTTGCCTGCGCAGGACCACCGCGCTCTGAGCCCGGATGAATCCTTGATCCTGACACTCGAGAAGGCCTGGAACGTAGCCGAGGCGAGCAAGGACGTGCGCGCCCTGGATCAGCTCCTCTCCAGCACGCTGGTCTATACCGACTACGACGGCTCATTCATGAACAAGGCGCAATTTCTGGCCAGCGTTAAGTCCGCCACTCCGGATGCTGATCAGATCACGAACGAAAATGTGAATGTCCAGGTTTACGGCGGCAGTGCGATCGTAACCGGCGTCTATCACGAAAAGGGCACGCAGAAAGGCAAAACGATTTCGCGCCGCGGCCGATTCACGGATTCCTGGGTAAAAGAAAATGGAACGTGGCTCTGCGTCGCCAGCCAATCCACTCTGATCAGCCATCCGCAGGACTAGCGCGTAATCGCGTCCGCGCACCGCCCATGCACCACTATGGAAATTGCTCCTGAAACATTCACGAACCTGTGCCACATCCACTCGGTCCTGTGTTATAAAAGAGCTAGTTTACCCCTTCCGCTTACAACCATCTGCAGACTTGCGTCTATCCGTGGGGCTCTGCGAGGCGGCTGCGTAATGAAGAAAAAGCGGCTGGGAGAAATCCTCCGCGAACGGAATCAGGTTTCCGTCGAAAATCTGGACAAAGCGATTCAGGACCAGCAAGGCAAGCTCGTGCACCTGGGCGAGTTGCTGCTGCAGCGCGGAGCTGTGTCCAAGCCCGATCTGGTCTCCGCGCTCGTCGAGATCGCGCGCATTCCCTACTTCGACTGCCACTCCGTCGAAGTGGACGCCGAAACCTTGCAGTTAATCAGCGCCACCATGGCTCGCAGTTGCTGTGCTCTTCCGCTGGAAACGGTTGGCAACAAGTTAGTCGTGGTGATGGCCGAGCCGCAGAACCTGCGTTTTTTGGACGAGCTGCGTTTCAAATCCGGCATGCAAATCTCGCCGCGATTGGGATTTCGCGCCGAAGTCGAAGCGGCCATCGCCATCAACTACGCGTCCGCGGAATCAGAAGCCGCGGCGGCGGTGGCCACGGCAGCGGCAGCCTCCACCGTCGTGTCCGTTAAAGAAATTGTGCTATCAGCAGCCGACGCGGAGATGGAGTTCATCTCCTCCAGCTCCCAGGAACGCAACGTCGAAGCGATGCGGGAAATGCAGTCCGAGCTAATGCAGAAATCTCGGACCACTCCCGCGGTAATGCTCGTCGCATCCATGATCAAAGCTGCCGCTGAACGCCGCGCTAGCGACATTCATATCGAGCCGCACTCCGACGATACCGCCATCCGTTTTCGCGTGGACGGTATGTTGCGCGAATACCGGCGCATTCCCAAGGTCTTGCAGAACTCCGTCGCCTCCCGTATCAAAATCCTTTCGGACATGGACATCGCCGAACGCCGCGCTCCGCAAGACGGCCGCTTCCTGGTGAAAATCGGCGGGCGCCGCATTGACCTGCGCGTTTCCACGCTGCCCACGCAATACGGCGAAAAAGTCGTGATGCGCCTGCTGGAGGGCGATGCTCCGCTACAGGATTTAGCCCGGCTCGGCTTTCCTCAGTGGATTGAAGAACGCCTGCGCCCGATGTTGCGCCTGCCGCAAGGCATGATCCTCATCACCGGCCCCACGGGCTCCGGCAAAAGCACCACGCTGTATTCTTCGCTGCTTTTAATTCGCCGCCCCTCCATCAACATCATCACTGTCGAAGATCCGGTCGAGTATGCGGTTGCGGGATTAAATCAGGTGCAAGTGAATACCAAGGCTGGGCTGACGTTCGCATCTTGCCTGCGTTCGATCTTGCGCCAGGATCCCAACGTCATCATGATCGGCGAGATCCGCGACAAGGAAACCGCCGAAATCGCGCTGAAGGCCGCGCAGACCGGCCACCTGGTGCTGTCCACCCTGCATACCAACGACAGCGTCTCGGCCGTCACGCGCTTGCTCGACTTGGGCGTACCCGGATTTCAAATTGCCACTTCGCTCACCGCCATCATCGCGCAACGCCTGATCCGCCGTCTCTGCATCTGTTCAAAATCAATTCCCACGACGCCTGAATATGCTTCGCAACTGGTGCTCGCCGGAATCCCGGACCCGCCGCCGTTCCACAACGCGCCCAACGGCTGCGAAATCTGCGACCTCACCGGCTTCAAAGGCCGCATCGGAATCTACGAAATGCTCGCGGTGGACGAACCCATCCGCGCCGCCATCCGCGAAGGCGGCAATAGCGACGAAATTCGCACGCTCGCCCGCCAGAGCGGAATGAAGCTCATGCAGGAATACGCGCTGGAGCATGTCCGCGACGGCCTCACCACCCTCGAAGAAGTGCAGCGCGTCGTGCCCTTCGCGCCGGTCAACACCATCTCCTGCGTCCAATGTGGCCGCGAACTTTCCCCTGCCTTCTTATTCTGCCCGCACTGCGGCAAAAAACGGAATGACGTCAAATCCGTGAAAGGCAAACGCCTCGCGCTAGTTCCCGAAGGAGCGGTAAACGAATGACATTCAAACGAGTAGAAAAAGATTGGGACACCGCGCGCTCGGCTCTGCGCATCCACAGCATCCGCCAAATCGCCGTGCAATACGAAGGCACGGACGAACGCGTCATCTCTCGCGTCCCGGACGTAAGCACCAGCGGCATGTTCATCAACACGAGTCGGAAATACGCCGAAGGCGCCGTGCTGAACTTGAGCTTTTGCCTGGCGCTTTCCGACTGGAAGTGCAAGCGCGCGGCGAAGTCCGCTATTCCGTTCCCGGAGTCGGCGTCGGCGTGC
>Ga0308309_10001780_pt1 | contig 12822 bp, 11 predicted proteins | sample HubBroMetageWFT5_FD_192491 | JGI IMG/M metagenome (GOLD analysis project Ga0308309, IMG submission 192491) | Warmed and freeze-thawed soil microbial communities from the Hubbard Brook experimental Forest, New Hampshire - Hubbard Brook CCASE Soil... | ecosystem: Environmental > Terrestrial >...
GGACTGGACTGAGCGAAGATCCCACATAGGAGGAGCTTTGGGCGCCGCACTGCTAAACGGAATGTACAGGCTGGGTTGGCTCGGAAAATCGCGAATACCAAGGCTGGTACGCCTTACGCTGAAGGGCGAAGAAGAACTGAAGAGAAGACTCTCCCTGGTAGTCGGTCGCGGACCGCTTAGCAAGTAGTATTGTGTACGTCCACGACTGCTGAGATACAACCTGGCAGCTCCTCTTCGCACTAATGGACGCGAAGAATCATCCATTCGGCGGGTCGGTATCCGGACCGGTTGGTGTCGCGCCGTATGTCCCGTAGTAACTTTGAAAGAAACTTACAGGATACGGAATGGTCGGAAATTTGCACGAACGACCGACCCACCGACGTGGAACTCGTCCAGCGTCCGAAGAAATCGGACAACGGCTGGTTCCCGTTAGTCCCGTTTCCAGGTGCACACAGCCTAAGGTGTGATCTCGAACGCAGTACCGCCGCCGTATTTGCCGAAGCTGCTGGTCACCCCAAATAGATCGCCCTTGCCGTCGAGGACCACCCCGTAGAAGGGCTGCACGCCGCCGGTGCTTTCGCTGAAGTTGGCGAGCACGCTGTATTTGTATCTGCCGTTGGTTTGAGCGAGTTTAAAGACCACACCGCAGGAGAGACCGCTGCAACTGTTGGCGCCGCCCTCGGCCATACCGTAGAGATTGCCTTGCTGGTCAAGCGCCAGCGTGCCGTCCGGATAGCACCCTAGTGTGCAGTTGGGAAAATCATACAACTGTGCGATCTTCCGTTTGCCGCCGCTTACGCTGAGCTTAAAGACGGTTCCGCTGCCATGGGACCCGCCCTCTGAGGTGGTTCCGTAAAAATTGCCGGCCGCGTCCAGGGCAAGCCCACCGCTGGGGAACTCGCCGTCGCCCGGGAATGAGGCGAAGCGATGTACGACGTGGTAAGTCCAGCTTCCGTCTCCGTTCGGGGTCATCTCATAGATCACGCCACAACCCCCTGCATTATTCGCGCAGGCCGGCCTGCCAATTCCGCCCTCCCACACCGTGCCCCACAAATTTCCCTTTATGTCGAAAATTGGCGGTGCTAGCGGGTTGAACCCATCGGGGCAGCCGTTTTGTTGGGGACAAAAGCTATAGAGCTGGGCATAACTCCACCCTCCCGAATCCAGCGACAACTCACCTATTGCCCCCGAACTAAAATTTCCCGCCCCGATGGGTCCATAAAGATTCCCGAGCTTGTCGAATACTAGGCCAGGTCCTGCATATGGGGTATATAAGACCGAGTTGGTCCAGTTCCCACCTCCCTGACCCGCGGGTCAACCCAAATACGCCACTAAGATCGGGAGCGTCGCCCCGTAGAGTACCGTACAAGTTGCCGCCGGCATCGTGCGTAAGTCCGCCCCAGGGAAATCCTCCATCGCTGCCGCCTCCAAAGTTGTGGAGAATCTGCTCATGCCTGCTCCCATTCTGCTCCAACGTCAACTCAAAGGCCACACCGTAGCCATACTGTTCGGGCCCTCCCCCGGTGACACCGTAAAGGTTATTCAGCGCATCCAGCAAAAGTGGGCCCGCGGGCACATTCCCGTCATTGGGTGAACCGAAGTTGTGCAAGACTTTCAACTTCGCCTGAGCCGACAGTTGGGGAATGAGAATCCACGATATGACCAGCGCAATCGTTGCATGTCTCACAAGCGCGAACCCTGGTCTTAAAAAGTTTGGCGACATGTGCTTTCACCTCACTGCATTCAATCGGTATCGGGGCCAGTAGGTGTTGCGCCGTTGGTCGTGTAGTAGCTTTGAAAGAAACTCGCAGGATACGGAATAGTCGGAATTTGCACGAACGGCCGACCTACCGACGCGGTACTCGTCCAGAGCCCGAAGAAATCCGACAGCGGCTGGTTCCCCTTAGTCCCGTTAGCCCGGTGCGCACAACCTACGGAGTGATCTCAAACGCGGTGCCGCCGCCATATTTGCCGAAGCTGCTGGTCACCCCAAATAGATTCCCCTTGCCACCGAGGATCACCCCGTAGAAGGGCTGCACGCCTCCAGTGCTTTCGCTGAAGTCGGCCAGCACGCTGTATTTGTATCTGCCGTTGGCTTGAGGAGCGAGTTTAAAGACCACGCCGCAGGAGAATCCCGCGCAGCTGTTCGTTCCGCCGGCTGCAGTGCCGTAAAGATTGCCCGCGCTGTCCAGAGCCAGCGTGCCCTCGACCATGCAGCCCTCGGTGCAGGTAGGGAAATCGTACAGGATCGTCTCCTTCCACTTGCCGTTGCTCCGGGAAAATTTGAAGACTGTGCCGTGGTTGTAGAAGCCGCCGAGCCAGGTAGAGCCATAGAAGTTGCCGACCGAGTCCCGGACGAGGCTGCCGTAGGGCCACTGGCCGTCGTAGATTGAAGCGGCAAAGTGGTGCATGACGTGATAGGCCCAGGCGCCACTGCCAGTGCGAGTCATCTCGAAGATGACACCGCAACCTTCTTCAGTAAAGCACGGCGACGTGCTGATGCCGCCCTCCGTTGTGACCCCCCACAGGTTACCTTTGGCGTCCCAAGTTGGCGGGACATTGAGCAGGAACCCATCAGGACAGCCGTTTTGTTGGGGGCAAAAGCTATAGAGCTGGGTATAACTCCAGCCACCCGAGCCCGGCGACAATTCACCGATCGCCCCCGAGCTAGCGTCGCCTGCGCCGATCAGTCCATAGAGATTTCCGAGCTTGTCAAACACCAGGCCCGGTCCAGAGGCAAGGTTTACTCCCTCATCGTAGATAACGCTGTAGCTCCAGCCGGCAGAACCTGGGTTTAGTGCAAACACTCCTCCAGCAGAGTTGGGACTGCCATGCAGTGTCCCAAAGAGATCGCCTTTCGTACCAAAAATAAGGCTGCCCCATGGAATTGCCCCGTCACTGCCGCCAGACAAGACTTGAAGGATCGTCTCATGCCAGCCGCCGTTCGCCTGTGGTGCTAGTCGGAAGACTATCCCGTCCGCATACGGTCCGAGTCCGCCGAACGTAACTCCGTATAGTTTCCCGCTACTATCAAGTAGCAACGGCCCGTTGGCTCGCTGCCGTCCTGACTGGAACCGAAGTTGTGCAGAACTTTAAGCTTGCCGCCTTGGGCGGACGAAGGCAATGCAACGATCAAAGCCACCGCAAGCAAAGCGATAATCCGTTTGAGTATCATCAATCGGTATCCGGGCCGGTAGGTGTTGCGCCGTTGGTCGTGTAGTAGCTTTGAAAAAAACTTGCAGGATACGGAATGATCGGAATTTGCACGAATGGCCGACCCACCGACGTGGAACTCGTCCAGAGCCCGAAGAAATCGGACAGTGGCTGGTTCCCGCTAGTCCCGTTTCCAGGTGCACACAGCCTACGGAGTGATCTCAAACGCAGTGCCGCCGCCATATTTACCGAAGCTGCTGGTCACCCCAAATAGATTCCCCTTACCATCGAGGATCACCCCGTAGAATGGCTGCACGCCTCCAGTGCTTTCGCTGAAATCGGCCAGCACGCTGTATTTGTATCGGCCGTTGGCTTGAGGGGCGAGTTTAAAGACCACACCGCAGGAGAATCCTGCGCAACTGTTGATGCCGCCGGCTGCAGTGCCGTAGAGATTGCCCGCGCTGTCCAGAGCCAGCGTGCCCTCGACCATGCAGCCCTCGGTGCAGGTAGGGAAATCGTACAGGATCGTCTCCTTCCACTTGCCGTTGCTCCGGGAAAATTTGAAGACTGTGCCGTGGTTGTAGAAGCCGCCGAGCCAGGTAGAGCCATAGAAGTTGCCGGCCGAGTCCCGGACGAGGCTGCCGTAGGGCCACTGGCCGTCGTAGATTGAGGCGGCAAAGTGGTGCATGACGTGATAGGCCCAGGCGCCACTGCCGGTGCGAGTCATCTCGAAGATGACACCGCAACCTTTTTCAGTAAAGCACGGCGACGTGCTGATGCCGCCCTCCGTTGTGACGCCCCACAGGTTACCTTTGGCGTCCCAAGTTGGCGGGACATTGAGCAGGAAACCATCAGGACAGCCGTTTTGCTGGGGGCAAAAACTATAGAGCTGGGTATAGTCCCAGCCAGCCGAACCCGGGGACAATTCTCCGATTGCGCCGGCGCCGGAATAGTCGCCCGGGCCGATAGATCCGTACAACTTGCCCTGTGCATCGGATATCAGACCGGGCCCTGAATAGCCATTGTATAGGCTCGTGTTAGTCCAGCCCCTTGAGGCGGGCGTAAGCTCAAATACCCCGCTGACGTTTACGCTAGAATTACCAAGAAGCGTTGCGTACAGATTTGACTTGGCATCGAGAACTAAGCTACCCGACGGCGCAGATCCGTCATTGCCCCCCGCAAAGCTGTGGAGAATCCTCTCCCTCCATCCGCCGTTCTCAAGGCTCAACTCAAAAACAATGCCGCAACCATAGTCGCTACACTGGCCGGCACCGCCGTCGATCGTGACGCCATAGAGGTTACCCTTTGAGTCAAGAATCAGCGGCCCGTATGGAATAACGCCGTCGGTGCTGGAGCCATAGGCGGCAAAATTGTGCAAGACTCTGAATCTGGGATTCTGGGCCGAAGCTAGCGGCGCGAAGGTAAGAGCGGCAGTCAAGGCGATAGTAGATATAGTCTGATTTTTCATCCTGCACCATTTCCATTGAGGCTGCGCGCGGCCCTCGCCGTTTTTGCATGAGCCGCGCACCTGCGTGTTGTTCAATCGCCAATCAATCGGTATCGGGGCCAGTAGGTGTTGCGCCGTTGGTCGTGTAGTAGCTTTGAAAAAAACTTGCAGGATACGGGATGATCGGAATCTGAACGAACGGCCGACCCACCGACGTGGAACTCGTCCAGAGCCCAAAGAAATCTGAAAGCGGCTGGTTCCCGTTGACCGCGTCAGGCGCGTTATTGTCCGCGTAGTAGGGAGGCGCAATTCGGTTGAGATTGAAGTTGTACTCAGTGAAATTCAGGATGCTGCCAAAGTCATGCTGATAAATCTGGTTTTGGTTGGGGCAGGTCACGGTCTGCGGCGTCCCGCAGGGACCCGAGATGTAGCCGCCGTACTGTCCGTTCGAGAGCGTTCCGGTGAATTCCGACACGACCATCAAGGGCACCCGGAAGCCGTATGTATAGCCGCAGCCCCATTGGTTTGGCGCGGGACAAATCCAGCTGTTGCCGCTGGCGGACCCCGTCCAAACGTTGGGTGGCTTCATGTGGTCGTAGAAGCCACCCCAGTCATCCCAGACAATGAAGATGGCAGTCGGCTCCGGCGTGGACGAGCTCGTGCCCCAGTAGTCGCAGACGTGGTTGCTGTTGGCGTAGCTGGCGCCGATCAGGTTGACGATGTTGCCGACCCATGAGGGACCAAGCGGGGATGCGTTGCTATCGAAGCCGGGGTGGTCCGACCAAGCGACGTCTGGAATCACCCAGCTGATATTTGCCAGCTTGCAATTGTCGATGTCGCTGAAGAGTTGGGGATAGTTGTATGTGGAGTAAAAGCTCATGTGGCTGCTCCACTCGGCGCTACCACAAGCGGTACCAGCTTGCGCAATGCTATTTATGCCGTAGCAGACCTCAAGGATAGCCTCCGGAGCGTTCCAGATCACCCCATTCTCCACGACACCGTTGTTCCCGTATAAAGTGGGAGAATAGTAGGTCCAGGTCAGGTTTGGATACTTGTCGCAGTTTCCGCTGTTGCAGCTGGAGCCGGTCATCAGGCTATCGTGCGGATAGCACTCGTAAGTGAGCGGGGAATTCAGGGTGGTCCGGTCGGGATGAATCCAGGATGCCGGCGTATAGCCTCCACCGCTGTCATACGGGCACCCGCTGTGGGCAAACTCGTCCCCTTGAAGAGGGTTGTCCCGGACGAAGTCCCAGAAATATTCTTGGGGATCGTTGGGAGCAACCGGTGCAGACGTACCCGTGAAAAGAAATTGATGCGCCGGAAAGCTCGGTCCTTCGTTGGTTTGAAACATGTAGTTCGCGAATCCATACGTGCTTGCGATGGCATAGTACGGCTGAACATCCGAGGCCTGAACGTACGAGTACGGGCTCGGTGCTTGTTGGCAGGCGGCATAGGTCGATCCGTGGCAGAAACCATCCATCGCCGCGCTGTTGTAGTCGGAATTCCAATCCTCATACTGATGGCCTGGGTCGAACGAAGCACCGTTATTCATAGGCTGGGAGACATTGCAGATCGAAACCTTCTGGGTTCCGTTTAGGGTGTAGCCGCCATTGTTGATGTCGGCGCCGGGGAATGGGGTCTGATTGATGGCGCAAGGCCCTCCCGCCCAAGCCCCAAGCAGATTGTCGGGCGTGCGGTTTTCCTGCACGATGATGATGATATGTTTGAAGGTTCCGGCGGGAATAGTTGGGCAGCTGCGAGCGGCACGATTATTGCCGAGAACAACACGAACAGGGTCCCCTTGAACAGTCGCATATCGATCTCCTATTCGGTCCCCCCTAAAACTCGGGGGAGTGGGCGTGGTGAACCCTAGCCAGATAAACGAGCGAGCGCGAGACGGGGGACAGCTTGGTCGCGAAAGTTAGCACAGCGGCAGGCTGATGTAAAGGACATTTTGGCACTGGAACCTCCAATCAAAATTTCTCGCCATTTGTGACATCTAACCTTGCCTTCCACAGCCCCACTCCGAAATCATGCAAGAGGGCCGAGCGTATGATCAAAAACCAGCCCGGGCTCCAAGTCCTTGATTGCAAAGATTTTGCCTCTAAGTCCTTTAGACCTTCGGATCTGGCGGGAATTTCCCGCTAACGTGAAGATTCGAATAGATCGAGGGGAGGGGGACAGGGGGAGAGGGGGAGAGGGGGAGGGGTGGGATAAACGAGAAAGCAGACCACGGCGAAGAAAGCGCGCAACGCTCGGAACGACGTACGCTCCAAACACAAAAGGCGTGGCAACCATGAAGGTCGCCACGCCCGGTGATTTTGATTCGTTCGCGGAGTCGCTTACGCGCTGATTCTCGAAAGCACAGCAGAGCCGGAAGTAGTCTCTCGCACTGGAGCCGACGCCGACGCGATCGGAGCCTTGGTCAGCAGAAAATTATCCATCAGTAACGCGTCGATGCCGGAGCATGCATAGCTGCGGATCGCATCGAGCGGACTCACCACCAACGGCTCTCCAAAAAGATTGAACGACGTGTTAATCAGCATCGGCGCCGGAGATTGCAGCCCGAATCGCTTCAGAAGATCCCAGAGCGCCGGATTCGCTTCCTTGCTCACGGTGTGCAGACGCACCAGGCCGCCGGGAAGCACGAAGCCTTCCGGCAGGCCTTCGACGCCGGGACGAACGCGCGCCAGCGAATTCATGCTCTCGCACAGTCCTGAGCATTCGAAGTAACGCGGCGCATCTTCGACCGGTACCGACACGGCAAATGGACGGAACCATTCTCGATGCTTGATGAAGTCATTGAGATTTTCTTTGACATAAGGAGCCCAAGGCGAAGCCAGCACGCTTCGATTTCCCAAAGCACGCGGGCCGAACTCCGCTGGCCCCTGAAACCATCCAATGATCTTGCCGCCGAGAAGGAGTTGCACTGCCTGATCCATCTGACGGTCGCGCATCACCTGGAAGGAGAAACGCGCCTTGCAATTGTCGAGCACGTCTTTGATTTCGTGGCGAGAGTAGCTTGGTCCCCAATACGATGTCGACCGGTATGGCTTTCGCGGCATGTGCTGCTCGTGATGCTGTACGTAGAGCGCAGCCCCGAGGGCTGTTCCGGAATTCCCGGGCGCGGGCGGCACGAACAAATGATCGAGCCCAACAATTTGTTCGAGAGAAGCCACCAGCAAGCTGTTATTGAACAATCCGCCGCCGAGGCAAACGTCGTGGATACTGTGCTCTCGCCGGAGCGAATCAATCACTTCGCCGACCTTCTCCGCGCAAGACTGTTGCACGCTGGCCGCAAGCGCCCGACGCTGCTCGTCAGTGAATTCGTTCGAATTTTTCGGAAGCCCAGACTTCTGCCAGAACTTCGACGACAAAACGAAGCGGTCACCCACCCCGTGATCCAGATAGCTGTAGTCCAAACGCACGGATCCATTGCCGGACTGGCTCAGCATGTCGCGGAACACTTCGCGATATGCGGGTTCACCTCCAAGGCTCAACCATTGCGTCTTGTGCTCCTCCGCATGAGGAACGAAACCGAGGATCTCAGTAATTCTGGAGTAAAGCCACGCCAGCGAGTGCGGGTAGCGGATGTCGCGCAGCTTGCGGAGTCGCGCACCCTCGCCGATGGCGATCATTCCGGATCGCCCATCTCCATCTTCGTCCATGGTAATGACCAGCGCGCGTTCAAACGGTGAAAGAAAGAAAGCACTGGCCGCATGGCTCATGTGGTGCTCAATGTTCGTAATTCTCTTTTTGGCGCCGGTCTGGTGCCGCAACAGACGCAGGTAGCCGAGTTCCCGTGCCAGGCGCCCAACCTCGCGAACCTGCGCATGGCCAGCCGCCATTGGATCGAGCGGGGAAATCCTCGCGCCAGCCGCCGAACGGCGCATCCATCCCCGCATCGGAGTCGCCGTGAGCGCGATGCAGTCCACACCCTCCCATCCCGCTCCCGCTTTCGACAAACAGAACTTCATCGCTGCGGCGGGCAGCCCGCGAGCGTCTTTCTGGCGCGAAAGCTTGCTCTCCTCTATGACGGCGCGAATTACGCCATCTTCGAGCAGGGCGGCCGAGGTGTCATGACCGAACGATGAAAGTCCTAAAATACGCATGGCTTTGATTGAGTACCGCTTGTGGGGATCACGAAAATCTGAGGTCTCGGGGGAAAATCTTGAATGTTAGTCCGCGCGGGAATTCGCTCGAACTGTTAACGCTTCAGGCTTCGAATACGATCTAATCTCCGTCGCCGACTGCCACGGGATTCGCCTTCAGCCTTTGCAGCAGCGGGCTATTCTGCGACAGAAATTCGAGGTGCCCGCACTTCGGGCACTCGAGCATGACATTCCCGCTCTGCGTGCCGTAGGGTAGAAAGGTCAGCTTGGTAAATACGTAGCTGTCAATTTCGTGCTTGCAGCGCAAGCACTGCACACCGCTGGCGGCGCGGGCCACAGGCTTCTTCTCCGCTGGGGGTAAACTTGGTCGGCTGGTCTTTTCTTCGCTCATTATTTTGTTACTCACGCAAACTGCCCTTCCAGAGACTCTACCGCAGAATAGCCCAGCCTGGCCATCAAGGTTCCAGCGTGGTGTTGCACAAGTTGAGCCTGCCGGTCGGTGAAGGTGGCCCGCCACCCTCCAGCAGAGCCGCTGCGTATGAAGCGTCCTTTTGCGGAAGCCCGTTGCGGATTCGCTTTTTCTTTTTCTTTCATGCGCGCCAAAGAATTATTCTCGATCGCGCCCGAAATTCGGACCTTGACTTCCGGCATTTGGAGAAAGTCCACGATGCGGCCAAGTTGCTCGTGCGGCTTCTGCTTCAGTTCCTCGAAGTTCACGTGCAGACTCTCGCTGCGTCCTGCATCTGCGGCGTTGATCCAGGAATTGGCATGATCGATCCACGAACCGAAAGGATTGACTCCCCCGATCAGGAACCGTTCGATGTAGCTATCAAAATCGTCTTTTTCAATGCCGAGAGCGGTCTGGTAAGCAAATTCAGAAAGCGCCACATCCCGCGGGTCGCGCACCAAATAGATAGCCTTGCCGTACTCCGCGCGAAAAGGCTCATGCGTTTTGATCAGACGTCCGCTGCCAGGCAGAACCGGCGCACCCGCTTCGTGCTTCCCAACATCCGGAAGCATCTCGTTGGTATTAACAAATCCGGAGGCTTGCCCGGCCAGAATCTCGAGCAGCATGAAACGCAGCCACGTGCTGCCCGAACGCGGATACGATCCTACGAACACATCGGTTGGACGAAAGCTGCGATGGCGCATCCAGACCAGCGGAACGCGTGCCGAAGTTTTTGAAAGAGTATGGCGAACTTTGCGCAGTGTAGTCATGATCCTGATTTCTGGGGAATTAATTCTGATTCGGGGCTTGCGATAAAGCCGCTGCCTCCACAGGCGGGGCGGACTCGGCGGGCCGCTCGGTCTTGCGCCCGCGGTATGTCCGAAGGAGAGCGATAGGGGCGCAGCAATAAACGAATGCCGTAAAACGATCGAGCGCGCGCAGCGCCTGAAAGTAGACTTCATCCTGCGCCCGCTCCACAAACGTTGCCGGCAGCGCGCTCGCTGCGCCGCGTGGATACATCGGCCAGGAATCACCGGATTCTTTTTTCCAGTAGGCGACGTACCGCGCGATCTTCTCTCCAAGCCCGTCGGGAAGAGCGACGTCGCGCTTCGCCTTCACGGCAATCTTTTCACTCTTCACTCCAGCGTGCTGCGGAGCCTCATAGATCGCGGACCGGTCCGCACCGTCGAGTGACGCCATGCGCGGGTCGAAGCGTATTCCCAGGAACCAGCAGATTCCCTGCATCACCGTCTCCGGCGACTGCACCATCTCTTCATACTGTATTTGGTGCAGGGAAACTCCCCGGCGAACCAGAGCATCGCACTCGCGCTTCATTTTGCGATAGCCGATCAGCGCGCGGTGGGTGATGCCCCGTTTGGCAAAAAACGATGATCCCTTGCTGGCGCTGACGATGCTCCGGCAGGTGTCGGAGAGATCGCGCCAAATCACTATGAAACGCGCCGTCGGGAAATTTTTGGCTAGCGCCTGCATGCAATCGAAGTAGTTTGGCGACTTGTCGCCAAAGAGAGCATCGCCCGCATACTGCTTCCATACTTCAGTAGCGGCACTTGGATAATTGGGAAACCGAGCGGTTACCTTGGTGGCATCGATGTTGTGCCGGCTCAACCCGTTGTTCCAGAACTCCCAGCGTTCGAGCCAGTCCGCTCTACTGCCTCCTGCGCGGAACAGCGAGCGCAGCAAAAACAGATCGCTCTCGTAGGTGAGAGCGATCTGCGGATGCTGATTCAGGAGTGTGTAGAGCAGCGAGGTTCCGGAACGCCACATACCAACAACAAAAATGGGCCCCGGAACTCGATCGTTCGTCATTACTTCCCTTCGCTTCGTCGTTAGGTGCTGCGGTTTATTGGAAATGAAGAGCAGCGAATGCCCCTTCCCGATCCTAGTCTCCGTCGACGCCAGCGAGTTCCATCGCGTCGGAAGTGACCTGCGACCGAATCCACGGATAAGTCCTCTTCAGCCCTTCGGCAAGTGAGATTGAAGGCTCCCAGCCGAGTTCTTTGCGGAGGCGTGTGTTGTCGCTGTTGCGGCCACGAACGCCCTGCGGCCCGGTGAGGTTGTGGCGCTTCACCAGTTTTTTGCCGCCGATGCGCGAGATCACATCGACCAGGTTATTGATCGTGGTCAGTTCGTCGGTGCCGAGATTCAGAGCATCGCGGCAATCAGAAGCCATCAGGCGGATCAACCCTTCCACGCAATCGTCCACGTACATGAAGGACCGAGTCTGCTCGCCGTCGCCCCAGATTTCAATCTCGCCGCCGTCTTCGCACAGTGCGACTTTGCGCGAGATCGCCGCGGGAGCCTTTTCCTTTCCGCCGTCATATGTGCCGAGCGGCCCGTAGACGTTGTGGAAACGAACTATGCGCGTCTCGAAGCCGAAATCCTTGTAATAGTAGCGGCACAACTCTTCGGCGAAAAGCTTCTCCCATCCATAGCCCGGCTCGGGATCGGCTGGGAAAGCATCTTCTTCCGTCAGCGGGGTCACGTTGGGATCCTTCTGCTTGGCTTGGTTGTAGACGCAAGCTGAAGAGGAAAACAGGAAACGCTTCACGCCATTTTTGTAGCTGGCATCGAGCATGTGCGCGTTAATCAAAATATTGTTGCGGCTGATGTCGGCATGATTGGCCGTGATGTAGCCGATGCCGCCCATGTCAGCAGCAAGGTTGTAAACTTCGTCGATTCCGCCGCGAGTGGCGAGGAGGCAGTCTTCAATCCTGCGCAGGTCGAGAACTTCCATCTCATCGGCGGCGCTGGTTTCGTATTCGGGCAGTTTGAGGTCAGCGCCGCGCACCCAGTGGCCGTCCTTCTTCAGACGTTTAACCAGGTGGTGGCCGATAAAACCTCCCGCGCCGGTTACGAGAATCCGCTTTTGTTTCGTCATAGTAACTTAGTCTCCTGAATTATGAACAAGTTCCGCAACCTGCAGTTGCGATTGAGCAAATTTAAGGGAGGGCCGATTGTGGTTCCGGGGGTCTCCGATGCAAATCAAAAAATCCGGGGAAGCAAATGCTCCACGCAAACCGCCCACGCAAACTGTGAACCATTTACGATGTAACGTTGCCACAGGCGCTTGGGCTCGGCGCACAATCGGAACAGCCATTCCAGCCCGTTTTCACGCATCCACGCCGGAGCTTGCTTCAGCCGGCCGGTATTCAGATCGAACGCGGCGCCTACGCCCAACATCACCGGCACGCGCAGCGTATGGCGATGCTGGTGCATCCAACGTTCCTGCTTGGGAGTGCTCAGTCCGACCCAGAGGACATCGGGCCGCGTCTGCTCAATCAGGGCCTGCACATCGTTTTCTTCTTTTTCGGTGAGAGATCGGAACGGCGGACAGTATGTGCCGGCGATCTGGATGCCATAACGCTCGCGTTCGGCCTGTGCCAGATGGTCAGCAACTCCCGGCGCGCCGCCGTAAAAAAAATGCCGATAGCGGGAACCGGTTTCGCGGCAAAATGTTTCCATCAATTCAGGGCCGTATACGCGCCGCTGCATGTGCTTGTGTCCCTGCCATCGGCCCAGCCAAACCAGCGGCATACCGTCAGCGACCACGAGTCCGGCGTCGCCGAGAATTCCTGCGAAATCCGCGTCTTCGCGCGAAGCCGAAACTCCGTGCATACCGGTAACCGCGACGTAGCGGGCCG
>Ga0308309_10001782_pt1 | contig 12818 bp, 12 predicted proteins | sample HubBroMetageWFT5_FD_192491 | JGI IMG/M metagenome (GOLD analysis project Ga0308309, IMG submission 192491) | Warmed and freeze-thawed soil microbial communities from the Hubbard Brook experimental Forest, New Hampshire - Hubbard Brook CCASE Soil... | ecosystem: Environmental > Terrestrial >...
GGCGGTGCTGCGGGCCGAGGAGTCCAGCGCTCGCTGGGAACCGGTCGACGCGCTACCGCCGCTCGGCTTCGACCATCCACGCATCGTCGTCGACGCGGTCGAGCGCCTGCGCGGCAAGCTCTGGTGGTCGAACATCGCGGTCGGTCTGCTGCCCGAGCGCTTCACCATGCCGCAGGCGCGTCGCGTGTTCGAGGCGATCAGCGGCGTGACCTACGAACCGTCGAACTTCCGGCGCGAGCTCGAGCAGTCCGGACTCGTGCGCGCCACCGGCTCTCTCGCCAAGGGTGGTCCGGGACGTCCTGCCGCGATGTACGAATTTGTCGAACGACAGCCGGCCTGGAGCCTGCGCCGCTCGCGCCCGCCCGCCATGGCGCGGCGACGAGGCTGATCCTCGTCGTAGCTTCACGCAAACGCGCGCACATGGTTCACGATTGCGCGCGATCGGGCGCCCCAGAGCGCCCACTGCGAGGAGAACGACGATGACTGACCAACCCGTGCAGCCGGCGCACATCCCCAGGGTAGAGGAGCTGTTCCAGCACATTCCGCATCCGCGCATCGCCCAGAGAAAGACCGAGAAGCCGGTGAAGCTCGACGACGAGCGTGTCGGCGTCAACGGCAAAGTTGCGCTGATCATCACGGCAGTCGTCGGGACCATGTGGTGCGCATACATCTTCACGTTGATTGCGCTGGTCAGCCTGCCGTCGGCGATCTCCAGCGGACAGGCGATCGTCATTGTTGCCTGGATCGCGCAGACGTTCATCCAGTTGGTCCTGCTCCCCATCATCATCGTGGGACAGAACATCCAGGGGAAAGCGTCCGACAAGCGGTCTGAGCAGACATACAAGGACGCGGAGGCAATCCTCAGCGAATGCCTGCAGCTGCAGTCGCATCTTCAAGCGCAGGACACAGTGCTCGACGACGTCATCGCACAGGTCAAGAAGCATCACGACGAGTTGCAGAAGCTCTCCGCGCGAGTTGGGCCGGCGCCCGCATAGGGTTTTCGTCCGAGTCGTCGTCGCTTCCATCGGGCGCCTCGAGGGCATGTCCACCACCTAGCGTTCGAGTGTGCCCCTTGGTGATTTCAGCGTGCTGCTCGGGCCGTGACCGCGGTGACGTGCGCGCTCGGGCCCGACGCCGCCGGAACGCTTCTGATGCGATTCCTCCGCGGTGCGCGGAGAAGCATCGACGCGGCCATCTACGAGGTCGGTCCCTCGTACCGGTGGGCGCTGGTGCGAGCGGCGGAGCGCGGGCTCCGCGTCCGGGTGGTGCTCGATGCGCACAGATCCGACGGCAATGCGGCGACGGCTCGAGAGCTGTCCGCCGCCGGCGCCGAGTGCCGCGTCGCCGGGGTGGGCCCGGACGCGGCCCACGGCAAGCTGCTGATCATCGATGCGACGGTTGCCGTCGGGTCGGGGAACCTCATCTGGCGCGACGCACCGCGGGACCGCGGTCTGCGCCTTCCTCCTGCCGGCGCCCCGCTCGCCGGGACCCGCGAATGGTGGGTCGCCGCGAACGGCTCGAGGCGGCTTGATCGCGCTGCCGCCGACGCGTTTGGCGCTCACTGGATCACAGCGTCTGCGCCCCCACCGCAATGGGCTCGAGGGCCGCAGCTGATCGCGCCGGTCATCGGCACCCCGATGCCGCAGGTCGCGCCGAGGGTCCTCTGCGCGGCCTCCCGCCGGGTCGGCCTCGTCGTCGGCGGGGCGGCGGTGGGTGGGACCCTGGCCACGATGGTGACCACCGCCCGCCGGCGAGTGCTGGTGACCGTTCCCTACGTCCACCCCGAAGCGCCCAGTGTTCGCCGCCTGCTCGGTCAGATGATCGACGCGTCGTCCCACGGAGTCGCATGCGCGCTCCTGCTCGGCGGCCCCCCGGATCCGATCGGTGCCGAGCAGCTGCGGTCGCTGCCTTTCCCGGTCCGCCGGATGGATCCCGCGCGATCGACCCTGGGGCACGCCAAGGGCATGGTGGCCGACGCGTCGGTGCTGGTCTCCTCCGCGAACTGGAGCGCCGCCGGACTCGGCGGCAACTGGGAGGCCGCGCTACGCGTCGACCATACCGGCGCTGCGGCGTTCTATGCGGCTGCCTGGTATCGCGATTGGGCGACAGGGCTGGCGATTGACGTTTGACGCCGAGAAGCCCCGGCTATTCTCTTCTGATGCCCGATGTTGAGCCACCGGCGCCCGCCGCCGACCCTGAATCGGCTGCGGCTCGCCCGGGGTCGCTGACGCTGCCCGCGGTCCCACTCCGCGACAACGTCGTCTTCCCCTCGCAGCTGGCCCCACTTGCCGCGGGCCGGCCTCGCTCGGTTGCGGCGCTCGAAGCCGCCGTGAACGGGGACGGCCGTGTGGTTCTGGCGATCCAGCGGGACGCCGAGCGTGACGACGCCTCCATCGACGACGTGCACAGCATCGCGGTCATCGCGCACGTCGGCGCGTTCCGGCGCCTCCCGGGCGGCGGCGCCCATGCCCTGGTCGAAGGCAAGGAGCGCGTGCGTATCGAAGCGTTTGACGCCTCGGGCGACGAGTGGATCGCAACCGTCACCCCCGTTCCTCTCGAGGCCGTCGAGGGCACCGAGGTGGACGCCCTCTTTGGATCGGTCCGGACGCTGTTCGCCGACTACGTCAACGCGGGAGCCCAGGTGGGCGCCGACACTGCAGTCGCCATGGCGCGCGCGTCCCAGCCCGAGCTGATCGCCGACATCGCGAGCACGTGCCCCGATTTCGGCTTCGACGATCGCGTCGCCCTGCTCCAGGAAACCGACACGATCGCGCGCCTGCGCACGCTCATCCCGCTGCTCGCGCGTGAGGTCGAGGTTGCCCAGCTGCGCAGCAAGATCCACGAAGACGTCCAGAAGACCATCAACAACTCGCAACGCGAGCACATCCTTCGCGAGCAGCTGCGCGCCATCCGCAAGGAACTGACCGAGCTCGATGACGCCGGTGAGGATGACGAGGATCTCGCCGCGCGAGTCGAGAAGGCGGGCATGCCCGACAACGTCAAGCAGCGCGTCCTCAAGGAGGTCCACCGGCTCGAGCAGATCCCCAGCGCCTCCCCCGAGATGGGCATGGTCCGAACCTGGGTTGACTGGCTCCTCGACCTCCCCTGGGTCGATCCCCCCGCGGAAACCCTCGACATCGAGCGTGCCGCCACGATCCTCGACGAGGACCACTACGGCCTCACGAAGGTGAAGGACCGCGTCCTCGAATGGCTCGCCGTCCGCGAACGCATCCGAGCCAAGGACACTGCCGAACAAGCGGCCGCCGAAAATGCGCAGGACAAGGTAAGCGAGACCGTCACTATGGCGACCGAGGAGGCGGGTGGCGGAGCGGGGGGCAGCGCCGATCGCAGGCCGGGCAAGCCACAAGATGATCAAGAGACGCAAGACGGGTCAGACCCGGCCGGAGAGCGGCGAGGGGTCCCCGCTCCGACAGGACGCGCCGCACACAGGACAGGGCCCAAAAGACGCACCCTACAAACGCCGATCCTCTGTTTCGTTGGCCCCCCCGGCGTCGGCAAGACATCCCTCGGCAGATCAATCGCACGGGCTCTAGACCGAAAGTTCGTGCGCATGAGCCTTGGCGGCATCCGCGACGAGGCCGAGATCCGAGGCCACCGGCGCACGTACATCGGCGCACTGCCGGGCCGGATCATCCAGTCGATGCGCACGGCGGGAACGCGCAACGCGGTGATCATGCTCGACGAAATTGACAAGGTTGGCGCGGACTTCCGGGGTGATCCATCTGCCGCGTTGCTCGAGGTGCTCGACCCGGAGCAGAACTGGGAGTTCAGCGACCACTACCTCGAGGTTCCCTACGACCTCTCACAGGTGCTCTTCATCACCACGGCGAATATCGCCGAGACGATCAGCCCGCCGCTCCGCGACCGGATGGAGATCATCCGCATCACCGGATACACCGAGCAGGAGAAGGTGCAGATCGCCGAGCGCCACCTCGTCCCGCGCCAGCTGGATCAGCACTCGCTCGACGCCGATGAGCTGCAGATACCCCGCGAAACCATCGTCGCGATGCTCCATGGATACACCCGCGAAGCCGGGGTTCGGCAGCTCGACCGGACCATCGCCGAGATCGCGCGCAAGGTGCCGCGCAAGCTCGCTGCGGGCGCGACGCCACCTGTGGTCATCACACCGGATGAGCTGTCCGACCTGCTCGGTCCCCGGCGCCACGATTACGGTGAGGCCCAGGAGCAGGATGAGATCGGTGCGGTGACGGGCGTCGTGGTGAGCGAGGTCGGCGGCGACATCATCACCGTCGAGGCACTCGCCATCGAGACGAAGGCGGACCTCGTGCTGACGGGACAACTCGGCAGCGTGATGGAGGAGTCCGCGCGCGCGGCCCTGTCGTGGGCGAAGGTCCACGCCGTCGAGTACGGAGCGCCTCGCGACTTCTTCGACACCCATGCGATCCACGTGCACGTTCCCGCAGGCGCGATCCCCAAGGACGGTCCCTCGGCGGGCGTAACCATGGCGACCGCGATGGTGTCGGTTGCATCCTCACGCAGAGTGCGACGCGACTTGGCGATGACCGGTGAGGTGACGTTGCGGGGCAAGGTGCTTCCCATCGGGGGAGTGAAGGACAAGCTGCTCGCCGCGCATCGCTCGGGATTGAAGACCTTCATCCTGCCGGCAAAGAATCTGCGCGATCTGTATGAGGTCGACAAGGAGATCCTCGACGCCATCGAGGTTGTGCCGGTCGACAACGTGGGCGAGGTGCTCGATCGTGCGTTGGTTGAGTCGGACGCTCCGCGCCGGCGCGAACGCCGCGGTGCCGGGTTCGTGCTCCCGATCACAGCTGCGGACGTCATCGGTCCGATCAACGCCGGGCCCGCGTAATCTTTCGCCCGTGACGGAAACGCTGCGAGACCTGGTCGAGCTTGCGATCGTCGTCGATCCGACGTTCGATCAGAACTGCTATGTCCTTCGCCGTCGCGACACCACCGACGTCCTGGTGGTCGACCCTGGACTGCAGTTCCCGCAGACGCTCGCACTGCTGGACGAACGCGGGTTGCGCTGTGAGCGCATCCTGCTGACTCACGGACATCCCGATCACGTGAGCGGTGTCCCGGCACTCAAGGCCGTGTTTGGATGCGAGGCCTCGATCCATCCAGGTGATCGCGAACAACTCGAAGCCGTGCGCTACCTTCCCGGCCTGCCAGATGACTTTCCGGATGTTGTCTGTGAGCGGGACCTGAAGGATGGCGAGGTGCTTCGCTGGCACGCCCTCGATATCGAGGTTGTGCATACGCCGGGCCACACTCGCGGTTCGGTGTGCTTTCGCCTCGGCCCAGATCTGCTCTCCGGGGACACCCTCTTCAATCGGGGCGTGGGTCGCTATGACCTCCCCGGTGGATCATGGCCCGCGCTCATCTTCTCGATCGAGCATCGCATCTACACGCTGCCCCCGGAGACAGTCGTGTACCCGGGTCACGGGCAGCGAACCACAGTCGATGCGGAGATGCGCAACAACCCGTTTGTGGTGCATCCGCGCTACCGCTGATTCAGGGACCCTGTGCTAGGGTGGCCGCGACGGGCTGATGAGCCCGGGAGGGGCTGAGAATGATGAGTCACGTCGTGCGTGGTGCGCTGAGGATCGCGAGCTGCGGGGTCGCGGCCGCAACCGCGGGCTGCGGCGCCCCTTCGGGACTCGCGACCGCGTCGCCCGCTCCGAGCACGGCGGTGCCGACGGCAGCCGCGACCGCAGCAGCCTGCGCGAATCCTCAGGTCAATTCTGCCCATTCCCCCGTCGAACGACTCGCGCTTACGGTCGCGGATCTGCCGTCAGGCGGTCCGTCGCTGGTGCAGATCAGCGACGGCCGGATGAACAACACTGCCAACACGGATCAGCGCGGATTTGCCAACCCCGGCAATACGTATCGCATCGAGGATGACGTCGTGCTCGACGCCTCCACGCAGACGGCGACGGCCGACTATCCGCAGCTGCGCGACGCCGCCAAGACCCAGTTTGCGACGGTCACGACCACATCGTCGCCGGCCAGCCTCGGCTGCCAGGCGGACGAGTTCGTGGGCACGAATTCCACCGGCTACAGCCAGGTCGGCATCGCGTTTCAGGACGGCGACGTCATCGCGGTTGTCCTGCTCGTGGACGCCGCGAAGCCGGTCGATTCGACCTTCGCCGGCGCGGTCGCGCTCGCGCAGGATCAGAGGATTGTCGCCGCCTCGACCTGAGGTCAATCGGTACGGCCGAGGCGCTCGAGGAAGTCGTGCAGGATGGCGCCCGTGACACCCCAGATGACGCGGCCTGACGCTTCGTAGTAGTGCACGCGGCCGCGCATGCCGTTGCGTTCGATCTCGCGAACGCTGTGTGGCGCCACCATGAGGTCCGCGATGTCGATGCGAAACCATTCGGCGATCTCGAAGTCGTCGGTCCTGAACTCGATCGGTCGAAGCTGCATGCCGACGACCGGTGTGAGCCAGCGACCGGAGACAACTGTCGAGAACGGCGAAAGGACACCAAGAATCTCGACGCTGTCGCGATGAATCCCGAGCTCTTCACCCGCCTCGCGAAGCGCGGTCTCCACCACGCCGGCGTCCATCGGCTCGGCGCCTCCACCGGGAAACGCGATCTGCCCGGGATGGTGGCGAAGCTCCTCCGAGCGGAGCACGAAAAGCAGGGGCACGCCGGGTGCCGTCGGGTCGCAGAGGAGCAGCACGGAAGCCGGCCGCAGGCCGGCCGGCGCCTCGGTCACGATGTCGCCCGGATCATTCACGACCAGTCGGAGGCGATCGACGATGGACGCTGCTGCGCTCATGCCGCGCACACCCGCGCTGCGCGCACGGTCGAGGCCGTACGCTTGAATCGATGACCAGCGAAGCTCCAAACCAGACCAGGCCACGGCGACGCTGCGCGAAATGTGGTGGCGAGCTGCGCTTTTCGCATCGCGAATACGCGGGCAAGGGGACCTCGGCTGCGATCCTTCGCTGCGCCGCGTGCGGAGACGTTGTCCACGGCGGCGCGCGTGAAACCATCAACAGGCCGCAACGCCACACCTCGAAACATCATCGCGACCTCGACGCGGGCCCGCCAGCGAACCCCGTCATCGACCCGGCACTGGCCGCACGCCTGCTGGAATCCACTCACGATTCCGGCTGATTCAAAGTCCCGCGGTGGCGGCTGCCTGCGCCGCCGGGGCGAAGCGCTCGAACCATTGCAGGATCTGGGCATTGACGCTGTCACGGTCGACATCGACCGAGATCGCATGGCCGCTGCGAGGGAGCAGGTCAACCTGCACAGCCGCGCTGCCGATCAGCCTGTGCCCGATCTCGCGAGCGCATCGGGGGTCGATGGACCGATCTCGCTCGCCGTGGACGACCAGCACCGGGGCGCGGATCTCCGCCAGCTCATTGCGAACCACAGCGCACAGCCGGCGTAGCTCGTCGATGCTGCGAGTGGGACGGATACCGTAGCTGTAGAGCTCCTCCACCGCGTCGGGGTGCCACAGGTCGACATCGTCTCCCGCTCGGTGCCAGCGCACCACGCGCCTGATCACCGGTAGCAACGGAGCGAGCGGACCACTCAGCCAGATGGGTGCTGCGAGCGCGGCGACGGCGCGAACGCGCAGGTCGTGGGCCGCGAGGTGGAGCGCCAGAGTCCCACCCATCGACTGCCCCGCCACCATGACGTCAACGCACTCCGATGCGAGCGCGTCGAACGACTCCGCAACACATTCCGCCCAGTCCTGCCATCGAGTGAGTTCGAGGTCTTTCGGCGTTGTGCCGTGGCCGGGAAGCATCGGTGCATGACAGCGAAACCCGTTGGCCGCGAGCACTTCTCCGAGGCGGCGCAGCTCAGGCGGGGTGCCGGCGAACCCGTGGATCAAGAGCACGCCACGTGGTCCGTCGCCGAGGCGCCACGGACGCACGGCGTCCGGGTCGAAGGGTGCGAGGCTGCGGGCGGTCACGCCTCCGAGTATATGGATCGCTCTCGTGACGCTCGGTGGTACCGTCGCCCGCCATGGGCGAGGAGGTGATGCGGCAGGCACTCGAAACGGTCGTCACCGGCCGTTCTCTCGACGTCGCCACGGCCCGGGCAGTTATGGACACCATGATGGAAGGCGAGGCATCGGCGGCCCAGGTGGGCGCACTGGTTGCGGCTTTGCGCACCAAGGGCGAGACCGTCGACGAGCTCTCGGGCATGGTCGAGTCGATGCGAGCGCATGCGACCCAGGTTGTGCTGCCGGTCGAGGCGGTGGACACCTGCGGCACCGGTGGAGACGGCGCCGGGACCTTCAACATCTCAACGGCCGCCGCGCTGGTCGCCGCAGGTGCCGGATGCCCGGTGGCGAAGCACGGCAATCGCGCGGCGTCGTCGCAGTGCGGCAGCGCCGACGTGCTCGAGGCTCTTGGAGTCGTGATCTCGCTTTCGCCCGACGGCGTGTGCCGCTGTGTCGCCGAAGCCGGCATCGGCTTCCTGTATGCGCCCGATTTTCACCCGGCGCTGCGCCACGTCGGGCCGGTGCGTCGCGAGCTCGGGATCCGGACGGTTTTCAACGTGATCGGTCCGCTCGCCAACCCCGCTCGGGTTCGCCACCAATTGCTCGGCGTTTCGAACGCGAGCCTCGCGCCAATCATGGCCGAGGTGCTGCATCGATTGGGACACGCGCATGCGCTGGTGTTCACCGGACCCGACGGCGTCGATGAGCTCGGCGTTGGCGGCGCCGCGCGTTGCTACGAGGTGACCGCCGAAGGCGTTCGCGATTTCCTCCTCGACCCGCGCGACGTCGGGGTCGAGCCGGCGACACTCGACGCTGTGCAGGGCGCGGACGCGGCCACCAACGCGGACACCATTCGATCCATCCTTGATGGTGAGCGTGGAGCGCGGCGTGACGTGGTGGTGCTCAACGCGGCGGCGGTGCTGGTCGCGGCAGACCACGTCACGACGCTTCTCGACGGCGTCGCCGTCGCCGCCCATTCGATCGACTCCGGGGCGGCGCGACGCGCACTCGAAGCCCTGGCTCGGGTATCCCACGAGGTGGCCGCGTGAGCCGTGCGTCGACGCTGCTCAGCCTCCAGCAGATCGACGATCGCCTCAGCACACTCGCGTCCGATATCGCCGCGACCGAGGCGTCCATCCGGGGTGATCCTGAGCTCGATCGCCTCCGTGCCGCCGAGGCCGCGGCGCAGGAGGAGCACCGAACGCGCGGCGCGGGCGCGAGACTCGCCGAGCTCGACGCCGCGTCACTGCAGACGCGGATTCGCGAGCTGGACCGCCGGCTCTACAGCGGCACCGTGCGCAACCCGGCCGAGCTGATGGAGATGCAGCGCGAGCTGGAGACACTGCGTGGCCGCCTGTCCAGCGCGGAGGACGACGCCCTCGAGCAGATGGAGCAGGTGGATCAGGCGCTCGCGCTCCTGCAGGACGTCTCCGCGCGGGTTGCGGTACGCGAATCGCAACGACACGAATCAATCGAGCCGCTGCGCGCGCGTCTCGCATCGTTGACCGCTGAGCGTGACGTCCTGAACGCCGATCGTGATGCGCTGCGTGCCGAAACCGACCCGAGCGATCTCTCCCTCTATGCACGCATCGCAGCCCATCGCCGCCCGGCCGTCACCGGGCTCGCGGGTGAGTTCTGCGCGGGCTGTCATATGCCGGTGTCGAATGAGGAGCGCCGCGCGGTGCGCACCGGGACCGGGCTGACGCAATGCGCGAACTGCGATCGGATCCTTGCCCCGTGACCGCCACGGTGATCGCGTACACCGACGGTGCCTGCTCGGGGAACCCAGGCGCGGGTGCCTGGGCATACCGCATCGAATGGCCCGACGGCACCGTCGACGAAGCCGTCGGGGGTGATCTCGGGACCACCAACAATCGCGAGGAGTTGAAGGCGGTCCGTGAAGCGCTGCTGCGCATCCGCGCGCGCATCGGTGACGATCCCGCGTGGCGAATCACGCTTCGCACCGACAGCCTCGGGGTCATCAACTGGCTCACGGGTTCGTGGAAGCGCAAGAAGAATCTCGACCTGTACCCGACCATCGACCCACTCGTCGACTCGCGAGTGCGCTTCGAGCACGTGCGTGGACACAGCGGCATCCCCGGTAATGAGCGCGTCGACACCCTCGCCGTGGAGGAGACGCAGCGGATCATGGCGGGGTCGGCCTGATGACGTACTCGGTGGTGTTCGCGCCGGTCGCGATCCTGCCCGGACGGTGAGGGGAGTGCAAGCCGGCCTATAAGCCGGGTTCTGTCCCCGGCCGCGCGGCGGACGGGGGACGGTCATCCATCTGGGACGCCGGTTACCCGGCGCCTCGAGCGGCCCACCTGAGACGCGCGAAGCGAGCAACTCCTGAGCGCCGAGGCGCTCGGTCTCTGTTCGGCCTTGCTCCGGGCGGGGTTTACCTGGCCGGCCGGTCACCCGGCCGCCGGTGGGCTCTTACCCCACCATTTCACCGTTGCCCCGGACGAATCCGGGGCTGTGTCATTTCTGTGGCACTCTCCTTCGGGTCACCCCGACTGGGCGTTACCCAGCGCCCTGCTCTGCGGAGCCCGGACTTTCCTCGGACGGCGTGCGCCCGCGACCGTCTGGCCGGCTTGCGCCTCGAGTCTATCCTCTTGGCTCCTACCTCTTGGTTCCTGACAGACGGCATCGCGCCGAGGAGGTCCCGCCGATCATGCCCAGACGCCTGATGCTCCACGCCGGTGGTGACGTCACCTCGGCCCGACCGGCGATGCTCGAGCACCTTCGCGGGGCGCGAAGCGCGCTGATGATCCCTTACGCCCAGAGCGACCACGATCGTGCCACCGCCCGGTTCAGCGACTGGCTCTCTCCGCACGGCGTTGAGATCACTGGCGTTCACGCATCTCGGGACCCCGCTGCGGCCGTCGCCGGCGCCGAGGCGATCTTCGTGACCGGGGGCAACAGCTTCCGGCTGGTCACTGCGCTGCACCGGCTGTCGTTGCTCGGCCCGGTGCGTTCGGCAATCGACAGTGGTATCCCGTACTTCGGCGCCAGCGCGGGTGCCAACGTCGCCTGTCCGACCATCCGGACCACCAACGACATGCCGATCGTGCAGCCACCCAGCTTCGTGGCCTTCGACCTGGTGCCGTTCCAGATCAACCCGCACTACATCGACCCGCCGCCGCCGGAGGCACGCATCGGCGAGACCCGCGAGGAGCGCCTGAAAGAGTTCCTCGAGGAGAACGACGTCACCGTCGTGGCCCTCCGCGAGCAGACCTGGCTGGCGGTCGACGGCCCGTCGATGCAGCTGCGAGGCACGGGTGGCGCGGTGCTGTTCCGGCGGGGCGCCGAACCGCGTCAGCTGACCGGCGGAATCGATCTGTCCTGGCTGCTCCTGGAGACGCCGCACTACGACGCCTGAGCGCCTTGGCGGCGAGAGGTGCAGCGTACATTTGTTTGCGTTGACGCCTCACCACATAACTGTTAGGGTTCGGCCCGCCGGTGGAGAAAAGTGGTGAGTAGTGGGGATACCGACGTGACGACGGAGAGGCTCGAGCAGACGCGCGCCGATGTGAGCGCCCCGGTGACGTTCTGTGGAACGTACCGCCATCACATCGACGACAAGGGACGGGTCGCGATTCCCGCCCAGCTGCGCCGCTTCCTCCCGGAGGGCAGCGTCGTCGCCCCAGGACCCGAGAGCCGCCTGATGATCTGGCCACCCGATCAGTGGGCGGTGCAGAAGGATCTCTTCCGGCGGACCGCCGAAACCCCGGCACAGGAGCGCCGGTTCATGCGCTGGCTCACCGGCAACAGCTCGCTGCTCGAAGTCGACACGCAGGGTCGTCTGCTGCTTTCGGCGCAGCAACGGGCGTTTGCGCAGATCGTCGACCAGGTGGTCTTCGTCGGGCTTGACAGCGGCGTCGAGATCGTTGCCGACGCGCTTTGGCAGACGGAGCAGGCGGAGCTCAGCCCCGCCGAATTCACCCAGGTCTGGGACCTGGTCCACCAGCGCGGTACGTCCGCATCTCCGTCGCCGGCGTGAGCGCCCCAGACGGAGCCGCTTCGATTCATGACCATCCCCCTGTCGTTCGTGGCCGGCATGGGGACTCTCTACGACGCCACGCCCGGTACCCCGTCGCCTGACGGCGCGGGCCACCGGCCGGTCCTTCTCACACCCCTCATAGAGAGCCTGCAGCCCCGGCCCGGGCAGATCGCCGTCGACGCCACGCTCGGCGCCGGCGGGGTCACGGCCGCGCTCCTCGAGCGGGTCACCCCGGGCGGCCGGGTGATCGCGATCGATCGCGATCAGAGCGCTGTCGACGCCGGGCGCGTGCGTTTCGGCGCAAGCGGCGTTGTGGAGATCACCCAGGGTGATTTCGCCGACCTCGAGGCCATCGTCCACGCGCTCGGCGTGGCGGCCGTCGATGTCGTCGTCTTCGACCTCGGGATCTCATCACTACAGCTCGACGACCCGGCTCGTGGGTTCAGCTTCCGCCTCGACGGCCCCCTGGACATGCGCATGAACCCGAGCTCCGGGGTCACCGCCGCACAGCTGATCGATTCCCTGACCGCGGACGAGCTGACGTCGATGATCCGTGACTACGGCGATGAGCGGTTCGCACGGTCAATCGCGAATCGCATGGTCAGAGCGCGCGAGCGGTCCCCGATCGCCACCACCACGCAGCTTCGCGAGCTGGTGGAGCAAGTGGTTCCCCGGCGGTTCTGGCCCAAGCGGATCCACCCGGCGACGCGCACCTTTCAGGCGCTTCGCATCGCGGTGAACCACGAGCTGGAAAGCCTCGAACGAGGCCTGCAGGCAGCAATCAGCATCCTCCGGCCCGGTGGGCGTCTTGGGGTCATCTCCTTCCACTCTCTCGAGGACACCC
>Ga0308309_10001783_pt1 | contig 12817 bp, 8 predicted proteins | sample HubBroMetageWFT5_FD_192491 | JGI IMG/M metagenome (GOLD analysis project Ga0308309, IMG submission 192491) | Warmed and freeze-thawed soil microbial communities from the Hubbard Brook experimental Forest, New Hampshire - Hubbard Brook CCASE Soil... | ecosystem: Environmental > Terrestrial > Soil...
AACGACTGAATCGCAAAAGCATGCGGGATGTTCGACACCGAGCGGAACCAGCCGATCCGAGTGTGCGCTTCGGCTTCCCCGACCTCGCAGCGGAGGTTGGCGATATTGAACGGCACGTCGAGGACGCCCTGGCTCAGCTCTCCCGGCTGCTCGAGTTTCGGATCCGGGACAAAGGTGGCTCGGATGGTTGGCGCGACGGTGCGGTGGCGCCAGGCGACGACGTGCCCTTGTGCGTCGAGCCCGGCATCGATGCGCTCGGCCGAGACCGTGTGCAGATAATCGTGGTGGAGGTCGTCCTCGCGCGTCCACGTGACCTTGACCGGGGCGCCCCCCATCTCGCGCGACAGCAGTGCCGCTTCGAGAACGAAGTCGGGCTTCGATTTGCGGCCGAAGCCGCCGCCGAGCAGGGTGACGTTCACCGTCACATTCTCCGGCTTGAGGCCGAGCTTCTCGACCAGCTCGTTCTGCGTGCCGCCGGGGCTCTGCACCGCCGCCCAAACCTCGCATTTGCCGTCGGCGACGCGCGCCGTTGCGCAAGTCGGCTCCATTGGGGCATGAGCGAGATGCGGCGCGTAGTATTCCGCGAAGACCGTCTTCGCAGCCGAGCCGAGCGCCTTCTCGGCGTCGCCTTCATCGCGCACGACCTTGCCCGGCTTGCGGGCGGTCTCTTCCAGTTGGGCCTTGTAGGCGGCCGAATCGTAACTGGCGTGCGGCCCGTCATCCCACTTGATGACCAACGCGTCGCGCCCCTTGATCGCCGCCCAGGTGTTGCGCGCAATGACCGCGACACCGCCGATAGGCTGAAACTTCGACGGCGGTGGGGTTCCCTCGATCACGACGATCTTTTCGACACCGGGGACCTTCATCGCGGCAGAGCCATCATAAGAGGCGAGCTTGCCTCCCATCACCGGCGGGCGGGCGATGACGGCGTATTTCATGCCAGGGAGCTTGGCGTCGATGCCATAGATCGCGCCGCCGGTCGTGATGTCGAACAAATCGACAATCGGGACATTGCCCTTGCCCAGGTATCTGAAAGAGGCTTCGTCCTTGAGCTTGATCTGGTCGGCAGGCGGCGTCGGCAATGCGCTCGCGGCGGCAGCGAGATCGCCGTAGCCGAGCTTGCGGCCAGAAGGCTTATGGATCACCTCGTGGTTCTGCGCCTGGACCTCGCCAACCGGAACGCTCCAGCGCTGCGCCGCGGCGGTTTCCAGCATCTGCCGCATTGCGGCGCCGCATTCGCGCATTGGCTGGATAAAATGGCGCATGCTGCGCGAGCCGTCGGTGTTCTGGTTACCGTATTTCTTCTCGTCGCCCGGCGATTGCGCGACCTTCACGCGCGACCAGTCCGCCTCTAGCTCGTCAGCGACTACCATCGGCAAGCTGGTGCGCGCGCCGGTTCCCATTTCGGCGCGGTGCGCGACGATCGTCACAAGACCGCTCGGATCGATCGAGACGAATACATGCGGGTCGCTGACGACGCCGCCCGCCATCTTGGCGGCACCGGTGGCGTACGCCGCGAAGAGGGCGCCTGACGGCACGAATTCGGCGGCGACGACGAGCCCGCCGGTGGCGAACAGTCCCTGCAGGAACCCGCGGCGGCTCACATTCTCGATGGTGGCATGGACGGATGTCATGTCACGCTCCTGTGGCGGCCGCCTTGATGGCGGCGGTGATGCGCTGGTAGCAGCCGCAGCGGCAGATATTGCCGCTCATCGCACTGTTGATCTCGTCTTCGGAAGGGTTCTTGTTCGTCGCGATCAGTGCCGCGGCCTGCATGATTTGGCCGGCCTGGCAATACCCGCATTGCGGGACATTCAAGGCCCGCCAGGCTTTCTGCACCGGGTGATTGCCTTGCGGATCGAGCCCCTCGATGGTGGTCACCGACCGGCCGGAGACATCGTTTACCGCGGTAATGCAGGCGCGGGCGGCCTCGCCGTCGATATGGACGGTGCAAGCTCCGCACAGCGCCACGCCGCAGCCGTACTTCGTTCCAGTGAGCCCCAATTCGTCGCGCAGAAACCAGAGCAACGGCATCGATGGATCGCCGTCGAAGGATTGTTCCTGGCCGTTGACGCGCAACTTGACCATGGCGTGCCTCCCCGCGTGGGTGCCGATCGTGGATTCTATCTCCGAAGGAGCGGACCCGGCAACATTGTTAATCAGCGGAGCTTAGGTCACCATCGGTTGAAAACTTAACAGGAGAAAAGCCATGACGAAGGCTGTCGAAACCGCAAAGCTTCCTGGTGAAGGCGGCGATACTGGCGGCCGGCGTGGCCGGCTACGACTTCCCCTCAGTCGTCGACACCGTCGAATGCGGGGTCGTGGTGCAGGCACTTGCGCGTCGCGCCGCCATCGAGTTGGCTGTCCCCTTCACGCTCTCGGAGATGCGAGATGCCATCAATCGTAGGCACCTGGAAATTGGTCGACGCTACGGCCCGAGACGCAGCCGGCACGGCTCGCCCCTCGCCTTATGGTGGAAACGCTTTGGGCCGCGTCACCTTCACCGCGGACGGGCGGATGATGTCCGTCGTCTGCGACGGACGGCCCGAGCTGCCGGTTGGCGCCGCCAGGGAATACAGCTCCTATTGTGGCAACTACACCTATGACGGCGCGCGGCTTGTCACCCGGGTTGACGCAGCCTCAGATCCGAGCCGTATCGGCAGCGATCAGGTGCGCGGGGTGCGCTTTGAGGGCGAGCGCATGGTTCTCATTCCTCCGCCGCGCCGGGCCGGCGAGAGCGAGGAACACCGTGAGATCACCTGGGAGCGCATTGCGGCGGAATAGAGTCGTCTGTCTACGTAAACGGTCTTGTCGCGCGGACCAGTGGCTGATCAGGATTTACCCGGCTTGAACGCCCGTCAATTCGCACTGGCCGAGGACCGCTTGTCGAGACTCTGCGCCCTTGCCCAGGAAACGAGCCCGCGCGCATCGCTCGCCCCGGAACGCCGCGCGATCTCGCGGCCGTGCATGAACAAAATGAGGGTCGGTATGCTGCGGATGCCGTAGCGCGCCGCCAGCGCCGGCTCTTCCTCGGTGTTGACCTTGAGGAGCCGGTAGTTCGGTTCGAGCTCGGCGGCGGCGCGCTCGTAAGCCGGCGCCTAGCGCGGCAGGGCCCGCACCAGGGAGCCCAGAAATCGACCATCACCGGAATGTCGTTGCGCGTAATGTGGCGCTCGAAAGTCTCGGCATCGGCGCTAGCCGGCTTCCCTGAGAACAGCTTCTGGTGGCAGGTCCCGCACTTGGCCTGGCGCGCCGGCGGGTCCGGCGGAGTTCGGTTGATTGCGCTGCAGTGCGGGCACACGACGTGACGAGTTGAGTCAGCCATCATGAGATCTCCACTATTCTTGTTCGCGTCTATCCTGCTCCCTGACGAGCCAGTAGAACCCCATCTAGAGATAGGGTCGCAGCCGCGACCGCCGAAAGGAGCAGGAGGCACGGCTCCAGGCGCGGCTGGCCGATCCCACCAAACGCTGGAAATTTCACTCCCGAAGACTTAGCCGAGCGTAAGCATTGGAATGAGTACAACTCGGCCTACGAGACTGTGCTTGCACGCTGCAGTACCCAACCGGCGCCCTGGTTCATCGTTCCGGCGGACCGTAAATGGTACCGCAACGCTGTCGTCGCGCGCATCGTCCGCAGCACCCTCGAAGCACTGGACCTGACCTACCCGGCCGAAATACCGGGACTGGACAAGGTGCAGATCGAATGAGGCGAACAGGAGGTGCGGCGGGCGCCGGGCCTGATCGATCTGGCCGTGTCCGCAAGGATCTCGCTCATATCTCGATTTGACCGCCGAGCTCGACCACGCGGTTTGCCGGGATCCGGAAGAACTCGGTCGCATCGAGCGTGTTGTTCGACATCAGAATGAAGAGTGCGTCACGCCAGCGCCACAATCCCTTATGGTTCGGACGCGGCCGCTGCCGCAGCTTTTCGCGCCCGATGATGAACGAGGTCTCCATCAGATTGAAGCGGAAGCCGCCGATCCGGCATTGCGCGAGGGCACGCAGGATATTCGGTTCGTCCATGAACCCGTAGCGGGTTCGGATCGTATAGAAACCCTTGCCGAGCTCGCGGATTTCGAGCCGCTGCTCGTCCCCTACATGCGGCACGTCCTCAGTCTCGACCTGCATAATAACGACGCGCTCGTGCAGCACCTTGTAGTGCTTAATGGCATGCAGTAACGCGACGGGGACGCGGTTCAAATCCCGCGACATGAAAATGGCCGTTCCCGGGACGCGAGCCGGTCTGTCGGGCTTGAGCGCCTCGACAAACTGCTGGAGCGGCATCGCGTCCCGGGCGCGCAACTCGGCGAGCAACCGACGGCCGCGCCACCAGGATCCCATTATCGTGAACACGACGATCGCGACGACGACCGGGAACCAGCCGCCCTCGGCAATCTTCAACAAATTGGCGCTAAGAAAAGTGAGGTCGATGATGCCGAAGGCCGCAAAGACCGGTATTGCGACGGCGAGGCTCCAGCCTCCGCTGCGCATGTACAGAAAGGCCAGCCCGGTAGTGATGGCCATCATGCCGCTGACGGCGATTCCGTAGGCGGCGCCGAGATTGTCGGATGACCGGAACCCGACCACGAGGATGATGACCGCGACGAGCAGGGCGCTGTTGATGCGCGGCACGTAAACTTGCCCGATCTCCTGCTCCGAGGTGTGGCGTACCTCCAGCCGCGGCAGATAGCCCAGCTGGACCGCCTGGCGAGTTATCGAGAACGCGCCCGAGATCACCGCCTGCGAGGCGATGATCGTCGCGACCGTGGCCAAACCCACCAGCGGATAGAGCCCCCATTCGGGCGCCAGGCGATAAAACGGGTGCTCGAGCGCACCGGGATTGCCGAGCAGCACCGCCCCCTGTCCGAAATAGTTGAGCAGGAGCGCCGGAAAGACGAGCCCGACCCAAGCCGTCCGCAGAGCATTCCGGCCGAAATGCCCCATATCGGCGTAGAGGGTCTCGGCGCCGGTCACAGCAAGGAAAACCGCTCCGAGCATAAAGAAACCGCGCCACGGCGCGTCGAGAAGCAGCGCGAAGCCGTGGATCGGGTTGAACGCCAGGAGGATGCGGGGATGGTGGATGATGCCCCATATGCCGAGCAATGCCAGCACCGCGAACCACACCAGCATCACCGGTCCGAAGAGTCTCCCGACTGCCGCCGTTCCGCGGCGTTGCATCAAAAACAAGCCGGTCAGCAAAACGACGGAAATCGGAACAACGTAGGGGTCAAAAAACGGCGTCGCTACTTTGAGGCCCTCCACCGCGCTCAGCACCGAGATCGCGGGAGTGATGACACCGTCGCCGTAAAACAGCGCGGCGCCGACCAGGCCCGCCGCCATGATCCACAAGTATCGCTTATGCGCCGGGTTGGTCCTGCGCAGCACCAAGGCGGTCAGCGCCAAGAGCCCGCCCTCGCCGCGGTTGTCGGCTCGCATGATGACGAGGACGTATTTGACCATGACGATCAGCACCAAGGCCCAAACGATGAGCGAGAGCGCGCCCAGGATGGCGTGCTCGCTCATGTCGCCGAAATCGATCAGCGACTGGCGGACGGCGTAGAGCGGGGAAGTGCCGATATCACCGAATACGACGCCGAGCGCGGCGAGGGTCAGGCTCGAACCAGCGCTTAGTTGATATCCGCTCCGTCGTGCGGGCGTGTCTAGGTGCAATAGATGTATCCGGTCCGCCGGCACAGCGCACAGCTCCGCGCCGCCACTCCACATTCGCCGAGTTAAGATCCGATGTGGATCGGCGCCGTTCGATACCAACAACCGATAAAGATTTTGGTTCGCGGCGTAAAGACCGTCGGAGGGCGGCGTTGCGCCGCGCGCTATCGTCGGCTCAGACGCGCTGTTCGGGCGGGAGCTGCAGGCGATAGCCGACGCCCAGTTCGGTCAGAATGTGGGTTGGGCGGGTCGGGTCGGGTTCGAGCTTTTGCCGCAGCCCGCGGATGAACACCCGCAGATATTGCACCTCTTCGGCCTGCGCCGGGCCCCACACCTCGCGCAGCAGATGGCGGTGGGTCAGCACCTTGCCGGCGTGCATGACGAGATGACGCAGGAGGTCGAATTCCTTGGGGGACAGCTTTACCTCCCGGCCGCCGCGCGTGACGTGGCGGCGGACCAGGTCGACCATCAGGTCGCCCGAAACAAAGTTCGGCAATTCCCCCTGCGCCTGGAAGGCATGGCGCAGCGCGGCGCGCATTCGCGCCATCAGCTCCGCCATGCCGAAAGGCTTGCTGATATAATCGTCGGCGCCGAGGTCTAGCGCCTCGACCATCGACCGCTCGTCATGGCGCGCCGAAAGCACGATTATCGGCACCGCCGATGTCTTGCGGATCTCAGCGATCAGCTCGAGACCGCTCTTATCCGGAAGGCCGATGTCGAGAACCACCAGATCGGGCTTTTCGGCCGCCAGGAGGCGTGTCGCACTAGCCGCATCCTCGGCTTCGACGACGCGATAGTCGGAAGCGGTCAGGCTGGTGCGCAGAAAACGGCGGATCGGCGGCTCGTCATCGACGACCAGGACGGTGTAGGCATTAGCCATGCGCCAATTCCGGCTCCCGCTTCGCAGGAAGCTCCGGCACGACCGGCATCCGGATCGTCAATACTGCACCGGAACGGTCGCGCCGGTTGCGCGCGACGATCCATCCGCCCAGCGCTTCGACAAAACCGCGGCAGATCGCCAGACCGAGACCGGTGCCGGCACGCCGGCGGTCCTGGGCCTGGACCCGGTAGAACTTGTCGAAGATGCGCTCGAAATCGGCGGGCGGGATCCCGGGCCCCTCATCGACGACCTCGATCTCGACGAGTTCCCCGTCGCGCTTCGCGCGGACATCGATGCGGCTGCCGGCCGGGGAATATTTCGCGGCATTGTCGAGCAAATTGAACAACACTTGCTCGAACAGCACCGCGTCTACGCGCAGCATCGGCAAGCCCGGCTCGATGTCGACCTCGACCCGATGTCCGGCGACGACATTCCCGGCCCGCTGCAACGCCGAGCCGACGATTTCGGTCACATCGATCAGCTCGAGTCTCAATTCGATCGCGCCGGATTCGAGACGCGTCATGTCGAGGAGATTGGCGACGAACCGGTTCAGGCGCTCGGCTTCTTCCTGCAGGGTGCCGAGCAACTCTTCGCGTTCGGTCGCACTGTACTTCTCCGGGAAGCTGCGCAGGCTCGATACGGTGCCGAGGATCGAGGCGAGCGGCGTTCGCAGATCGTGTGAGATCGAAGTCAGCAGCGCCGCTCGCAGCCGCTCGGTCTCTGCAAGTACGCGGGCCTCGTCGAGTCCCTTGGCGAGCGAAATCCGTTCGATCGCCACCGCAGCTTGGTCGCACAGCGCGTCGAGGAGCCGCCGTTCATCCGGCGTCAGCAACGGACCGGGCGCATCCCGGTCGATCCCGATCACGCCGACCGGGCCGCTGCCGGTGCGCAGCGGTAAGAACAACCGCTTGACGCCGGGCAGGGTATCGGCACCGCGCCCGGCCGCGCGATTGTGCTCCCAGGTCCAGCGCGCCGCTGCCATGTCCGCGCCGTCGAGCCGGTCCTCGGGCGGGTAGCCCGAGGCAACTTCGAGGCCCTCCCCCTCCTTTAGCGGCATCAACAGAACCGTGCGAACATTCAGCATCGAGGAGATCTGATAGGCGGTCGCCCACAGCAAGTCGTCTAGCGCGCCAATACCGGCGACCTTGCGGCTAAAGGCGTAGAGTTCGGCTGTAGTCTTTGCCCGGGATCGCGCCGTCACAATCTGGCTGCGCGTCCTCGCGGTTAGATTACTGACGATAACTGCGACAATCAGGAAGAAAAATAAAGCGAGAACATTCTCGGGGTCCCCGACGGTAAAAGTGTAAAGCGGGGGCATAAAGAAGAAATTATATGCGAGCATGCTCAAAATTGCGGCGAACAGCGAGGGCCACAAGCCCCAAGCGATCGCAGAGGCAAGTACCGCGGTCAGAAACACCAGCGAGATGCTCTGGACGGTGATGAACTGCTTGAGCAGGAGGCCGATGCCGAGGGCGACAGCGACCGTGCCGGCGCTGCCGAAATAGGGCTCGATCCGGACCGGCTCGAGTTTGGGGCGGGTCTGGACGGATTTGGGCGGCACAGGTTCGCTGTCATCGGCCGAGATTACGTGAACGCTGATCTGCCCCGTTTTGCGCACGAGCTCGTGCACGACGGAGCCGTGTATCATCTCGAACCATCTCGAGCGATCGGACTTTCCGATGGCGATCTGGGTGATGTTGTTCGCCGTCGCGTAGGCGAGGACCTCCTCGGCAATGTTACGGCCCGGGATCGTAATCGTCGAAGCGCCGAGCCGCTCGGCGAGGCGCAGGAAGTCGGCGATGCGGTCGCGCTCGGCGTCGTTGAGACGCTGCGTCCGCGCGGTCTCGACATAGATCGCGGTCCACGGGGCTCGCAGGTGATCCGCCACCCGCCGCGCATAGCGGATCAGTCCCGCGGTGCTCGGCGCTTCGCTGACGCAGACGAGGAGCCGCTCTCCCGCCGCCCAAGGGCCGGAAATCGCATGCGCCCGCATATGCGACAGCAGTTGCTCGTCGACCCGCTGGGCGGTGCGGCGCAGCGCCAGCTCGCGCAGTGCGGTGAGGTTGCCGGCCGAGAAGTAGTGACGTATCGCCCGTTCTGCCTGTTGCGGCACATAGACTTTGCCCTCGCGCAGGCGCTTGATCAGATCTTCCGGGGAGAGATCGACAACCTCGATGTCGTTCGCTTGGTCGAGGATGCTGTCGGGCACCGTCTCGCGCACGCGGATCCGCGTGATCTTGGCGACGACGTCGTTCAGGCTCTCGACATGCTGAATATTGAGCGTCGCAAAGACATCGATGCCGGCGGCAATTATCTCCTCGACATCCAAATAGCGCTTGGGATGCCGGCTGCCGGGGGCGTTGGTGTGGGCGAGCTCGTCGATGAGAACCAGCTGGGGCCGCCGCTTGAGGATCGCGTCGAGATCCATTTCGGCCAGCAGGTGCCCCTTGTATTCGACCTGCTGTCTCGGGACAACTTCGAGGCCCTCAAGCAGTGCTTCGGTTTCGCGCCTGCCGTGCGACTCGACGACGCCGACGACGACATCGACGCCTTCTCGCCGCTTGGCCTGAGCCGACAGCAGCATCTCGTAGGTCTTGCCCACGCCCGGTGCGGCGCCGAGAAAAATCTTCAGCCGCCCGCGGCCTTCCTGTTTTGCCGCGGCGAGCAGTGCTTCGGGCGACGGTCTTCCCTCGCGCTCCGCCATCTTATCAGTCTAGCGCATTATCGAGTACGGCGGAACAATGGGCCCCGGCTTTCGTATTATGTCCCGCAAGTTTAGCAAGGAGCGGGGGGTGACGATAAGAGTGCGCGCTACACACCCAGATATTGATGGATGACGGCGTCGTTGACGCGCAGCTCGGACGCCAATGCGTGGTGCCGGACAATGCCTTTCTCGATGATGTAGATCCGCTGGCCCGCCTCCAAGGTCAGCGGGACATTCTGCTCCACGAGCAGCACGGCGACATTCTCGCGGTGGAGCATGTCGATGATCTGTCGGATTTCGGTGACCATCCGGGGCATCAAGCCTTCCGTCGGCTCGTCCAGCAGGATGATCTTGGGCTCCAGCATCATTGCGCGCGCGATGGCGAGCATCTGCTGCTCACCGCCGGAGAGCGTGCCGCCGGCCTGGTTGCGGCGCTCGGCCAATACCGGAAAATAGCCGTAAACTTTTTCCAGCAGCTCCGCCTTTCGCGCCCTGCTCACGCCATGCCGATCGAGCCCGGTGCGGAGATTTTCCGTGACCGACAACAGGCGGAAGATCCGCCGATCTTCGGGAACGTAGCCGATCCCGAGCCGCGCCAGCCGGTGCGCCGGGAGATGGGCGATCGCTTGGCCCTCGAAGAGCACCCTGCCACGGCTCGGACGGACGAGCCCCATGATCGCCTTCAGGGTCGTGCTCTTACCGACCCCGTTGCGGCCGAGGAGGCCCACCACCTCGCCCTTGCCGACTTCGAGCGACACCCCGTGGAGGATATGGCTCTTCCCGTAGTAGGTATGGATATCCTCGACTTTGACGAGTGGTTGGACTGTCGTACCGCCCGGGCTCATGTCCTCAGGTAAACCTCGAGCACTCGAGGGTTCTGCTGGATCTCCGATGGTGTCCCCTCGGCCAAGATCTCGCCGTAATGGAGCACGGTGATCCGCTGCGCCAACTCCATGACGACTTGCATGTCGTGCTCGACGATCAAAATCGTCAAATCCTTGGCGATGCGGCGCACCAGTTCCATCGTGTCGTGGGTTTCGGCTGTGCTCATCCCGGCCGTCGGCTCGTCGAGACACAAGAGCTGCGGCTCAGTAGCAAGCGCTATGCCAATCTCGAGATTGCGCTGCTCGCCATGCGACAGGTTGGCGGCCAGCTCCCCCGCTTTGCCGCGTAGACCGACCGCCTCGAGCGCCCCCTCCGCCTTCTCCATGATGTCCCGATAGGCCCGATAATGTGTCAGCAAGCTCCAGCCATGGCGCCGAGACTGGGCAGCAATGCGGGCGTTCTCAAGGGTGGTCGCATTGGGAAGGACGTTGGTGATCTGGTACGAGCGGGCGATGCCTTTTTGCGAAATCCAATCGGGCGAAAGCCCCGTGATATCGCCGCCGTTGAATAAGATACGACCCGATGAGGGTCGCAACACACCGGTCAGGCAGTTGAAGAAGGTGCTCTTGCCGGCGCCGTTCGGCCCAATGATCGCGCGGATCTCGCCGCGCTCCACCGCGAAACTGATCCGATTCAGCGCGGTCAGGCCGCCAAAGCGGACGGTCAGGTCCTCGGTGCGCAACAGCGGCGTCAACGCCCCTGGTAAAGATTCTTCAGAGACGTACTCTAATGCAGCGGACATTGTACTTATTCCAATTTCACGACGGAGATAATAGATTATGGACTATTATCTCCCGTCCGATTTGTGCCTCCGTGGTGATATTTTCAGGCCGCGGGGAAATGGCAGGCCGGCGGCACCAGCGTCTGGTCCCACGGGACGGGCTGCTGGACATGGTAGGTGCCATCCTTGATGACATAGATCAGCTCGCGCATGAACACCTGATGATCGTCCTTGCGCAGCACCTTGTCGCCGGTCGGAAAGTCCGGACCTGCCTTCATCGTGAGGCCTTCGAGCGCCTCGATCAGCTTGGGCGTATCGGCACGGCTCTGAAAGCCCGACGTCTCGACGCCGAGCTTCAGCGCGTTGACTGCCTCGAAGTTCGACTGAATATAGCGGTCGGGCAGCGGTCCTGATGGGTCGACCTTCTTCATCCGGGCGAGCGCGTCATCGAAGAAGCTGTGCAGTTCGGGGGTGTCGAGCGGCGGATCGAACACCGGCAAATAGCGGTCGATGCCGACAAAGCCCTCGATTTTGTTGCCCATCGCCGGCAGCTGGGTCGAGGTGGCGACGGCGCCGTCGCCGGCGAATTTGTATTTCTTGGCAAGACCGAGATCGGTGCCTTGGTTGACGACGTTGATCGCGTCACTGCCGAAGAAAATCAGGAACAGCCCGTCAAAATCGCCGCCGATCTTCGACAGGAACGAGGTCGTGTCAGCAGTGCCGAGCGGGATGCCGGTGCTGCCGACGACCTCGCCGCCATTGGCCTTGATGTCGGCGATGTAGGCGTCACGGGTCGACTGGCCCCAGGAGTAATCGGCATAGAGGATGTGCCATTTCTTGCCTATCTGGTTTACCAGGTAGGGGGCGAATGACTTAGCCTGCGCCGGCGCGAAGTCGAAGGTGCGAAACGTATAGCGGCTGCACTTGCTGGTGGTCAGCGTTGTGTCGAGGCAGACGCCGATCATGTTGACGATCTTGTGCTCTTCCCACACCGGCGTGCAGGCAAGGCAGATATTCGACAGGAAACCGCCGACATGAAAGTCGATCCCGTCTTCCGTGGCCAGCTTCTCGACCGCGCGGCGGCCGGTGTCGGGCTTCGATTGATCGTCGGCGACGACCAGCTCGACGGGCCGGCCGTTGATGCCGCCCGATTTGTTGATGCGGTCCACCGCCATCTGCACCCCGACGAGGGACGACTTGCCGCCATAGGCGGCGACCCCGGTCAGCGGCTGCTCCGTGCCGAGTTTGTACGGCTTCGCGTCGGCGAAGGCGGCCCGCCACGGCTTCGAGCTCAACAGTGTCGCGCCGAGCCCGACCGTGCCGCCCGCCGCGCTCCATCGCAGCACCCGGCGGCGTGTGACCTTGGCGCGGAGATGACCTGCGTTGTCCAGATTATGCCCATTCTCGCTATGTGACATAGCGGATCCCTTCGCTGTTCGTTGCCGCGGACCGGCGACGGCTCTTTTATCCACGCCACCCGACCCGGCAACAACTACCGCAAGTTGCGGCAGCGCTGCAACAATCGGGCCGGTCGATGTGCTAGCTTCGGCTTTTAGCCGGCTTTGAGGCGGCGCGCCGCCTCGACCGCGGCATAGGTCAGGACGCCGTCGGCGCCGGCGCGCTTGAAGCCGATCAGGCTCTCCATCACGGCGCGCTCGCCGTCGAGCCAGCCGTTTTGCGCGGCGGCACGCAGCATCGCGTATTCGCCGCTGACCTGATAGGCGTAGGTCGGAACACGGAACGCTTCTTTCACGCGGCGGACCACGTCGAGATAGGGCATGCCGGGCTTGACCATAACCATGTCGGCGCCCTCCTGAAGGTCGAGCGCGACCTCGCGAAGCGCCTCGTCGCCGTTCGCCGGGTCCATCTGGTAAGTGCGCTTGTCGGCGCTGCCGAGCGCCGTTTTCGAGCCGATCGCGTCGCGGAACGGGCCATAAAAGGCCGAAGCGTACTTCGCC
>Ga0308309_10001784_pt1 | contig 12815 bp, 11 predicted proteins | sample HubBroMetageWFT5_FD_192491 | JGI IMG/M metagenome (GOLD analysis project Ga0308309, IMG submission 192491) | Warmed and freeze-thawed soil microbial communities from the Hubbard Brook experimental Forest, New Hampshire - Hubbard Brook CCASE Soil... | ecosystem: Environmental > Terrestrial >...
CCCTTAGTGCATAACTTCTCCCGTACAAGATCGGCCAGCGGCACCCGGCACTGTGGCGTCTCCGCGCATCACCAAAGAGTGCGACTCCCGTCGTTCTCGTTTTGGTAAAATGACCGCACGTGTTGCATCGAGGCAAAACTTTGGGGCAATCTAACCGCTCAGAGTCGCTCTCCGAAAGATCTTGCCTCTGCTGTAAACTCTAAGCTTTGTGGAGAAGCAAGATGGCGAACTATCAGATCGCCCAAGTCAATATCGGCCGCATCAAAGCTCAACTCGATGACCCGCTTATGGCTGGCTTCGTCGCCCGATTAGACGAGATCAACGCCCTCGCCGATAACAGCCCCGGTTTCGTATGGCGACTCCAGACGCCGGAAGGCAACAACACCTACCTTCGGCCGTACGAGGATGACCGCATGCTCCTCAATATGTCCGTGTGGGAAAGCGTCGAAGCGCTCAAGCAGTATGTTTATCGGACCGCGCATGCGGAGCTTCTCCGCCAGCGTCACGAGTGGTTCGAAAAGATTTCTGTGTACGCCGCCCTCTGGTGGGTCCCGGTAGGCCACCTTCCGGGAGTCGACGAAGCCAAGAAACGCCTCGCTTATCTCGACGCCCAGGGCCCAACGCAGTTCGCCTTCACGTTCAAATCAATCTATCCACCCGATGAGCAGTTCCAGCAAAGCATCGATTGGTCCTCCTTCCAACCCTGTCCCGCAACCTAGCTTTACGGCCCCGAAAGCCGACCAGGCATCCCGGTATGGACTGGTTTTCTCTGCACCCCTCTGCGTCTCTGCGTTATCCTTTTTCCCTCTGGCTTTTCACTTTTCTACACATTTCCACAGTCGTATCAAACCAATCAATCCCCGCCCAACTCCTTAAAATCTCTCGACTTCCGCGACGCACATTCGAATCCGCGCACACCATTCGAATGACCTGCTAAGTAAACAAAAATAGGTATTGACAAATGGTAACTAACACTGCTACCATTTCCTATGTTTCGCCCACGCCACCCCCTCGCCAGCGCGAGCCTTTTCCGCTTTTGGAGATCCGGACCTTTACTTCCGCGACTCTCTCTCCGTCACCGGTGCCATCTCGAACGCAGTGAGGGATCCGCTTCTCTCTGTCCGGCCTTCCCAGCTCCCGCCGCGTTCCAATCCTTCAAATCTGCCGATGTTCAACTCTGTCGACTCTCCGAGCGCGCTCTTTCACTCCTATGCAAAAACACTGAAAAATTAACTCCCCTGTTTTCTATCTTTTCCGCACTCTTCAAAAGAGAGTGTTTCGCCAACTCTTTCCGAATCAATGATTTCCGCACTCTTTTGCAAAACACCGGGGGTGTACACCGTCAGCCAAGACTTCTCTCCTGGCTTTCGCCGTCCTGTAACTCCTTCATAATCAACACTTGTAGAACTGTATCAAAACAAAGCCCTTTAACTATCTTCAGAATCAACACTTATGAAAAACATAGGGGGAGGGGGGCTTTGCACAAGTAATCCCTCCTGCACAATAAGGCTATATCCTGCACAAAAACCTCACTTCTCAAGAACGGGAAACGGTATCCCGCTCTCCCTCTGTTTCTCAAAAAATCGAACCGACTTTCGCAGGTCCGCAACTCTTCGTTGAGCCAGCCCGATTTGCTCCTTTGCGTCCTGAATAAGACAATCCCATACACTGTCTTTAGTTCCTGTATTTTTCGCTTTACTTTCGTGTCTTGACTTGTCTTGAATCATTGTCTATACTCCTTGAATCATGACCGAACCTAACTACAAAAAGATGTATTCCGAACTCCAAGAGAGGGCTAGTGAACTAGGGAGACAACGCACCGACTTGGAATTGCAGTTGGGAGAGATCGTCACGCAACTCAAAAATCTTAACCAAACGCTTAACCATCTCGCCCCTCTTGCGGGTCGTGTGGCCGATCCATTCGAAGATTCGGACCTTGAAAACATGGGTATTACTGATGCCGTTCGGGAAGTTCTCAATCCAGACGTGAAACTGTCTGTCAATGATGTTAAGGAGAAAATGGAGAAACGGGGTTTTGATTTCTCCAAGTATTCGGCACCGGGAGCTTCGGTGCGAACTGTTCTCAACAGACTGGTGGATGCAAAGCCGCCACAAGCAGTGATTGAAAAGGAGGGATACAAAACCTTTTACAGTGGAGTGGCTGGGCCAGAGATTACTGACGAGGACATTCCTTTTTGAGGAGAAATTCTGAGGTCTTAGCGGAGAGCAGCCAGAACGGTAATGGGTCCGACTCCAAATCGGTAGCCGCGCTGCACGAACAGCGTGAGGGGGTTCAATTCCCTCGCTCTCCGCTAAGACCTCAGAATTATACCTCTTTTCGCTTATTTTTTCGGGGTTTGTTCCAATACGGTGACTTGCACTTAGGGCAGACTCTAGGCTCCCCTTCCGTACTCTTGCGAGGAACCCATTGGTGCTCACAGCGAGTGCATTTGTAGCCTTGCTGCTTAATGGTGACCAGTGCCATGATGCAAGTAATATACCAGATACGGATACCGTGTCAAGTAGTTTCTGAAAAGGCTGAAAAGATTTTTGAAAATAGTTCTTGACAACTCTACACCTAGATAGTAATATATTTTCTAGGGAAGCGAGGTTGTCATGGAACTTAGAGAACAACGCGGTTTGGAACTGGCAGCAACCCGAAAGATTCATCAAAAGGACGGGGTTTGGTTCGTCCCTTCGCAAACGAGCGACGTAACCAAATACCAAGTCATTATTCGGACTAAGGTTGCTACTTGCACCTGCCCCGACCATGAGACTCGTGGGGTCAAGTGTAAGCACATCTACGCCGCAACGTTTGTAATGAAACGCGAACGGAACGCTGACGGCACTATGACGGTTACTGAAAGTCTTACGATCTCTGAGACGAAGCAAACTTATTCTCAGAATTGGTCCGCTTACAATCAAGCGCAAACCCATGAGCAGGATAAATTTCAATTGCTCTTGGCTGATTTGTGCTCTGGCATGGTTTCTCCCCCTAGCAGGACTGGCCGACCACGTTTGCCCTTGTCCGACGCGCTGTTCGCTACCACGTTCAAAGTCTACTCGACGGTATCCCAACGGCGATTTATGAGCGATCTTCGCGAAGCGCATCGGCGCGGATACGTTTCTAAGGTTCCGCACTTCAACTCCATTTCCAATTACCTTGAAAACCCTGAACTGACGCCTATGCTGCAATCGCTTATCGCTAAGAGCAGTTTGCCGCTCAAATCGGTTGAAACGGATTTTGCTGTGGACTCTTCCGGGTTCACTACTTGCCATTTCACCCGTTGGTTTGACCACAAGTACGGAGTCGTCAAGCAACAGCATGATTGGGTCAAATGCCACATTATGTGCGGCGTGAAAACCAATATTATTACCGCCATCGAAATTCATGGCCGAAATACAGGCGATTCCCCGTTGCTCCCCGCTCTTGTGAACGCGACGGCGCAGAACTTTCAAATCTCCGAAGTCTGCGCCGACAAAGGGTATTCCTCCCGTACAAACCTTGAGGCTATTGAGTCCATCGGAGCCAAACCATTCGTTGCTTTCAAAGCGAATACCCGGAGCAACTATTGGGGCGGCATTTGGGACAAAACATTTCACTACTTTCAATTCAAGCGGGAAGAGTTTTTGCAGCACTACCACAAGCGGTCTAACGTCGAGTCCACGTTCTCTATGATGAAGAGAAAGTTCCGCGATGGCCTGAGGAGCAAGACCGATGTGGCAATGGTTAACGAAGTTCTCTGCAAAGTGCTCTGTCATAATCTCGTAGTGCTTATCCATGAAACTCAAGAATTGGGAATCGACCCCGTATTTTGGGAACGGTCGGCGGCATGACCGAAAGGAAATTTAATGTCAGCCTCAAATACGTTCTCCATAAGATCGCTCAGGTCAAAAGATTCTCCCGGCTTATGAATCGCAACTACCTTTTCCAGATTAGTTTTATTTGCGTGCTGAATCAGTCCTAGCCTGTGTGCTTTTTCTAGTAGCTTGAATTCAGGAGAAAAAAGTGCGGGCGAAAAACCCAAACCTGTTTTCGACGATTTACGAACTATGTAAGCAAGTGCATCGGCTGCTTGGAGTACCGCCATTTTCTTATCGTCCGCTGATGAAAACGACGCCATGTATTGCTCCGCTTCCGGGTTCTTTGCCTTGAGACTGTGATATGCGGCATTTGCTGACGGGCTGTATACCTCGTGCTCATCGCAAACAAAGGAGACGTGCGGATGTGTAATACGGGTTCCGAAAAGAGATGTTTTCTTTAGGTCCAACTGAAGGGCTTTCATTATCCACGCACATTGCACCATCGCAAAATCAAAGGCTAGACGATATGGCTCCGCTCCTAAAATGGACCTAGCATTCTGATCTTTGATTAGTTTGTAAAACGCATCTTGGTCAATGATTATCCCGTGTCCTACTACTTGCTCGTTAACAATTAATTGCACGAATTCAAGAATTATTCGATTTAGTTCTCTCATTTCTTCTAGGGTCGGCTCTCCTTCTTCCCTAACAAATTTAGCGAAAGGGCCTTGGCCGAATTTACAGTCTGAAGCTCTGAAGTAAGCGATATCGTATTTCTTACATAGTGCATCCCATTTTCGTTCTAACTCGAATAACGCCACTCCTTGCGCTATTAGACCCCCGACAGCGAACAGTCCGGTTTTCGCGGTGTCAAAACTCTCGTCTAGATATGATGTAAATGCGTAAGAGTAGTCATAAGCCATAACAGCAAAGATACGCTCGTTCGCAGAATTCGAGTAAAGTCCACGAGCTATACTTTCGAAAAAGCCTTTGGGCGGGTCACTTGAGAGTTGCACAAAAACATTGCTTCCTGCACACAAACTACTCATTGGAGAGCCTTTTTTGTGCAAAGCCGGGGGAGGGGTGGTTATGGTTAACTAGAAACCAGCCTGGCTGATTCCCGGCACGCACTACCAATCGGAGTATTTTGTGCCGTCAAGCGCCGTGCCTTGCGATTTTGAGAAAACATCAAAGACGTTCTCGCCGTTCCAACTGGTGGAGTCTGGATCGTCCTGGACGCCGCGGAACCCCCACTCGGCGCGACCCGTCATTGGATCGGTGGGGATCTTGCGCAAAAACCTTCTTTTCTTCGTGAGATCGCCGCTGAAGGGAACCCCTTTAACGAGGGTTTCCAGGTCCGGTGGGTAGCCTTCGCTCCCAACCTTGACCCGGACCAGGTTCATATCGGCCGCGTCCTTGTATAGGTTGATGGCATTGCGCATTTCGCGGAGGTCGCGGCGCAACTCGTACTCTTTAGCGCGAATGACGGTGAACTTGAAGACGGGAAGAGCGGCGGAAGCGAGAATCAGCAAAATCGCTGACGCGATGATCAGTTCAAGAAGGGTAAGGCCTGACTGGGGAAAAATAATCCTGTTGCTAACTCTCGAATAATGGCGGCGCATTGTCCGGCTCGCTGCAATTCGGAGAAATTATAACATGCAAGGCGCAGGGCCGTTCAATAACCAGTCTCAAGCGTTGCCGGGAACGTTACTCGTTCCATCCAGAGATCCCGACGGATGGGAATTTAATTCCACCAAACTAGACTGCGATTGCACGCTCATTCAACGTCTTCGGAATCATCTTCTTGGGCCGACTTGGACGCCAGCTGAATCTCCGAAAGGTTGGCATCGTGAAGCAACTTGTTCAGCGCGGGAAGATCGACGGTCTTCATCTGCTTCCACTGCGCCGAAACTGCCGTGAAAGTTTTTTCGGTTTCTGCCGCGGCGCTGGTTTGCGCGGGCGTCGGCGTGGCGTCGGCCCTTCCGACTTCGGAATAGAGCGTGGCCGCTTCCCCGTTCGCGCGAGCGAGCGTCGGCTTGGGTGAAGCCGGCGCGAAGAAACCGCCTCCTCCCCCGAGGAGCGCCGACACTTTTTTGTCCAGCGCGGAGATCGCGTTGGCCACTGGCCCGCTCGCTTGCCCCGCAAGTTTCTGCAACTGTTCATGCGCAGACCGCGCTTGCGAAACGGCTTCCGTGCTGTGGGTCATCATGGACGCGAGGCGCGACTGCAACTGGAACATTTGTACGAGCCCTTCGCGAGATGTTTTCACGCGAGGGTCCATCTTCACCGTCAGTGGCGCTGTAGAGGTTTGGCCGTTCGCAGTGAGCCGAACCGTATACTGCCCGGGAAGCGCGCTCGGCCCCTGCGGCAAACGCGGCGTGTCCGCAGGTATTGCAGCGATGGGATAGTCGTAACGCGTGGAAAGCGGAGTGGCGTAATGAAGATCCCAAACCCATCTGTGCATGCCCGCGGTTGTCGCCAGATTTTTTGGCAAGCGGACCCAGTACGGCGGAATCAATTGTTTGGCGAGGTCTTCCTCGCTCAGGTCCGGCTTGTCTGCGCTGGCGTAGCGGCGCACCACTTTGGATTGCGCGTCAAGAATTTCCAACTTGACGTCGCCCTCGGCCGGTTGCGCGAGAAAATAATCGATGATGGCGCCGTCGGGAGGATTCTGCGCCATCGGTTCATCAGGCGGGATCGGCGTATCCGTATTGGTATCGCGCATGACGCGGTACGCTACGCTTGGTTTGAAAAGAAACGCGTTCGACTTCTGCAACGATTCGGAGATCTGACGAAGCGGAGTGATGTCATCTAAAATCCAGAACGAGCGGCCATGCGTCGCAACGATCAGGTCATCGTCGTGAATCCAGAGATCACGCATGGAAGAATGCGGCAGATTGAGCTCGAGACTTTGCCAATGATCGCCGTCATCGAACGACACCCATACGCTCGTTTCCGTCCCCGCGAACAAAAGTCCCTTGCGAACGGAGTCTTCGCGCACGGTGTCGACAGACGAGTTGTCAGGCAAACCGCCGGTGATAAGCTTCCACGATTTTCCGCCGTCGTGCGTGCGATAGATGTATGGATGCTGATCATCTATGCGAAAACGACTCACCGAAGCGTACGCTGTCTCGTCATCGAAGTGCGACGCGACGAGTTGCGTCACCTTGCTCCACGGCGTCAATTCCGGCGGCGTCACGTTTTTCCAATTGGCCCCAGCGTCGCGCGTGGTCCAAATCAACCCGTCGTCGGTTCCCGCCCACAGCGTGTTCAGAGATTTAAACGACGGTGCCAACGAATAGACAACTCCGCGTTGTTTATCGGCGTTGGCGTCTTTGCCGGCCGCATTCCCCACACTTGCTGGAATGCCGGAATGCTCGCGCGCAAGATCCGCACTGATTGCTTTCCACGTGTTCCCGCCGTCCATCGTCTTAAAAACAAAATTCGTCGCGTAGTAGAGGACATGCGGATCGATCGGCGAGAAAAGAATTGGCTGTGTGCGATCGGCACGATACTTGGGGTCAGCGACCGGAATTGGCGCAACATTTTGCACTTGGCCAGTTTTGAGCGAGTATCTCGAAACTTCGCGCCGGCCAGCTCCATAGATAATGTCCGGATTCAGCGGATCCGGGGCGGCGTATCCGTATTCGATCACGCCAACAGGGTGCCAATCGCGAAAGGTGATTTCGCCGTCGTTGCCGCGGCTAGAAACACAAACCGAGCCGCTTTCCTGCTGCCCGCCGCAAACGAGGTACGGAAACGAATTGCTGGTTGCGACGTGATAAAGCTGCGCAGTTGGCTGGTTATACCAAGTGCTCCACGTTTTTCCGCCGTTGACGCTCACGAGCGCGCCTTGATCCCCCACCAGCAAAATAATGTTTGGATTATTTGGGTTAATCCACATGTTTTGATAGTCGTCGCCACCCGGGGCGCCGCGAAAACTCGCCCACGTTTTTCCGCCGTCCGTCGATTTCATCGTCACAGTGCTGGTGCAATAGACGACGTCTGGATTTTTCGGATCAACTTTTGGCATCGGCAAATCGCCGCCACCGATGCGTCCGGCTGGCCGTCCATCCGTGGTGATGCGCTGCCAGTTTTCTCCCGCGTCATCGGAACGATAAATCCCCACATCGGAGCCGGGAGCATTTTCGGCGCGCGCGCTCGCTACCGCGGCGAAAAGCCTGCTTGGCTGGCTAGGCGCAATCGTGAGATTGACTTGGATGACGCCCTTTGGAAGTCCGTTCGTCAGCGGATGCCAAGTCTTGCCTCCGTCTGTCGATTTGAAAAGTCCTCCACCTGTCCCGTTGTACTGATTTCCGTCCTCCCAAGGACCGAGACGCAACTCCCAAAGCGCCGCATAAACAACATCTGGGTTCGACGGGTCGATCTCCACGTCCGAGCCGCCGACGTTCTCGCCTTTCGAAAGCACCTTCTGCCAATTTTGCCCGCCATCGGTGGAAAGATAAATCCCGCGCTCTTCATTCGCTCCATAGGGATGCCCAAGCGCCGCGGCGAAAATTCGGTTCGCATCGCGCGGGTCGACAGCAAGAGCTGGAATGCCTTGACTATTGCGAAGGCCAAGATGCGTCCACGTCTTTCCCGCGTCTGTGGATTTGTACATACCGTCACCGACGGCCAGATCGGGCCGAGCCAACCCTTCGCCGCTCGAAACATAAACTATATTCGGATCGGAAGGAGCGACCGCAATGGCTCCGACAGCCTGCGATGGCTGATCGTCGAAAATTGGCGTCCAGGTGCGGCCCGAATCGTCTGTCTTCCACACGCCGCCGTTCACGGCTCCAACATAAAAAACATTCGGCTGCCCGGGCACACCGGCAGACGCGCGAGTCCGCCCGCCGCGAGTGGGGCCGATCATCCGCCAGCGCAACTCCTGGTACGTGCTCTGGGAATACTGCTGCGCCTTCGTCATTCTCGCGATTGGGAATCCACAAAGCCAGAGCAGCGCAACTACCCAGAGCAGTTTCATTCGATTCACGAAGCACCTCAAAAAAGAATTTTGAATGGCGGCCAGCACTATGAACCCAATCGCCAGAAAACTCAATCCGACTTCATCCCGAATCCCTCGTATGGCGCAGCATGCTGCGCCACTACAAGCCCAGACGTTCTCAATCGGCTCAAGGCGCAGTCTCATCCTTGTGAGCTTTCCGCCCGCAAGGTAAACTTCCGCCAGCACTTCGCGAAGAAGTTCGTGGGGAGGTAGTTATGGCTCGTGTTGTCCGCTGCGGCCTCATCCAGGCCAGCTGTGAATGGTCGCCTGAGAAGTTTTCTCTCGCGCAAATCAAACAAAAAATGATGGCGAAGCACGAGGACCTGATCGCAAGCGCCGCGAAGAAAAAGGTGCAAATCCTTGGGCTGCAGGAGCTTTTCTATGGTCCTTATTTCTGCGCGGAGCAGCAGACGCGCTGGTACGAATTGACCGAGCCTGTGCCGAATGGCCCGACGATCGTGCACATGCAAAAACTCGCGAAGAAGCATCAGATGGTTCTCGTCGTGCCTGTCTACGAAGTGGAAATGACCGGAGTCTATTTCAATACGGCTGCGGTGATCGACGCCGACGGCCGCTACCTCGGGAAATATCGCAAGCATCACATTCCCCACTGCCACCCGGGCTTTTGGGAGAAATTTTATTTCACGCCTGGCAATGCCGGCTATCCCGTCTTCGAAACGCGCTACGCACGTGTTGGCGTTTACATCTGCTACGACCGCCATTTTCCCGAGGGCGCGCGCATTCTAGGATTGAACGGCGCGGAGATTGTTTACAATCCTTCAGCAACGGTCGCGGGACTTTCCGAGTACCTGTGGGAATTGGAGCAGCCCGCCCATGCAGTAGCCAACGCTTACTTTGTCGCTGCCATCAATCGAGTCGGTACAGAGGCTCCCTGGAAAATCGGCGAATTTTACGGCAAGAGCTATTTCTGCGATCCGAGGGGAAAGATTGTCGCACAAGCCAGCCGCGACAAGGACGAGTTGCTTGTCGCCGACCTAAACCTGGACGAAATTCAAAAGGTGCGGGACACCTGGCAGTTTTACCGCGACCGTCGCCCGGAATCGTACGGCGAAATTACGCGCACGCGCGCCGCCTCAACTTCCGAAGCCGCAGACTGAAGCCACACTGATTCTCAAGAGTTCCTATGCCGGAACCCAATCCATGCTGACACAAGCGGACACTCAAGATGAATGACGCGCGGGCCGGTTCGCTGGCTGCAGAGACGATTCGCAGCAGCTCCCTGTATAACGAAGACCTGGCTCCCGTCTCGCCGGAGCGCCGCACCTGGGGCACATACAACTACGCCGCGCTTTGGATCTCCATGAGTGTGAACATTCCAACGTATTTGCTTGCGAGCGGAATGATTGCCGGCGGCATGAGCTGGAAACAGGCGCTCTTCACAGTTTTTCTCGGCAATGTGCTCGTACTGATTCCCATGCTGCTGAACGCGCACGCGGGAACGCGCTACGGCATCCCTTTCCCTGTTTTCGCGCGCGCGTCGTTCGGCGTGCTCGGCGCGAACGTGCCCGCTATATTGCGCGCCTTGGTTGCCTGCGGCTGGTTCGGTATTCAAACCTGGATCGGCGGCCAAGCCATCAACACCATGCTCATCGCGCTTGCTCCGCGCTGGGAACATTTTCCCTTGGGCCCGGCCGTGTGCTTCGGCTTCTTCTGGCTGCTCAATGTTCTCGTCATTCTGCGCGGGGTCGAGACCATTCGGTTTCTGCAAGGCGTCTCGGCTCCGTTCTTGTTGCTCATCGGCCTCGCCCTTCTCCTTTGGGCAAAAGAAAAGGCCGGCGGTTTTGGTCCAATGCTCTCCACACCCTCCAAATTCCACACCTTCGCGGAATTCTTCCGCTTCTTCATCCCGTCGCTCACTGGAGTCGTCGGCTTCTGGGCCACTGTTTCTCTCAACATTCCCGACTTTACGCGCTACGCACGCAGTCAAAAAGATCAAATGGTTGGCCAGGCGCTCGGTCTACCCGCAACCATGACCTTTTATTCCTTCATCGGTATTGCCGTAACGTCCGCAACTCTGATTATTTTCGGGCAAGCCCTCTGGAATCCTGTCGACGTACTTTCGCGCCTCGGTAATCCGCTGGCCGTCGTCATCGCCATGATCGCCCTGCTCATGGCCACACTCAACGTCAACGTCGCTGCCAACGTCGTTTCTCCCGCGAACGATTTCTCCAATCTTTCTCCGCGCCGCATCAGCTTTCGTACCGGAGGATTGATCACCTGCGTGATGGGCATCGTGATGCAACCGTGGAAACTGATGGCGAATTACGGCAGCTATATTTTCGGCTGGCTGGTCGGCTATTCCGGATTCCTCGGCCCGATCGCAGGAGTCTTGATTTGCGATTATTTTGTAATTCGCCACAAAAATCTTTCCACGCAGGATCTCTACCAACGAGGTGGCCAGTACGAATATGTGCGTGGCTTCAACTGGAGTGCCATTGCGGCCCTGGCCGCCGGAGCGGGCATCGCCTTCAGTGGCGTGGGGCTTCCCCTGCTTGCCACACTTGTGGGTGACCCTTACTTAGGTGCATTGTTCCTGCCACTGAAAGTCTTATACAACTACGCGTGGTTTGTCGGCTTTGCAGTGAGCTTTTTCACCTATTTCATTCTGACGAGCAAAGTCGAGCGTGTCGCCGAGACGGCGCACTGAGGAGGGCCAAACTTCATGGATTTCGGCATCACGATCAAACCCGACATCTCCATCGAGCGGATTGTCAGCCTAACGCAGCAGGCCGAAGCGGGCGGTTTCTCCTACGGATGGATTTTCGACTCCCACGTCATTTGGAAAGAGCCGTTTCCCCTGCTAACGCTGATGGCCGCGAGCACGCAGACCATGCGCCTGGGAACTTGCGTTACGAATCCGGCCGTTCGCGATGTAACTGTTTCCGCAAGCCTCTTCGCCACACTGAACCTCGCTTCCCGCGGACGCATGCAACTCGGCATAGGCCGCGGCGATAGCTCGCGCCGCGTCCTCGGCAAAAAGCCTACTACGTTGGAAAATCTTGAATCCTTTGTCCATGTCTTCCGCGACCTGAATGCCGGAAAGACCGTGGAACTTGATGGCGTCGCGACAAACTTCCCTTGGGCCAGCGGCGAAGTGCCAAAAGTCTGGGTTGCCGGATACGGTCCGAAAGCCCTGGGCACCGCAGGCCGGATAGGCGATGGCGTAATCCTTCAGTTTGCCGATCCTGATCTCATCGACTGGTGCCTCAGCTTCGTGCGCGAAGGCGCGAAACAAGCCGGCCGCGATTTCAGCAAGTTCGAAGTGATGGCCGCTGCCCCGGTTTGGCCCTCGGCCGATTTGAAAACCGCGCGCGACCGTGTTCGTTGGTTCCCCGCCCTGGTCTCGAACCACGTGATGGACCTGATTTCGAAATACAAACCCGAAGAATTACCCGCCTCGCTCACGTCGTTCGTCAAAAACCGCGGCGGATACGACTATCACCACCACTGTGAGGTCGGCAGCGACAACGCCGATTTCGTCAGCGACGAAGTCATCGACCGTTTTTGCGTGATTGGCCCGGTGGAGGCCCACCGTAAAAAGCTCGAAGCGCTGCGCAGGGTTGGCGTGACGCAATTCAATATTTATCTAATGTGCGGCGAGGAAGAACAAACGCTGGATGTGTACTCGCGAGAGATCCTGCCGGTCTACGCGAAATGATCGCATCGCGCTGTTTTTCGAGGACAAGCTGGAGGGCCAGAAATGCGTTTTGACACAATCATCCGAAACGGCACGATCGTAACGGCGTCGGACACTTACACTGCGGACATCGGAGTCAACGGGGATAAGATCTTCGCGATAGCTGCACAGCTGCCCATCGAGAACGCTGGCCGCGTCATTGATGCCGCGGGGTTGCTCGTCATCCCAGGCGGGATTGACGTTCACACGCACCTGGACATGCCTTTCGGCGGCACGACCAGCGCTGACGATTTCCAAACCGGCACGATTGCGGCGGCGTTCGGCGGGACGACCACGCTGATCGATTTC
>Ga0308309_10001786_pt1 | contig 12811 bp, 9 predicted proteins | sample HubBroMetageWFT5_FD_192491 | JGI IMG/M metagenome (GOLD analysis project Ga0308309, IMG submission 192491) | Warmed and freeze-thawed soil microbial communities from the Hubbard Brook experimental Forest, New Hampshire - Hubbard Brook CCASE Soil... | ecosystem: Environmental > Terrestrial > Soil...
TCGGCCTGATCGGCCAGATCCCGCAGGCCGACATCGACAAGGGCCACGGCCATCTGCACGAGATCCACGACCAGCTCGGCCTGATGCGCCACATCACCAAATGGGCCGAGCGCATCCGCAGCCCGCAAGAAGCACCGAGCCTCGTCTCGCAGGCGATCTGGCACGCCACCTCGGGCCGTCCGCGGCCGGTGGCGCTGGAATGTGCGCTCGACACCTGGGCCAAGCGCGCCGAGGTCACCCTTTTGGACAAGCCGTTGCCGATGCCAACCGAATCGATCGACGACGAGGCGATCACCGCCGCCGCCAAAATCCTGGGCGCGGCGGAACGGCCGATCATCGTGGTGGGCGGCGGCGCGCTCGACGCCGGTCCCGAGGTGATCAAGCTCGCCGAGATGCTCGAGGCGCCGGTCAGCTCCTATCGCCGCGGCCGCGGTGTCGTGCCGAGCTCGCATCGTCTCGCCGTCGACATGCCGGTGGGCCATCGCCTGTGGAAGGACGCCGATGCCGTTTTAGCCATCGGCACGCGCTTCTTCATCCAGAACGGCAGCTGGGGCATCGACCAGAACCTCAAGGTCGTGCGCCTCGACATCGATCCCGACGAGCACGACCGCTACGCCAAGCCCGACGTGGCACTCGTCGGCGACGCCGCCCCGCAGTTGCGCGCCCTGATCGCCGCACTCGCCAGGCACAATCGCCCGCGCCATTCGCGCGCCCAGGAGCTGAAAGGCCATCGCGCCTGGTTCGCCGAGCGGCTGTCGCGGCTCGAGCCGCAGCTGAGCTTTCTCAAGGCGATCCGCGCCGCGCTGCCCGAGGACGGCATCTTCGTCGACGAGGTCTCGCAGATCGGCTTCGCATCGCGGGTGGCGCTGCCGATCGAGAAGCCGCGCACCTTCCTCTCGCCCGGCTACCAGGACAATCTCGGCTGGGGCTTCGGCACGGCGCTCGGCGCCAAGGCCGCGATGCCCGACAAGAAGGTCTTGGCAATCGCCGGCGACGGCGGCTTCATGTACCAGGTGGGCGAGCTCGCCACCGCGGCGCGCCACAACCTCGCCGTCGTGGTCGTGGTGTTCGACAATGGCGCCTTCGGCAATGTGAAGCGCATCCAGCAGGAGCGTTACGGCAACCGCCTGATCGCCTCGGACCTGCACAACCCCGACTTCGGCAAGCTCGCCGATTCCTTTGGCATCGCGAGCTTCAAGGCGTCGGATGCCAAGCAGCTCGAGGACGCCCTGCACAAGGCCTTCGCGCTGAACGCGCCCGCCCTCGTTTGGGTCCCGCACGGTGACGTGCCGAGCCCGTGGGACCTGATCATGATGCCGAAGGTGCGTGGGTGAGCTTCTCCCCGTCGTCTCGCTCAAGCTCCCTCTCCGCCGCGCTAGCGGGCGGAGAGGGCGCTGAGGTCAGGCGAGACTATCGAGGATTTCCCGAAACCCCGTCTTGCACGCAAAGCCCAGCTTCCGCTTGGCCTTGCTCGCGTCGTAGACGCGTTCGATCGAACCGAACATGGTCCAGCCGCGACACTGGTATTTGTCGCGGTAGTCGGGGAAGTAGCGCGCCACGACTGACGGCGCGTCGGCGATCAGCTCGCGGCAATCGCCCGGCGAGAATGGCGTCATGGCCGAGATGATAAAGGTGTCGAAGCTGATGTCCTTCGCCTTGGCCAGCGCCACGACATGGGCTTCGGCCGCGTCCTCGACCGAGAGCCTTCGGAACAGGAACTCGTTGGCCTTGGTGTTCTCGCCCGACTGGGCGAGGGCGTGCGCCATGTCGTCCTCTTCGGGAAAGAAGCGCGAGGTGCGCAGGATCAGGATCGGCAGTTTGTGCAGATGGTTGAACAGGCGGCACAGTTCCTCGGCGGCGCGCTTGGTGACGCCATAGATGTTGCGCGGCTCGAGCGGTGAGAGGGTTTCGTCGATCCACATCGCCTCCTGGGCGCCGCCGGCGCGGCCGGCGCTGATCTTCCGAGAGATCATGACCGACGTGGTCGAGGTGAAGACGAAGCGATCGACCGTCGACCCTGGCGCCACCGCCTCCTCCAGGAGGTTGAGCGTGCCCTGCACGTTCACCGCCACGAACTCCGAATTGTCATGGGTCTCGATGTGCGGCTTGTGGCGCGCCGCGGCGTGCACGATGGCCTCGATCCCGTGCTCGTGGATGATGCGATGCACCAGCGCGCGGTCGACCACCGAACCCACGATCGCCGTCGTCGGGCCGGGCTCGGGATCGAGCCCCACCACCTTGTGGCCGTCGCGCGCAAGCCGCGGCACCAGGGTCTGGCCGAGCCAGCCCGACGAACCGGTCACCAGGATATTCATGCCCGATCAGGCCTCCGTCGCGCTTCCTTCGCAACGGCCGCCAGCGCGTCGGTCATGGCGCCAAGACTACGCTCCATCCCGATAAGGGCATCATGGCGTTGGGCGAGCCATGTCGGATCGTTGTAGGCAAGCCATGTGCTGCCAACCTCGTCCTGCCAGACCAGCGCCTTGAGCGGCAGGTCGATGCCCATCGTCTGCGCCGCCTGCATCAGCGGCGTGCCGGCCCGCGCGTTGCCGAACAACACGACTTCGGTCGACCGCAGCGCCAGGCCGACCTTCGCCGCCCCGGCGGCGTGGTCGATGCGCGCCAGGATGGCCATGCCGCGGCTTGTCACCGCGGCGACGAGCCGGTCCATCGTCTCCTTGGGCCCGTACTTGCTCGAGCACATCGTCAATCCGTCCGGCGTCATGGCGAGACCCCCGTGGGCGCCAGCCCCGCTGCTTCCAGGGCGGCCTGTTGGCGGCGCGCGAGGGCTTCGACGTCGAAGCCCTCGATCAGGCTCTCGAACAATCGATGCCAGTTGATCGAGGCCCTGAGATGGATGAACACGGCGCCCAGCCCGATGGCGGCGCGGTCCATGAACACGAACTCGCGCGGCGGTCGTACACCGCCCATGCGGCGGAGCTCGCCGAACACGTTCTGCGCCATCTCGCGGCCATGGCCTTCGACCATGCCCTCGGTGAGACGGCGCGTCCGGTCGTCCATCAGAGGGCCGTACAGGAAGGCCGCCCAGCGATTCAGGACGGCGATCATCTCATGCGTCAGGCCGGTAAAACCCCAATCCTCGTAGGCCGCCACGGCGCGGGCCATGTCGTCGGTCATGAGCGCGCGGTAAAGCTCGATCGAGCCGCGCACGAAACGCGGCGGAAAGATCCTGACGCAGCCGAAATCCATCAGATTGACCGAACCGTCGGGCCGCACCGTGTAGTTACCGAGATGCGGATCGCCGTGGATCACGCCGTAGGAATAGAACGGCACGTACCAGGCGCGGAACATGTGGGTGGCCAGCTGGTCCTTGTCCTCCTGCGAATGGCTCTTCCAGTTGAGCAGCGGTTCGCCCTGCAGCCAGGTCATGGTCAGCAACCTGTCGGTCGAGTGCGAGGGCACGACTTCCGGCACGTGCACACCTGATTCGTCGCGCAGCATGTGGCGATAGAGCGCCACGTGCCTGGCCTCGCGCCGGTAGTCGAGCTCCTCGCGCAACCGGACGGTGATCTCGGCATGGATCTCATCGGTGCGGATGGCAGGATCGAAGCGCTGGCCGATCGCGAAGATGAGTTTCAGCTGGTTGAGGTCGGCTTCCAGCGCCGAGGCCATGTCGGGATACTGCAGCTTGCACGCAGCCTCGGTGCCGTCCGGCAAGGTCGCGCGATGGACCTGGCCCAACGAGGCGGCAAACGAGGCTTCCTTGTCGAACCTGGCGAACTTCGATTGCCAGTCGGGGCCCAACTCGGTCGCCATGCGGCGGCGCACGAAGGCCCAGCCCATGGCCGGTGCGTTGGCCTGCAATTGCGCCAGCTCGCGCGCATATTCCGGCGGCAGGGCGTCGGGGATGGTGGAGATGAGCTGCGCCGCCTTCATCAGCGGCCCCTTCAGGCCGCCCAGCGCTACCTTCAGTTCCGCCGCATGCTTGTCGCGGTCGAGGGACAGGCCGAGATAGCGCTGGCCCGCCAGCTTGGCGGCCAGCCCGCCGACCGAAGCGCCGACCCGGGCATAGCGGCCCAGCCGGCCGCCGAGGGAATCGCCGTCGTTTTCTGCCATTTGCGAATTACCTCACCCTGAGGAGCGACCCGCAGGGTCGCGTCTCGAAGGGTGGGCAACGCACTTGCCTGTGGCCCATGCTTCGAGACGCTCGCTGCGCTCGCTCCTCAGCATGAGGTGGATGTGTGTCAACGACATCTAGAGTTTTTCCAATTCATCGACGAAGCCTGAGATGACGCCCAGTCCCTTGTCCCAGAAGGCGGGATCCGAAGCGTCGAGACCGAACGGCGCCAAAAGCTCCTTGTGGCGCTTCACGCCGCCCGCCCTCAGCATGTCGAGGTACTTGCCCTGGAAATCCTTCTGGCCGGACTGGTAGGCCGCATAGAGTGAGTTCACCAGGCAGTCGCCGAAAGCATAGGCGTAGACGTAGAACGGCGAATGGATGAAGTGGCCGATATACGACCAGTAGTTCCTGTATTCGTCGTCGAAGGTGAAGGCCGAACCCAGGCTCTCCTTCTGCACCGCCATCCAGATCTCGCCGATCGCGTCGGGCGTTAGCTCGCCCTGGCGGCGCGCCATGTGCAGACGCGATTCGAAATCGTAGAAGGCGATCTGGCGCACCACCGTGTTCAGCATGTCCTCGACTTTGCCAGCCAGCATCGCCTTGCGCGTCGGCTTGTCGGGCGCGGACTTCAGCAGCGACTGGAAGGTCAGCATCTCGCCGAACACCGAGGCGGTCTCGGCGAGCGTCAGAGGCGTGTCGGCCATCAGCGCGCCCTGCCGCGCCGACAGCACCTGGTGCACGCCGTGGCCCAGCTCGTGCGCCAGGGTCATCACGTCCCGTACCTTGCCCTGGTAGTTGAGCAGCAGGTAGGGGTGCGCCGACGGCACTGTGGGATGAGCGAAGGCGCCGGGCGACTTGCCGGGCCGCGCCGGGGCATCGATCCAGCCCGTGCCGAAGAACTTCTGGCCGACATCGGCCAGTTCGGGCGAGAAGGCGCGGTAGGCGTCGAGCACGATCTTCTCGGCCTCGTTCCACGGGATGGTGCGGTCGTCGTGTTCGGGCAGCGGCGCGTTCCTGTCCCAGTAGGGCATGGTGTCGACGCCGAACCATTTGGCCTTGAGCTTGTAGTAGCGGTGCGCCAACCGCGGATAGGCGGCCTTCACCGACGAGGCGAGCGCATCCACCACCTCGTCCTCGACCACGTTGGCGAGGTTCATCGACGATTGCGGGCGCGGATATTTGCGCCAGCGGTCTTCGATCTCCTTGTCCTTGGCGAGCGTATTGGTGACCAGCGAGAAAACCGCGATATTGTCGCCCTGCACCTTGCCGAACGACTTGGCGGCGTCCTTGCGCACGGCGGCGTCCTTGCTCGAGAGCTTGTCGAGGATCTGCGGCTCGGTCAGGACCTCGTTACGAAAGGGATAGCGCAGCCGCGCGATGGTCTCGTCGAACAGGCGCGACCAGGCGGCGCGGCCGACGACGTGTTTCTCGTGCAGCGCCTTCTCCATCTCGTCGGACAGCTGATGCGGACGAAAAACGCGGAGGTCGCGCAGCCACGGGCCGTATTTGGCCAGCGCCGGATCCTTCTGCTTGGCCGCCAGGTCGCCATCGTCCAGCTTGTTGATCTCGAGCCGGAAGAACACCAGCTTGGTGCCGATGTCGGTCAGCGCCTGGGAGACGTCCTGCGAGAAGCGGCCGCGTTCGGGATCGGCCATGTCCTGCGCGTAATAAAGCGAGGCGTAGGAGCCAATGCGGCCCATCAGGTCGGTCAGCGCCTCGAATTTGGCGACCGCCGCGCCCAGCGCCTTTCCGTCCATGCCCGCCACCCTGCCCTCGTAGGCCTTGGCGAAGGAGTCGGCGTCAACGGCAGCGCGCTTCAGGTCGGCGTCGAGATCGGGCCCGCTCGGGCTGGAATAGAGGTCGGAGAGATTCCAGACCGGCAGGTCGCCCAACATCGCGTTCATTCACTCGACTCCTTGCTAGTCCCGGATATGGGGCGTCGTCCGTCACGCGGCTAGAGTGTGCGTCTGATCGCTTCGGCCCGGTCTAGCACGCTTCCCGGTTCGATAGGGACGACCTCGAAACCATGCTCGCGATAGGTCTTTTCATGGATCCGCTCGAAGCGCTGGGCCTCCTCGAAGCTGATCCTGCGCGCCTCGGTGGGTCTGATGAAGCCCAATGTGCGAATAAAGAATACGCGCTTCTGGAAGATCGCCTCCCGGTCGATGCGCCGCAGCTCCTGCGACAAGACCTCCGACACCGGATAGCCCAGAAAAACCGACAGCGCGACCGTGCATACCGCCGAGCGGTCGTGGAACTGGACGACGTCCGGCGCGGTGGCGGCGCGGATTTGGCGGATCCGTTGCAGATCGACGATGCGATCGATGAAGGCAGCGTCAGTCCACGGCTCGGCGATGCCATTGGCCTGCTCGAGCGCGATCACGTCGGTTGCGGCCTCCTCGACGACACCGAATCCTTCGCGCTCCAACTGGCGCAGGACAGCGGTCTTTCCCGCGCCCGGCGTGCCGGTCAGGATGAACCGTTTCATCCAGAATCGCTCCGCCTCGCCGCCGAGGGGGAGTTTCCGCAGTTTCCGCTAGCGTTATGCCAATCTTTCGTAGTCATGGACCTCTCCCACACCACAACATTTAGACCGCTCATCGCGACGCGGGCCTGTTCTCTTCGTCGGACACCACACTTAAGTGTCACTACTGTCAATGTCAAGTGTCTCTTTTAAGAAAAGGGAGCCTGTCGCCCGACGGAGTTTTTGCGCACCATGCTGCGCAAAAACTGCCCGTGCAGCGGAGGCGATCGGTGGGCGGCGCCCACCGCCCGCGTCACCCCGGATCGGCGGCGATGGCGTCGAGGAACGGGCCGATCATCAGGGCGGCGAAGGGCTCGATCTTCGCCGGGTCGCTTTCCTTGTAGTGCCCGGCGGCATCCAGCAGGTTCATGGTCCCGAGCACGCGGCCGGCATAAACCACCGGCTGGTTGATGGCCGATTCGCACCCCAGCGAACGGATCAGCGCGTGATCGAAGAACGCCCATTTGACGTCTTCGTAGGTGTAGCCGACCCAGGCGCGGCGCTCGCCGATCACCCGCTTGTGCCAGTCGCTCTCGGTTACCGGCTTGTAGCCGCCGACGGGATATTCCTTGGGCATATTGGTGTAGAGCCGTTTTACCCGTTTGCCGTCGGGCGCAACATAGAGAAGCGTGAACAGCTTGTGGCCCACCGTTTCGGCCAGCGCCTTGTCGAGCACCTTGAACAGCGCCTCGGGCGGTCCGGGTTGTCGAAGCGCATTCAGGCAGGAGTCGAACGGCGTTGTCATTGATATCCTCATGTAGGCGTCATTGGATCGTAACCCGATTGGGAAGACTCAAGCGGCATCTCATTCGCCTCCCCCGTTATACGGGGGAGGTGGCCCGCGGGGCCGGAGGGGGAAAGCTCCCGTCGGGACGCCTGCAGATTTCAGATCATGGTCTTCAAAATCATCTGTGGGGCCTTCCCCCTCCGCCCCGTACGACGGGGCACCTCCCCCGTAAGACGGGGGAGGCGTGACTTTAATGACCGCATCATCCGCTCCGCCAATCTCAAACCGCCCGCTCGACCTCGACCAAATTCGTATTGTAGGTCGTGGCGCCGCACGGCGCGGACCGGTCCTCGGCCAGCACGTTGGCGCAGCCGTTGGTGTCGGCGCCATCGCTGCCCGGCGTTACCCAGGCGCCTTCCTTGATCGAGACGACGCCCGGCGCGATGCGGCTGGTGACCTTCACCGGCAGCACGGTCGAGCCGCGGTCGTTGACGACGCGGACCATCTCGCCGTTCGCGATGCCCCGTTGGTTAGCGTCGGCGGTATTCATCCAGACATCGTCGGGATCGATCCGCGCCAGCAGCGGCTGGTTGTCGTGGATCGAATGGGTGCGCGCCCGCGATTTGGGGCTGCACAGCATCAGCGGAAATCTCGCCTCGGGCTTCACCGGCTCGATCCAGGTCGGAATGGGCGGGATATGGCCGAGGCCATAGGGGTTTGGATTGGCCGCCAGCGCCAGCGAGTAGATCTCGATCTTGCCCGATGGTGTCGTGAACCTGTTGCTCTCCGGATCGCGGATCTGCGCGGCGAAGGCGACCTCGTCCTTGGGGGCTGCGAAGCGCGCCACGCCCTTTTTGGCGAAGGTGTCGAAATCGTCAACCGAATCTCGCGTCAGCTCGCGCAGCCACTCCATCTCGGTCTTTTCGGCGTAGTCGTTGATGCCGACGCGCGCCGCCAGGTCGGCGAAGATGTCCATGTCGTTGCGGCATTCATACATCGGCTGGATCGCCTGCTTCATGAAGATCGCATAGTGCCCGGCGCCCGCCCACGGCGTGTGCACGTCGTTGCGTTCCCAGAAGGTCGTCGCCGGCAGCACGATGTCGGCATGACGCGCGGTCGGCGTCATGAAATGGTCCTGCACGACGATCAGCTCCACGCCGTCCAGCGAGGCCGCCATCTTGTTGGCGTTGGGACACTGGTTGAACAGGTCGCCGCCCGCCGAGTAGATCGCCTTGATGTCGGCCGGGTAGCCGCCCGATTTGCCGCGCGCCAAAAGGTCGGCCAGCAGCGGCGTCGAGACCTTCGCATTGATCGGGTTGGTGCCCGGCGGCAGGCTCTTGATGCCGGCACGACCGGTCGCGCCGTTACTGACGCCCGAGTTGCCGCCGACGATCCCGACATTGCCCGTGATCGCGGTCAGCGCATATGCGGCGCGATGGAACTGCTCGCCGAACGCCGTGCGGCCGGGCGCGTAGCCGCACTGCAAGGCGGCGGGCTTGGTCGTGGCGAATTCGATGGCCAGTCGCCGGATGGTTTCGGCCGGCACGCCACAGAGCGCTGCGGCCCATTCCGGCGTCTTGGGCACGCCGTCGCTCTCGCCCAGCAGATACGATTTGTAGGAGGCGCCGGCGGGCGCGCCGTCCGGCAGATGCGCCTCGTCGAAGCCCAGGACGTGGCGGTCGCAATAGGCCTGGTCGTGCAAGCCCTCGCTCACGATGACATGGGCCATGGCGATCAAAGCTGCGGCATCGGTCGACGGTTTGATGAAAATGTGCTCTTCGGCGAGCGCGGCGCTGGTGCGCGTACGGCGCGGGTCGACGCAGACGATGCGGACGCCCTTCTTCTTCGCCTCCTTGAGATACTGCTGCGTGCCGGTGCCGAACGTGCCGTCGGCGGGACTCCAGCCCCACATCACGATCAGCTTCGAGTTCACGTAGTCGGTCGGCTCGCGGCCGGCGGACTTGTAGTCGGCCTTGGCACCGAAGGTCATGCGCACGGCGAAGATCTCGGCCTCGGCCGACATGTTCGACCACAGCTCGGTGCAGCCGCCGAACTTGTAGAAAAAGCGCTTGGGGACACCGAAGCCGTGCAGCATCGACGTGTTGCCCGAGCGCGAACAGTCGAGGATGGCGGCATTGCCGTGCGTCTGGCGGATACGCAGCAACTCGGCGGCGACATGGCCCAGCGCCTCGTCCCACGAGATGCGCTCGAACTGCCCCGAGTTGCGCGGTCCGACCCGGCGCATTGGATATTTCAGCCGGTCGGGATGGTAGACGCGCTCGATCTGCCCGACACCGCGGCCGCAGGCGTGCAGCGGCGGCAGCTCGGGCTGCCAGCGCGCCGGGTCGGTCGAGATTTTTACGATACGGTCGTCGACAACGTGGGCGTTGACCACGCAGCGGCCGCCGCAATTGTGGCCGCAGGTGCTGGTGACCACGGTCTCGCCGGCGCGGCCAGCGCGCCGCGGCTGCTGGTAGATGGTCTGATCCGGCATGGTCCTCACCTCGCGTGCGCGGCAAGGGTAGCGCATTCCATGCCGCGGGAGCTAGCGCGCCTGCGGCGCGGGCGGAATGCGTTCGGGCAGGACGCCCGAGGGTTTTAGCCTCAGCACCAGGATGAGGGCGACGGCGATCAGGAGTTCCTTGAGCGCGGCACGTTGCACGGCCGTGACGCTCGGGATCCATTCGACAAAGAAGCGCGAGGACTCGAGCAAGGTCATCACCAGATAGGCGCCGACTAGCGCACCCGCCGGCCTTCCCGTGCCGCCCGAGGCCACCGCCAGGAAGATGTAGACCGTGATCAGCGGCAGGAACAGGTCGGGCGCGATATACGACGTGAAATGGCCGTAGAGTGCGCCGGCCAGGCCGGCGATGGCGGCCGACAGTGTGAAGGCCTCCGTCTTGAAACGCAGCACGGGCTTGCCAGCGACCTGCGCTACCTGGGCGTCCTCGCGGATGGCGCGCAGGGCGCGGCCGTAGGGCGAGCGGTCGATGCGGCGAACGACGATGAACACGACGGCGAGGGCTGCGACCACGATCAGGAAATAGACGGCGTTGAAGGCCGGGCCCAGCGCCGCCTTCCAGGGGCCGGGGATGCCCGAGATGCCGTCGCTGCCGCGGGTCAACCAGATCTCGTTGGCCGCCAGGAGCCGCACCACTTCGGCGAAGCCCAGCGTGACGATCGCGAGATAGTCCGCGCGCAGCCGCGTGGTCGAGAGCGTGACGACGAGCCCGGCCGCGCCGCCCGCCACCAGCGCCGCCAGCCAGCCCACGGCGATCGGTGCGTGCCCTGCGGTCGTCAGCAAGGCCGAAGCGTAGGCGCCGACGGCGAAGAAGCCGGCGAGGCCGAGATTGACCATCCCTGCCCCGCCCCAGATCAGATTGAGACTGAGCGCCAGCAGCCCATAGATACCGCCAACCGTGGCGATGAAGAGGAGGTAGCTCAGCATCTTTCTTCCGGACCGCGGGCGGCCCGCGGTCCAAATGACGAATACATCAAAACGCCCTCTCCCCCAACAACCCGCGCGGCCGGAGCGACAGGACGACGAGGATCGCGACGAAGCCGACCGCTGCGCGATATTGCGAGCCCACGACCAGCACCGACAGTTCCTCGGCGATGCCGATCAGGAAGGCGCCCAGCACGGCGCCCGGTGCGCTGCCCAGCCCGCCCAGCACGGCGGCGGCGAAGATCGACAGCAGGATGCGCGTGCCGGTCAGCGGATCGATCGAGCTGTCGAGCCCGAACAGCATGCCGCCCACGCCGACCAGCCCCATGCCGACGAAGCTCGCCATCATGGCGACCCTCTCGGGCCGGATGCCCTTGAGTGCGGCCAGCTCGGGATTGTCGGCCGAGGCGCGCATGGCCTTGCCGATGCGCGTGAACGCCAGGGCCGCGAACACCGCCAGCATCAGGCCAAGCGCCAGCGCCATGGTCTCGAGCTGCTGCGGGCTGACGCGGATCTCGCCGAGGTAGATGTCGCGTGCGATCGGCCGGTCGTAGCCGCGCGGCTCGTTGCCGAAGCCCAGCCGCACGACGTTCTCCAGCACCAGCCCCGTCGCGATCGAGGCGATGGCCGCGGGCAGCGCGCCCTGCTTGACCAGCGGCAGATGCGCCACCTTGTCGAACAGCAGGCCGGCCGTGCCCGCCACCGCGAAGGCCACGACCAGCGATCCCGCCATCTGCAACCCGGCGCCGTAGGCCAGGTAGCCGGCGAAGGCACCCAAGGTGGCCACGCCGGACACCGAGAAGTTGGGAAAACGCAGCACGGCGAACATCGCCGTGAAGCCGATGGCAGGCACCGCCAGGAGGGTGCCCGACACCAGACCGTTCACCAATGCCTGGAGGACGATCATGGTCTTCCGGACCGCGGGCGTCTCGCCCGCTCAAGTTCATGAGCGGGCGGGACGCCCGCGGTCCGCATGATCACGCGATCTTCACCACCGTGAACTTGCCGGACTTGATCTGCTCGTAGCGGAACTTGCAGTCGAGGATGTCGCCCTTGTCGTCGAAGTCGCAGGGGCCCGAAGCGCCGGTGTAGTCGACCTTCTCGCCCGCCGCGATCGCCTTGATGCCGTCGGCGGCATTGTCGACCGCCTTGCCGCCGCCCTGCGTCACCTTGCGGATGTTGTCCTTGATCGCCGTGCCGCTGGCTTCCTTGGCGAACGCCATGCTCATCAGGACCATGTTGGTGTGGTCGTAGACCTGGCAGGTGTAGGGATCGGGATTGGCCGAGCCGACCGCGGCCTTGACCTTCTCGTAGGCCGTGCTGCCCTCGGCCGGCGACGGCGCGAAAGTGTAGACGCCCTCGACCACTTCCGGCTGGCCGATCTGGTCGATGAGCTTCTGGTTGATCGAGTAGGCGAAGCCCAGGATCTTACCCTTGAAGCCCGCGCGGTAGAGGTCTTTCAACAACACGATCGAGTCGGGCGTGTAGCCGTTGGCCAGGATCACGTCGGGGCTGGTGCGCAGCGCCTGGTCGACCTCGGTGCGGTAGGTCGTCTTCTTGTCGTCATAGATCAGGCTCTGATGAGTGGCGCCGCCCTTGGGCAGCACGGCGTTCAGGATATCGAAGGTCGCCTGGGTGAACGGCGTCTGCGGGATCATGGTGAAGACCTTCTTGGCCCCCAGCGACAGGATGAACTCGCCGACCCGCGTCACCTGCAGCGTGGAATTGGGCTGCGTGCGGATCAGGAAGCCCTGATGCGGCAACAGCGTGATCGAATCGGCGCCCGACACGGTGCACAGGAAGGTCTTGCTCTCCCAGCAGAGCGGCGCCACCGCCGTGGTCACCGACGAGGCCCAGGTGCCCATGATGGCGGCGACCTTGTCGACGTCGATAAGCTTGCGCGCCGCACGCACCGCCGGCTCGGGACTGGTCTGGTCGTCTTCGCTCACCAGCACGACCCGGCGGCCCAGCACGCCACCCGCCTTGTTGACCTCTTCCACCACCGAGGCGGCGACCTTGGCCATCGTCGGCCCG
>Ga0308309_10001792_pt1 | contig 12797 bp, 10 predicted proteins | sample HubBroMetageWFT5_FD_192491 | JGI IMG/M metagenome (GOLD analysis project Ga0308309, IMG submission 192491) | Warmed and freeze-thawed soil microbial communities from the Hubbard Brook experimental Forest, New Hampshire - Hubbard Brook CCASE Soil... | ecosystem: Environmental > Terrestrial >...
AGGCGACATAATTTTATTGCTGGAAGGGCGCGGCAAAGAAGCCAACAGTCCAGACGCTGCCACAACCGCATTGGAATTTGAGTCCAGCGAATACGCCAAGACAATTCATGGTGTCGTCGCCGGTTCGCCACCGGTATTAGATCTCGAAGCTGAGAAACGCCTAATTGAATGTCTGGTGAAACTTGCGAGCGAGAAAGCGATTCTCTCCGCCCACGATGTGAGCGATGGTGGCCTCGCTGTGACGCTTGCGGAATCCTGCTTCAATAGCGAAGGCCGTGCAGCGGATATAGCGCTTCCTTCCGAAGCCGGGAACGAGGCTGCTGAATCCGCGCTTTTTGGCGAACGGGGCCCCCGCGCTGTGGTATCGCTAGCTCCCGCTTCCCTTGCTAGCGTCCGTGCGATTGCGGCACAATATACGGTTGAAGCTAAGCCAATTGGTACAGTCTCGCACGGTGAATTTCGCATCCAATATAAGGGCACGCCAGTAATCCACGGGGATATCGATTCGTTCCGAAAAATCTGGACAAGTCGCATTGCGACTATTGAGGCTCGCTGACAAGCATGAGTGGCTTGATACAACTCGAAGACGATCATTTCCACGATCATTGCGGCGTTTTTGGAATTTTTGGCCATTCCGAAGCCGCCAAAATGACCTACCTAGGACTCTATGCGCTTCAACATCGCGGCCAGGAGTCTGCCGGTATTGCTTCTACCGATAGCAGCGAACTCCAGGTACACAAAAGTCTCGGCCACGTGCAGGATATTTTCACGCCGAGTGTAATTGCGAAGCTTCCCGGCGACGCAGCGATCGGACACACACGATATTCCACCGCCGGCGATACCTCGCTAATGAACGCGCAGCCCGTGGTGATCGATTGCAACAAAGGCAAGTTGGCGTTGGGCCACAATGGCAACTTGACCAACGCGCTGGAGTTGCGGCGCAAGTTAGAACATCGCGGCTCGATTTTTCAGACCACCAGCGACACCGAAGTGATCGTCCATTTAATCGCCCGCAGCTCCGCGCGAAATCTTTCTGGTGCAATCGCGGATGCGCTAAATCAAGTGGAAGGAGCTTACTCACTGCTGCTCCTCACGCGCGACGAAATTTACGCGATTCGCGACCCGCGCGGGTTTCGCCCGCTTTGTCTCGGACGACTTAACGGAGCTTGGGTGGCTGCTTCAGAAACCTGCGCCTTCGATTTGATCGACGCGGAATACGTGCGCGAAGTGGAGCCCGGAGAAATGGTACGCATTTCGCGCAGCGGTCTGGAATCCATTCGTTTCGCTCCGGAAAAGCCCCATCAATATTGCATCTTCGAACATGTTTATTTTTCCCGCCCGGACAGTGTCGTTTTCGGGAGACCGGTGAACGAGAGCCGCGAACAACTGGGACGCCTATTAGCTCAGGAACATCCGGTTCAGGCTGATATCGTCACGCCGGTCCCGGATTCCGGCGTGCCGGCTGCCATCGGTTTCGCGGCGGAATCGGGAATTCCCTTTCGCATGGGACTGATTCGAAATCATTACGTTGGCCGCACTTTCATTGAGCCGCAACAGGCCATCCGCGATTTCGGCGTGAAGCTAAAACTGAATCCCATCCGTCGAATGCTTGAGGGAAAACGCGTGGTTCTGGTTGACGATTCCATTGTGCGCGGAACTACCAGCCGGAAAATTGTGCGCCTGGTGCGCGAAGCTGGCGCCACCGAGGTGCACGTGCGCATCAGTTGCCCACCCACGATTTCACCATGCTATTACGGGGTAGATACGCCGCGTCGCGAAGAGCTAATTGGCGCGAACAATTCCGTGGAAGAAATACGGCAATTCCTTGGCGCGGATTCACTTGGCTATCTTTCGCTTAAATCTCTGCGCGCGGCCCTGGGGGATACCGAAGGAAAATTTTGCACGTCGTGCTACACCGGCAGCTATCCGACTGAGCTGGTGCAACTCGAAGTGGAGGCTCATCGTGAAAGCTGATGTCGATACGGAAGCTGTATTCCCGGAGAAGGTCCGGCACGAAAAGATTGAGCGGGTGACTACCGGCGACAGAATATGGCACGAAGTAATGTCGTGGTTCTGGGTGATCCTGGCTTTTCTTTTCATCGAAGGCACTCTGGTCCAAGCGCGCGTGATTCCGAGCGGTTCGATGGAAAATACCGTCTTGATCGGAGATCACCTCATCGTCTCACGCATCGGCTACGACGCCGGGATTCCTTTCACAAATGTTCATGTCCCTTTGTGGCGCAATCCGAAGCGTCAACAAATTATCGTTTTCCGCGCGCCTTTGCCTGAGCAGGGTTTCCCGGATTTCATCAAGCGCACGATTGGATTACCCGGCGACACCATCGAAATCAAGAAGGGCGTTGTTTACATCAACGGGAACGCGCTGTCTGAGCCGTATCGGCCGGACCCGCCCAACCCCCAGGAGAATCGCGGGCCTTATAAAGTTCCGGCCGGCGATTACTTCATGATGGGCGACAATCGCGAAAATTCGTACGACAGCCGTTATTGGGGCTTCGTCCCACGCGAAAATATTATCGGTACGCCGCTGATGATCTACATGTCCATCGACGCGCCCGAAGACGTCTGGGAGCCGGGGCATGTTGGCGAACGCTTTGAGACTTATCTCAACGCCATCATCCATCCGGGTGAGGTGCGTTGGAGACGTTTGTTTCACATTTTCTAGTCGACTTCCGCGCCCTCAGAAAGCAAAGTTTTCTAATGCGCTATTCCGATGCTGGAGTGAATATTTCGGCCGCCGACGCGGTGAAGCGCCGCATTGCGGCTATGGCCGGGAAAACTTTTCGCCGCGGTGTCCTGGCGCCCGTGGGCGGTTTCGGTGGACTGTTTCAGCTTGACCGCAAGCGATGGCGCGATCCCGTTTTGGTGGCCAGCGCCGATGGCGTTGGCACCAAGCTGAAAATTGCGTTTGCTACCGGAGTTCATTCCACAGTTGGCGCGGATATCCTGAACCATTGCGTGAACGATATTTTGACGCAGGGCGCAGAACCATTGTTTTTCCTCGATTACCTGGCCATGGGAAAAATGGACGCGCGCGTAGTGGAGCAGGTCATCGAAGGCATGAGCCGGGCCGCCCGAAAAGCTGGCTGCGCTTTGATCGGCGGCGAAACTGCGGAGATGCCGGGCTTTTATCCGGAAGGCGAGTACGACCTTGCCGGATTTATAGTTGGCGCAGTGGAACGTCGAAAGCGGCTTGACGTGCGTCGCGTGCGGCCCGGCGATCTGTTGCTCGCGCTCCCTTCCAGCGGACTTCACACCAATGGATATTCGTTGGCGCGCAAGCTCGTATTCGGCTCGGCAAAGCTCGATCCGAACACATACGTTGCCGAGGTCGGCAATAAAATCGGCGCCGAACTTCTAAAACCTCACCGCGCATATTGGCCCCTTCTGAAAAACACCCTCGAGCGAGGGTGGGTGTCAACCATGGCTCACATCACCGGAGGCGGAATCACGGGAAATTTGCCGCGCGCGCTACCGGCAAATGTTCAGGCGGTGGTGGAACTCGATCAATGGCCGGTGCTTCCTATTTTTCGCTACCTCGCGCGGCTGGGAAAAATTGATCGCGATGAGCTTTTGCAAACTTTCAATATGGGCGTGGGCATGATTTTGGTAGTCCCGCCGAAGCATATCTCGCGAGTGGAGACGGAACTAAGGCGGCGCCGCGAAAAGTTCTATTTGATTGGCCGCATCGAACGCGCCAATCGCAGCAAACCGAAAGTAACCTACACCGGAACTCTGTCACTCTAGCACGCGCCAACCTTTTCACCTTTTAAGTCACACCGGGTTTTCTTGGAGGCGCCGGACTGATTTCCCCACCTTGAACGGTGCTTTCATCTTTTGGCGAGCCAGCCTAACTGTGCTAATTTCGGCCTGCATGAAAAAACGTATAGGAGTACTACTTTCAGGGCGTGGATCGAATTTTGAAGCGCTTGCGACGAATGTTGCTTCCGGGCGCATTCCATACGCCGAAATTGCCATCGCCCTGAGTAATCGTGAAGACGCCCGAGGCATCGAGAAAGCCCGCGCGCTGGGAATCGATGCCCGCGTGATTTCTTCGAAAGGACTTGAACGCGAGGCTTACGATAAGCTTGTTATTGCAGCCTTGCAGGAGAAGCGCGTGGACTTGGTTTGCCTGGCGGGCTACATGCGGCTTCTTTCGCCGCAATTTGTGGCCGCGTTCCACAATCGCATTCTTAATATTCATCCGTCTCTGTTGCCTGCGTTTCCGGGGCTGGAAGCGCAGCGTCAAGCGCTGGAACACGGAGTCAAATTTTCCGGGTGCACCGTGCATTTTGTAGATGAAAATCTGGATGCTGGCCCTATCGTGCTGCAAGCATGCGTGCCAGTCGAAGATAGCGACACGCCGGACACCCTATCTGAGCGTATCTTACGGGAAGAACATCGCATTTACGCGGAAGCCGTGCGAATTGTTTTGGAAGGAAAATTTCGCATCCAAGGCCGTCGCGTGCTAAGTATTGCCCAGAGCTCGCTGGAGAAAAAATAGTGGCTCCACAATTCAAGCCGGTCGAAGAGCAATTCTCTTATCTTCAAAAAGGTGCGGCTGAAATCATCCGCACGGAGGAACTGAAAGCCAAGCTTGAGAAGTCCGCGAAAGAGTCGAAACCACTGCGCGTGTACCTCGGCGTGGATCCAACGGCGCCGGACATACACTTAGGCCACACCGTGGTGTTGCGCAAACTCAAACAATTTCAGGATATGGGCCATACCGCGGTTTTTCTTATCGGCGATTTTTCGGCGATGATTGGCGACCCCACCGGCCAGTCAGAAACCCGCCCACCCCTCGCTCGCGATCAAGTAGACGCAAATGCCAAAACCTATCTCGAACAGGTATTTAAGATCCTCGACCGCAAGAAGACAGAAGTTCGCTACAACAGCGAGTGGCTTGGCAAGCTTTCTAGTTCCGAGGTAGTTCAGCTATGCGGGAAGTATCGCCTGGCCCGTATGCTGGAAAGAGAAGACTTTCGCTCGCGCCTCGACAAAAATATGCCGATTTCCGTCCACGAGCTGCTCTATCCGCTGTTGACCGCTTACGATGCGGTGGCGCTGCAAGCCGACGTGGAGCTGGGCGCCACCGAGCAGAAATTCAATCTGCTGGTACATCGGGATATTCAACGCGAATACGGTCTACCGGGAGAAGTCGTTCTTACTATGCCGATCCTGGTGGGACTCGACGGGGAGCGCAAGATGTCGAAGAGCCTGGGAAACTACGTTGGTATAACCGAACCTCCGGATCAGATGTTCGGAAAGCTGATGTCGATCTCTGACAAGCTCATGTGGTCTTACTACGAGTTGCTCACTGATTTTGCGCCGCCCGTGATTGTGCGGCTACAAGAGGAAGTCAACATGGGCGTGCTGCATCCCATGGACGCAAAGATGCAGCTCGCGCATACCGTGGTGGCCGGCTTTCACAGCGAAGAAGCCGCCCAAGGGGCCGCCGAAGAATTCCGCCTCGTCTATCGCGACAAAAGAGCGCCCACAGATTTGCCGGAAATGAAGTTGGCGTGGGGAACGCGTCCGCTGTTCGGTGTTCTTACTGAGACGCAACTGGCAAGTTCCAGAAGCGAAGCCGAGCGGCTGATCAAGCAGGGAGCGGTGGAAGTAAACGGTGAAGTTGAAAAAGACGTGAAACGTACGATCGTTTTGAACCCTGGCGATCTTCTGGCCTTGCGGGTCGGTAAGAAGCGGTTCCTGCGCGTAATAGGCGTTTAAGGAATTAGCGATGCTCGACCATCCGCTGCAATCGATCAAGCCACGAACGGTCGCGTGCGGTGACTCCATACCGAGTGAAAATTCGATCGACTATTTTGCCGACGCCTCCCGGCATTTCGTACTGGTCGCGCATCGTTAATTTCGAGCCGCTGCCAATTTGTTGAAGCTCCCAACGTTGCTTTCCCCGGACCCCGTATGAATCCTGGAATTGCCACTCAAATAAACGCTCCCATTGATAGGCCGTAACCACCGCCGTCAATGTGACTTCGCGTTCGGCGAGTCTTCCTGTGATGCGCACTTTCTGGCCCACCGCAAAGTCCGGCGCCCCGCCCTGGACTTCAAAGCGGCTATTCATTTCTGTGCCGTACCACAGCGCCATACGTTGCGGTACAAAGAAAACGAAAATCTCTTTTGGCAGAACGGCGAAACTACGTACGAACTCAAGATTGGCCATGGAGCAAGAGGTTATCTCAGAGTCGGAATCTATCGGACTTCCACAAGGACCAGTGAAACATCGTCGGTAGCGGGCCCTTCCCGCCACTCGGACACACGATCGAGAATGCCGCGTTTCATTTCCTTGAATGGGAGCGAGGAAGTTTCCCGCACAATTTTCTCCACGCCTTCCACGCCCAGCATTTCACCGTCGGAATTGAAGACGTCGGTGATCCCATCGGTGTAAAGCACGATGCGATCGCCTACTTCGAGATCCACGTCGAGCGTAGCTTCCGATCCCACCGCGTCGGGCAGCGCTCCCAGCACCATGCTGCGCGATTCAAGCAGGCGCGGCTCTTCGCCATCACGAACGATCATGCCCGGCGGGTGGCCTGCTCCTGCAAAGAGCAAGCGCCGGCCGCCGCGATCCAGTTGAGCCGCCGCGATCGTAAAAAAGAAAACAGAACCGCCGATGTTATGCATAACGAAATAATTGAGCTGGCGCAACATGTCAGCAAGCGGCGCTCCGTTACGAAGCTGGGTCATAGTCTCGGCATAGATTCTGTTGGCCACCAGAGCGGAACCAATGCCGTGGCCGGAAACGTCGCACACCAGCAAATTCAAGCGATCGTTATCCAGTGCATTCACCAAGCCGAAATCGCCGCCGATTGTTCGCACTGGATGGTAATAAGTCTCTACGTGTACGTTACCCCATACGATGGATTTGGGTGCGAGGCTCTGTTGCACGCGCGCTGCAAGCGCTAAATCCTCTTCGATTTCTTTCTGGCGCTCCTCGAGCAGCTTATTTGCCGTGCGAAGTTTGTCTTCCGCGAATTTTTGCTCAGATATATCGATGAAGGTGATGATCGCGAAACGGCGGCCGTCCGGATCTTCAATGGACCGTGCGCTAACGACGACTGGCAGTCTGCTACCGTCGTACCGCGGCAATACGAATTCGAACCGGTTATGGCCGGCCAGCAAACCTCTGTCTCTATGTTGCGTGAGCTCGTCAGCTTCTTCCGCGGTGAAAAACTTGTCAAAGTTCGAACCAAGAAATTCGGACCGCGGGATTCCCGTCATTTCCTCGAAATTTCCATTGACGAAAATTATTTGGGGACAATCGTCCGCGATAATCACGCCTTCATTCAGCGTCTCGAGAATGCCTTCGATTTGTTCCAGCCATTCCGGCTGCTCGATGTCCACGGAGCTCCCCTTTTGCAGGTGTATGTTACCTAAACGCGACCAAACCACCAACGCGCACTTCGTTAAAGCGAGCAACCGGCCTTCTTTATCTGATTCTTAAAGGTGCGCCAACGCTGCAACGTTTCTGGAGTAAAGTAATTGAGCCCTATCACAAAGAGGAGAGCGGTTCGCGGATGTGCCATGATGCGCCTGCCAGAGAATAATGTCTACTAACGGAAATCGGGTTCCGCCAGGCCCGCGCGGATTGCCGCTGTTGGGAATGGCGTTGCAGGTACTTCGCAATCCGCTTGGCACCCTACAGCGGATCGCCAGTGAATACGGCGACATTGTCAGCATTCCTATCGTCTCCGACACCCGCATCCTGCTGAATCATCCAGACTACATCGAACAAGTGACCGTCATCCAGCAAAGCAAATTCCATAAAAGTAAGCTCACCAAAGATGTGACCGGACGTTTGCTGGGCGAAGGACTACTGATCAGCGAGGGAGATTTCTGGCGCCGCCAACGCCGACTGGCCCAACCGGCTTTCCAGCGTAACCGAATCAACGAATACGCCGCGACGATGGTGGAAAGTGCCGAGGCTCATTCGCGGAAATGGAAGGACAGTGAGGAATGCGACATTGCGCAGGAAATGATGGCGCTCACACTGGAAATTGCCGTGCGAACGCTTTTCGGCACCACGCTGCCCGGTGAAGCCCGGCAAGTAGCACTTTCTTTGGAATTTCTAATGCGCTATTCACTGCGCAGAGCGCGCTCGCCTTTCAAACTGCCCGAACAATGGCCCACGCCGTCAAATCGCAGGGCGGAACGCGAAATTCAATTTCTGGATTCGCTGGTGTACCGGATCATCGACGAACGCAAAAAGCTCGGAAATGCGAACGAGCACAACGACCTACTTTCATTGCTGATGGCGGCCATGGATGAAGACGGAAGCCAAATGACGCCGAAACAGCTGCGCGATGAAATCATGACTTTATTTATGGCCGGTCACGAAACCACCGCGCTTACGCTTTCGTGGGCATGGTATTTGCTCAGCAAGAACCCCGCCGCCGAAACGCGTCTTCATGAAGAACTTCGCGACGTCCTTGCAGGACGCCTGCCTGCTATCGCGGACCTCGGCCGTCTGCCCTATTTGCGTGGCGTGGTGAATGAAGTTCTGCGTCTGTACCCGCCTGCCTACGTTTTGGCGCGCACCTCAATAGAAAAGTGCACCATCGGCGGATACGATTTGCCCGCTGGATCGACCATCGTTCTTTCTCAATGGGTGACGCATCATGATCCGCGCTTTTTCGTCGATCCGGATGCGTTTCTGCCGGAGCGCTGGCTTGACGGGCTCGAAGATCGCTTGCCTGCGGGCGCGTATTTTCCATTTGGCGACGGTCCGCGGCGCTGCATCGGACAGAATTTTGCGTTGATGGAAGTCGTGCTAGTGATGGCGACGATCGGGCAGAAATTTCAATTTCGTTTGGCCACCGCGCGAAAGATTGTTCCAGATCCGCTGGTAACCCTTCGACCGCGTAACGGAATTCCCATGCGAATCGACGCGCGGCGATAACACGGTGTCCCGCACGGGCATCGCTATTTTACAAACTCGCCAGATCCGCCATTTGCCCACGGATTGTATGTGAGCGCGAACTGAATGCGGCCGGGAATGGGTGGATGCGAATAAAACAGAAATACATCGATCGGATTCGGCTCGGGATCCGAAAGATCCACTTCGCCCAAAATTTGAAACGATTGTGCCGCCGTTTGTGCTGAATCCGGTGTCAACCCATGTGTAACTTCCAAGCCGTAGAGGTCCGCTTGATGCTCGATGTGGCGGCTGAACGCGCTATCGATGGGGTTCGCGATAAAGCCAAAAATCGATAACAGAAGCAAAAGCACCGGCAGCGAGGCCCAATCATCCAACCCCCGGATTTCCCAACGACCGCCCCAGCGCGTCAGAACCCATCCAACGGTTCGGTATCCAAGGTAGAAAAGAACAAAGAGTATTAACGCGGCGAACCCCATACCTTTCCAGATGTGTTGCAGGACGTAGTGACCCATCTCATGTCCGGCCACAAAGACGATTTGCGGCGTGGTCATTTTGACGATGGTGTTATCCCAGACCACGATGCGTTTGGAAGCGCCGAGCCCGGTGACGTATGCGTTTAGCTCCGTAGTTTTTTCGCCGGCTCCCATCCAGAACATACGGTCCGGCGGAATTGTTTGTCCGGCACGCTGAACCATTTGTTCCAGGGCTGCGGTAAGAGCAGGATCTTTTTGAGAAAGCGGCTCGAATTTGTGAAACATCGGATCCACCACCAGCGGCTGCAGGAAAACCAGCAGTACGACAATAGGTAGTGAGACCAGCCAGAAATCGAACCACCAGCGGCGTGGACTGCTTCGAATTACGGCATACAGAATTGCAATCAGCACGATGCCCAGGATAATCCCAAGGAACTGGCCCTTGGCCCAATCCCATATCCAAGAACCCCAGCTCTGAACTGAAACTCCAAATCTTGTGGAGACCTGATGCTCGTAAATGTCGATGGGCAAGCTTAAAACCCCGAGCGTTGTAAAAAATAGCGGGCCAAATATCATGGCCTGCACAAACCGCTTTGACGAGAATCGTTCGGCCCAATCGCGATACTTAGGCGCTAGCCTGAATTGCAGAACTAGCCACAGAATGAAAAGCCCGTAAACGAAACCGATCAGGGCCATGCGGAAATGAATTTGGCTCAGCTCGCACGCCTTCTTATAAGTTTCAGGAGGAAGGGTGTACGAAGTCACTTTTCGTTCGTCTGGCTGGGGTTTGGCGGAGGGGACCGGAGGTTGCGACGCGTCCGATGTTTGCTGCTGGGATTGCATGCTCGCAGAAGCTGAAGGTTGCACACAACGGGCGAGCAGATTCCCACCGGAGAAAAGCGGAACAGCCAAGATTCCAGCAAATACAAAGATCGTTTTCAAAAGATTGCTCGACAAGGCTCTCCTATTCACAATTAGTGGTATGGACGCACGCAAGTATGGCGGCTAGAACAGTAACGTGCAAGGGAGACGTCCTCGATTAGGCTCGATTTTGGGAGCATTTGAACTATTTTCATACTTATGACGTTAGTCTTGATAGATTCGCATGCGATTGTACAGGTCGAAGGAGAGGCCGGTTGATGAAGCTCCTAATCGATGGTGTAGGCAAGCAATATTCAGGAAAGTTGTGGGGCCTGCGCGGGCTGCGGCTGGAGCTAGGTCCGGGAGTTGTGGGATTGCTGGGCCCTAACGGCGCCGGAAAATCCACGCTGATGCGCATTCTTGCCACTGTCACACGTGCCAGTGAAGGCCGCGTCATTTGGAATAACAGTGATATTGCGCGCTCCCCTGACACACTGCGCGCCGTCCTTGGATACTTGCCCCAGGATTTTGGCGTCTACCCGCATCTGACAGCTCTAGAATTTTTGGAGTACATGGCCGCAGTGAAGGGGCTGGACGCCAATTCGGCACGGCGGCGAATTGATGAACTTCTCGCGGTAGTAAATCTGGCCGAAGCGCGCGACAGGGCGCTCGGCGGGTTTTCGGGCGGGATGAAACAGCGCGTAGGAATTGCTCAGGCGCTATTGAACGATCCGCAAATGTTAATTGTGGACGAGCCCACAGCCGGCCTCGATCCCGAGGAACGCGCACGCTTTCGCAATTTACTCTCTGAATTGTCGGGCGAACGCGTCGTGATTTTCTCGACCCACATCGTCTCGGACATCGAAGCGATCGCGACAGACATTGCCATACTTGGCGGCGGCCGGCTGCTGGCCCATGCCGCTCCGGAAGACTTGTTACACGCTGTAGAAGGCAAAGTATGGGAATGGGTAATTCCGAGCGCGGAAATGTCTGCGGCGAAACAGAAATTTCTGATTTCTGCAAGCCTGCGCCGAACCGATGGAGTGCATATTCGAATTGTTGCTGCGGAGCGTCCCGGTTCCGGAGCCGTTCTCGCGGCTCCCACGCTAGAGGACGCGTATCTCCATTGCATTTCCAGTCAACGAACGAGCGCGGCGGCATGAACAATACCTCGAACAGCGCAAGGATTTTGTATCACCTGGCACGCGCGGACTTCTTGGAGCGCGTTCGCCGCTACAGTTTCCTTCTCACCATGGGCATTTCCATATACCTGGGATATGCGGCGGCTTCTGGCCAGCTGATCATGCGTGCCAACGATTCGCGCGGTGTTTTTAATTCTGCGTGGATTGGCGGCTTGATGGCGATGATTTCCGCAACTTTTCTGTCGCTCGCAGGATTTTATGTAGTGAAGAACACCATTGAGCGCGACCGGTTAACCCGCGTCGGCGAAATTCTCGCGTCGACACCGATGTCGAAAATGCTTTATGTGATGGGCAAAGCGATCAGCAATTTTGTGGTTTTGGCCGCCATGGCAGGAATTCTCGCGATCGCTGGAATCATCATGCAGTTCTGGCACGCAGAAGATCCGCACGTGGCACTCTGGAAGTTATTGGCTCCCTTTCTGTTAATCGCTTTGCCGGCCATGGCCGTGGTCGCCAGCGTCGCGGTATTGTTCGAAACCATTCCAGGTCTGCGGGGCGGGTTTGGCAACGTATTGTATTTCTTTGTATGGTCATTGGCGCTGGCACTACCGGTTTCTCTTGCTGAAAAGAATCGAGGCGATTTATTCGATTGGTCAGGCTTGTCTGTGATTTGGAACAGCATCAGCGCCGCGGCAAATGTGCCGCGGGATCATTCTAGCTTCTCCCTGTCTATTGAATCCCCCTCTCAAGCCCACTCCAGTTCCACGTTTCTGTGGAACGGAGTTCATTGGACTGCTGGTCTGGTCTTGGGCAGACTTTCCTGGTTCGTAGTCGCCATAGCATTCACTTCATTAGCGGCTCTCTTATTCGATCGTTTTGACCCGGCGAGGGGCCGCTTGCGGCGCGCTGCTCCGGCTCCCGTCCTGATTTCTGCGGACCAGGCCGAAAATGGAACTCAGGTTAAGCCGACGTACGCAACAGTTTCTCTTACGCCCGTACGAACCAGAGAAGAGCATTTTAGATTCGGCTCTATTCTTCTGGCCGAACTGCGACTGATGGTGAAAGGGCAAAAATGGTGGTGGTATACAGTGGCCGCAGGCTTGATTGCCGGCTGTGCCGCAGCCCCGGAGGCGCCGGCACGCGGGATGCTTTTGGCCTGCGCCTGGATCTGGCCGATTTTGATTTGGTCCAAAATGGGCGTACGGGAAGTTCGCGATCAAACCAGCCAGCTCCTCTTTTCTTCGCCGCACCCGCTTGCACGGCAGCTACCGGCAGTCTGGCTCGCGGGCGTGCTGCTCGCGCTAATCACCGGTAGTGGTTTCGGTGGCCGGCTCCTGCTCGTGGGAGACGGGCGTGGGTTGCTTGCATGGCTAATCGGTGCGCTTTTTATTCCGACGTTGGCTC
>Ga0308309_10001795_pt1 | contig 12785 bp, 8 predicted proteins | sample HubBroMetageWFT5_FD_192491 | JGI IMG/M metagenome (GOLD analysis project Ga0308309, IMG submission 192491) | Warmed and freeze-thawed soil microbial communities from the Hubbard Brook experimental Forest, New Hampshire - Hubbard Brook CCASE Soil... | ecosystem: Environmental > Terrestrial > Soil...
AGTGCTAATCTTCTTCATCGCCGGTCTCCTTTTTGCGCCTAGAGCGCGTCGTTCATTGGGAGCGTATCGCATCCCGCTGGAGACCGGCCTTCTCATCCCATCTGGTAAACGCGGTGACCGTCCAAGTGGAATTCAGGTCTCCGAGTACGCGGCTAACCACGACTTGGCAATGCCCACAGCAAAGGAGAATCGCTCTCCTGGTAACAGGTGACGCGGAAGCCTCTGCTTGCCCGCTCTCTTCCGGACGTATCTGTTTCAGTCGCCGAGAGTAACTTGCTTGAGGTTATCGCTCGGGATGCGGTCGATGAGGAGTAACAACGGATCGATTCCAGCTTTGTCAGGCGGTTCATCCACGGTGAACGTATAATTCGACTGCCCGGTGGTCATGTGCTGGCGCTCGCGATAGAGCACTTTTCCGTATTTCTTGCCTTTCGGCGGCGCGGCAAGAGCTCCGATCTCGATCCAATCGTCCACCGGAACCTCGCGCTCGTTACCCTGATCGTCCGCCTTGAATTTGCGCGCCTCCACCTGGATCGTCACGTCGTACTTGCCGTCGCTACGCTTGCGCGCTTTCGCCGTCAGCGCGCGATTGGAAAACAGCGTGATGTCTTCGAACAAATCCTTGATCAAGTATTGCGACTCCGGCGGCGTCTCCTGGCGCAGGCCGTCAACCAGCGCGTACGACGTGGGATACGGCGGAGGCGCATAGCCGTACTGCTGAAGTACTTTTCGGACGGCGCGATTCACGCCTTCTTCGCCGATCATTTCGCGAAGGTAATACATCACCACACTGCCTTTCCTGTAATGGATGTATCCCTGGTTCGATTCCACCGTCAGGAGCGGCCGCTCCTTGAGCAGTTCCCGGCCGCGTGAGCGTAAATAATTATCCATTTCGTATTCCAGGAATTTTCGCATGGTGTCGCGGCCGTATTCCTTCTCCATCACCATGAGCGCCGAATATTGCGCGAGCGTTTCGGAAAGCAGCGTGGCGCCCTCCATGTTCGCGCCAATCACCTGATGCGCCCACCATTGGTGGCCCATCTCGTGCGCCACAACGTAGAAAACCATGTCAATGTCGTCCGGATGCTCCAGGTTGGCGATGAACCCGATGGATTCGGAGTACGGCATCGTGCCGGGAAAAGCCTGTGCGAACTGTGCGACCCGGGGGAATTCGATAATGCGCGCCTCTTTGTGCGGGTACGGCCCGAAATTCGCGGTGTAATACTCGAACGATTTGCGTACCGAATTCAGCATTTTCGGGACGTTCCACGGGTGTTCCTTCAGGTAGTACACTTCGATCTTGATCCCGTTCCAATCCTCGCGCGCCACTTCGTAATTCGCCGAAAGAAACGAATAGAAGTTCAGCGAGAAGTGGTCCAGCTTGTACTGAAAGTGACGCCTGCCGTTCTCGGTCCACTCGCGCTCCAGCGATCCGGGCGCAATAGCGATCTGATCGGGTGACGTGCTGATGGTCGTCTCCACGTTCACCCAATCCGAATTGTTGCTGATATAAGTATTCATGCAATCGGCGGTGCAGTTCCGCTCGAGCACCGGCATCAAATCTTTTTCCTTCAAGCCGTGCTTCTTCCTTTTGTTTCGGTCCGTCAGCTCCGCGCCAGGCTGGTAACCGATTTGCGGCGCCACTGTATTGTTGAAAAAGGTTCCGTTCTGCACGATGGTGGCGTTCGTTACGGAATTTTCGAAGCCGCGGGTGTTTGAAGCCACGGTGAATTTCATCGTCCGCGATTCGCCCGGCTGCATCGGCGTGGCGAGTTCATAAATCTGGTACGACAGGCGCTTGTCGTCCGTCGCCAGCTTCGCGCCCTCCAATTCAATCGTAGTGTTGTAATTGTCGTCTAGGGTGAAATGGATTTCTCGCAAAGGATCGCTGGTTTCGTTCTTAATGGTTTGCGTGCCGCGCATGGTCATGTTGCGCGTCTCCGGAAACAAATCGATAGCGTACTTGACGTCGGTAATGCGCGGCTGCGGCTGTTTCTCGTACTTCTTGTAGGTCTTTTCGTAATCGGCCGTAATCGCGTCGCGGTCGCCTTCGGGGACGATCTTGTTCAAGATTTTGGTGTTGTAATAAATCCATCCGCCGAGCACGACGAAGGCCACGATTCCGGCAGCAGCCACACCTCGCGATGCCCCCCGCCAGCGCAGCGTGGCATCGCGAAAGCGATGGCGCCAGGCGGTCTCACGTCCGCGCGGCCACAGCAGGATGCTGGCTACAAACAGCAGAACGCAAAACGCCGTCCAGTAGAGCGTGAACCATCCCCAGGCTTTGATGAACGGCGTGTAGCCGAAAAAATCCGAGTAGGTCATATCCGGCTGTGACCCGAAGCGCACCAGATACGTGGCGATATGCAGCGGCCGCCAGATAAAAATATTCAAGATCAGGAAAGCGATGTAGACGAAGTAGCCGATGTATTTGTTTGGCGAGAGCACGTGAATGAAGAACGCCAGTACGGCTAGAAATACGAATCCGATCAAATCAATACCCAGCATCGTCTCGACGTACAGTCCGATCTGGTAGCGATGATAACCGTGGAAGAACTGCACCAGAATCCCCGCGCACATGGCCACGCAGAGAATGATCACCACGCTGGAAATCAGCGCCACGAGCTTGGCCGTGTACAAAGGCCAGTCGCGGTGCGGCAGCGCGTCCTGAATTTCATCCATGCGTGTGTCGCGCGATTCCCACACCAGCACGCCGGCATAATAGATGATCATCGCGATGAGGAACAGATACAGGGTTCCGGCTATCAGCTCGAGCATGCGATAGGTGACCGGCAGCGAAGTGTTCCCATATCCTTCGGTAGCCGAGAAAATCAGCGCGGGGATGCAATTGAGGAGCGCCGCGAGAGTGATGACAATGAACGAGGTGGTTTTGATCAATTTTTTCAATTCGAGTCTGGTTGCGCCGATAAACTGAGTCCACTGCGCGCCCGTCCCGAACGAGCGAGTAGCCGCCGCCGTCTGTGGCGACCCGGCGACCGGCAATGCCAAGCCTTCGGTCTCGGCCACTCCCTTTTTCTTCCGGCTATTTTCTTCGAACGTAAATCGTACGTAAGCAAAACCGAATATCAACAAGCCGACCGCCAGCCAGATCAGGCGATTCCAAAGAAGCAATCCCGAAAAACCAATGGTGAGCTGGTTCTTGTCCGCCACCGTCCAGTATTTCGTCGCCAGTGCAAACGTCCGTATGCCGAAAGGATCGATCAGGCCGGCCAGAGTTTCGTTCGTCAGGTTCGTCGTCAGCGCCTGCGAAACTCCGTAGCCCACCAGCAGAAGCAGGCTGCCGATAAACGACGTCACGGTACTTCGAGTGAGCACGGCGATGGCGAAAATGATGGCCGCGACGAACAGTCCGTTCGGAAGAGCAAAAACTAAAATTCCTTTCAGGTGCGCAGACCACACCACCGGTCCCCAGCGCTCCGCGTCCGCCCATGGCATATACTTGGCCGCAAGAATCCCGGCGGACACCCCCGTCATCGGAATTACCGAGATCAGAGCCGAGCCCAAATAGCGGCCGATCAGGTAGTCCGATTTGTGCATCGGAGTGGTGAAGACCAGCTGGTAGGTGTTGAAGGCAAAATCCCTCGACGCTGCGGAATTTACGAAGGCCGTGGCCATCAGAAGGTTCAGCAGGGCAATGATCGAATAATAGTTCTCGATGACGAAAGGCGCGTTGCGGTAGGTATTCTCCAGCGCGCCGCCGACCTGGATCTGGTCCGTGCTGGCCGCTCCGAAGATCATCAGCGCGATGATAGCGAAAAAAATCCAAAGCATCCACGATCGCAACCAGTAGCGGATTTCAAACCAAAGAAAATGCCACAGCATAGACGCTCCGTTATTGTAGTCTGGAAATGCTTGTAAAAAACACGTCTTCCAGATCCGCAGCCACCGGCTCAAACCCGTTGCCCGGATTTTCATCAGAGTAGATGTGAATGAGCGGCCTCCCGGCGATCAGTTTGCTGGAGATCACGCGGTACTTTTGCTCCGCATCCTTAACCTCCGGCTTGGCGATGAATTTTTGCCAGATTTTCCCGGACAGATTATTCACCGCCTGATCCGGCACCCCGGCAAACAGCACCTTGCCCTGATGAATGATCGCCATATTCGTGCACAGCTCCATCACGTCCTGCACGATGTGCGTTGATAAAATCACGATCACGTTTTCGCCGATTTCAGAGAGCAGGTTGTAGAAGCGGTTGCGTTCGCTCGGATCCAGTCCCGCCGTCGGTTCGTCCACAATTAGAAGTTGGGGATTGCCGATCAGCGCCTGGCCGATTCCAAAGCGTTGGCGCATCCCGCCCGAAAAACTCGTCAGCGCCTTCTTGCGGTATGCATACAGATTAATACGCTGGAGAAGCGACTCCACCAATTCTTTGCGCTCCTTGGCGTTCACGAAGCCTTTCAGCAGCGCCAGGTGGTCGAGCATGTCCTGAGCCGAGATCCGCGGGTACACCCCGAAATCCTGAGGAAGGTATCCCAGCAGCTTGCGCACTTCTTCTTTCTGGCGCAGAACATCGATTCCGTCCAGGCTAATGCGGCCGCTGTCCGGCTCCTGCAGCGTGGCGATCGTGCGCATCAGCGTGGACTTTCCCGCGCCGTTCGGGCCTAGTAGTCCGTACATTCCGCGCGGAATCGTAAGGCTCACATTGTCCAGCGCCTTTACGCCGTTGGGATAGACTTTCGAAAGACCTTCGATTCGCAATTCCATATTCGGTGTATCCCCCACGAACCAAGTTTCCAGCCGGTACCGTACTATACGAGATTCCGCAACGAAAGTTTCAGAATTACCCGCGCGCGCGACTCCTTCTATCGAACTTATCAGGACTTGCCCCTCTGATTTCGTTGTAAACTGCCCGACGTCACTGGCTATCTGACCGGCCTTCGCTCTTACTCACCTAATTAAGTGAAACCTTCGATCCAATCAGGAGGCTCAACTTGAACGATCAACAAAAGAATGAGCAGTCTTCCGCAGCGCGAGATCAACAGATCCGTGCCGCACTCGATCAGCACTGGGCCGCGTCCGATGCCAACGATTTTGTAACCGAGCACCTCATCTATCTCGAGGACGCGGTGCTGGATTACCCGCAGTCCGGCGAGCGCACCCGCGGCCGCTCCAACATACAGGGCCAGCGCTCCAGTCAGCCCAACAAAAAGCGTTTCTCTATCCGGCGAATCGTCGGCAGCGGTGATCTTTGGGTCACCGAATTCGTCCTCACATATGACGCCAAGCCGTCCTACACCGTCAGCATCATGGAATTCAGCGGCGTCAAGGTTGCGCGCGAAACTCAGTACTTCGCGGATCCATTCGCCGCACCCGCATTCCGCGCCAAATGGGTCGAACGGATGCCCACATAATCTCAACGCGCGAAAATCCGCCAGCGACACCGCCATTCGCGCTTCGCAGCGTAATTAACGCGAACAGAAACGCTTTTTCAGTCGGCCCTTCGAATGGTTCAATGAGCGCTGCGAGCACCGGTTGCAGTTTGTAGCGGCAACGCCGCCTTGAGATCGAGCGCGCCAGTTCTCACCTAAAACCCTCGCTCCAGAAATCGCATCGCTGTGTTATGCTCGGCGCCGCTATTACCCCAAAGGAGATTCATTCCATGTACACGTGCCTCGCGCGGCTCAAGACGATCGCATTCGCCGCCGGCCTGCTGGCCTTGGGTCTTACAGTTTCGCCATTGTGTTCGGCTCAATCGAGTAATTTGAGTGTCGGCTCATCGCTTGTAGCAACTGCCGACCCCGAAATACAACGCCCGAACACAAGACATTGCGAAGTTACGCTTCTGACCGATCAGGCTTTCGACGACTTCAACAACAAAGATTTCGACTTCACTCCACCTGCGAGCTGCCAGGGCCCGTGGTCCAAGGTCATCCTCACTGCGGATTTCTCCATTCAGCCGGGCGTGCAATTTGACCGCACGGGACAAGTCTTCTTCGCCGGAGTTAACATTTACTTTGGAACCACCGCCGAGCCGTTGCAATCGCAGACCGACACATGGCACGTCGAGCGCGATCTCACCGATTACAGCTCGCTGTTCAAGACGGCACAAACTGGCTACGCCAGCCTGGGAAATATCGTAGGTGCAGACGGCTTGAACTCGATCATCTTCGGCACATTCAAGCTCGAGTTTTATCAGGCGGACTTCTTCAATCCCGCCCCGCGCACAGCCGATGCTGTGCTTCCGGTGCAAAGCAACGGCAACAGCTCTTTCCTGCTCAACTCTTCAAATCCAGGAGTGATCCAGAGCCTCACACTCCCGAGAAACACCGAAGCTGTCTATCTCGACGTGGTCGCGCAGAGCCAGAACGAAGAGGAGCAGTGGTTTTTCTGCCTTCCGAACAACATCGCGCCCCAGCTCGGAGATTGCGGCAATACTGCATTCCGCGAAGTTGAGATCAGCGTTGACGGTAAGGCCGCTGGTGCTGCGCCTGTTTACCCATGGATTTACACCGGGGGCATAGATCCAGGCTTGTGGGTGCCCATCCCTGGAGTTCAGACGCTGAATTTCGTTCCGTACCGCGTGGACCTGACACCGTTTGCGGGTACCTTAAATGACGGCCTGCCGCACACCGTCGGAGTCAGTGTCTTCAACGCCTTCGAGTATTTCAGCATGACCGCGCAACTGCTGGTCTATCAAGACCACGGGTCAAAAGAGGTGACCGGAGCACTGACCGAAGACACCCTCGCCCCGCCCAATCCCTCTGTAACAAACACCGTCACTCTTGATTCGAGCGGTCTGGGTGGCGGCACAGTCACGGTCGCGAATACCGACAGCTTCACCATCACCGGATTCGTGAATACCTCGCACGGCCGCGTGCAGACAAAAGTTGAGCAGCAGCTCAACTTCAGTAGCGTTTCCAACGTTACCAGCACCGCTACCGCCTTCATTCAGAGCATCGTGCAGACTTCCACCACGCATGCCAAGACCACCACTTCCGAGGGGCCGCTCTTTACCACCAAAGAGACGGATTTTTCCTACCCCATCACGGCGAGCTTCGACGAGGAGCTTCTCAGCGACGGCAATATCACCCAACAGAGTTCTATCGATCAGAAGTTTCAACGGGGGGAAACTGATACGCTCGAGGGGTTCCCCATTTTCAAAAGCAGCGTATCGAATGAAGTCACTCCCACTGACCTTGCGCTTTTCATTGCCACGCCGAACGGCTTCGAGCTAGGGCCAAATTCCAATATGAGCAGCAAGCAGACCTACACCTCCAAGGACTCGTTCGGCAACTGCTTCAGCCGCACCCTCACGGCTGCCGCGAACGCGCTAACCGCGGTGGAAAATGGGACAGGTTGTAAATGATCTGGTGACGCTTTCTATTACTGCTCACTTCGCTTCGCAGGGGCGGGGATTCTCAAGGCATCGGGCTCTATCGTCCGATGCCTGTTTCTGGATGCCCGGCGCGAGTGGGTCAGATCCCGCGCGCTTGCGCATCCGCTCGATGAGTTCCGCCGGGTTATCCCTCAGCATGGTTGCCTAACAACTCCTGATGAACGCGGTTACCAGAGAAGTCGAACTTCATCATTTGGGAAAGCGTTGCAGCACATCCTCCGATGGAGGGACAACAGATGGATTGGAAACGGTTCATCCAGTTTGCGCTGTTGGGTAGCGGTGATTTGGAACAATACGCCATCCTGCTCGTGCGCGTTTCGATCGGCCTGTTCTTCGCCATCTCCGGCGCAAACAAATTGTTTGTCGCCGGCGGCATCAAACCTGTTTATGACACGCTCGTTAAAGCCAAAGTCCCGTTTCCCCAGCTGACGGCTTATTTCGTGGCGGGCGCCGAGTTCTTTTGCGGATCCTTGCTGATCGTGGGATTTCTTTCGGCCCCGGCCTGCGCAGTTCTATTGATCGATATGATTGTCGCCATCCTGACCGAGGCGATTTCCACCATGCCCAAAGGACTTGCGCCTCTTAACTGGCTCGACGATTTCCTCTACCTCCCCGAAGTCCTCTACGTGCTCTTCTTTACCTGGCTGATCTGCTCCGGCCCCGGAAAGTTCAGTGCGGATTACTGGCTCGCCGCGAATTTACTAAGGTGATCGATCGACGAAGCCGGCGGGCGACGTATCCTTCCGCACCGCCCACTCAATCGCTCAAAGACCTTCACGGTGCTCCATCCTTCGTGCCCTCGCTTCATGATTAGGGTGGGAGTCTAGACTCCGGCCATTCGCAACCCGCTTGGCCGTCAGAATCTGATCAACGCCGTAGTCGTACATGCGAATCCAAGCTTCCGATTGCGCGACGAACCAGACGCCAGGACCAGGTCTGTGAATTTCGCGCTTTTGATGTAGAATTCCGTCCATCGTTGCTTGGCTTGGGACATGGTTGCAGCGCTCATCGTCATCGGCATACTCGCAGTCATATTCCTTTCTGCTTGGATGGTTTTGCAGGGGCGACTGTCCTTCCTGATTCGCGCCGTCAGCCAGCTTCCAGCGAGCAGTTTTCCTGAACGCGCAGATGTATACATCTGCGACAAATGCGGGTGTGACGTGACCAAGCACTTTCGCCTCCGCCAATCCCATACTTGGGCGCCGATCGGACCGACTAGATTTACTTGTCGCTGCGGCCAGCGTTACGTCACAGGTGCCGTCGAGTGGGACCACCTCGGCCCGCCGGAAAGATATCGCCGCGTTTCGCAGACGTTCGTGCTCGGCATTTTCCTTTCCGGCGTATTTTCCATTTTCGGCATTCTTATTTATTTTGCTCTCCGTTTCTTATTTGACCTTCGTCAGGCAGGATTCCTCGTGGCGTTATTCATCACGGTTCTGCCATTCGTTTGGCTGCAATTCACATTCTGGCCAGAAGCGCTTGCGTCCATGTGGCGAACTAGGGTCGAAAGCAGCGTTCAACAGACCTGAGCTAAATTGCAGGGATACCGGAGCCGTGTCGGCAACTTCGCGCTTGACGTGAAAGCCGCACTTCTTCAGTTCTGCGACTACGACTTATCACGCACTCTTGTCAATTCGAGGTAGATTCTGGTCTCACAGTGCTTGACTCGCCGCTGCCGTCCACCTACGATGGCCGAAATCTCTGCGTCAGGACATCAAAATCATGAAGCGATCATTGCTGCTTTGGGGGCTCCTTCTCACGGTCGGGGGTTTTCTGCTATTCCGATTTAGAATCACTAGCCTTTATCCAGGAGCCGTAGAGTACGCCCGAGAGGGAAACTTGCAGCAGTTTTGGAATGGCTTGACGGTCGCGCAAAAGCTTTCCATTACCGCGATGGAAGTTCCATTTTTCGCCGGCGTCGTGCTTATATTTGTCGCCTTGGTGCGGGTGCTCACAAGGAAACAATCACCCGGGTGAAATGGGCTCGGCCCGGTCAGTCTTCGGGTGGCCCACCTTCCACATCACTCAAGTAAGCGCCTTGAGGGTTCTCGGGGTCCCCCATTCTTCGCGCCGTAGCCTCATGCGAAGAGGGTTAGACTTCAATCATTTGAAGTCCGTTTGTGCGCCAGAATCTGATCAACGCCGTAGTCGTGCATGCGGATCCAAGTTTTCGATTACGCGTGCCAGTTCAACCGGTCGATGCAACACCATCCAGCGCGTTGATTCGGCAATGCCTTAGCGGGAGAACCACCTGTTCGGCTGGAGTTGGCCAAGACCTGACCAGTGCAGCGTTCCGGCTGGTCTAACCCTAGCAAGCGGTTTTGGCTCTTGTTTTCAATGTCTGTCGGGCTCCAGCTTAGTAGTGCGTCGACCTATTGAGATCACCGCCCTAATCGGAAAAGTGAGGTTCTAGTGCAAATGGACGGTAGCGCGACTGATCATGCGTCTGCGTCGTCGCGCGATTCGTTGCGAAACCTGCGATGATCGGCAAGAAATTGCGCTACGAACAGTTCCGGAAATCGAGTTCCTTCGGCGTGACCGTTGCGCCGGGATCTACTTTCAAAGCATTCCCGTTCGCGTCCAAGTTAGTGGTTATTGATGGCGGTGAGCAAACGACTGTGCCGCCACTCAACGGCACAAAGGCGTTTGCGCCCACCGAATACAGCACATCGCCGGAAGCTGGGGCAGAGTAACTGATTTTGCCGGAGGCGAATACTCCGACGCTTGGGTTGCTTGCTGGTTCGATCAGCGTGTACTCAGCGCAGTTTGTGTTCGCTGGTGCGGTTGCCGGGCAATCCGCGTTCGAGTCCACGGAAATATTTGAGACTGAGTTGCTCTCCGCTGGGATGGTTACCACAAGATTCGCACCGCTGGGCAAGGTAATTGCCTGCAAGGCGGAGATCGACGCGTCAATGGTAGCCGCGGCGGACGCGTTTGTCGCGGTGACGAATCCCTGCAGCGTCGCCGGACCCGGTGTAGGTCCTGTTTCTGGAATCAACGGAATCGCTCCGAGGTTGGTCCCACCGAGCACACCAACTGCCACTGTCGCGTTGTAAGCCAGTCCAGCACCATTAATCGCGACGACCACCACATCGAATGTTGCCGCCGTCGGCAACGGACAAAAATTGAAATTGCCGCCCGAATCTGCCGCCGTCTGCATAAAGATCACGTCGGTCTGTGAACCTTCCAGTTGTTCGAGCGCGACGAGCACCGTGCCGCCAGCGATTGGTTGCATCGTCGCTGCGTCCACCACGTGTCCGCTAATACCGGAATTGTTCGTGCTCACTTGTCCCGCGGTCAGCACCGGTTTTAGCCGGAACTTCCCGTTGCCTTGCTGGATGATCGATGCGCACGCGTTGAAATCAATGTTGAGATCAACGTCCTGCCCGGCTGCGACGGTGATTGGTCCGCCTTCAATCTGTCCCGGCGGGATTTTCAACCCCGTATTCGCCTGACTGGAGAGTTGGAGTTCATGCACGCTCCCGTCCTGCAGAATCGCGCAATTGAAGCCTTGGCCGCCGCAGGCATTGTTTGCGGGGACGGGGCCACTTCCTCCGTCGTTGGGAACCAGTAGCAAACGTATTTGCTGGTAGGTGCCCGTGGGAAGCGCGGTATTCGATCCCAGCATCGTGAGCAGACACGCGTTCGGTCCCGCCGCGAAGAGGTCAATCTGCATGGGCTGCGTATTTAGTTGCGGCGCTAATTCCTGCCATCCCGGAGAATTGTCGTCGGCCGTAGCGCTGGTGTGCGCCTGCACCGAACGGATCGTCACGTACACGTGCTGGAAGCCGCCGTTTGGGAACTTGCAACTGGGTGGGTCGGTAATGCTGACGTTTATGCTGCCCGTTCCGGCCATTTGCATAGTCGAGCCCGAGCCCGAGCCGCCGCAATTCACCAGCACAGCTATGAGCACCAGCAGTGTTGCGAGGCTGCCAATCCATACGAAGGTGGGCAAAGACCTTAATCTGATCTGTAACAAACGAGCCATGGTCAGTCTCCATCGCAAATGTCGGGAATTGTGACAAGCGCCCAGGCGGGGGACGGGCGCGCTGGTCGCAATTCTAGGGCGCTTCCTTGGCAGCGTCAAGCCACGTGATCGGCGATTCCGATTGCCCAAGTCCTGATTAATGTGGTGATCTCAATGGGTCAACGCAATACTAAGCACGAACCCGCCTGGCATTGAAAACAAAAGCTGAAATCGCTCGCTAACGCTAGACCAGGCGGAACGCTGCTCTGGCTGGGTTTTGACCGAATACAGCCAAACAGATGGTTTTCCCGCGCTAGCATTGTCGAATCAATGCACTCCATGGTGTTGCATCGACCGGTTGAGCTGGCACGACTTATCAGGACTTGCGTGCGACTAACGTTTGAATTCGCGCGTCACGATCCTGGAATCGTATCGGTCAGCACTCCATGGCAGGTCCGTATGATGTCGCTTAGGAAATTTCTGATTCCAAGAGGTTTGACCGGATCGGGCAGGTGCCGCTAGCATTCATTCGTGGATAACGAACCTATGTCTCGCTTAGCGTTGCGAGCCATTTTTATTTGTTTTTTCCTCTCCGGCGCCGCTGGCCTGATTTACGAGGTTTCCTGGACAAAGGCCTTAGGCCTTGTGTTTGGTCATACTGTCTATGCGATTGCGACTGTGCTCGGCGCTTTTATGGCCGGTCTCGCAGCGGGCAGCATCTACTTCGGTGAATCGGGGGGACGCCGAATTCGGCCCGTAATGCTGTACGCGTGGCTGGAATTGTTCATCGCCGCCGCGGGAGCTTTCTCTCTTCTGGGGTTGCATGCCGTCCGGATCCTATACATGGAGACGTACCATGTCGTCTCCGGTTCCATGCTGGTTCTCGGAGCTCTGCGGTTCGCTGGGTCCGCTTTGGTGCTGGCTCTTCCGACGTTTCTCATGGGAGGAACACTTCCCATTCTTACGATGGGCTTGGCGCGGAGTTCCTCCGAAATAGGTTCCCGCCTGAGTCGGCTTTATTGGATCAATACCGCGGGTGCCGTAATCGGCGCTCTCGCGGCGGGATTTCTCCTTCTCCCGACGATCGGCTTACGGCTCACGGTTGCTTCGGCTGTACTTTGCAATGTGCTGGCCGGATGCCTTGCCTTTGCGTTCGCACCCTCATCATCGGAGCCTGTCTCACAACCGAAAGAAAGCGCCAAATCGACACGCGGAAAGGCCCCGAATTTCTTGCTGGTGACCTTTGCTTTGGTTGGCGCGACGTCCATGGCCTACGAAATTTCCTGGACGCGGCTGCTCTCTACAACCCTCGGAAGCTCTACCTATGCATTTACGATTATGCTGGCCACCTTCCTTTCCGGGATCGCCTTGGGCAGTTGGCTTTTTGAACGTTGGGCAACGCGAGGCAGATCTGTTTCGCTGGGGACATTCGCCGGTACGCAGATCTCCATTGGGCTGGC
>Ga0308309_10001797_pt1 | contig 12767 bp, 9 predicted proteins | sample HubBroMetageWFT5_FD_192491 | JGI IMG/M metagenome (GOLD analysis project Ga0308309, IMG submission 192491) | Warmed and freeze-thawed soil microbial communities from the Hubbard Brook experimental Forest, New Hampshire - Hubbard Brook CCASE Soil... | ecosystem: Environmental > Terrestrial > Soil...
AAGAGAGCCGGGCGGCTGATTCATGAATGGCATGAATTTGTCGGGAAAGCCGGGCATGGTGCATCCGATGCAAATACCGCCCACGTTCGGGCACCCGCCGACACCGCCCATCCATCCGCGTTTTCCAACGTTGCATTGGACTACAGGCCCCCAGCATCCAAGCTTCACAATGCATAGGGGAGAGCCGTATTCCCCGGCAAACTGGGCCTGCTCGTAGTAGCCGCCCCGGTCGCAGCCTTCGTGAACCGTGCTGCCAAAGAGCCAGGTCGGGCGCAAGGCCTCATCGAGCGAAATCACGGGCGCACGGCCCGACGCCATGTAGAGCAAGTACAGAAGTGTCTCCATGAAATTGTCGGGCTGCACGGGACAGCCGGGCACGCAGACGATGGGAATCTTTGCTTTCGATCTCCATTGCCAGCCGAGGTAGTCGGGAAGTCCCATACAGCCGGTGGGATTGCCTTCCATGGCGTGGATACCGCCGTATGTGGCGCAGGTTCCCGCCGCTAGGATGGCCCAGGCATGCGGCGCGAGACGGTCGATCCATTCACAGGTGGTGATGGGCTGGCCGGTATTGCGATCAGTACCGAGCGAAGCCCAGTAACCTCCCTCTTTATTGTGTTCGTTGGGGATCGAGCCTTCGACGACCAGGATGAAGTCTTTGATTCTTCCAGCCGCCGCGTCGTGGAAGGGCTTGAGAAAATCATCGCCGTTGGCTTGGGCAAGAAATGGATTGTGGAGCGTGACTTTCGGAATCCAGGGAATCTGGCCGAGGACGATGTCTTCGATGCTGGGCTGGGTGGCAGCAGTCATGGCGATGGTGTCGCCGTCACAGCCCAGGCCGGCGGTGATCCACAGAACGTCGAGCTCGGTTATCGCGTCCTTGCCCACAGCGAACGCCTCCAACGCTCCACGGTAGGACATCATACATAAATACCTGGGTTTCGGAGGAGACTAAGGTGTGATTGTGGGGTGGGCTGGGCGCGGCCTCCGGATCCCCAAGCCCATGCATCCCATAGACATAAATGAGCAACTAAATAATTAGTTACGTTTTCTTCGCGTGTGCGTCTAACGTTTATAGGAGGAGCCAGTGCCGCCGAGACAATCTGAAACGCTGACGGCCGCGGAGTTGCGCATCATGGATGTGCTCTGGCTGAAGGGCTCGGGCACGGTGCAGTCGATCCTCGAAGCGCTTCCCGAAAAGCCTGCTCTGGCCTACAACTCCGTGTTGACGACGATCCGAGTGCTGGAGCGTAAAGGCTATATTGAGCACTCCAAGGATGGGCGGGCGCACGTCTACGTCCCGGTTGTAGGACGAAAGGAAGCGACGCGGTCAGAGATCAGCCATCTGGTGGGCCGTTTTTTCAAGAATTCGCACGAGCAACTCGTCTTGAACATCCTGGAGGAGCGCGGAGTCAACGCCGGGGAACTTGACCGTCTGCGGGAGATGCTGGATCGAAGCAGTACGGATCGAAGCAGGATGGATCGGAGCGGCACAAAATGACGATGTGGCCTCAGTTCCAGACGATGGCGCAAGTTGCGATTACGCGGATTTTGAATTCCCTGCCTGAGGGGCTGCTGATCGCCGGCTTCGCGTGGATTGCGTTGCGCCTGCTGCCGCGGCAGAACTCGAGTACAAGATTTGCAGTTTGGTTCGCGGCTTTGTTGGCGGTCGCTGGGCTGCCTTTCGTCGGGGGCTCTGGTCCGGCGAATTCTCTTGCAGCGACGGGGCAGGTTGGGCCCGCAATTCGCTTGCCCGGTGTTTGGGGACTGAGTTTATTTTTGGTCTGGATTCTGGTTGCGGCTATCGCAGTGCTGCGCCTGGCGGCGGGATTGTGGCGAGTTTACAAGCTGCGCCTGAGTTGCGTTCCGATTCGTTTGACGGATATCGACGGAGCGCTGGCCAAGACAGTTACTCAGTTCAGCGCTACGAGGTTGGTGACAGTGGGAACCTCGGAATTGGTAAACGTTCCGGCTGCCGTGGGATTTTTTCGTCCGATGATTATCGTTCCGTCGTGGGCGCTGCGGGAGCTTCCAGCTGAGGACTTGAACACTATCCTGCTGCATGAGTTCGCGCATCTGCAACGCTGGGACGACTGGACCAACCTGCTGCAAAAGGTCGTCCGCGCCGTTCTTGTTTTGAATCCGGCGGTGTGGTGGATTGAGAACCGTCTCTCCCTGGAGCGGGAGATGGCCTGTGATGATTTGGTGCTGGCAGAAACGGGCAATCCGCGCGGCTATGCGAAGTGCCTGATTTCGCTACTTGAAAAGAGTTTCGCGCGGCGGGGTTTGGCGATGGCGCAGGCAGCCGTGCATCGCGCGCAGGAAGCTTCGCTGCGCCTGGCGCAGATTCTCGATGCGGGGCGTCCGAATACGAAGAAGGTTTGGAAGCCGGCCCTGGGCTGCGTGGGAGTGCTTTCCGCGATCTGTGTTGCTGTCGCCGCACATGCTCCGCAGTTTGTAGGGTTCGAGCCTGGTTCGCCAGCGATTCGTTCTGATGCGGCCAATAGAAGCGCTATGGGCCAGCGCATGTTACCGGCCGCGGTGGTCATACCAGCGGCACTGCACACGATTTCATCGTCCTCACTCGACAAAACGTTCCGTTCACGCGATACCCGTTCATTCGATGGCCCTTCATTCGAAAACAAGCCGCGAGGAAGAGTCGTTGGAGCGGTGAGTCATCCGAAAACCGCTTCGCGTGCGGTGCCGTCTTTGATTGCCAAAACTGAGACACCGGCTCGGGGTCAGGCCGTCCAGGCTGAAGCGGGGCAAAATGTTCTTCAGCCGACAGAGCAGCCGAGAGAGACGCTGGTAATGATTCGGACCACCGAACGCACTGGGCCCGATTCGTGGACATGGAGCGTCTACGTGTGGCGGGTCGTTTGGACGAATCGAGTACAGGACGGAGCTGAGAAAGCGCCGGTCCCGCACAAAACGTAAGCGGAAATTTTTTTGCCATTTACAACTAAACAATTAGTTACAAAAGGAGAACGTAAAAATGCAAAGCTGGAAGAGAATATTGACCCGGCGGCTGCTGGTCGCAGCCATCGCCGTACTTTCAGTCGCGTCGTTCGCGACCTACGAATTCACCAACTCTGCGCGCGCGGCTTCGGCTGCTCCCGCGGCAGCGCCGCTGGACGACAACAGTGTCGGCGCTTTGCTCACGCTCGATCGCGCCATGGAAACGCTCGCCGCCCGAGTCACTCCCGCGGTTGTGAACGTAACCGTGACTTCGAAGCCCAACGGGCAGCAGGGCGGCGACGATTCCTCGCAAGACATGCAGCAGTTCTTTGGCCCGAACGGCCCGTTCGGAGGAGCGCCGTTTGGCCGCCAGTTCAACATGCCAAGAATGCCGCGCGAAAGAATTGAGCACGGCCTGGGCAGCGGCGTGCTCATTTCGCCGGATGGCTACATCGTCACCAATAATCACGTCGTCGACGGAGCCACGGACATCCGCGTGACGATGAGCAACCGCCAGGTTCTGCCCGCGAAGGTCGTCGGTGCCGATCCATTGACCGATCTTGCGGTGATCAAAGTGAGCGGCAACAATTTGCCCAGCGTGCCGTGGGGAGATTCGGCCAAGCTGCACCCCGGCCAAACCGTGCTCGCGTTCGGCAATCCGTATGGCTTCCGCTTCACGGTGACGCGCGGCATCGTCAGCGCGCTGAATCGTCCGAATCCGGATCCCAGTGACCGCCGCAAACCCGGAGAGTTCATCCAGACTGACGCGGCGATCAATCCCGGCAACTCCGGTGGGGCGCTGGTGGATGCGCGCGGAGAGCTCATCGGAATCAACACGTTCTTAATTTCCTCCAACGGGTCCTTCTCGGGAATGGGTTTCGCGATTCCAACGCAGATCGTGCAACCCACCGTGGAGGCTCTAATCCGCGACGGCAAGATCAGTCACGGATACATTGGCATCGGCATCTCGGACGTGACGCCGGACAACGCTCACTTTTTCCAGATGAACAATGCCACCGGTACGCTTGTGACGCAAGTCGATCCCAACTCTCCCGGAGGGAAGGCTGGTCTGCGCACTGGCGATGTCATCGTCAAATTAAACAATCAGACGGTGACGGACGCGGGTGAACTGCAGATGGAGGTCGGGCAGAAGCGCCCAGGCGACACCATTCAACTCGAGGTTGTGCGCGACGGCAAGAACATGACGATTCCTGTGGCACTCGAAGCCATGGGGCCTTCCTCGAACGGCGGGACCGCGAGCAGCGAGCACGGGAAAGGCCGGTGGGGGATCAGCCTTGGCGATCTGAACCAGGCAGAGCGGGATCAGATGCAAATCCCCAGCGACGTTCATGGAGCAGTGGTCGAGGATGTGCAGCCCGGCAGCCCAGCCGACAACGCCGGCTTGCAGCGCGGAGACGTAATTGCCGAAGTGAACCGGCATTCGGAACAATCCGCGGCTGATGTGGCCCACGCGCTCGCGAACATTGACAAGGGGCAAGATGCGCTGGTGCTGGTCTGGTCCAATGGAGGCAGTACGTTCCGGGTATTGCATCCGAGCCAGGAGTAACTAACGTCATATTCCGCCTCGGTGGGAGCCGGGGCGGAGTATGGTTTGTCAGCGTCTGCTGAGGTAAACTATACAGCAGTTGCAACGGGAGCGAAATTTATGGCAGGTAGAGGAAAAGCTACGTTGGTACAAAGCGCGCTAGTCCTGGCCTTGATGGGAATTGTGGCCGGAGTTGTTGGCGGCCTGGTTGTGGGTGCCGCTACTGCTCCCAAGCCTGCGACCTCCTCGACCGCTCACTAGTGGACCGGGGCGCGCCGCGTTGCTATGCGATACTGAAGTCATGCAGTCCCCGCTTCAAGCCCCCAGCGCTGCTACCGATCCAAAGTCCGTAAAAGTTCACCTTACGACCGGCACGGGTGTGGATATCGAGTGGTCGGACGGCCACGTTTCGCACTACGATTTCGTCTACCTCCGCAACGCTTGCCCATGCGCGATGTGCAACGAGGAGCGCGATAAGTCAGGGCGCAAACCTGGTGATCCGCCGAAGCTTGCCCCAGGAGCGCTGCCGATGTTCAAGCCTGCGGCAAAACCAGTGTCGGCTGAGGCCATGGGCAAATACGCGATCCGGTTCAAATGGAACGATGATCACGATCTGGGGCTGTATTCGTGGAAGCTTCTGCGGGAAATTTGTCCGTGCGCGGAGTGCAGGGTAGCCTGAGGCATTCAAAATAAGCCCACTCGAATCATCCGCCAAATTGAACCATCCGAATCCTGGCCTGGCTTCTTCGGCAAGATGAATCCTTGTAAAATCAAACTATCAACCCCGGAGCCACTTCCGCATTGTCTTTTCTCGATCAACTGAATCCGCAGCAGCGTGAGGCCGTCGAGACCACTGAGGGGCCCGTGCTCATCCTTGCCGGGGCGGGGAGCGGAAAGACGCGCGTCATTACCTACCGTATCGCATACCTGATCGAGAACGCCGGTGTGATGCCTGAGTCGATTCTGGCGATGACGTTCACCAACAAGGCCGCCGCGGAAATGGGCGAGCGCGTCGAAAAACTTGTCGGCGGACTGAGCATTGCCAAGCCCGTGATCTCGACATTTCATTCTTTCTGCGTGCGCGTCCTCCGCCGCGATATTGAAGCTCTGCGGATTCCTTCCGCCACGCCCGGGCAGCCGCCGATCGGCCACACCAAGAAGTTCGTCATTTACGACGAGAGCGACATGCAATCCGTAGTGAAGGGGATCATGAAGCGGCTCGGCCTGGATGACAAGCAGCTCACGCCGCGGACCGTGCTCTCGCGAATTTCGTGGGCCAAGAATCACATGCTCGATCCGCAGGAGCTGTACTTGCAGTCGGCCGATCCGAAGACGGAAAAGATCGCGCATCTCTACGAGGAATATCGCAAGGAGCTGCGCAAGGCCAATGCGCTTGACTTTGACGATCTTCTCTTAGAAGCAACACGCCTGCTTAAGACTTCTTCGACAGTGCGCGAGTATTACAACCGCCGCTTTCAATATTTGCTGATCGACGAATATCAGGACACCAACCGTCCGCAGTACGAACTGATGCGAATGCTGGCTGGCGAGCGGCACAATGTCTGCGCGGTAGGCGATGAAGACCAGTCGATTTATTCCTGGCGCGGCGCCGACATTCGCAACATTCTCGAGTTCGAGCAGGATTTTCCCGAAGCGAAGATTATTCGCCTCGAAGAAAACTACCGCTCTACGCAAAACATTCTGCAGGCGGCATCGTCAGTGGTGGCAAACAATCTGCGCCGCAAAGGAAAGAACCTGTGGACGGCGCGCCAGGGCGGCGCGAAGCTCGGATATTACGAAGCTCCGGATGGCGAGAACGAGGCGCTTTTCGCCGCCGACCATGTCGCAAAATATCTGCGCGAGGCGGCTCAGCGCGGTGAAACTCCGCGGGCCGCTGTGCTCTATCGCACGAATTCACAGTCGCGGCTGTTTGAAGAGGCCATGCGCCGCTACGGCCTGAAATATAAAGTGGTCGGCGGATTCTCTTTTTATGAGCGATACGAGATCAAAGACATGACCTCGTATCTCAAGGTGATTCAGAATCCGGACGATTCGATCTCGCTCTTGCGCGTGATCAACACACCTACCCGCGGCATTGGAAAAAGCACCATCGAAACGATGGAACGCCTCGCATTGGAGACCGGGCTCTCACTTTGGGGAGCGGTCGGTGAGGCAATCCGGCGGCAACTTCTGCCTCAGCGTGCAATTTCAGCGTTGAAAAGTTTCCAGCAGCTCATTCTCGACGCGCAGGCCATGCTAAGCGGTACATTCGCAGAAAACCTGTCTGAAAGTGTGGCGGCTGATATCCCGATTGGATCCACGCAGCAAATTGGACAACCGATGGCTGGGCAGCAGGCCGAAGCCCTGCCTCTGGAGTCTGATGCGGGCGATTCTGCCGCCTTCGACCCCGAAGAATTCGAAAACATCTCCTTCGACTTCGGCGGAGCCTACGGCGTCTCCGACGAAGAAAGCGCGGCTCCTGACGCAGCCGCGAACAAACCGCCTCATGTTTTCGAGAACGAAGCGGCCAACCTCGCCCCGTCTGACTCCGCAAGTGCGTTTCCCGCCCCCACCGTGAGCACGGCTGACATTCTGAAATTCCTCATCGACCGCACCGGCTATATCAAATTGCTTGAAGCTGAAGACACGCCGGAGGCCTTCTCCCGTATCGAAAACCTGCGCGAACTGGTCAACGCCGCCATGGACTCGCGCGACCGCGGCGAAACTCTCGATCAGTTTCTCGATCACGCCGCCTTGATCAGCGACGCCGACGACTACGATGAGCGGTCCCAGATCACGCTGATGAGCCTGCATGCTGCCAAGGGGTTGGAATTTCCCCTGGTTTTTCTCAGCGGACTGGAAGAAGGATTGTTTCCGCATTCGCGCACGATGCTGCAGCCGGACGACGTCGAAGAAGAACGCCGTCTCTGCTACGTCGGCATGACGCGAGCGATGGATCAGCTCATCCTTACGCGCGCGGTCTATCGCCGCCGCTACGGCACTGACTTGCCGGAAGCCAGCGTTCCGTCGCGTTTTCTGGAAGAAGTGCCGATCCAGTTGATTGAAGAATTAGGCCGCCGTCGAACAGCAGGCGTATCCACGGGAACGTCCGTTTATTCGACGAATTCGGGGGCTTTCGGGCGCACATCCGGGCGAAGCCCTGCTGCCTATTCCGACAATACTCATTACTCCTACGAAGACGAAGACCAGAGCGCGGCCTGGAAGCGCGGAGCGCCGGCAAGCGCTTCCCGCCAAAAACCCACGGCTCCAGCCAAGCCTTACAACTCGATCGAGAACATTGCCGAGTTTTTCGCCAGCCGGGGAAAGAAATTTACGGTTCCGAAAGCACAACCCGAGGAACCCACGGGCAAGCGCGGATTCCGTCCTGGGCAGAAGGTGCGCCATCCGAAATACGGCGAGGGAACGGTCTACCAGCGAGAAGGAGAAGGCGAAGATGCCAAGATTACGGTACAATTTCCTCGCTTCGGCTTGAAAAAGCTGGTGGAGAGATACGCGCAGCTGGAACGGGCGTGAGCGGATCAGTTCCCCTCCCGGAGAGACCATTATGATGAAAAGAACCTTCAGCTCGGCAGCGATGGGCTTGCTGGCGCTGTTCGCGGCTTCCACACTTTTCGCGCAGGTAACGCCAGTCCGGCACGAGCGTCGTCCGGCGGCATCGCAGGAAAACGTACCGTCGCCGGAGCCGAAGCAGCCGAACTATCTATACTTCAGCATCCTCAATGGCACACCCAAGGGTCTCACGCTCCATCACGACACCGAAGTTGGCACCAACAAGCCAATCGATGTCTATATGTACCCGATTGAGCTGCAGGTCGTGAATTCCGACGGCAATCTTGAGCCGGAAGGCCTGATCATCGATAACTTCTATACCGCCCACGCGGTGGATCCGCTAACGGCGCCGAACCCGAACAACGCCCGCGACTGCAAGATCTGGAATGCCCTGGTGCTGAACGAAATCAAGAATCGCAATCCGAAGTCGCCAACATGGTCGTATGTTGAGTTTACGATCGCGCAGGGCGCACGCGTTATCGATACCAACGAAGACGGTAAGGTATTCTGGAGTGACGATATTGAATGTTGGGGATCGAAAGACCGCTTCGCCCCGTTTTAATCGAAGGGCGATGAAAATGCCCGCTGCGAAAGCGGCGGCGAAGTGAAACAACAATCTGCAGTGAGAAGAGGACAAGTACCGCAATCATGGCAAACACAGCAACCCTAACCAAAGAAGAACGCAAGAAATCGAAGCGCGCCGCGCGCAAGAAGGCGAAAGTGGAAAAGCCGAAGAAACCCCGCGACTATGCTCGCGGATCGAAAAAGCGGAAAGTGAAAAAGCTGGCTCGCGGCCAATCGAAACGGTAAGGTTCGGTAAAGCGGAAGGCGCTTCGCATTTCGCCGGAAGATTCGAAATCGAAAAGGAAGTCGACCGGCGGAATGCTTAGCGCGGTATGCTGAGTGCCTGTTCCAGGAGACAACGACCACTTGTCCCAATCATCCACCGAACCCGCCGAAAAAACGATCCGCACCTCTGACAACCAGCTGTTCTGCTGCAAGTCGATCGACAAGCTGATTTCGGAATCTGAGAGTCCCGGACATCGCCTGCAAAAAACTCTCGGTCCGTGGTCCCTGACGGCTTTGGGGATCGGCGCCGTCATTGGTTCCGGAATTTTTGTTCTTACCGGGACAGCGGCCGCCGGCGAATACTTTCAGGCGCCATCGATTTTGCACGCGCAGGTTCTCGATATCGTCGTCAACTTCCTGCGCGGAGGCGGAATGGGCGCGGTGCTCATGCACGGGCGCCCGGCTGCCGGACCTTCGATTGCGATTTCATTTTTTCTGGTCGCGCTCGCCTGCAGTTTCGCCGGCCTGTGCTATGCCGAACTCGCTTCGATGATCCCCATCGCGGGTAGCGCCTACACTTACTCTTACGCCACGCTGGGAGAAATCTTCGCCTGGATTATCGGATGGGATCTGATCCTCGAATACGTCGTCAGCAACGTCGTTGTAGCTATCGGATTTAGCGCATACACTAAGGCGCAGCTTGCCTCTTTCGGTTTAAACCTGCCTGACCGATGGTCGACACCGGTGTGGGAATCCGGGCGATGGACGGGCGCTTACTTCAATTTCCCGGCGTTTCTCATCATTTTTATCCTGACAGTCCTGCTGGTGCGCGGCATCAGAGAATCTGCCAAGGCCAATAACATCATGGTCGCGATCAAGATCGGCGCTATTCTGGTGTTCCTGGTGGTCGGCGGGGCTCTGGTGAATCCTGGCAATTGGCGTCCCTTCGCGCCGTCGGGGTTCGGCGGCATTGTGACGGGAGGTGCCATCGTCTTCTTTACCTACATCGGATTCGATTCCGTCTCCACAGCTGCAGAGGAGTCGAAGAATCCGCAGCGTGACTTGCCTTTTGGCATTATCGCTTCGCTGATTGTATGCACCATTCTCTATGTAGGCGTCTCTATCGTGCTTCTGGGGATGATGAAGTACACGACCTTTGTTACCGGTGAAGCTGCTGATGCGCCTGTCGCCTACGCGCTCAAGGTACTCGGAGCCAGCCGGTGGTCGCGCTCGATTATCGTGATCGGCGCTCTTACGGGGATGATTTCGTCCTTGCTTGTCTTCCAGTATGGGCAGGCTCGCGTCTGGTACGCCATGTCGCGCGACCGGCTTTTCCCGGCGCTCTTTTCTAAAGTTCACGCCAAGTTCAAGACGCCGCATTACTCTACCTGGATCGCGGGCTTCGCGGTCGGAATCCCTGCGGGAATCTTTGCCATCAGCGATGCCGCCGATCTGTCCAACATCGGAACGCTTTTCGCCTTCGTCCTGGTTTCGCTTGGGGTCATCATCCTGCGGCGCACGCAGCCTGACCGGAAGCGCATTTTTAAAGTGCCGCTGGTCCCGTGGTTTCCCCTGATTTCCATCATCCTTTGCGGCGGGCTTATGACCGGACTCACTGTCATTACGTGGTTGCGCTTCATTGTCTGGCTCGGCCTCGGGCTGCTGATTTACGTCTTCTATAGCCGCCACCGCAGCGAGTTCGCGAAGAAGTAGCTCTCAGCCATCAGCCCGCAGCAACTGCTCTGTCATCCTGAGCGTAGTCGAAAGCCTGCCCTGAGCGAAGCCGAAGGGGACCCCTTTTGTCTTTCCGCAGCAGCGGCCCAAGGCGTTCTCGCTTCAGACCCACCCCGTCGTACTCCTCGCAAATCTCCTCCCAAGAATCTACAATCAAGATGCATGTCCACCGACCGTCCGCCAAATAGTTTTCTACGGCTGTTGCCCAAGGCCGAGCTGCACGTCCACCTGGAGGGCGCAATCGAGCCGGCAACGCTCCATGAGTTGCGCACTCGCCGCGGCGAGCGCGTCACCCGGGCGGAAATCGATGCTTTATATCGCTACGAAGATTTCGCCGGCTTCCTACTCGCTTTCAAGAACATTACTGAGCATCTGCGAACTCCCGAAGACTACGAGCTGATCACTTACCGCCTGATGCAACGGCTGAAAGAAGAGAACGTTCTGCACGCCGAAGTCTACGTATCGGTCGGAGTGTGCCTCTGGCGTAGGCAGGATGTCGCTGCCATCTTCGAAGGACTGGATCGCGGCCGGATTCGCGGCGAACGCGACTTCCGCGTGTCGCTGCTTTGGATTTTCGATGCCGTGCGCCAGCTTGGCGCCGAGGCCGCGCAAAACGTTTTTGAGCTGGCCGTTCGTTATCACGACCGCCAGGTCGTGGGTGTGGGCATCGGCGGCGATGAACAGAAAGCGCCGCCCGAGCTTTTCCGCGATGCCTACGCCTGGGCCGCGGACCATGGCATGCGTCTGACCGCACATGCCGGCGAGAGCGGGCCGCCAGAATCGATTTGGGGCGCTCTCAATCTGCGCGCGGAACGTATCGGTCACGGACTGACCGCGTTCCATGACTCCGACCTGGTTGAGGAACTCGCTCAGCGCCAGGTGCCCATGGAGATCTGCCTGACCAGCAATTTCAGGACTGGACTCTGCCCGAATCTTGGTGATCATCCGGCGAAAAGTTATTTCGATCGCGGTGTGATGATCACGCTGAACAGCGACGACCCGGCGATGTTCGGCACAACCCTGGCCCGGGAATACCAGATTGCCCAGCAGGCTTTCGCATTTACCGACGAACATCTGCGCGAACTTGCGCGCAATTCGTTTGAGGCTTCGTTTTTACCTGCGGAAAAGAAGCTCGAATTCCTGGACCTGTTTGACGCCGCCGCGGCCCGCTAAACCCTTCAACACAGAGGGCGCGGAGGAACACCGGGTAGACCGACCGGACGCAAGTTCATCGAATGGGCCTCGCTCAACCCACAACTCCGTGAACGCCATTCGCCCTGCGAAAATCACCGAATGCTGGTGCCGAGGCTGCGTTTATCCCCTATCCATGCTGTAATAGTAGTTGACTTCGTGATGCCGTCAGCTCTTACATCTCTGCGCCGCCGCGCCAAGGCGTTGCACCGCAACCTGCGTGGCGCGGCAATGGCTGCGCGGGCGCTTGCTTCGACCGAGCACCCGCTGCTGGCGCACATTATTCCCGTCCGGCGCTGTAATCTGGCTTGCACGTACTGTAATGAGTTCGACGATTTCTCGAAGCCGGTGCCGACGGAGGAAATGTTTCGCCGCATCGACAAGCTCGGAGCGCTGGGGACGGCGATAGTTACGATCTCGGGCGGCGAGCCTTTGCTGCATCCGGAGCTTGATGACGTCATTCGCCGCATTCGCGCGAACGGCATGATCGCGGGACTCATCACCAACGGATATTTTCTGGTGCCGGAACGAATCAAGCGCCTCAATCAAGCTGGGCTCGAGTGGCTCCAGATTTCCATCGACAACGTGAATCCTGACGATGTTTCCAAAAAGAGCCTGAAGGTTCTCGACAAGAAACTGGAAAATCTGGCGGAGCATGCCGACTTTCACGTGAACATCAACTCGGTGGTCGGTGGCGGGATTTCAAATCCGCAGGATGCGCTGATGATCGGCAAGCGCGCCATTGAACTGGGTTTCAGTTCGACGATCGGGATCATTCACGATGGCAGCGGTCAGGTGCAGCCGCTCAATAACGAAGAACGCCACATTTACGATGAGATGAAGTCGTGGGAGAAACGCAGCTTCACCCGCATCAACGCCTTTCAGGACAACATCGCGCAAGGGCTGCCCAATGAGTGGCGATGCCGCGCCGGCGCGCGCTATCTCTACATCTGCGAAGACGGATTGGTGCATTACTGCT
>Ga0308309_10001798_pt1 | contig 12766 bp, 13 predicted proteins | sample HubBroMetageWFT5_FD_192491 | JGI IMG/M metagenome (GOLD analysis project Ga0308309, IMG submission 192491) | Warmed and freeze-thawed soil microbial communities from the Hubbard Brook experimental Forest, New Hampshire - Hubbard Brook CCASE Soil... | ecosystem: Environmental > Terrestrial >...
GGCGAGTTTCACTATTTCACCCGCGAACACGTCCTGCGCGATGCCTGGCATCGCGTAGACGACTTCTTCGACCTGCACTTGCGCGCACCCGCGAAGCCGCCAGCTCATTGACGAGCGAGGCAAGGCGCTCGCAAAAATCAATGGCTCGGCTCAAGAACGAGCTTCTGCACGCGCCAATTTAGGATTTCCGCCACGTACAATTCATTCTCCGATGGGCACGCGATTTCGTGTATCCATCCGAATTGCCCCGCCTGTTTCCCCGCTTTGCCAAACATCCCGAGCACTTTTCCATCGAGGCTGAGTTTATAAATTCGCCCCGGAAATGCGTCCGACGTGTACAACACTTGCTTCGGTCCCGGCGTAATACAAACCGTCCACGGCGCGCCCGGCGCCATCGTGCCGGTAGTCGCTGTAGGCTTGTTCCCTATCGCCGCTCGTGCATCTGGCGGGGCTGGGACATCAATCGTCATCTGGCGCAAAAACTTTCCATCGCCATCAAAAACCTGAATCCGCCGATTGCCCCGGTCCGCCACGTACACATTCCCCGCCGCATCCACGGCAATGCTGTGCGGCACGTTGAACTGCCCCGGCTGATCGCCGGGCTCGCCCCAGGACTTCAACCAATTCCCATCCCTATCGACCTTCGCCACACGCGAATTGATATAACCGTCGCTGATGAACGTGTTCCCCGTGGCATCCCAAGACACGTCCGTCACTTGCCGGAACATTCCGTCCACAGCAGGCAGCGGCGGCTTCACATGTTTCAACGGGCCAGTGCCTTCATCGGAGGCCTCCTGCTTCCGCCCAAACACCATCATCACTCGTCCCTCGGGGCTGAACTTGATCACCATGTCCGACCCTTTGTCTGTCGCCCAAATGTTGTCTTGCTGATCGACCTTCACCGCATGCGCAAACGACCACGCATACAGATTGTGCCCGATCTCCCGCAAAAACTTCCCATTCGCATCAAACTCCAGAAGTTGCGCGCCAGAAGCACCGTACGCAGGCCCCGTGCTATTGGCCCGCGAGAAAACGAAAACGTGCCCTTTCGAATTCACCGACACCCCGGCCACTTCTCCCAAATAAATGTCCGCCGGCAACTTCAGAAAATCCGGCACAGAGGTATACCGAATTTCCGGCGGCTGCTGGGCAAATAGCGGCCCAGTTCCCAAAAAGCACAAACCACAAAGCAAACCAAGAATGGCACGTCTCATAAGAATCCCCTCGCAACATCGCGCCCGCATCATACCCGCCTCTTCTCCCGCGCGCCAATCCTGCGCAAACTTGAAACGCGTCGGTCGCCAGAATCCTGCTTCTCCGGATCTATCTCTTGTGCGAAACCGTTTGACAGCGAGCACGGTCAGCTGGCGTCGAACGCAGCCCAGCGAACGCTCTGTCCCTCCATCCCACCTATGATGATCGGAGATTGACAGGAGGAGGGCGACGCCCTATGGTCTTGCCTAGAGATAAAGGCGAAATCGAGAACTCAGAGGTAAGCGAAAGCGCAGAAGCAGAGGAAGCGGAGGTGACCCTCCCGTTTGTTCGACTTTTCCCGACCTGGCATGTACCGGACCCCGAATTTCCGAGGGTGCAAGCAGACACCCCCGCCGGCCAGCCCGAATCCGAAAGGAGAATTCCAATGCGGAGAAATGGGATCACGCTGACAGCTGTTCTTATTCTCATCGGAGTAGCGCTCATTGCGTCGTGTGCGCAACCGTACCACGAGGAAAACGAACGTTACGTTTTCGTGGCCACGAATATTAACTTGCCCTATTGGCAGGAGGCCCAGGCAGGTTTCTTGGACGCAGCCAGAGCGCTTGGCGTAAAGGGAGAACTCGTGGGTCCCGCGACATACGACCCGGACGCGGAGGTGGGAATGTTCCGCCAAGTCGTGGACCAGCATCCCGCCGGAATCTGCCTCTCCGCGGCGCGCCACGAAATTTTCCAGGCCGCGATTGACAGCGCCGTAGCTCAGGGTATCCCGGTGATCTGCGTGGATTCGGATGTGCCGAATTCGAAGCGCGTGCTGTACATCGGAACGGACAACTTCAAAGCCGGCAGAGAGAGTCTTAGGCGGATGGCCGCGCTCGCTTCCGGTAAAGGCAACATTGCGGTGATTACGATTTCGGGACAGCGCAACATCGACGATCGAGTGGCGGGCGTGGCCGACGCGCTGAAGAATTTTCCTGCTCTCAAGCTGACAAAGATCCTGGATGACAAGGGCGACGCGCGAAGCGCGTTCGACCAGGTCTCCGACTTGCTCCAGAAGAAAGAAAAAATAGACGGCATTATCTGCTTGGAGGCAACAGGGGGTTCCGGCGCCGCTGGTGCCGTGCACCGCTTCAACATGGATGGCAAGATGCCCATCGTGGCCTTCGACAACGATCCGGAGACGCTGGATTGGATCGACCGCGGCGTCATTACGGCCACAATCACGCAAAAGCCTTACGTCATGAGTTACTACGGGCTGAAGTTTCTCGACGACTTGCACCACAATGCCGTACACCAATTCAAAGACTGGCGCACCGCCCTCGCGCCGCCGATGCCTACTTCCGTGGATACCGGCACCGTGGCCGTGGACAAAAATAATCTCAAGGTCTATCGCGAGGCCCTAGCCGAGCATCCCAAGCCGCTTTAGAGACTGCAATCCTGTGTGGACAGTTGTTGGTACAACTGCAGGCCGCACGCGGTTCCCTGGATGATTTGCGGAATCAATTGCCCGTTAACGCCGCGTATTGTGCTTTGGTGAGCGGGACGACCGAAAGCCTTCCGATGCGTACCAGTGGTGAATCCGCGAATAATTTGTTCGCCTTGATTTTCTCCAGTGATACCGGCACTGCAATCGCCTTTCCTACTTTGATCTTCACCTCTGGGTTTTTGGGATTCGACGCATCGACAGAAACCACCGTTGCCGTTCCCACCGCGCTCTTCTGATTGCCAGTGTGGTAAATCACCAGCCTCGAGCCAGGCTCCATCTCGCGAAGATTTCTCACCGCCGTTGGATTGGATACGCCGTCCCAAACTGTGACGCCGTCTTTTTGCAAATCAGCAAACGAATATACGGTTGGTTCCGTTTTCAATAGATAGTCTGAAGGCATACAAGCTCCCTAAATGAGCAATTTGAACGCGCGCCTATTCTACCTGTTGAGCTGCTTCGACGTCGCTACTCGCTGGAAAGGCTTCGCCGCAAGATTTCAAGCTCCTTTGCGGCTCAGTCCCAAGGCGTCGAAGCGTAACTCTGCCACGCGACAAAATACACGTCGTGCTTGCCCGTGCCTTGCGGTTCTGGCAGGATGCAAAGAACCAAACGCCGCTCCTAGATCGAGAATCTCCCCGGAGGTGAAAATGGCTGGTTTCTGCAGAAATTGTGGCAGCCCATTGGACGATAGCCAAGGATTTTGTGCTCGCTGTGGCACCCCTGTTTCCGGCCCTCCCGTGCGGTCCACCGCCTCACCCTCAGCATCACTTTCCAGCGCCCCGCGCCCTCAGACGCCTCCTCAAGCTGCGCCTCAACCCAGCCCGCCGGCCGCTGCTCCCGCGCCGCAAGGGGCCGTCGCTGCTCCGTCCAAATCCGGCAGCACCCTCGTCAAAGTTCTTCTGGTTTTTCTTATTGTGATTTTCTTCTTTGGCGCCGTGGGAGTCGCAGGCATTTGGTATGTCGCGCATCGTGTAAAACAAAAAGTTCATGAAATCGGATTGGATGACCTGTCGACCACAACCAACGCAAATCCCGGCCCAGCCCTCGGCGGCATCGATCCGTGCAGCCTTCTTTCGAAAGCGGACATAGGCCAAGCCGCGAAGATGGAAGTCATCCGCGCCGAAGCCAACGAAGGCAGCGAACCTGGATGCACTTACAACGTCCAAGGAGACGTCTCCGATCTGGTCGCCAGACATGCTTCCCTGCTGCACAAGGAAGCCAGCACCGAAGCGCAGCGGCAACAGTTTGAGTCCGTCGCGAAAAATCTTTTTAAAGGAATGGATACTGAGCAAAGCGGCACTGCTTCGAATCATCCCGGCGAAGCGCCCGTTTTCAACTTCAGCGTGTCCAACGCTGGTGCAAAGGCACAGATGAACTTGAGCCGCATGGCGTTTAGCCGCATGGGTGGAGGCATGGTCACCATCCCGGGACTGGGAGACGACGCTATCGACATCGGCGGCGCCATGATGCTGGTTCGCAAAGGCGACAAACTCGTTCGCATTATGTACATGATGTGCCCGTGCGCGAGCGACGACATAGTTCCGCTTGTAAAAAAGTTAGTCGCTAACATGTAGCCACGCGTTCGATCGCAAGCGTCAGAGCCAACGCCCCGAGGAACTGCCGCCGCTTCGCTACAACTAGGGAGCCTTCGCCGCGACAATGCCGATGTTGGCGATATTGTCCCCTTTTTTCAGCGAAGGAACCGCGTTCACGTGAAGAATCACACCAGCCGCGGGAGCGCGCGCTTCCAAAATCACTTTGCCGAAATAGTCGGTCACGTGGCCGAGTATCATGCCTTCCTGAACATACGTCCCGCGTTTGACCAGCGGATACCAAATGCCTGGGCCATCCGAAATGACGTCAACGATTTTCCCCAGCCAGACTGGATTTTCGATGTAGTGTGGCTCGCCGGGAATCATCTTCAAAACGCGCATCGTACTGAGAGTGCCGTTCACAAGCAGCGCCACGTCGTCGGATTCGACCGTGCCCGCATGCCCCGCTTCCACAACAATCGACGGCTTGCCGCGAACGGAAGCAGTGTTGTCGAGATACCGCGTTGCCGTGGGATCAGTCGGACGCTCGCTCCAAATAATGATGTGATCCAGTCCGAACGCGAGCACCATCTGCTTTGAAATGCGGTCCTGCGCTTCTTTTCCGACAGCTCCCCAATAAGCATACGGCCGCAGACTTTCATCCAAATCGCCCCCGTGGTAGTCGATCAAATAGTCGCAGCGGTCGACAACTTCCTTCGTAATCATGAATAGAACCCGGTCCGTTTGCGTACCATCTATCTTGCCTGGATAAAAACGGTTCATGCTTTTGTTGTCGATGGGGTTCACATGCGGAACTTTCTGCTCGAACGAAACGATATTCACCAGCGGCAGCAGAATCACCTTGCCCGAAACTTGCGCGGGATCCAGTTCCCCAATCAATTTTTCGACCGCGATGATTGAAACATATTCCGTCCCGTGCGCCCCCGTAACAAGCGCGAGCACGGGTCCTGGCTTCGCTCCATTTACCACCACCACCGGAATGTTCGTCCCAGCATCGACACCGGCAGGCACTTCGATATAGCCGTTAGCTTTCTGGCCGGGCGCAGCAGAAGCCGTGCCGACACTAAAGCGGGTTTGCGCGTTGAGCGAAAAGCCAAAGAGGGGCGCGAACAGCGCGGAAGTAAGAACTCTTCTCCAGATACGCATCATTCTCCTCCAGCCTTGACCGTGGGCGCCACCGGCGGCGCCGGGGTTGCCGGCGTCGCATCGCCTTTCACGTAGTGGGCATACCACGCAAGGTAACGCTCAAGCCGATCCTTGATGTGTGTCGGCACGGTGAAACCGTGGTATTCGCCTGGGTACACGACGAGTTCGGTGGCGCGGCCGAGCGCCTTCATGGCCTGGTACATTTGCTCGCTTCCAAGTATCGGCACGTTCGAGTCGATTTCACCGCCCATAAAAAGCGTCGGCGTCGTGATGTTCTTCACCTTGTAGAACGGCGACATTTTGTCCCAGAGGGCCTGATGTTCCCAGGGGAAGCCGAGTTCTGTCTCGTAATCGCGCTGGTAGTGGTCATGCCCATAGAAACTGGAAATCAGCGCGACGCCCGCCCCGGAGATGGCGCCTTTGAACCGTGTGGTCTGCGCAATGATGAAGTCGGTGGAAATGCCCCCATACGACCAGCCGCCAACGCCAAGCTTATCGGGATCAGCGATGCCTTGCTCAAGAGCATAATCCACCATAGCAATGTCGTCTTGATAGTCTTTGTTGCCCCAGTCCGCGTAAATGGCTGCACAGAATTTCTCGCCGTAGCCGGAAGAGCCGCGCGGATTTGGCAGCAGAACGGCGTAGCCGTTGGCGGCAAAAAGCTGCGCCAGATGGTCGAAGGAGGCGGCGTATTGCCCGACCGGGCCGCCATGTGGACGCAAGAGAGTGGGGACTTTCTTGGTGGCGTCAAAATCAACCGGCTCGTAGAGGTAGCCGGCGACGGGGGTTCCGTCTTTGCTCTTGAAGTGCACGTATTCGACTTTGGCTAGGCGCAGCTGCGAAATCAGCGCATCGTTCGTCTTGGTCAACCGGGTGAGGTCCGTACCGTTCTGAAGAAAGATTTCGTCGGGACGATCGGATGTGCCGATTTGTGCCGCAATCACGCCGTCCTTGCCGAGCGAATAGGATGCAACCGTGACGCGGCCGCCGATGGCTCGAACGATGTCTCCTCCGGTAACCGCGATGCGGCAGAGATTTTGCGTGCCATCATCCGCCGCAATGAAATAGATGGACTTCCCGTCGGCGGAAAAGCTCGGGCGGCGTACACTGCGGTCAAATGTTTGTGTGAGGACTTTCGCCTCACCGCCGCTGGAGGAAGCGATGGCGAGATGTTGCGTTGCGTACCAGAAGAGATGCTGATCAAGCTGCGTGACATACGTGATCCATTTACCGTCGGGAGACCAAGCAGGCTGATTGTCCGCGCCGGGATTGGTGGTGATCTGCGTGAGATGTGCGCCTTTATCGGTGTTGTCTGCCGCAACGACCCAGATATTGGAGTCGCGCGTGGCGTCGGGGTCGGGCGTGCTGCGGTTGCTGGTGAAGGCTAGCTGCTTGCCGTCCGGAGACCAGGTCGGTTGCGAATCGTCAAAGTCGCCCGAAGTGATTTGCGCAAGAGATTTCTTCTCGACGCTGAAGACGTAGAGGTGAGTGCGACGGTTGTCGAGATAACCGACGGTGTCCTCCTTGAACTGAAGGCGGTCAATCACCCAGGGAGGCTGCGTTTTCGGTTTGACGGGAGCCGGCTTGTCTTTATCTTTTTCCGCCTGTGCGTCCTCCGGCTTCGGATCCTGGAGGACGAGCACGAGGCGCGTGCTATCCGGAGACCACTCGAAATCGTTTACACCTTGGGCGATGTCCGTTAGGCGAACGGCTTCGCCGCCAAGACGATTCAAAAGCCAGACCTGGCTTTTGCCGTTATTGCGAGAGGAAGTGAAGGCGAGATATTTGCCGTCTGGGCTCCAGCGAGCATGTCCGGAAGATACACCTTCAGCGGTCATGGGAAGTGGATCGCCACCGTGCGTCGACACCATCCAAATCCGTGTTTCGTTTTTGTCTTCCTTGAGCATTTTCATGCGCACGGTGTAGGCCACCCATTGCCCGTCGGGGCTGAGTTCAGGCTGGCTGACATCGCGAATCTGGAAGTAGTCGTCGATAGTAATGTTGCGCACCGCAGACGATGTGGCAGGTCGAGATTGCTCGGCTGGGCCGGCGGCGCGAGCGGTGAGCGTGAATGCTAAAAGCAAGAAGCCAAAGGCGAAGCAGCGAACAATTCTCATTCTGAAAACTCCTCGACACGGAATTGAGGGAGAAACGGACGAAGTGTAGCAGAGGAGTTAGCCGAGCATGCGCGAAAAACGCTGCCGACGTTCCGTCAGTCGCCGGCCGAAGAGTGCTCAGAGGGGTCTCTAGCGCAGGAACAGCTGGACAATGGTATTTGGGCAGCCGAAAATGGATGAGAAAGGCGGGCCAACACTTTGCAAGTGACGATCGAGCTGCCTGACGACCTTGCGGAACAGATCCGCAAGAGCTCCGGCGACATTGGAAGGCGGATGCTGGAAGCGTTCGCCGTGGAGAGTTATCGGTCGGGTGCGGTAACGGGCCGTCAAGTTCAACAGTTGCTTGGTCTAAAGGACCGATTTGAGCTCGACGCGTTTCTGAAGCGAGCCGGCGTTTTCCGCGAGTACACTGCCGAGGAACTCGCTCTCGACTACGAAGCCAGCCGCCGTGCGAGCGGCGAGCGCTCGCCAAGTTCGTGATCGTCATTGCCGATACCTCACCTCTCAACTATGCCGTAATGATTGGCGTTGCGGACGCGCTGTTCAGTCTGTACGGGCAGATTGTGGTGCCGGCCGCAGTTCACACAGAACTTACCAGCGCTGGATCACCTGCCGCTCTCCGATTCTGGGTGGAAGAGCACCGCAACCGGATCGAGGTGCGCGAGGTGAGCCTGCCTGACGATCCGGGATTGAATAGCCTTCACCGTGGCGAGGCACAAGCAATATTCTTAGCGCAACAAACACCGGATTCTCTGCTCATTATCGATGAACGAGAGGGCCGGGCCGAAGCGCGCCGTCGCGGCATTGCGATCACTGGGCTTCTCGGCGTGATCCGCGACGCAGCGATTCGAGGACACATTGATTTCGAAGGCGCGCTAAAGAAGCTCAAAGCGACCGATTTCAGGTTGTCGAATGAAATAGAAGCGATCGTTCGCGAGCAATACAAAAACAGCCGAACTGAGGGGTAGTAGATTCTAGTTTTCGCGAAAGGGTGACGGGAGCCATGTACGTACATATGTTTGCGTTTCGATTTAAGGCGGGCGTTACGGAAGAGCAGAAGCAGCGAATCGTCCCCGCTATACGCAAGTTGCAGGACGAGATTCCCGGCGTGCTGGAAACATGGGTGGGGATGAATGAGTCGCCGCGAGGAAACGGATATGAATTGGGTGGCGTCATGAAGTTTGCAGATAAGGCGGCCTGCGACGCGTATGGGGCACATCCCGTGCATCAGAAATTGCTAACTTGGCTGATGCCATTGATTGAGCCGATCGAAGTGGATTTCACCGTATCGCGATAACCCGTGGTAAAGGAATTTTTATGAATGCGAAGGATTTCCGGCGGATCGCGCTGAGTTTTGAAGGTGCGGAAGAAGGTTCGCACATGGGTGCCGCAGATTTTCGTGTGGGAGAAAGAATTTTTGCGACGCTGGCATCGCAAGACAAAGGCTACGGGAACTTGATGCTCACGCCAGACCAGCAGAGAGCGTTCGTGGAGGAATTGCCGGAGATTTTTGTTCCGATTGCGGGCGGGTGGGGACGAATGGGGATGACACATATTCGCCTTGCTGCCGCGAGCGAGGACGTGTTGCGCGGGGCGCTGCAAGTGGCGTGGAAGCTGAGGGTGGAGAAGAACGCCAAAATAGGAAACAAGACACGCCTGCGATCAACAACAACACGTAAGCCGAAGAGGCCGAAGTCGCGATGAACCACTACTCATAGCGGAGGGCGATCAGCGGGTCGAGTTTGGAAGCTCGATACGCAGGCCAGAAGCTGGCGAAGGCGGCTACCGCGGATAGAACGACGACAGCAGCGGCCAGCGTGAGAGGATCGCGAGGTTTTAGACCGTAGAGCAGAGATTTGGCCGCTTGGGCTGCGCCCAGCGCGAGACCCGCGCCAATAACAAGACCCGTGATGGTCAGCAGGCTTGCTTCTCGCAAGATCAGCCTCAAGACATCCAAGCGTTCTGCGCCGATGGCCATGCGGATGCCGATTTCTTTAGTGCGCTGGACGACCATATAGGAAATGACTCCGTAGAGGCCAATGGCGGCCAGCAGCGCGGCCAAGAACCCGAAAAAGCCGGAGAGCGTGGCCATCAATTGATCTTGCAGAAGCGAGTCGTGAATTCGCGTCTTGAAGACTTTGAAGTCGAGATCGATGCCGGGGTTCACATCACTGATGGTTTGCTTCATCGAGGTCATAAGACTAGCCAACGGGAGCGACGAGCGAATCAGGATTTGATCGTCTGGGCTGGGCTTTTCTTGCTGTGTGGCCGGGAAATACATAAACGGCAAATACTCTTCGTGCATATCCTGGAACTTGTTGTCCTTTGTCAATCCGACGATCTCATAGAGCGGGCGCGGCTTTCCTGGTGGTTCGTGGATTCGGAATCTTTTGCCAAGAGGATCGGCCCCCTTGAGAATTTTTTGAACAAAGGCCTGATTGACGATGGCCACTTTGACCGACGTGGCCGTATCGCGGTCGTCGAAATCGCGGCCGGCCAGGAGTTGGGTTCCGATAGTCTGAAAATAACCCGGGCCGAGGTAATTGATCCATGCCGAACCTGCTTCCGCGTCGGAACCTTCGTTGAGGACGTTATCGTTCCAGGTACTTCCGCCGAAGGGAATGAGCATGGCGTCGGCGGCAGACTCGACGCCCGGCATGGCCTGGACACGCTTCACGAGGTCGCGCTTGTACTCGGTGTAGCGCTCCTCGGGAAGGTGCAGGCGGTCGAAATCGACGCTGGTAATCAAGATTCCGGTTTGTTGGAAGCCGACATTTAGCGTCGTCAAGTTGCGCAGGCTTCTGACAAAAAGCAGCGCGCCCATCAAGAGGACGACGGAGAGGGCTACCTGCGAGACGACCAGGATGCGGCGGAGGCTGAAGCGCTCGCGGCCACCGGTCGAGCCGCGGCTGCCGGACTGCAGCAGCGTGGCTGGCTCTGCGCGAGTGGCGCGAATTGCGGGGGCCAAACCGAAGGAGACGGTTGTTAGGACGGCAAGGGCTGTGGTGAACGCCAGAACACGCCAATCCATGCCGAGGTCCAGAAAGATTTGATTCTGCTGCGTGCTGATGAATGCTACGAGCATGCGGCTTACGGCGAACGCCAGGAACAGGCCGCAGATCGAGCCAGCGATGGCTAGTAGCAGGCTTTCTGAGAGCAGTTCGCGAATCATTCGCCCACGCGTTGCCCCCAGAGCGCGGCGGATGGTGATCTGACGTTCGCGCGCGCCGGCGCGCGCGAGCATCAAATTGGCCAGGTTTGCGCAGGCAATCAGCAAGACCAATCCGGAGATTCCGAGGAGCAGCCACAGGGAAGTCTCGGAATCTTGGCGCAATTCCGAAAAGCCAGTGCTGGCGGAAAAGGCGCCGAGTTTATATTCAAGGTACTTCTTTGTAGCCTCCGAGTCGTAAGTAGTCGGAATCGTTTCTTGCAGGATCGCAGGAGTCGCCGCGTTCATTTGTGCGTTGGCGCGCTGAATTGTCCATCCGGGTTTCAGGCGGCCAATGGAGGCGAGCCACCAAGCATGACGAATCGTAAGCCGGTTATTGCGCGGGCTTAGTATGGGCTCGATGCAAACGGGGACGGCCACGTCGAACGTATCGCCAATGGAGATGCCATTGAAACCGGGTTGGATGACGCCGAGAACTTGGAAGGAGTTACCATCCAGGGTCAGGCGTTTTCCAATTGCGGAAGGATCCCCGCCAAAATTGCGCTGCCAGAAGGCGTAGCTGATATTGGCTCCCGACACGGGGCAGCCCGGCTGGTCATCCTCTGGACCGAGCAAGCGCCCGATAATGGGCGCAACGCCGAGGACGTGAAAGAAATCGCCGGTGACGCGGAGGCCGTTTGCATAACGGACTTCGCCGCCCGTCGCGAGATTGAATTTCTGGCCAGTCCAGGCGGCCATTTCGGAGAAACCTTCCTGGCGTTTGCGGATTTGTTCCCACATTGGAAAGCTGAGCTGAGAATATTGGCCTGAAAATTGGCCAGAGCCCCAATGACGGTCAGCGATGCGAACGGTGCCCAGCTCTTGAGGATTTTTCACAGGAATGGTGCGAAGACGAATGGAATCAATGAGTTGGAAGATGGCTGTATTGGCGCCAATGCCGAGGGCCAAGGTGACGATGGCGACGATGGCGAAGCCAGGACTCAGCCGCAGAAGGCGAAAGGCGTGGCGTAGGTCGCGCAAGAGATTGGTCATGCTTCACCCCTTGGTCCAATAAGACGAGGGAAACCTTCAAAGGTTCCGTGAGTGCTCTTGATTCGCAGCTTCCCTTAGGGAGATGCTTGCCCGCGGGAAGGTGCTTTCCATGCTTGACATGGGTGGCATGCCTACCTACTCTGAGGGAATCATGCAAGTACGATTCACACCCGAAGAGGAAGCACGGCTCGCAGAAATCGCCACGCAGGAAGGCATGGATCCGGAAGAACTGGTCAAGGATGCCGCGCTACGCCTGCTCGAAGGCGACGCGCAGTTTCGAGCTGGCGTCCGCAAAGGCCTCGAGCAAGCTGATCGCGGCGAATTCATCGAAGAAGAAGAAATGGATGCGCGCGTCAAGCGAATGTTCCAGCCGTGATGCGAGTCCGCTGGGACGCCAGCCGCCGCGGACAACCTTGAACACATCAAGAATTACCTCACCGAGCATCACCCCCAGCTTGCCAATCAACCGTGTTTGAGCTTTACGAAGCCATTCGCTCCTTGAGGGCATCCCTAAGCGGGGACGGCCGGGCCGCGAGGAGGGAACTCGCGAACTGGTATTGCCGCGCCTGCCCTATATCGTGGCGTACCGCATCAAAGAGCAGGCAATTGAAGTCTTGCATATTTACCACGGCGCCCAGAACCGCCCTTAAAGAGCTCCCAGAGGACAGACGGAAGTCTGCCAGTCTACCCCAACTGCATCATGGGAATTGGCGGGCCGGCTGCGGCTTTGGCAGCGGTTTGCGCGGCATCATTTCGTCGCGGTTGGCGGTCAGGTAGACGAAGCTCGCCACGATTACGGCCATTTGCTTCATGTCGGGTTCTTGGATGCGTTCATAGACGTCCATGTTGGAGTGGTGCGTGCGCGTGTCGTAATCCATTGGGTCTTGGATGAACTGGAAACCGGGGAGGCCGACGGCGTCGTAGGAAAGGTGGTCGGTACCGCCGGTATTGCGGATGGTTAGGGTGGTCATGCCGAGGTCGTGGAAGGGGACCATCCAAGCGCTGAAGATGGGGGCGACCATTTCGTTGCCTTGGATAGACGCCGCGGATT
>Ga0308309_10001799_pt1 | contig 12765 bp, 9 predicted proteins | sample HubBroMetageWFT5_FD_192491 | JGI IMG/M metagenome (GOLD analysis project Ga0308309, IMG submission 192491) | Warmed and freeze-thawed soil microbial communities from the Hubbard Brook experimental Forest, New Hampshire - Hubbard Brook CCASE Soil... | ecosystem: Environmental > Terrestrial > Soil...
ACCTGGACGGCCCCGCCGATGCGCGACCTGCTCGATCGCTATCTCGGGACCGGGTGGGAGGCGCGCGCCGCCGACCCGGAGACCTGGCGCGGGGTGGATGACATTCCCGACGCCGACCTATGGGAGGTGCGCAATGCACTCCGTGCCGAGTTCGTGCAGCACGTGCGGGTGCGCAGCGTGGCCAACCGTCTGGCGCGCGACGAGCCCCGCTGGTACGTCGAGGCGGCCGAGCACGGCTTCGACGAGCACGCGCTGACCTTTGGCTTCGCCCGCCGCCTCGCGGGATACAAGCGAATTCAGTTGCTCACCCTCGACAGACAGCGCGCCGCCAGCGTGCTCGAGAACAAGGATCGTCCGGCGCAGATGGTGCTCGCCGGCAAGGCGCATCCGCAGGACGAGGAGGGAAAGCACGCTGCCCAGGGTCTGTTCACGTTCGAGCGCGAGCCCGCCGCGATGAGCCGCGTGGCGTTTCTCGACAACTACAGCCTGGAGACCGCCGACCACATGGTCGCCGGATGCGACGTGTGGATCAACGTTCCCCGTCCGCCACTCGAGGCGAGCGGCACCAGCGGCATGAAGGCGGCGCTCAACGGCGGCCTCAACCTCTCGGTGCTCGACGGGTGGTGGGCCGAGGCCTACAACGGGACCAACGGATGGGCGATTCCCGGTGACATCCTCTTCGACCATGCGATGCAGGATTCGCGCGACGCCGCGACCCTCTTCGACATCATCGAGCACGAGGTCGTTCCGCTCTTCTATCAGCGCGATGAGAACGGGATCCCGCGCGGCTGGGTGCAGCGGATGCGCGCCTCACTTCGCACCAACGGGCCGCGATTCTCAGCGGCGCGGATGATGCGCGAATACGCGGCCGACGTTTACAACCTCACCACGTCGCGCTGAGGCAGACGCTCCGGCCGTCACGGATGCTTCGGAGTCGGTGAGGGCTTGGCGCTGGGCGTCGGCGTCTGCATCGGGTTGGGCGCGATCGTGATCGGCATGGTGTTGGGCGCGACCGTCGGTGTGGGCGTGGATGCTGCGGTTGGTTTCGCGGTGGCGGTCGCGGCGCCGGCGGTATCGATGCTCGTCGGCAGGCTGGCATCTGTCGGCGCCGCCGTCGACGTGAACAGAGGTCCTGGCGGCGGGGTCGGCGAGACCTGAACCCCCGGCCCTCCCAGCGCCTTTGCCGCAAAGATCACCATCACCACCAGCGCGATCACCGCCGCTGCGGCCACGGACCACACCTTCCAGCCGACGCCTCCCAACTTCGGTGCGTCCGCCGCGACGTCGATCGCAAAGCCCGGCAGGGGCTCGTCGTCCTCGGCGTCAACCAGCTCGACGACCGGTGAGGTCGGAGCGGGGTCGGCGAGGCGGTCGGTGACGATGACGGCGAGCCACGCACGTCCCTGGTCGCGCCATGCCGATCCGAGGAACGCCCTGCCCGCGATGTCGAGGTCGCGGCGGAACACCGCAGCGGATGCGGGCCGGTCACGCGGGTCCTTCGCCAGCCCTCGGATCACCAGCTCTCGCGCCAGCAGTGGAACCGCCTCACTCGGCAGGGCTCCCTGGGTGTGCTGGACGCCCAGCCCGGTGAGATCCGTGCCCAGGTACGGAGGTCGTCCGGTGAGCGCGTCGACGAGCACGCCGGTCGCCGCGTAGATATCGGTCGCGACGGTGTGCGGCCGCCCGGCCCACAGCTCCGGCGCCATGTACTGCGGCGTCCCGGCGCGCCAGCCGCGACGCAGCGGAGCGGCCGGAACACCGGCGTCGCGCACGATCCCGGTGCCGTCGGTGTCGAGCAGGATCACGTCCGGCGTCACGTCCCGATGGATGACTCCGGCCGCATGGAGCGCCTCGAGGCCGGCGAGCACATCGTCGAAGACGGCCAGCGCACCGGCAGCGGCGAGGCGGCCGGACACATCGACGAGGTGGCGCAGCGTGATCCCGTCGACCCATTCGTAGACGATCGCCGCCTGGCGGTCGTCGAAGTCGATGACGGATAGGAGATGCTGGTGTCGCAGGGCTCTGAGCACGCCCATGTCGTGGCGGACCTGGCGGCGGAACGCGGGGTCGGACCACAGCGCCGGGCTGAGCAACCGGATGACCACGCGGGATCCGGTGGCGATGTCGTGGGCGTCGACGAGCGCACCGGCGCGGTCGACGCCGATCCCCCGATCCAGTGTGTAGCCGGGAACGCGTGACCGCGACCCGCCGACGTCGTGGCCTCCAGCCTGGTCCATTCGCTCTCAGTATGCGGTGGCAAAAGCGCGGTGGCGTCGAATTGCGTCACAGAGATCACCGCCACCGGGCACTAGAATGGCCGGGAAGTGGAGTACGTCGAGAGCATCCTCGACCTGGTCGGCAACACCCCGTTGGTCCGGCTGAACAAGGTCACCGAGGGGCTCCGGCCTCTCATCCTGGCCAAGCTCGAGCAGCTCAACCCCGGTGGGAGCGTGAAGGACCGCATCGGTCTCTCCATGCTCGAGGACGCGGAGCGCCGAGGGCTGCTCCGTCCCGGCGGCACCATCGTCGAGCCCACCTCGGGCAACACCGGCCACGGGCTCGCCATGGCCGCGGCGATCAAGGGCTACAAGATGATCTTCGTCATGCCCGACAAGATGTCGGCGGAGAAGATCAGCCTGCTGCGCGCCTACGGCGCCGAGGTGGTCATCTGCCCCACCAACGTCGAGCGCGAGTCGCAGCAGTCGTACTACTCCGTCGCCGACCGGCTCACCCGCGAGGTGCCGGGAGCCTTTCAACCCAATCAATACTTCAATCCGAGAAACCCAGAGGCCCACTACCGCACCACCGGCCCCGAGATCTGGCGGCAGACCGACGGTCGCATCACGACGTTCGTCGCGGGCGTGGGCACCGGCGGCACCATCACCGGGGTTGGCAAGTACCTCAAGGAGCAGAACCCAGCCGTCCGCGTGATCGGCGCTGACCCTGAGGGCTCGATCTACAGCGGCGAGATCGCGCCGTACAAGGTCGAAGGCGTTGGCGAGGACTTCTGGCCGGGGACGTTCGACCGGGAGATCGTCGACGAATTCATCCAGGTCACCGATCGCGAGTGTTTCGTCGCCGCGCGCAAGCTCGCGCGTCAGGAGGGAATTCTCGTCGGCGGGTCGGCCGGCCTGGCACTCCATGCGGCGATCCAGGTCGCCGTCGACTCCAAGCCGGACGACGTGATCGTGGTGCTGCTTCCCGATACCGGTCGCAACTATCTGAGCAAGTTCTTCTCCGACGAGTGGATGCGCCAGAACGGCTACCTCCAGCGCCTCGTTCCCGCTCGCGTGCGCGAGGTCATCGATTCGCACACCGACGGCGTCCCCGAGCTGGTCAGCGTCGGTGCCGGCAAATCTGTCGGCGAGGCGATCGACCTCATGCAGCAGTACGGGATCTCACAGCTTCTCGTGACCGAGAACGGGAGCACCGCCGGGGGCGGAGTGGTGGGCAGCATCCAGGAACGGACCCTGCTGGATCGCATCTATCGCGACCCCACGGTGGTCACGACATCGGTGTCGACCGCGATGGACCCGCCATTCGCGCGCGTTGCCGCGGGGGCGCCGATCGAGGAGGCCTTCGAGGCGTTGCTCGGTGGTGAGCCCGCGCTGATGATCGTCGAAGGCGACCTTCCGGTCGGCGTGATCACCAGGAGCGATTTGCTCGAGTTCGTTGCCCGCCGCGGACGCAGCTGACCGGCGTGCCGAGCAAGCCGCACGGCCTGGCCACGCGCGCCCTGCACGTGGGCCAGGGACCCGACCCGGCCACCGGTGCGGTGGTCGTCCCCATTCACCTCGCGACCACGTTCGCGCAGGAATCGCCCGGACGGCATCAGGGGTTCGAGTACTCGCGGTCCGGCAATCCGACGCGCGGCAACCTTGAAGAGTGCCTCGCGTCGCTCGAAGGCGCCGCCCACGGCCTGGCGTTTGCGTCAGGGCTGGCCGCAACGACCGCGGTCATGCTGCTCCTCGATCCCGGTGACCACGTCGTCTTCACCGAGGACGTCTACGGGGGCACCTTCCGGCTTTTCGACAAGGTCTTCCGGCGCTACGGGCTCAGCTTCACCGCGGTCGACCCGACCGATCCCGAGACTGTGGCGGCCGCGATGAACGATCGAACACGCCTGGTCTGGCTCGAGTCGCCGACCAATCCGCTCCTGCGCATCGTCGACCTGGACGCGGTGAGCGAGCTGGTGCACGGCGCGGGCGCGCTGGTCGCGGTCGACAGCACCTTTGCGAGCCCGGTGTTGCAGCGTCCGCTCGAGCTGGGCGCCGACCTCGTCGTGCACAGCTCGACCAAGTACCTCGGCGGCCATAGCGATGTGCTCGGCGGCGCTGTGCTCACCTCGGATGACTCGCTCGCGGAGCGGCTGCGGTTCCACCAGAACGCCGTCGGCGCGGTGCCGTCACCCTTCGACTGCTGGCTGCTGCTCCGGGGATTGAAGACACTGCAGCTTCGGGTGCATCGGCAGTGCGAGAACGCACTCACCATAGCCAGGTGGCTCGAGGGACAGGACGCCGTGGTCCAGGTGTACTACCCCGGGCTCGAAAGCAACCCCGGTCACGCCCTCGCCCGGCGCCAGATGGGCGGTTACTTCGGAGGCATGGTCTCGTTCGAGGTCTCCTCGGGCGAAGCCGCGCGTTCGTTTCTCGAACGGCTGCGTGTGTTCACGCTCGCCGAGTCACTCGGTGCTGTCGAATCGCTCGCCGAGAGCCCGGCGATGATGACTCACGCGTCGATTCCGGAGGAGATCCGAACCCACGTCGGAGTCAGCGACGGGCTGCTGCGCCTGTCCGTCGGTATTGAGGACGTCGACGACCTGATGGCCGACCTGGAGCAGGCGCTGGCGTAGTCTCCCGACGCGGCGCGCCCAGCTTCCACTCACCGGTGGTGAGCAGGAGGGTGCCGTCGATCTCCGGCAATGCCGGTGCACCGAGGCGGCGAAGCTTTCGCCACTGTTCGCCGTCCTCCTCGCTGAGAAACGTGATCGCCTTGCCCTCATTGCCGTTGCGCGCGGTGCGGCCGACCCGATGGGTGAGCCACTGGGGGGTCTCGGGAAGCTCGAAGTTGACGACCAGTCCGACGTTCACCACGTCGATGCCGCGGGCCGCGACATTCGTCGCAACCAGCACCTCGGTGTGGTTCGCGCGAAACGAATCCAGCGCGCGGTCACGTGCATTCTGCGACAGGTTGCCCTGCAGCTCGCCGGCGGTGTGACCCATGCGGAGCAGGTCGCGGACGAGCTTCTTGGCCCCGTGCTTGGTGCGATGAAAGACGATCGTCTGGTTCAACTCGGTTGCCCGCTGGCGGCGCAGGAGCCGTGAGAGAGCATCGATCTTCTGCGACTTCACGACGCTCATGACCCCGTGCTCGAGCGCCGGGACCTGTTCGTTGACCACGCGGACGCGCTCCGGCTGGTAGAGATGCTTGGTGATCATGCGCTGCACCCAGTCGGGCATGGTGGCCGAAGCGAGCACCGTCTGCCGGCGTGCGCTACTGCCGAAGGTGGGACACATCGAGATGATCTTCTCGACGTCCTTCGCAAAGCCCTGGTCGAGCATCTCGTCGGCCTCGTCGAGCACCAGGTACTCGATGTCGCGCAGTCGCGCGAGGCCGCTGCTGGCGAGATCGAGGAGACGCCCGGGGCAGCCGACGATGACGTCGGGTGCGTTGCGCAGGCCGCCCGTCTGCGGACCGTAACCGACGCCGCCGATGCAGATCACCGTGCGCAGGGCCGGGTCGACCTTGCGGATCACCGCGTTGACCTGGGTTGCCAGCTCACGGGTCGGGGTCACGATCAGCGCCCGGGCGCCGTGGCCCTGATGCCCGGCGAGCCGCTCGACCAGGGGAACGACGAAGGCCAGCGTCTTGCCCGAACCGGTCGGGGCTTCGATCACGCAGTCGTGGCGTGCCAGCAGGGGCGGGATCGCCTCCTGCTGCACTGTGTTCGGCTCTGTGAAACCGTGCCCACGGAGCGCGGCCGACGTGCGCGGACGCACGCCGATGGATTCAAACGTTGTCACCGTGTTACCTCGGGACCCGAGTCATTCTCGCCGTCCCAGAATCCCCTCGCTGGAGTGTCGTGTGCCGGATTCTTGAGACCCGCCGATGGACGGCGGAGAGAGGGTTCACCAAGAGGCATGGCTCGCCGATTCGCGAGCACTTGCCAAGACAGTACCACAGGTTGGTGCAAAGATCGCCGACCGTGACACAGGCGGTTTCCGGTGCCCGGGTGTATATCCTCGCTTCGAATGACGTTCGACGCCTTCCTCCATCAGCTTCCCGACGCGGACTCCGCGGAGACCGGCGAGTGGCTCGAGTCTCTCGACGCGCTGGTCGCCAGCGAGGGGACGGTCCGCACGCGTTTCGTCATCGGCAAGCTCCTCGAGCGCGCCCGGCGGCTGCAGGTACCGGTGCCGTCGCTGGTGTCGACCCCCTACATCAACACGATTCCGCCCGACGAGGAACCGTGGTTCCCCGGCGACGAGGAGATGGAGCGGCGCATCCGCCGCATCGTCCGCTGGAATGCCGCAGCCATGGTCACGCGGGCGAACAAGCGCAGCGACGGTATCGGGGGGCATCTGTCGACGTACGCGTCGGCTGCATCGCTGTACGAGGTCGGCTTCAACCACTTCTTCAAGGGGAAGGACGACGGCACCTCGGGCGACCAGATCTACTACCAGGGGCATGCAGCTCCGGGGATGTACTCGCACGCCTATCTCGAGGGCAGGATCACCGAGGCGCAGATGGACAATTTCCGTCAGGAGACGGGAGGCAACGGTCTCAGCTCGTATCCGCATCCGCGCCTGATGCCGGACTTTTGGGAGTTTCCGACGGTGTCGATGGGCCTCGGGCCGCTCAACGCCATCTATCAGGCGCGCTTCAACCGATACCTGTACAACCGGCACATCGCGGACACGAGCGAGAGCCGGGTGTGGTGCTTCCTCGGCGATGGGGAGTGCGACGAGCCCGAGACGCTCGGGGCGCTGTCGCTGGCCGCGCGTGAGCAGCTCGACAACCTGACCTTCGTCGTCAACTGCAACCTGCAACGTCTCGATGGACCGGTGCGCGGCAACGGCAAGGTCATCCAGGAACTGGAGGGCATCTTCCGAGGCGCCGGATGGAACGTCATCAAGGTGATCTGGGCGCGTGAGTGGGACGAGTTGCTCGCTCGCGACGTCCACGGCGTGCTCGTGGATCAGATGAACCGCGTGCCCGACGGCGAGTTCCAGAAGTACGCGACCGAGAGCGGCGCATACATTCGCGAGCACTTCTTCGGTCCCGACCCGCGTCTCCGAAAGATGGTCGAGCACCTCTCCGACGACGACCTTCGTCACCTCCGCCGCGGGGGTCACGACTACCGCAAGGTGTACTCGGCGTACAAGCTCGCGCTCGAACAGCACGGCGCACCGACGGTGATCCTGGCGCATACCGTCAAGGGATGGACGCTCGGGACGGGATTCGAGGCGCGCAACTCGACGCATCAGATCAAGAAGATCGGCGAGGCGGAGTTGCGCGCCTTCCGCGACCTGCTCGAGCTGCCCATCAGCGACAAGCGACTCGCCGACGCCAAGCCTCCCTACTATCACCCCGGCGCGGCTTCGGAGGAGGTCGAGTACCTGCTCATGCGCCGCCGCGCGCTCGGTGGTGTGCTGCCACGCAGGGTGGTCCGCTCCAAGCCGCTCGAACTGCCTGGGGACGCGCTCTACTCCGAGTTCATGAGCGGCAGCGGTACTCGAGCGGCGTCAACGACCATGGTTTTCGCCGGACTGCTGCGCAACCTGCTCCGCGACCCGGGCATCGGCAACCGGGTCGTTCCGATCATCCCCGACGAGGCACGCACCTTCGGCATGGATGCGCTCTTCAGCGAGGTGAAGATCTACGCGCCGTTCGGGCAGCGCTACGAACCGGTTGACGCGGGCATGGTGCTCTCATACCGCGAGGCCGTCGACGGCCAGATCCTCGAAGAGGGCATCACCGAGGCGGGGTCGATGGGAAGCTTCACCGCCGCAGGCACCGCATACGCGACCCACGGTCAGGCCGTCATCCCGTTCTACATCTACTACTCGATGTTCGGATACCAGCGTGTCGGCGACCTCATCTGGGCGTTCGGCGACTCACGCGGTCGCGGCTTCATGCTCGGCGGAACCGCCGGACGCACAACCCTCAACGGCGAGGGTCTGCAGCACGAGGACGGCCACTCGCCATTGCTCTTCAGCGCGATACCCAACGTACGCATCTACGATCCCGCCTTCGCCTATGAGCTGGCGACGGTGATTCGCGATGGGATGCGTCGCATGTACGTCGACGGAGAGGACATCTTCTACTACATCACGCTCTACAACGAGAACTACCCGATGCCACCCATGCAGGAGGGCAGCGAGGACGGCATCCTGCGCGGCCTGTACCTCTACAAGACGGCCACGGGTGAGCGCGCGCACCGGGCTCGCATTCTCGCCAGTGGGAGCGCTGTGCAGGCCGCCGTTGCCGCGCAGTCAATGCTTCTCGAACAGCACGACGTCGCCGCCGAGGTATGGAGTGCCACGAGCTTCCAGCTGCTGCGCCAGGATGCGCTCGAGGTCGAGCGCTGGAACAGGTTGCACCCCGATGCCGAACCGCGCGTGTCGTTCGTGGATGAGCAGCTCGGCGGTGACGGCGGACCGATCGTGGCCGTGACCGACTACATGAAGGCTGTTCCCGACCAGATCGGGCGCTTCTTCACGGTTCCGTTCATCCCGCTTGGTACCGACGGCTACGGCCGCAGTGACACGCGTGTCGCGTTGCGCCGGCACTTCGAGGTCGATGCGGAGTCGATTTCGGTCGCGGTGCTCGACGGGCTGGCGCAGCAGGACCGTCTTCCGCGTCACGTCGTCGCCGCGGCCATCGAGCACTACGGACTCGACACCGAGCTCGCTGACCCCCGCTATCGCTGAACTCGCTCAGTGTCAGGCGAACGCCAGCGAAGAGCGTTCGGTATAGCGCGCACCGCCAGGTGCGGGTCGCGACTCATAGAGCACGAGTCGCGACGCCGTGAAGGTGGCGTTGACTCGATCCCAGGCACTTGCTGCGGCCCACGCCGCGCTTGCATCGGAACTGAAATTACGGCGCGGCCTGCCCAGCGTGCAGTGCGCGTGATACCTCCGGGGTTCGACCTCGAAGCCGGAGGCTGCAAGCACGGCGCGGCATTCGAGGGCGAGCGCGGTGAGTTGAGGGATCTCACGCGCCGGGCCGAGCCAGAGCACGCGGGGAATCCCCTTTTCAGGAAAGGCACCGACGCGATCGAGCACGACGTCGAAGGGTGGCGTCCGCTCGACGATCGGGGTCACACCATTGAGCGCTGTCGCGGCTCGGTCCTCGTCGATCTGCCCGAAGAAATGCACGGTGAGGTGCAGCGTTTCCGGGCGAGCCCAGCCGACACCCGCAACCCGCTCGCGAAGCTCCGCCTGCAGCCGCTCCACCGCCGCGAGCGCGGGTTCCGCGATGGGAACTGCGAGGAAACACCTCACCCAGGCGGTTTCGCCGTGCCGGTTGGGAGGGGAGTCGTGCCGGCGGCCGATGGGCTCGGGCTCGGCGCGGTACATGGATTGCCACCCGCGTTGGTCAGCGTCACCTCGATGTCGTTCGCCGCACAGAGCTGGTCGACAGCCGTGAACAACGCTTCGGTGAACCAGTCGGGCCGTTCGGTGACGTTGTACGGGTTACCCGCGTAGATCAGGATGTGGCGGACTCCCCAGCCTTTGGGTGTTTTCGAATACACCATCACGATGTCGTAGCCGCCCGCGTCGTGCACGGGCGCCTTGGTGTACGCGCCCACCGCGAGCGACTCGACGGCAGTCGCAAACGCGGGGTTGTACGTCTTGAGCTCGGCGGCGCCGAGGACACCGAGATCTCCGCCTTTCGCGGCCGTCCCGGTGGTGCCGGAGTCGTCCGAGTAAGTCTTTGCGGTGGTGGCGAAATTCGCTCCCTTGGCGAGGATCTGCTCGACCAGGGCAGCGCGCTGCTGCGCGAAGACGTCCTCGACGCGCTGCTCATTGAGGTTGGCGGTGATCTCATCCTGGAGTTGGGCGATCGACCCACCGGCCCCCGCGAGCTGGGTTTGGAGCGCGCTCGTCCCTCCGGCCTGCTGCGCATCAGCCGCGACCTCGGCCGCAACCTCCTTCGGGGTTGCCTCGAGCCCGAGCTTGGTTGCCTCCTGGCGGATGACCGTGTCGAGGATCAGGCTGCGCAGGATCGCGGCACGCACCTGCGTGACCGCCGCGCCTCCCGTGCAGTCTCCACCACCCTGTTCGATGCTGGTGCACGCGCTCTGATACCGGATGTTGAACTGCGCGAGCGTGATCGCATCCGGTCCCACACGCGCGATCACCGGCGACGCGTTTGGGGGCGCAGGCGCGGCGGAGCTGCACGCCGCCAGGACGATGGCGCACACCCCCGCAAGGGCCACCTCGACCCGCCTGTGCAACATCCTCAGGCCAGTGTATCGGGGGCGGCTGCGGACCCCGCTCGGCCGATGGGGAGTCCGTTGACCCGGGCCCTGAAGGACGGCGTCGCCACCACGATCACCGTGGTCGCGCCGACCACCAGCGCGCCGACGCCGACTGCGTTGAAGAGACCGACAGAGCGTGGCACCAGTCCGTAGGCCACCGTCCCCAATGGCTGCAACCCGGCGAAGATGGTCGCGTAGATGCCGAGCAACCTGCCCCGCAACGCAGGATCGGTGTCCGTCTGCAGCAGGGTGGTCATCGACGTGCTCACCGCCACGAAGGCGAAGCTGATGCCGACCAGCGCGGGCAGGGTGACCCAGAGCACCGCGCCGTGGGCCACCAGGAACAGGCTCGCGGCGTACACGACCCCTCCGACCAGCATGAGCTGCAAGCGCCCTGCCCCTCGCCCCATCGAGGCGATCGCGATCCCGCCGACGAGGCCGCCGACTCCTCCGACGCTGTACATGACCCCGAGCGCCTGCGGACCGACGTGCAGTTGGATTTTTGCCAGAACCGGCAGAAAGGGCATGTAGGACACCCCGAAGAATGCGAGCACCGATGCCCCGATCACGACGCCACGAACGAGCGGATCGGATCCGGCGACACGCAGCCCGGCGATCAGCTCGCCCCACGCGGTGGCGCCCGCCCGCCTCGGCAGAGGAGCCACGTCGGGGATGACCGTCAGGAGCACGACGATCGGCGCCAGATACGCGACAGCGAGAAACCCGAAACACACCGCCGGGCCGGCGAAACCGATCAGCAGCCCCGCCACCGACGGGCCGACGATCCGGGTCGCGCTCATCGCCGCGGCACCGAGCGCGACGGCGTTGACCACCAGATGGCGCTCGACCAGGTCGGCCACCAGCGCCTGGCGAGTGGGTAGGTCGGCGGCGTCGGTGGCACCGAACACGATCGCCACCACCAGGATCGCCGCGAAGCTCGCGTGGTTGGTGGCGACAAGGAGCGCGAGCGACCCGGCGCTCAGCCCGAGGAGCGACTGAGTGACCAGCAGGATCCGCCGCCTGGGGAGACGGTCGGCGAGCACGCCCCCCGCGAGCGAGAGAATCACCGACGGGATACCGTCCGCAGCCGCAACCGCCGCGACGGCGGTCGTGCTGCCCGTGTTGTGGTAGACGAGGTAGCCGAGGGCGACCACCTGCATCCAGGTGCCGAGCAGCGTCGGCCACTGCGCTGCCCAGTACCAGCGGAATGGCCGTACGCGCAGCGCCGGCGGCGGCCAGCGGCGTTCGAGGGTCGAGACCGGATCAGGCGTCGCGAGCTCCGCCTCCACGTCCACGCCCGCGTCCCTGGTCACACCCCCGGCGCCTACGCGGCGGCTACCGAGGCGCCGTCGGCGCGAGGCAGAGGCTGATCGTCGAGGAACGCGGTGATGAGCGCACGCTGGCGACGTGAGAGCTCGGGGCTCCATGCGTGGCCCGCCTGGCTGATGACGTCGAACGAGACGTCCGGCGCACCGGCGATGGCCGACTCGAGGCGGCGGACGTTGACGATGCGATCGTGCTCCGCAACCAGAATTAGCGTGGGACGCCCCGACCCGCGAATCTGAGCAAGGTCGTCACGGCGCAGCGCGTCGTGCAGCCACTCGCGCGCCGCGCGCGGATCCGCAAGCACCTGGTTGTCGAAGTTGGTCTTGGCGGCGATTGGATCGACATTCTTGCCTTCGACCATCAGCCGTTTATAGATATCGCTCATGGTGCGCTGGTGCGCGAGCCAGGTGATCCCCGGGTACACGATCGGCGCGAGCATGAAGCCGACCTGGATGTGAAACGCGCGACGCACCAGCCATGGTGCCACCAGCGGCGTGTGCAGGATCAGGCGCCCGGTCGCCTGCGGACGGGCGCGTTGCACCGCAAGCGCAACCGGGGTGCCGAGGCAGAGCCCGGCGACGTCGAACTGTTCCACGCCGGCATCCTCGGCGGCGGCGAGTGCGGCGCGAGCGAGCGCGGGAGCGGTGTGGCCGCCGTCCAGCGGCGCGGATCGCCCGAAACCGGGCAGGTCGGGCGCGACGATCGTTCGGCGCTGCAGCAGCACGTCGAACCAGTCGGTGAAGTTCTCCGCCGACCCGATGAAACCGTGGCAGAGCAGGAGCATCGGCCCGGTTCCCCCGGTCAGATAGCGCAGGCGCTTGCCTTCGAATGTCGTGAAACGTTCCTCCAGCCCGTTCACGACAGACGTCACTCGGTGTCGATCTGCGCGCGCTGGAGGCGTCCGCTGTAATCGATGTACACGGATTTCCACTCGCTGAACTCGTCGAGCACAT
>Ga0308309_10001802_pt1 | contig 12753 bp, 6 predicted proteins | sample HubBroMetageWFT5_FD_192491 | JGI IMG/M metagenome (GOLD analysis project Ga0308309, IMG submission 192491) | Warmed and freeze-thawed soil microbial communities from the Hubbard Brook experimental Forest, New Hampshire - Hubbard Brook CCASE Soil... | ecosystem: Environmental > Terrestrial > Soil...
TCCAGCCATGCTTTGCAGCGGCTCTGTGCAGATCATGGTCGATGCGAACGACTCTCCGCTGACAGTCTTCCTCGTCGGCGCGCGAGTGAGGCGCACCGAATAACAGGAAAGAACCTGCCAAGGTGGCTCCGACAAGGAGCATCTTTCTGATCAACGAAAATTCCATTTTGTATCCCATTAGCGTTTTTAACCCTCCATAGTCAAATAGCAGCTTAGGCCTAATAACCTTCACGTTAACGATCCGGGGCAACGGCAGCTATAGGGTAGAGGCCTTAGAAGGACTGGAGGCAACGCTGTAGAAACAACGGAGGGAAATCGTGCCTAGTAAGCCTGCAAAAAGGGATCGACTTCCATGTGGTACTTCTCGAGGCCGGCGCGGATGTGGTCGAAGGCTTCGTCCACGCTGTCGGCGAATTGCAGCATCTTGTACTCTTCTTCGTTGATCGTGCCCCAGTTGACCATGGCTTTCCAATTCAGGACTTTGTCCCAGTATCTGCGCCCGTAGATGAGGATGATGTTGTGCTTGGGCAGCTTTTGTGTTTGCAGCAGCGTGAGCATTTCCCAAAGTTCATCCATCGTGCCGAAGCCACCAGGAAAAACGATGAGCGCTTTGGCGATTTGCGCGAACCAAAGTTTGCGCATAAAGAAATAGTGGAAATTGAAGCTGAGCTCAGGGCTGATGTAGGCGTTGGCGAACTGCTCGTGGGGCAGTTCGATCGAGAGGCCGATGGACTTGCCGCCGGCTTCGCTGGCGCCGCGATTGGCGGCCTCCATGATGCCAGGACCACCGCCCGAGCAAATAACAAAGCGGCGCGGCCTGGGGCCGAGTGTCAGCGACCAGGACGTAATTTTGTGGGAGAGTTGGCGCGCCTCTTCGTAGTAGCGAGACATCTCGAGGAGGCTCTTGGCGTGGCGGACCTCGCTGCGGTGCCTGGACTGTGCCGTGGGAGAAAGCTTGCGGACATTTTCTTTTTTCAGCCGCGTGACGCGTGCCTGCGCGATTTCATGCGATTCGATGCGCGCGGAGCCAAACATAACGATGGTGTCGGCGATGCCTTCTTTCTTAAGCTGCACAAGAGGATGGAGATACTCCGCCAGAATGCGGAGGGGCCGCGCGGGGGTACTTTCGAGGAAACGGGGATCCTCATGGGGTGCTTTTGGCGCGTGCTGGGGCTTGAGCTTGGGCTGACCTGAGGACATGGGGTTTTCTCTCCGGAAGATGCAAACAATCATTGTAGGAATCGTAGGGGCTCGCGGCAACGTCTTCCGGCGTGGGTGCGTCGAATTGAGTACACTGCGGGAACCGGGCCTTTTTATCTGGGAGACGGAATGAAGCAAACTACCGGTAAATGCGCGTTGCTGGCCGTTGTTCTACTTGCGGGAGCGGGAGCGTTGCGTGGGCAGGCCCCCGAAGGGCCCATGGCCCCAAGGCCCGGCCAGCCGGTGCAGCAAGTGCCGCCGGACGCGCAGGCCAAGCTGAAGGTTCGCGTGGCGCTGGTGAACATGCCGGTGACGGTGCGCAATGCCAAAGGCGATATGGTGCATGACTTAGACGCCAAAGACTTTCGCATCACCGATAACGGCGCCGAGCAGAAGATTACGCACTTCGATCTCGGCGGAGACCCCCTTTCCCTGGTTATTTTGATCGAAACGAGTTCGCGCATCGACCCGATTCTTCCGGAGATGCGCAAGACCGGGATTTTGTTTACGCAGACGGTGATGGGGCCGGAAGGTGAGGCCGCTGTCGTAGGCTTCAACGACGCCGTGGACAAGCTGCAGGATTTCACGAGCGACGGCGATGCGATTGAGAACGTCGTGTCGCACCTGCAAACGGGAACATCCGGATCGAGACTCTACGACGCCATGGCCGTGGGCGTGGATATGCTGAGCGGTCGCAAGCCGCAGCCTACAGCGGATAACCCCGGCAGACGGCGCGTCATATTGGTAATGTCCGAGACCGTGGACAGTGGGAGCGAAGCAAAACTTGGCGAGGTGCTGCGAAAAGCGCAGCTCGCGAATGTGACGATTTACAGCGTGGGGCTTTCGACTACGCGTTCGGAGTTGCGTTCCGAGCCGAAGCACAATCAGCCAGCGCCGATCGCGCCTCCGGGTATTAATACTATGCCGCCACCGCCAGGGAGGGCGCCGAGTCCCGGGAACGAATCCACCAACGAGGGCGTTGATTTGCTCGGGCTTGCGATTTGGGCGGTGCAGCACGCGGACAACAAGGTGAAGGATCACGCCATGGATGTGGCTTGTACGGCGACGGGCGGGTCACATCTCTCTACGTATAAGGATCGGACGATTGAGAAGGCGATTGACGAGATTGGCGGGGAGCTGCACTCGCAATACACCGTCGGATACGCACCCACGGATGCGAATGACCTCGGCTACCACGAAATCAAAGTGGACGTGGATCGGAAGAACTTAAGGGTCCGCGCGCGGCCGGGGTATTACGTGGCACCGCCGGAAAGTTGACAACTTCTCCTCGAAGAGTCAAACGACTTGCTTCCAGTAGGTGACGTCCCGCGAGGCGAGGAGTGAATCCTTGCGGGCGTTCCAGCGCAGGAAGTGTGGCGTATTGGTATGCCGGGTGTGAGCTTCACGGCTGGCCCAAATTTCATGGAGCAGGAAGGCGCTTGGGGCGTCGGCGGAACGATGCAAGTCATAGGTGAGGCAGCCGTCTTCTTTGCGCGTGGGCCCTACCAGAGCGCGCAGCTCGGCCTCCAGTAGCATGTCCTGCCCTTCCCGCGGACGAAGCTGCACGATGAGGGTCACTGCCTCTTTCGGGAGCTTGTTGGCAGTGGCCGACCGGGGTTTGCCCGAACCGGCGCTCGCCCGGCGCGACTTGCGGAGACGAGCCGGTCTTTTCTTTGTTTTGCGCTTCGCCATCGTGGGCGGGATTCTACTCCAACTGAGCCGAAAAATCCCAATCCGCCACGGCTGCGGTTTTTTCGCCAAATGCGGGCGGTGCTGCCGCTCACAACTACTTCTCAGTCAGTTTCCGGCCGGCGTTGAGGCTGTCAAAATTCAGGATGGTGTTGAGAACGAGCGAATACGTGCCGCGCGTTTCGCCGCGATAGACGGGATTGATGGAAAAGAGCACGACGTGACCACTCCCCGTGGGCACGTCCACGACAGCGGGATGCTGCGCGATTTCATCGCCGCCTTCGACGAGTCCTGAGATGAGCAACTCCTTGCTGTCCGCATAGCGGAAGATGACGCGCGCGCGATTGGCTGGAGGAATCACGCGGAAATTGTTGTGCAGTTGCTCGTCAGTGAGGAGAGGATTTTCCCAGATTTCGGCCTTCGGCTCTTCGGGGACTTCGAAGCCAGGGCGTCCAATCGTAAAATCCGGATCGTCCGTGGTGCCGCGGCCGGTGGGACGCGTGTGCGTCTCTCCGCCCAAACGGCGGCCGCCGCGTGCGCCGGAAACGCTGCTTAGCGAAAAAATGGGACCGTTGTCGCAATAGGCGGAGAGCTTTTCGTCATAGCCGTAAGCGATGGGGCTTGCGGCATCGATGAGGCGCGTGCCCACGACGGAGCCGACAATCTTCATTTTCTGCGCGTTGCCGACGCTAACGCCATCGGTGAGCCCAATGGAAAGCGCAAAACGCGAAGTGTCCGTCGCGGTCAGAAGAACGCCGCCTTTTGCGACAAAGTTTTGGAGATTTGCGACGCCTCCCCAGCCAAGGCCGGGGCGCATGTCATCCGTCGAGTCGTTTTTGCCGACGAGGTTCGGCGTTTCTGGCGTGTTCTTCCACGGGAGCGGGTTGCCCCAGGCACTTGGCAGACCGTTGATGATGGCCGTCGGGCTTGAGAAGAATCCGACCGGCGGAAACAGAATGACGTCGTACTTGGCGTTCAGGTCGCTGGTCTTGGATATGACTTGCGTGCTGATGTAGTCGTAGGGAATGCCGAGATTGTCGAGCGCGATGCGCCACCAGCCTTCTGCTTGCGTGCTGAGCCAGGTATGGACGAACGCGACGCGCGCGGCGCGCACGGGGTGGGTCTTGACGCTTGGCATCGCGGAGGCCGGCATCGCCTGCAAACCCAAGTCGGAGACGGCGTCATTGAGCTGAGCGCGGCTGACGTTGCGAAGGAGAAAAGAACCGCGGCTGAACTTTTTGCCGCCGCTTTCGAAGGGTTCTTCGGCGGCTTCGATCGAAGCGTCGTGCAATTTGTAACGCAGCGTGGCTAGAGAAGGCTCGGCGTTGTTGTTGATCGCGTAGATCGTACCTTCGCCGCTTACGCCTGCTGGCGCATGGATTTCTTTCATGCGCTCCATCGCAACATCAAGCACTTTTGGGTCGGTGACGCGCGTTACTTGCACGCCGAACAGCTCGCCAAAAGTCCATCCGGTGTCGTCATAGGGCGTTTTCTGCGGATCGTCTGGGCTCCAGTATTGGTAGTCGAGGAGCGCGTCGGCGATTCGCGAGTAAGGCTGGTCCATTCGGACGATATAGCTGCCAGCGGGAAATTCGCGCGTTGTGGGAGCGGGCGGTGCGTCTTTTTCTTTCGCGTCTTTGTCATCTTTCTTTGGTTTCTTGGGCTTTTTTACAGGGAGCGTTACCGTGAAAGCCGACGTCGCGCGCGAGATTTCGACCGCTTGCTTTTGCAGCACGCGCAGCAGTTCGGCTTGCGACCCCGAGCGCGGATCGTTGGCCGGCAGAACGTATGCCGCAGGCCCTTCCGCGCCGGGCTTCGTCACAGACCGCTTGGCTTTGAGATAGAAATTTTTAAGGAAGAGGCGCTTGTTTTCGTTGAAATAGTGCAGTGAGGTGAGCAAACCAGTTTGTTCGTAGTTGTTGTTGTCGCGCTGGGACCAAAGGACCTTCGGCAGCGGGGGATTCTGCCGGTACCACGTGCGCGCGTATTCTTCGGGGTCGAGCGTGCGCGGCAGCGTGTCCGCGCCGCCGTTACCGAACGTTTCATAGAGGCGGCTGATGCCGTTGTGCATCGCGGCAATAAACATCAGATAGCCCGGCGACCAGGTATCAAAAACTCCGTGTGTGAAAACGCCCGGCATGCCGAACTTGGTCATGTCCGAGACATTGCGCCAGCCAATCATTTCCCATTCGTCGGTGAGAATTGGATCGACCCAGGCGTTGAACGGGCCGTCGCCGGCAGTGTTGTCGTATAGATAGGGGACGGATTCGTGCAGGTCGTGCAGGACCTGAGCCTTCCAGCCGACGTAAGTCTTGAGCACGTTTTCTGTGAGCTTCAGCGTGACACCCATCGCGTCGCGATTGTTGTCGTGCGCTACGTATTTACCCCAATAAATCAGCGGCGGATAAAAATCCTTGGGATGGGAGAGGTGCCAGCGATAGATGTCCACCATGCGGTCGCGGCCGTCGACCTCGACAACCGGCGTGATGAGCGTGATCATGCCGTCACGAATTTCGCGGATGTACGGGCTTTCATCGACCGCGAGGCGATATGCCAACTCCATCAGCGCTGTAGGCGCTCCCGTCTCTGGAGAATGAATCGTGCCAGTGATGTAGTAGACGGGCACGGATTGCGCGACGATGCGGTCGGCTTCTTCGTCGTCCATTTTTATCGTGCGGGGATCGGCTAGCTTTGCTAAGCGTGTGCGATTCTCTTCCAGGTTTTTTAGATTTTCGGGCGATGACACGGCCACTGCGATCATTTCACGGCCCTCCTCCGTCTTGCCAATGGAGAAGACTTTTACGCGCGGGCTGGCTTTTTCGAGCAGCCGCATGTATTTGTACACGTCTTCCGCATAGGGCAGGATTCCGGGCGCGCCGGCCACGTCACCGAGAACGGCCTCCGGAGTGGGAACATTTTTTGAGGCGGGCAGATAGTCGACGAGCGGCGAGGTAAAGAATGGTTGCGTAGTGTATTTTTTAATTTTCGCCGTGTACGCGTCGTCGACTGGCTGTTTCGGGTCGCGAGTTGGCGCGGTTTCGCCGTCGGCGAGAGCCGCAGTGGCGGCGATCAAGAGAAACAGCAACAGTGCGAAACTCCGCACAATATGGACGCGCGCTTCTTTATTCCGAATCATTTGGTTCCCCCGAAGGTTCGAAGTGGAGTGCGGATTGTAACGCACCTGCTATTGGGCGGCGACAAATGTTATGCAGACGGGCGAGGGCACCTCGATCGTCTGACCCGTTGGCGTTAAATTGCCCGTTGCGGGATCGATATGGAAGACAACGATGTTGTTCGACTCCTGATTTTCAGCGAGAAGGTACATACCCGTGGGATCGATGGCGAAATGGCGGGGCGTTTTGCCGCCGGTCAAAACCTGGCCGAGAGATTTCAACGTTCCCTTTGCTGGATTGATTTCGAAGATGGCGATGCTGTCATGGCCCCGATTAGAGGTGTAGAGAAATTTTCCGGAAGGTTGAACGGCAATCTCGGCGGCTTCCTTCGGGCCTGCATAATCCTTGGGCAACGCGGATATGGTTTGCAGCGACGTAAAAGCGCCATTCTTGGCTTGATAGGAGAAGACCGTCACTGACGATTCCATCTCGCTGAGCACGTAAGCAAATTTGCCATTGGGATGAAAGGCGAGATGGCGCGGGCCTGCGCCGGGCTTCACTCTCGCGAAGCCGGAAAGCATCGGCGTGAAGATCCCTTTGCTCGAGTCGAAGCCATAGACGATGACTTGATCGAGCCCCAAATCGACGGCGAGCGCGAAGCGATTGTCGGGCGAGGTGCCAATCCAGTGGGCGTGCGGACCTTCCTGGCGCTCTTTATTCGGGCCGGAGCCGGAATGCTGGACAAAGCCGCTGGCGGTGCCGAGACTTCCGTCATCGTGAACCGGGAACGACGCGATGCTTCCGCCATCGTAATTCGCGACCAGAACGAAGAAGCCGTTTTTGTCGAGAGAAACATGGCAAGGTCCCGCGCCGCGGGTGGGCACTTGATTGATGAACTTGAGCGCGCCGGTTTTCGAATCGATGGCAAACGCGCTGAGCGCGCCGCCCACACCTCCATTGAAATTGGCGATTTCATTCACGGCGTAGAGAAATTTGCCATTCGGGTGCACCGCCAAAAAAGAAGGATCGGCCGATTCCGCCGCAACGCCGATGGAGGTGAGTTGGCCTTTCTCCGGATCGAAGCGAAACGCGTAAATCCCTTTGCTGCTCGTTTTTGCCGTGTAGGTGCCGACGTAGACGATGTACTGGCTCTTCCCGGCAGGCTTCTCTGGCGTTTGTGCCTGAGAAAGCAAAAGCAGTGGCGCGGAGAAAAGGAATAAAACTGCAAACAAACGTCGCGTAATTTTCATAAGGGAAAGGATTCTAACACTAAGTGTTGGAGTTGTAGGGCCGCGCATCCCTTCGCTCGCGCTCAGAATAAAGCTGCACCTCTGCAAAGGCAGAGCCTCGGCTACTTCTTTTCTTCTTCCTGCTCTTCCTGCAGGACGGCGGCCGCGGCGACGGAGTCGCCATCTTCGAGCCGCAGCAGGCGAACGCCCTGTGTCGCGCGGCCCGCTTCGCGAATTTCGTTTGCGTGCACGCGAATCACTTTTCCGTCGTGCGTGATGATCATCACATCGGATTCTTCCGTCACCTGCAGTGTCGCCACGACGGAGCCGTTGCGGTCCGTCGTTTTCATGTTCACGACGCCTTTGCCACCGCGCGACGTGATGCGGTACTCCGCCAGTGGTGTGCGCTTGCCAAAACCCTTCTCGGCAACGGTGAGCATCAGCGTCACCAGCGAATCCTTGATCTGCTCGTTTTCGAGTTCCTCGAGATTCTGCGTGGTGACTTTGCCTTCCTTGGCGATGATTTCGAAATCCGGCTGGACGGCGTCCATGCTGACGACATAGTCGTCCTTGTCGAGGTCCATTCCGTTTACGCCGCCGGCGTTGCGTCCCATCGGGCGAACTTCCGTCTCACGGAAAAGGATGGCTTGGCCCTCGTGGCTGGCCAAGAAGATCATCTGTTTGCCGTCGGTGAGTTTCGCGCCGATGAGTTCATCCGAGCCATCCAGATTGATGGCGATGATCCCTGTCGAGCGCGGATTGGAAAATTCCGTCAGCGTTGATTTTTTGACCGTGCCGCTCTTTGTGGCCAAGAAAACGAAGCGGCCTTCTTCTTCGAGGTTTTGCGCAGCGACGAGAGCGGTCAGCTTTTCGTCTTCCTGGAATTTCACGAGGCTGGAAATCGCCTTGCCTCGTGTGGCAGCGGCGGCTTCCGGCAGTTCGTACACCTTGAGCCAGTAGACGCGGCCCTTCGACGTGAACAGCAAAATATAGCTGTGCGCCGAAGCGATGAACATGTGCTCGACGAAGTCCTCTTCTTTCGTGCGCGCACCGATACGGCCCTTGCCGCCGCGCGACTGATGCCTGTAGGTGTCCGCCGCGGTGCGCTTGATGTAGCCCGCATGGCTCACCGTAATGAGCATGTCCGTATCGGCGATCAGGTCCTCAAGTTTGATCTCGTCAACTTTGTCGACAATCTGCGTGCGCCGGTCGTCGCCGTAGGCTTTTTGAACTTCGCGCAGTTCCCCGGTGATGACCTGCTTCAACTTTTTTTCGCTCGAGAGAATTTCCTTCAGCTCGGCAATCTGCTCGCGGATGGACTTCAATTCCTTGAGGATTTCGTCGACGGAGAGCTGGGTAAGGCGGTGGAGCTGCAGTTCAAGGATGGCATCCACTTGAATTGACGTTAGACCGTCAGACACGGAGCGCGTAACTTCGCCTTCGAGCCCCGCGACTCGGTACTTTCTGCCATCCAGCTTGACGCCTTCGAGCTTTCTGGATTTCCCGTTCTCCGTGATCGTGACGTCCTGCTCGGAAAAATAGTTGAGCAAGTTTTGCTTGGCTTCCGCGCGGCTCGAGGAACCGCGGATGATGCGGATGACGGCGTCCAGATGATCGAGCGCAACCTGATAACCGACCAGGATGTGTTCGCGCTCTTCGGCCTTGCGCAGTTCGTAGCGCGTGCGGCGCAGCACAACGTCGCGGCGGTGATCGAGAAACAGTTTAATTAGCGGAATCAGGCCGAGCTCGCGCGGCTGGCCGGCCACGATGGCCAGCAGAATCATGCCGAACGATTCCTGCATCTGCGTGTGCTTGAAAAGATTGTTGAGGATGAGCTGCGATTCTTCTCCGCGCTTGATTTCGATGACGATTCGCATACCTTCGCGCGAAGATTCGTCGCGGACGTCGGCGATGCCTTCGATTTTCTTGGTCTGGACCAATTCGGCGATGCGTTCGATCAGCCGTGATTTGTTCACCTGGTACGGAATTTCTGTGACCACGATATTTTCGCGGTCTTTGCCGACTTCTTCGATGGCGGCTTTGGCGCGCATCATGAAGCTGCCGCGTCCCGTTTTGTAGGCGGCCTCGATGCCCTCGCGGCCGGCGATGTACGCGCCGGTCGGAAAATCCGGCCCGGGCACGATCTTCATAATTTCTTTCAGTGGCGTGTCCGGCTTGTCGAGCAGCGTCACGGCAGCTTCCACGATTTCGCGCAAATTGTGCGGCGGAATGTTCGTGGCCATGCCGACGGCGATGCCGCTGGCGCCGTTCACCAGCAAATTCGGGATGCGTGAAGGCAGGACGAACGGTTCTTCGCGCGTCTGGTCAAAGTTTGGAACGAAATCGACGGTTTCTTTTTCGAGGTCGGCGAGAATGTCTTCGCTGATCTTTGCCAGGCGCGCTTCCGTGTACCGCATGGCCGCAGGGGGATCGCCGTCGACGGAGCCGAAGTTTCCCTGCCCGTCGATCAGCGGGTAACGCATGTTGAAGTCTTGCGCGAGACGGACGAGCGCGGGATAGATGACGGCTTCGCCGTGCGGATGGTAGTTGCCGGACGTGTCGCCGCAGATCTTGGCGCATTTGCGGTAGCCGCGGTTCGAAGCGAGGCCGAGGTCGTTCATGGCCACCAGGATGCGGCGCTGTACGGGCTTCAGGCCGTCGCGCACGTCGGGCAACGCACGCGCAATGATCACGCTCATCGCGTAGTCGAGATAGGACTTCTTCATCTCGGCTTCGATATCAACCGGCAGCAGTATCGACTTGTTTGTTTCGTCCGCCATTTCCCCTCGCTGTGGCTTTAGTTCTCTGTTGTAGGGGCGCAGCATGCTGCGCCCTACAAGCAATATCTATCGTTTTGCGGCGTACTCCAGCACGTAAGCTTTCACCGAATCGAACGCGTCCGCTGCGTTCGTAAAACGCCGGGGCGCAAAGTGTTCTTCGAGTTGCCTCAAAAGATCGCCGCGCTCAGTATCAGTCGCAAACTCGATCGCTACTCCACGCTCGTTGTCAGGCGCATTCGTTGGCGTCGCGCGAAATTCGCTAACGCTCAATCCACGTAGCCCTGGCAGCGTTGTCCAACCCAACTGATAAATCATTCCGCGGCTTTCACTTTTGGCCGCAACACATAGAAAACAGCAATGCCAATTGCCACTACGACCGACACGCCGATCAGTTCGACCGTGAGAACCCTGTGCCAGCCTTCCGACGCCGAAGTATCACCAAGCCCAAGAGCCTCTCGCCAGTTTCGGAATTCATTCACCAGCCGCGGCAAACGAAATCCCGCAGTGCAAACCGACGCCAGCAGCAAACCCCAACGAATCGCGTTTCGAATGGAGCCCGCATCGGGACTGTCCTGCGGCGCCACCGATCAAATATCCAAATTCACGACTTCGAGCGCGTTTTCCTCGATGAACTTGCGCCGCGCTTCGACGTTTTCGCCCATCAGCGTGGTGAAAATATCCTCGGCGGCGACGGCGTCTTCGAGTTTCACTTGGAGCAGCGTCCGTGTGTCCGCGTTCATCGTGGTTTCCCACAACTGTTCGGCGTTCATTTCTCCCAGGCCCTTGAATCGCGTGATGGTGAAGTCTTTCTTCGCGTCTTCCACGACGTAATTGAGCACGTCGTGCACGTTTTCTTTGCTCACTTTGTCGCCGTTGCGCGCCACGGTGAACGGCGGCTTGTTGTACTCCTCGATCTGCTTCGCCAGCCCACGCAGACGTTTGTAATCCGCCGTGGAAGCCAACGCCCAGTTCACTTTTTGGTTGTGCGGCGGCCCGAATTGAATTTCGTAGAGGCTGTGCTCTTCATCGAAAGCTACTTTGCCTTCGAGCTTGAGTTTGGCCTTTTCGATTTCCTTCAAAAGTTTCTCGAGTGCTTTCTTGTCTTCGAAATCCGTCTTTTTCTCGAGGCCGCTCTCCGCAAGCAGTTCCACCAAGCCCTGCTCGCGCAAGCGCCGTCCCAATTTCGCCGCCGCGGCTTCGTACTCTTGGACATTGAGGAGAAATTTCGTCAGGCCTGCGCCTTCGAGAGACACGCCTTCTTTCGCCTTCACGACGTGATCTTCCGTAGCGCGCTTCATCAGTTCGTGCGCGAATTCACGTTCATCGCGGATGTATTTTTCAGTTTTGCCGCGCTTCACGCGGTAAAGGGGTGGCTGCGCGATGTAAATGTGGCCGCGATCGATCAACTCCTTCATGTGGCGGAAGAAGAACGTCAGTAGCAGCGTGCGGATGTGGGAACCATCGACGTCCGCGTCGGTCATGAGAATCACTTTGTGATAGCGCAGCTTTCCTGCGTCGAAGTCGTCCTTACCGATACCGGTTCCGAGCGCGGTGATGATGGCGCGAATTTCTTCGTGCCCCAGCATCTTGTCGTAACGCGCTTTTTCGACGTTGAGGATTTTGCCTTTGAGCGGCAGGATCGCCTGGTATTTGCGGTCGCGGCCCATTTTTGCCGAGCCGCCGGCGGATTCGCCCTCAACCACGAACAATTCGCAGCGCGAAGGATCGCGCTCCTGGCAATCGGCGAGTTTGCCAGGCAGGCCGCTCGAATCCATCGCTGATTTGCGCCGCGTAAGCTCGCGGGCTTTGCGCGCGGCTTCCCGTGCGCGCGCGGCATCGATGCACTTGGAAATGATGCGCCGAGCCACGGTCGAATGCTTGTCGAACCATTCACCAAGCTTCTCGTTGACGAGTTGTTCGACGTCGCCCTTGATGTCGCTGTTCAGCTTGCCCTTGGTCTGCCCTTCAAACTGCGGCTGCGGCAGGCGCACGGACACGACAGCCACGAGCCCTTCGCGAACGTCATCGCCCGTAATGGTCACTTCATCTTTTTGTTCTTTCAGCATCCCTGCTGCGGACGCGAAATTGTTGATCGTGCGCGTAAGCGCGGAACGAAAACCGGAAAGGTGCGTGCCGCCGTCAACCGTGTTGATGGTGTTCGCGAACGCGAAAACGTTCTCACCGTAGGTATCGTTGTATTGCAGCGCGATTTCTATCTCGACGGTGCCGCGTTTCCCCTCGATGTAGATTGGCGAATCGTGCAGCGTGGTCTTGCCGCGGTTCAGATGTTTGACGAACTCGCCGATGCCGCCCGTAAAGCGAAACTCGGCGGTCTTTTCCGTGCGTTCATCCGTGAGCGTGATTTTCAAGCCTTTGTTCAGAAAGGCCAACTCGCGCAAACGCTGCGAAAGCGTGTCGAAGCTGAAAACCGTTTTATCAAAAATGGTCGCATCGGGATGAAATGTTACACTCGTGCCGGTCTTTCGCGTTTTGCCGGTTTGCTTCAGCTTCGTAGTCGGCTTGCCTTTTTCGTAGGACTGTTCCCATACCGCGCCATCGCGCGAAATTTCCAGTTCGAGCCTGTCCGATAGTGCATTGACGACGGAAACGCCGACGCCGTGCAAACCGCCGGAAACTTTGTACGTGTCACTGTCGAATTTTCCGCCGGCGTGCAGCACCGTGAGCACCACTTCCGCCGCTGGACGCTTTTCCGTCGCGTGCATGTCCACGGGAATACCACGG
>Ga0308309_10001803_pt1 | contig 12748 bp, 4 predicted proteins | sample HubBroMetageWFT5_FD_192491 | JGI IMG/M metagenome (GOLD analysis project Ga0308309, IMG submission 192491) | Warmed and freeze-thawed soil microbial communities from the Hubbard Brook experimental Forest, New Hampshire - Hubbard Brook CCASE Soil... | ecosystem: Environmental > Terrestrial > Soil...
GACCACGGACCGCGCTTCCACATAAATTGTCAGCGTGATTGGATCGATCACCGGCGTGCTGGAAATCCCAATTTGCGGCGACAGGTCATTGCAACCTATCCTGCTGCTGCTGATCGGTGCTTCGTTCGGGCCCGCGCCGTGCGCGGCATCCACCAGGCTGGCCACCCACAGCGGCGCGGCGTTCGCGCCCGTATTCGAATCTGCATCGAACGCGTACACCAGATCCGCTTCGGTCGCCACGATGACAACGTTGTGCACTCCGCCTGCGATCGTGACCCCGTAGACATAAAGGGGCTGCGCATACACCTGGCCGGTAACGGGCATGGCAAACAGCTTTCCGAATTCGCCCAGCCTTACATTCGAAGTCGTCAAAATACTTTCATTCGTATTCTGCCCGGTGCGCGCCACGTCATTGTGCTGCGTCAGCACGCTGGTTTGCGCCCAACTAGGCGGGGCTGTCACGCATAGTGAGAGCGCCACAAGTATCAGACAAATCAGGGCATAAGAGATTGCAGGCTTCTGAGTACCGCATGCGAATGAAATAGAGGATGCTGTTCCCTTGGCTGGGTCGGGCATAGTACTACTCCTGAAAATAGGGTTCGGCCGTAATCCTGTGGACAGCCCGCGGGGCGGCAGTACGATACCATTTTCCGGTAAATTTCACGCCAGGAAAATTGCGTCGCAACCCCATTCGCCCGCGTGCACAAATCGAGGGACACTCCTGCGGAATTGTGTTTCACTCTCTAGGCTGACAACCTTGAGAGGTGCGGACAGCGTGTTGAATATTCGAGTCCCGGTCAAATCGTGCGGGGAAATTGAGCTGAAGCGACAAACGGGATCCATGCCGCATACAAAGTGTGACGCCATCAAATGTATCGTCGCGATGATTTTCCTCGCGCTCTCTGGTGTCACGCTCGCCGCCCAGCCAGTTCTGCCACACATCTTTTCTGATCACATGGTTTTTCAGCGGGATAAGCCAATTGCCATTTGGGGCTTAGCCGACCCAGGCGAAAAAATTTCAGTGAGCTTGGGATCGAACACTCGGCAGTCCGTGGCGAGCGGGGACGGCCGGTGGAAAATGATTCTCCCAGCCATGCCCGCGGGAGGACCTTATGTCCTGCGCGTCGAGGGCCGCAAAATCATTGAGCTGAAGGATGTGATGATCGGCGAAGTCTGGATCGCTTCGGGACAATCCAACATGACATACGCGCTGAGCGGCGCAACCGGTGGCGCGGAAGAGATTTCAAACGCGGCGAATCCGCAAATACGCTACTTCACTGTCCCAAAGCTGGTTTCGCTTGTTCCACAGAACGACACGCCGCTTGCTGCCTGGGAAGTATCTTCGCCCGCGACTGCCAGAAATTTTTCCGCCGTGGGCTATTTCTTCGCGAAAAAACTCTACGCCTCGTTGGGAGTCCCTATCGGGATCATCTTAAGCGCCTGGCCTGGAAGCGTGGGCGAGGAATGGACGGATTCCGATTTGTTGCGGCGTGAGCCCATCCTGCAACCCATTTTTCGTAAATGGGATGAGCTGCCGCCCTCCCAGAAGGCCGCCGCAACGGAGCCGACCGAATTCGCCCTTGAGTTCGATGATTTTGAATTATTGCCGGCCCCCGACGGATCGCGCCCGTCGATGCCGCTCAGCAATTTTGACGACGGCAGTTCCCGGACGCGTACGGGAGGCGCGTGGTCCTATGAATGGGAAAGCGCGCCGCAATCCGTTTTCGAACTTGCCGCTCCGGGGCGGGGAGGGTCAGGGTTCGCCGCGCGAGTAAACGGCAAGCTTGAGGGCTCTGGTTCATCCGCATTGGAAGCGAGTTATCATCAGGATCATTCCCCGGCTGAACTAAACGAATTCGCAGGCGTGAAATTCTGGGTTCGCGGCAATGGTTCGTTTCGGTTCCAATCCCTGCAACCGACGATCTACGATTATGACGATTACTCGACGGCCCTCCTGCATGCAACCCCGGACTGGAAACCCATCACAATTTGGTTCAAGGATCTGAAGCAAGACGGCTGGGGCGTGGTGATGCCTTTCACGCCAAACGCGCTCTCTGGATTTCGGCTGTCTATCCTGACCGCCGCCGGAGACGTTTCCCGGCCACCTTCAGGCCTGTATGAAGGCATGATCGTCCCACTTCAGGGATACCCAATCCGCGGCGCAATCTGGTATCAGGGAGAAGGAAATACGACGCGCGCCTTTCAATACAGAACGCTTCTGCCTGCTCTGATCGCCGGATGGCGAAAAGGTTGGGGAGAAGGTGATATGCCATTTTTGATTGTCCAATTGCCAAATCAAGGGGAGAGTCCGGAATTGGGCGATTCGATCTGGGCGGAATTGCGCGAGGCGCAATTGCTGACGGCGCAGACAGTCCCCAACACTGGTCTTGCCGTTTCAATTGACGTGGGAGATCCCAGGAATCTTCATCCTCCGCGAAAAGCTGAAATCGGCGAGCGGCTCGCCTTATGGGCCCTCGGAACAACCTACGCCAAGAATATAGTTTATTCCGGGCCGCTCTACGACTCGTTCCACGTGGAGGGCAACCGCATCCGCATCCATTTCAAGTTCACCGGATCCGGATTGCGGCCGCAGGGTCAACAATTGAATGGATTCTCCATCGCCGGATCTGATCGAAAATTCCACTGGGCGAAAGCGGAAATTGATGGCAACGATGTGATCGTGTCGAGTGAAGATGTCACCACGCCCGTCGCCGTCCGGTTCGCATGGGCGGATAGCCCCGATTGCAACCTCTTCAATGCAGAGGGGCTCCCTGCTTCACCCTTTCGCACGGATGATTGGCCGCGGGCCTCGCCACAGAAATAACGGTCCTGCCAATCAAGTTTCATTTTCGCGACTGCATGAGGTTGATCCCCAATTGTGCCACATCTAAAAAACGAATCATTGACATCTGTTTTTCGGACGTTAAAATTTATTGGTTGACGTAAACGTTTACCCAATAGGCCCATAAGGGGTGGGGCTACAGGGTTGTTCTTCGTTGGGCTTCGGTTGATATGGCCGCAACTTTTTCATTCGGCTGGCCGAGGTCCCTTTTTTTGTTTCATCCACACTACTTCAATCATGACGACTGTCCCGACCCAGGGACTCGTCCGGGAAAATCAGAGGAGCTCACATGAACCGCTTCGCGTCCGGCCTGCTGCAAATGTGTGTTTTGCTTTGCTTGGCTTTTATGGGAGCGCAATGCGCGTTCTCACAGGCAACCACCGGCTCGTTTGTCGGCGTGGTGAAGGACGCTTCCGGAGCTGTCGTTCCCCAGGCGCACATCACCGCCACAAATGAGGCGACCGGAACGGTATATCAGAGCGACACAGATTCGACTGGCCGATACGAGATCTTGAGCGTTCCGCCCGGCACGTACACACTCAGCCTGACCAAACAGGGTTTTGATCAGGCAAATACGAAAGGCCTCGTCCTGCTGATTGATCAGAAAGTCTCGCAGGATTTTGCGCTGGTCGTCGGCGCGGTTTCCACCGTCGCCACGGTCACTGCCGAGGCCCCTTTGCTGCAAACGCAGAGTATTGAAACGGGAGAAGTGATTGAATCGCATCAAATTCTTGACCTGCCCCTCCTGGGCCGCAACTTTTTGGACCTTTCGCGCCTCACCAGCGGCGTCACGTCCGGCAACGGAGGGAACACCCTCGATTTGTCCGTCAGCGGGGTGCGTGAGTTCGGCAACTCTGTCCTGATTGATGGTGTGGAAGCCACCGGAAACCGGAACAACGATACGAATCTGCGACCCAGCGTGGACGCGGTAGAGGAATTCAAAGTCTCCACCTCGGATTATTCCGCGCAATTTGGTCATGCGGCTGGGGGCGTGATTTCCATTCAGACAAAATCCGGCGCGAACGAACTCCACGGAGATGTCTTCGAGTTCTACCGCCCGAACGCAACCGCCGCCGATAATTATTCATTCAGCGGGGCAGGGCAATCGCCTGAACTCAGCCAGAACAATTTTGGCGGCACACTCGGCGGCCCCATCAGGAAGAACAAGAGCTTTTTCTTCCTGTCTTACGAACAGGAGCGCCTGCGAAATACGATTACGTATCTGGATTCTGTCCCTCCGCAAAACCAGATTACTTACAATCCGGATGGCAGCGTGGACCTTTCGAACCTCTTGGATCCGGGGAATGGATTGCCAACCACCATTTTCAACCCCGCCTTTTATGCCCAGAATTTCTATTCACAGCAATTTCCCGGCAACGTGATTCCCGCTTGCGCAACCGGTTTCGTGCCGGACGGAAGCTGCGTCAGCCCCGCCGGACTCGCCGTTTTGAAAAATTTTTTCCCGATGCCCACTCTCGCCGGGACGGACTATGGCTATTACAACAACTTTCTCGTCAACTCTCCCTACGCGTTTAACTCTCGCGTTGGAAGCGGCCGCTTCGATCAGGATTTTTCCCAAAAGGATCGCCTCTCGGTTGTCTATCATTACGGTGATTTCAATTCGTTGACCGACGACCCATTTCACGGTGCGATTCCAGTCGTCGGCGGCGGTGACGCGGACAGCGGCGACAAGGAAGACTCGCGAAGCCAGGAGCTTTCCGTTTCAGAAACTCATGTTGTTTCGGATCGCTTCGTCAATGAGGCCCGGTTTGGTTACAGCCGCTACCGGTTGAATCAACTCAGCCTCTTGGATGGCCAGAATCTCGCCGATCAATTCGACCAGCCCAACGTCAATATTCCAGGTTTCCCCCAAACTTCAGGTTTCCCGGTTGTTTACCTCGGCGCGGGATACGAAACAGGCGGCTCCACGTACAAGCCGCTATACTTCCTGGATAGCAACATCGAGCTGCAGGACAACGTAATCCTCAGTTCTGTCGGGAAACATGAATTTCGCTTCGGTGGTGAAGCCCGTTTTCTGAATTCTCATCCGAATTTCTCCCTCTTTCCCACTGGTTTTCAATACTACGCGGGCCCCTATATCTACGCGCCCAACGGCCCTCTGACCGCCGCCCAGGATTACACCTGCTGCTATAACGGAGGGGAAGCCTATTATCAGGGTGGCTCGGATATCGCGGATTTGTTGCTCGGCTTGCCGCAGACGGACCAGCTCGGACTTCAGTATACGAATCCTCATACGCGAAGCTGGGAAATCGCTTTCTATGGCGAGGACACGTTCAAGGTCACTTCAAAACTCACTTTGATTTACGGCTTGCGCTATGAGTACCAAAATCCCTTCACCGAAGTTGGCAACAATATGTCCAATTACAATCCCGCGACCAACATGATCCTCATCGCGGGACGTGGCGGAAACCCCTCGGCCTTGATGAATGCTCGAAAGAACGACTTTTCGCCTCGCGTCGGTTTTGCCTATAAGCTCACGCCCCGCACCGTCGTCCGCGCGGGTTATGGGCTCTTCTACACGCCTGAAAATGACGCACGCGAAGACGTCCTGACAAAAAATTATCCCTTTGCCGCCCAGCAAGTCTTTTACAACAGTCCTTACGCCTACCCTTTCCCTTATCAACTCGACGCTGGCGTTCCACGGAGCACCACGGTTCCACTCTCTGCGGGGCAATCTTCGATTGATCCGTCCACAATTCCTCAGGGTAGCAACCAGACCGTTTACTACGTGGATCCCAACCTGAAGACGGGATACTCACAGGTGTACAACCTGACCGTGCAGCAGGAAGTATCCTCCACAATGACGGTCGAAGCCGCCTATGTCGGTTCCATCAGCCGGGCTCTTCCGTACGCGATCGGAAATATCAACCTGAATAACCTGATCACCGATGAATTGGGGCACATTGAGGCTCAAGAGGCTCTCGGCTGGGGTACGTACAATTCCCTTCAGCTCAAAGCGACAAAGCGCGCCGGGAAGAACCTTACTTTTCTTGCCGGCTACACGTACAGCCACAATATCGACAACGGCCCCGCTCCATTCGATCTGGGAGTAAATCACAACCAGCCTCAAAATCCATTTGACCTCGCTGCCGAAAAAGCCTCTTCGGACTATGACGTGCGCCATCTTTTCGTTTACAGCGCCAGTTACAGTTTGCCCTTCGGTCACGGTCAACAATTCGGCTCCAATTGGGGCGCCGTGGAAAACGCGATGCTGGGCGGTTGGCAATTGAATGGGATTTTTACGGCGCATACGGGCACCCCGGTGAACGTGATTCAGAATGGAAATGACTCAGGCGAGCCGGGACTCCGCCCGAACCTGACAGCTAATCCCAACCTGCCAAGTGGCCAGCGCACTTTGCTGGAATATTTCAATACCAGCGCTTTTTGCGTCCCGAATGACACGACTTGCACTCCTGATACGCCATCCAATGTCCCGAACAGCTTTTTTGGAGACGCAGGCAGGAATTTGATTCGCGGCCCCGGCTTCGTGAACGGAGATTTCTCTGTGTTCAAGAACCTCCCGATCGGCGAAAGGCTCAAGCTCCAGTTGCGATTCGAGTTTTTCAATCTCACCAACACGCCACATTTCGCGAACCCGGGTGGCGATCTTTCGGCGGCATCATCGTTTGGTGTAATCAACCATACGATCGGTAATCCTCGAATTATTCAGTTCGCGGCAAAGTTCAATTTCTGATAAGACGGGAAGTGTGTATCCGCCCCGGCCTGCGATAAAGAAGTGGATCGCATTCAAATGGACGCGACGGCGCGGTCTGCCGCTCGCGTGTGTATTGCTCGCTGCCGTTTCCTTCTCCTTCCGCAGTTTTGCTTTGCACAAGTCCTCGCCTGAGGCCCCGGCCTCGATTTTTTATGTGGATGCCCAGTCGGGCGATGACCTCCACGATGGAGTAAGCCCCGCATCGGCCTGGAAAACTCTAGGCAAAGTGAACGCAACACGTTTCCACGCCGGAGATCGAATTCTTCTCCGCTCAGGTTCTGTCTGGCACGGGCAGCTCTGGCCCAAGGGCTCAGGCGAAGAGGGACGCCCGATCCAAGTGGACATGTATGGTGGCGGCGTAAAGCCGTCGATTCATGGCGACGGCCTCGCGGAAGATACGATCCTGCTGAAGAACCAGGAATTTTGGGAGATTCAGAATCTCGAAGTGACGAACACGGGCGCGGCGCCGGCCCTGCGCCGCGGCGTTCACGTGGCCGTCGAGAATTTTGGCGAAGCTCGCCACATCTATCTCCGCTCGCTCACAATTCACGATGTGAACGGCATCGATTCCTCGAAGCCCAACGGCGGGATTTCCTATACGTGTGTGGGCGACAAAAAGGCGAGCCGCTTTGTCGATCTCCGCATTGAGTCCAACAAGATTTTTCACGTCGATCGCAGCGGAATTTTCGGCTGGAGTGACCGCTGGCAGCGCTCGAAATGGTATCCCAGCCTCGGCGTCGTGATTCGCGGAAATTTGCTCGTGGATATCGGCGGCGATGGAATCGTCCCCGTCGCCACGGACGGGGCGCTGGTGGAGCGCAACGTCGTCAGGCACGCCAATCAGCGTTCGGAAGGATACAATGTCGCCATCTGGCCCTGGAGCGCGGACAACACGATCATCCAATACAACGAAGCCTTCGCCACAAAGGGCGAACGCGATGGCGAAGGATTCGATTCGGATTGGAATTCGCGAAATACAATCATCCAATATAACTACAGCCACGAAAACGACGGCGGTTTTCTCCTCATCTGCAACGAAGGCGGCCACACCCCGGAGGAAAGCGTGGGAAATTCCGGCACGATCGTGCGCTACAACATCAGCCAAAATGATCACACCCGCGGAATCAACGTCGCTGGTCCCGTCAAAGGCAGCCTGATTTACAACAATACGTTCTACGTGGGAAAACAGGACCGCGTGGACCTTTTGCTTCATTCCGATTGGCATGGATGGGCGGATGGCATCCGTCTCTACAACAATATTTTTTATGTGCTGGGAAGCGCGCAATTTTCCCATGGCATTTCGCGGGCGCCGGACGGGAAATACACCACCGCGCCTGGTTTCGGAAATAGCACCGGCACCGAATTCGATTTCAATCTTTACTTCGGGAATATTCAACCGGCGGCAGATCCGCACGCCTTAACCGCGGATCCTCGGTTCGTCGCCGCCCCCGAAGGAGTCGTGCTGGGGCGTCCCAATTTGTCCGGTTATCGTTTGCAGGCGGAGTCACCCGCGAAAGCGTCGGGCAGGGCTATCGAAAGCAATGGCGGGCTTGATTTCGAGGGAAATGTTTCGCCCTCCTGCGGCCTCACGGATCGTGGAGCCCTGCAAACGAACGATTGCGCCGGAGAGTCTCATCCAGGCAAAAGCAACTGACGTGACTTGCAGTTCGAACAACAGTTCTCAATTGAAATTTCCAGCCTTGCGAGGTGGCGCAAATGATCTCTCCCAGTCGCAGTAACTTGATTTGGCGGGCGCGTTTCCTGGCAGGCTGCTTCCTGCTGACCGCGCTTTCATTCCTCTTGCCTGCAATTCAAGCGCAAGGCACGGATCGGTTTCAACCCGACCGGATGGACACCATCCTCTATGGCGTTGCTTACTACCCGGAGTACATGCCTTACGACCGCCTGGATCAGGATGTAGCCCTCATGCAGAAGGCGGGCGTCACCGTTGTGCGCATCGGAGAATCCAGTTGGGGGCTTTGGGAACCCCAGGATGGAAAATTTGAGTTCGCCTGGATGGACCGAGTCGTCGAAAAACTACATTCCGCCGGAATTAAAATCATTCTGGGTACGCCAACGTATTCCATTCCGGCGTGGCTCTTCAAGGAACATCCGGAAATCATGATCACGAAGCTGGGCGGGCAAACCATTTCTTTCGGCATTCGCCAGAACACGGACCTCGCGAACCCAACCTACCGCTTCTATTGCGAACGTGTGATCCGCAAAATCCTCGAACACTACAAGAACAACGCGGACGTTATCGGCTTTCAAATTGATAACGAAACTTCATCCGGCGGCGCGGCAAACCACGACGTCCAGGTTGGCTTTGAAGAATACTTGAAGGCTAAGTTCAAGTCCGTCGATACCCTGAATAAAATCTGGGGGCTCAACTATTGGGGTCAGCGCCTTAATGATTGGACGGACCTGCCTCCACGCGACGGAATCATCAATCCCGGATGGAAGCTCGAATGGGAACGCTACTCCCAGTGGCTCACAACTGATTTCCTCGCCTGGCAAGCCGGTATCGTGAACGAATATAAAAGGCCCGGCCAGTTTATTACCCATGATTTTGCCGGACCACCGCGGCCGGAAGTGAATGAGTCCGATGTGGCGCGCAGCCTGGATATCGTGGCCGTGAATCCCTATCACGGCACGCAGGATGAATTCGATGGTGAGGGGTCTTCTTTTGCGGGTGATTACGTCCGCTCGCTGAAGGGCACGAACTATCTGATTACGGAGACGAACGCCGAAGCCATCGGCTGGGATTCAAGAAATCAATTTCCTCCCTACGACGGCCAGTTGCGCCAGGATGTCTACACGCATGTCTCTTCCGGCGCAAACATGGTGGAATACTGGCACTGGCATTCGATTCAATACGGTCAGGAAACATATTGGAAGGGGATCTTGGGTCATGATCTCGAGCCCGGCCGCATGTATGAAGAAATGAGCCGCACCGCTCACGAACTCCAGAGAATTGGGCCCGAGATTGCGAATATTCATCGCAAAAACCAGGTTGCCATTCTGTATAGCGACGATTCGTATTACGGAATTGAGTTCATGCCATTCAGCAGCCACCAGAATTATCGCTCGATCATGCGGCAGATGTACTCCGCGCTCTACCACGCGAATGTGGGGGTCGATTTCGTTCTTCCCGAAAGCACGAACTTGTCCGATTACAAAGTAATTCTGGTCCCTCCACTCTATATTGCGAGTGACGCGCTCCTCGGCCGCCTCGCCGACTACGTAAAGAACGGCGGAAATCTCGTCGTGGCATTCAAGAGCGGCTTCTGCAACGAGTTTTCGACTGTGCGTTGGGAGATGGCGCCGGGGCCGCTTCGTGAAGCGGTGGGGTTCCATTATCAGGAGTTTTCAAATCTGCGCGAACCACTTCCCCTGAAAGATGATCCGTTTCATGCCGGCGATCAAAATAGGGTTTCCGATTGGGCGGAAATGCTGATTCCTGATGCGGCAAAGCCTCTCGCGTTTTACGATCATCCCTTCTTTGCGAAATATCCCGCGATAACCCGGAATTCGTTCGGCAAGGGTACATTGACGTACGAAGGAACCGTGCTCAGCGGCAAATTGCAGGATGCAGTCCTCCTCGACGTTCTTCGTCAGGCCGATCTTGCCGGACCCGACCAGGACCTGCCTGCCCGAGTCCGCGTGAAGCATGGATTCAACGCAAAAAACAAGAAGCTGCATTATTTCTTCAACTATTCCAGTGTCCCGCAATCGTTCACCTATTCTTACGGCGCTGGCGCCGATCTTCTGTCGCAGATGCCTGCCGCGCCGGGGCAAACAATCAACTTGAAGCCGTGGGACGTCGCTATCATCGAAGAAAAATAAAAGCTTTTCACTTCAATTTCCGGAGGGCCTTGAAAATGATTCGCCGCCGAATGAGCTTCCTGTTCGTTTTGGTGCTCTTCCTTTCTTTCTCAGCGCAAACGCAATCTACAAATGTCTCCAGCGCGGATGTTGAGAAGCGCGTCGAATCAATCCTTCACTCCATGACCCTCGACGAAAAAATCACCATCATCGGTGGAATCGACACCTTCTACCTCCAGGCCATCCCGCGTCTCGGATTGCCCGCATTGCGCATGTCAGACGGCCCCCTCGGCGTTCACGATTACGGGCCCACCACCGCCTATCCTGCCGGAATCGCGCTGGCGGCGTCATGGGACGCGGATCTCGCGCGTCGCGTCGGTTCCAGCATGGGTAAAGATGCCCGCGCTCGCGGCGTGAATTTTATTCTTGCTCCGGGAATGAATATCTACCGCGCCCCCATGAATGGAAGGAACTTCGAATATTTCGGCGAGGATCCCTATCTCGCGTCTCGAATCGCAGTCGGAATTATCGAGGGGATTCAAGGCGAAGGTGTGATCGCCACGGCCAAGCACTTCGTCGCCAACAATCAGGAATTTGATCGTTACGACGTAAGCTCCGATGTGGATGAACGCACCTTGCGTGAAATTTACCTTCCCGCATTCGAAGCGGCGGTGAAAGAAGCGAAAGTCGGCGCCATTATGGACTCCTACAATCCCACAAACGGCGTTCACATGACGCAGAACGCCTACCTCAATACCGAAGTCGTCAAAAAGGAATGGGGCTTCGACGGCATCATCATGTCGGACTGGGGCGCTACGCACGACGGAGTCGCAGCCGCGAATGGAGGGCTGGATCTCGAAATGCCCTCGGCTGCCTACATGAACCAGCGCACCCTTCAATCGGCAATTCAGCATGGCGACGTTTCCATTGCCACGATTGACGACAAAGTCCGCCGCATTCTTCGCAAGGCTGTTCAGTTCGGCTTTTATGATCGGCCTCAGGAAGATCTCTCCATCCCGCTCTATAGCGAAGCGGGAAGAGCTGTCGTCCTCGAGGAGGCGCGCAGCGGCATGGTGTTGCTCAAGAATGAAAACGGAATCCTTCCTCTCGATAAAAACAGGCTGAAAACCATTGCTGTGATTGGTCCCAACGCGTACCCTGCCGTCTTTGGCGGAGGCGGCAGCTCGCTCGCCGCTCCCTTCAATTCCGTCAGCTTTCTCGAAGGCATCAGCAATTACCTCGGACAAAATGTCCACGTCCTCTACACCAAGGACGAAGTGCCGCTCGACGAAGTCGTGAAGAATACCGAGTTTCTGGTTTCTCCCGATGGCCCCAAAGGTTTAAAGGGCGAATACTTCAACAACGACAGCCTGGAGGGAACTCCCGCGTTGGTCCGCACCGATGAAAAAATTTCGTTTGATTGGAGCGATCGCAGCTATACGGACGACGGCCCAAAAGAAAATTTTTCCGCTCGTTGGCGCGGCGTCTTTGTTCCCAAATCAACCGACGATTATAAATTCTACGTTTCTGCCGATGATGGTGTGCGCCTCTATATCAACGACGTGAAGGCAATCGACGATTGGCAGCATCACGCCGAGACACTCGACACCTATTCGATCCATCTCGAGGCTGGCCGTCCCGCGACCGTGCGCCTCGAATATTTTCAGGGCGGTGGCAGCGCGGCGGTCCATTTCGGCGTAGTGTCCTCGGAACGTCCCCTCGGCGTTCACACGAAAGCCATCGTCGAAAAGGCCGATGCCGTGGTTCTTTGTGTCGGGTTTGACCCCAGTTCGGAAGGCGAAGGTTCGGACAGAACTTTTCGCCTTCCCGGCGGCCAGGATTCCTTGATTCAGCAGGTCGCGGCCATCAATAAAAATGTAATTGTCGTTCTCACGGCTGGCGGCAACGTGGGCATGAATCACTGGCTCGACAAAGTTCCCGCCTTGATTCACGTCTGGTATCCCGGTCAGGAAGGCGGGAGGGCTCTTGCACAAATTTTGTTTGGCGAGTTCAGCCCTTCCGGAAAACTTCCCGCATCCTTCGAGCGCCGCTGGGAAGACAACGCCACATTTGACAGCTATTACCCGAAGACCGGCGAAAAGCGCGTCGAATATAAAGAAGGTGTTTTCGTGGGTTACCGCCATTTTGACCGCTCCGAAGTAAAACCGCTCTTCCCTTTCGGCTTCGGCCTTTCCTACACTACATTCAAGTACGCCAATTTGTCGGTTACCCCCTCTTCGGCGGGTTCCAGCGCGCCTGTCGCGGTTTCCTTTGACGTTACGAACACTGGATCACGAGAAGGCGCGGAAGTTGCCGAATTGTATGTTGGAGATCCCCATTCGAGC
>Ga0308309_10001804_pt1 | contig 12748 bp, 9 predicted proteins | sample HubBroMetageWFT5_FD_192491 | JGI IMG/M metagenome (GOLD analysis project Ga0308309, IMG submission 192491) | Warmed and freeze-thawed soil microbial communities from the Hubbard Brook experimental Forest, New Hampshire - Hubbard Brook CCASE Soil... | ecosystem: Environmental > Terrestrial > Soil...
CGGTGAGTGGACAATACTCTCAGGCTCTTTTTTTGGGGTGCATGGATGAAGTCCCGGCTCGCACGAATCGCTGCAACTCTTGCTCTAGCTCTGTTGTTGATTGGATGCGCACCAATCGATTCGATCTTTCCACTCTACAAGGCAGACGAAGCAGTTTTTGACGACCGCGTCCTTGGCTCGTGGCAACCCGTAATCACCGATGCTAACGCTTCGGACAAAGACCAGCGGTGGACATTCTCACATTCGGAGGGCCACAAGCATTACGACTTCAAATGGAGTGCCGTTGGAGCAAAGGGCGGTTTCGTCGCCAAAATGCGGTTTGTCCGGCTCGGGGACAGTCTGTTCATTGACTTCGAAGGAGACACGGATAAACTCGACGACGACCCACCTAGAACGGGCAGCGTGGTTCCATTTCCAATGGTTCCTACGCACATGATCGGACGAGTTTGGTTGGAAAGAGATACTCTCCAAATCCGATTCCTCCATGATGATTGGGTTAAAAAGCAAATTGATAGGGGCACATTTTCGCTCGCTCACCTAGACGTAGGGATTAACCAGATATTGGCGGCGCCAACGGACGATTTAAGAAAATTCATGCAGGCGCACGCCGACGATACAGAAGCGCTCTCGAGCAATTTCCAGTTCGTGCGAGCGAAGTGAGCTGAGCAGCCAGTGCGATTGAACTACCCAACGGCAGTGAAACGATTGCCTTGGCTCAAGATGGCGACGAGGTGATCCGGATCGCTGGTCGGCGGCAGGCAAGTTTGTCCGGCGCAGACAACTGCCAGCGCCTTTTCGGCCGGAAGATGCGGAAGAGTTTCTTTGAGGGCGCCGGCCGGATTCGCAACCGAAGCGCCCGGCGTGATCCGCAAGACGGACTTGCCGAAACGGTAGACGCGGTGCGCGGCGGCTTCAAGAGCTTGCGCGGCGGGATCGTCCGGGCGTCCGGTGATGACGACTTGCAATGGATGGCGCGCAAAGAGCGCAGCGGCAAGGCCGTAAGTCGCGGCAAACATCCCGTACTGCTGCGCAATCCCTGCGAAGGCTTCTAACGTTTTCTGAGCAAAGTTGTAATAGCGCTCGTCGCCGGTATAAGCGTGCATACGAATCAACGCAATTGCGGCGACGGAATTAGCTCCCGGCGTCGGCGAATCCTGAAACGGCTTGCGGCGAACATCGAGCCCGCCCATCGGCGCGGCATCCGACGGCCGATCGAAAAAGCCGCCGCCCTCTGCGTCGCCATAGCGGTCGATAGCAAGGTCCATCGTTTTTTGCGCTGCGGCAAAGTAGCGGGGATCGAGCGTCGCTTCGTAAGCATCTAGCAAAGCAAGAACGCTAAAAACTTGATCGTCGAGCGAGCCGTTGAGCGCAGGTCCTCCCATGCGATGTCCGAACCCGCGCGATTCGCTCCACACTTCCTTGAGCATCCGGTTCATCGTGAGCAGAGCAAATTTACGGCAGTGCTCGCCCGTTGATCCGCCCAAAACGCTCGCCGCATCCAGATAAGCGGAAACAAACATCGCATTCCACGAAACATACATCGTCTTATCGACGAACGGCGTTGGCCGAGGCAGGCGCGCAGCCAGCATCTTTCCTTTGCCTTTGGCAATGATGAGGAGCACCGAGGTTTCGTCGAGGCTCAGCTGCTTGGCGATATCGGCAGCGCTGCGCGCAATCCACAAAACATTCTTTGCCGCATTGTGATGCATTTCGCCATGAAGCTCGACGTCGTAGTAAAGCTCCATGACGCGGGCTTCCTCCGGGAGCAACGAAGAACGCAGCTCCTCGAGCGTCCACGTGAAATAATCGCCGTCATCGTCGAGCGAATAGTCCGCATCCTGGCTGGCGTAAAACCCGCCATTTTCCTGGTCGGACAAGACTTCGTTCACCCAGCCGATAATGCCTTCGGGGGTTTCACGCAGAAGCGGGTTCTGCGTCATTTGCCAGCCGTGCAGATAATTGCGCAGCAGCTCTGAATTGTCGTAGGACATTTTCTCGAAGTGCGGCACCAGCCAGCGCTCATCCACCGAATAGCGGTGGAAGCCTCCCGCTAACTGGTCGTAAACTCCGCCGCGCGCCATCTTCTCGAGTGTCGTTTCGATCATCGCCAACAGATGTTTTTCTTTTGTCTGCTGGTAGCGCTCCAAAACCAAGTCAACGGCAGAGGCATGCGGGAATTTCGGGGCGCGGCCAAATCCGCCATTCTTGATGTCAAATTGCTGGGTGACCGAAGTAATTTGCGCGTCGACTACGCCGGGATCGAACTCCGCCCTCGCTCCCGTGAAGACTTCCGCTTGAGCGACCGCATCGGCCAAATGGTCTGCCGCCTTGACAAGATCGGCTCTTTTGTTCTTGTAAGAATCCGCGACTGCCAGAAGAATGCGCCGGAATCCGGGCCGCCCCATTTGATCTTCCGGCGGAAAATACGTGCCACCGTAGAAGGGTTTTCCATTGGGCAGAAGAAATCCAGTCAACGGCCATCCCCCCTGTCCGGAAATGGCGCTGACGGCAGATTGATATCGCGCATCGACGTCCGGTCGCTCATCGCGATCCACTTTCACGGCGACAAAATTCTCATTGATGATTTTGGCGATTTCGGAGTTTTCATAACTCTCGCGATCGATCACGTGGCACCAGTGGCACCACACCGCGCCGATATCCAGAAGAATGGGCTTATCTTCGGATTCCGCGCGCGCAAAGGCCGAGTCGCCCCATTCGTGCCAGTCGATGGGCTGGTGCGCCGCCGAGCGCAGATACGGGCTGGCGGAATCCTTCAAACGGTTTTCGGGATGTACGGACACGAAAAAATCCTTTCAGTTCGCGAAAGGCTGAGAGCGGGCGCCATCGTTGAAAGTACAGAGACGACTGCGGAAAGAAAAACGCGCGCGGCGACTCAGGCTACTGCACGATGTCTCCGGGGCCGAGATCGCGCGGATCGAGCGGCTTGCGCCCGGCAAATCCTTCATCCTGCCGATGGTAGAAACGGATGCGGTCCTCGCCAAGCTTCCAGCACAGATAGACATCTTCGTTGTCGATCACGGCGGGAAAATCAAGCAAGCCTACGTCGAGGTCCTTGATGACGCAGCCGGTTTCGAGGATGCGGTTCAGCGAAGTCTTCAGCGATTCAGCGAGCTGCTGGTGCTCCACGCGCAACGCGGCCAGCTTTTCGTACGGAACGATCACCCCGCCCATCATCATGATTCGCGCGGAGACCGCGGAAAGATCGTTTTCCAGGCCGGACAATTTCTTGCGGCAGTCCATGGCTTCCACGAGAAAGGGTTCTAAATCCCGCCGCGCGCGCTCCGCTTCGGTGAGCGTGAAAAGGCGCTGCTCCGGCTCGGGTGTGTCGTCCTGTCCCTCTTCGTCGTCTTCGTCGGCCATGATAGGTCCGTTCTCACTGCGCCTTTTGTGCTCTGCTTAATTTGATGCTAACGCAAACTTATGTTGTGGTCGAGCGCAATGCGCTTCTGCAAGGGTGCCGCAGTGGAAGCATTCCACTACCCGCCGATAAACACCATCGTACGGGACGGAGGCACGAAATTAGGGGAGTTGATCCGGTGCCCTTCTTCCTTTTCATCGACGACCGACCGGATGTAGTTTGTCACATCGTCGTCCGTCGCTCCTTCACGGAGCAGTCCGCGAAGGTCGTGATCCTCTTTGCTGAATAGGCAGGTTCGCACCTTTCCATCAGCCGTGAGGCGGATGCGCGAGCAATGGCCGCAGAAAGGCTGCGTCACGGGGGCGATCAGACCGATCTCACCGGGCGCGCCGTCGGCGAAGCGGTATTTCCGCGCCGTCTCGCTCCGCTCGTGCGGGATTTGAACGAGCGGCCACCGCGCATGGATTCGTTGATGGACTTCCGCGGCCGGGACAACGTGATGGCGCGTCCAAGTCCGGTCGGCATCCAACGGCATGAACTCGATGAAGCGCATAATCACGCCGCGCTCGCGTGCGAATTCGGCGAACGATTCCACCTCGTCATCGTTCAGCCCGCGAACCAGCACGGCGTTGACTTTCACGGGCGCCAGCCGCGATTTCTGCGCCACGTCGATGCCGTGCATCACCGTTCCGAATGATTTTGTGCGCGTGATACGCTCGAACTTGCCGGGATCTAGCGAATCCAGGCTGATATTAATGCGGCGCAGCCCCGCCTTGATCAAGCGTTCGCTCCGTTCCGCCAACAGATGGCCGTTAGTGGTCATCGAAAGGTCTTCGACACCGAGCGCATGAAGGCGCGCGATGTATTCTTCCACACCCGCACGCACCAGCGGCTCCCCTCCGGTGATTCGTATCTTGCGGATGCCAAGGTTCAGAAATATGCTGGCGAGCCGGTCCAATTCCGGCCAGGAAAGTATTTCGTCGTGGTCGCGGTAATTTTCAGGGTCGGCAGAGCGGCAGTAGACGCAGCGGAAATTGCACCGGTCCGTGATCGAAATACGCAGGTCGGTGATCTGCCGGCCGAATTTGTCGAGAAGGGTCATGGCACTTTTTCTAGTTGGAAGCGGCCGCCCAAATCCCTACTTTTCTGTTCCCCTAAAACAAAATCGCCCGATCCAAGTACTTGGATGCGGGCGTGCGACGGAAATATATAGTTTTCCGTCGAGTACGCTCCTTTCCAAGTTCGGGAGGCCCGGGCGTTTCCACCCGAACCCTGAGCACTGAGCCGCCAAAGATGCTGCCCCGTGCATCGCCCCGGATGCCCTGGGTTTTGTCTCCCTTAGGCAAACGGGGTCGGAGTAACTCCAACTAGTGTATGCCTGTGCGAAAAAGACTGCAATTAAGTAGAATCAGGTGAGAAATGGGCATATTGGCGCTAAATGCGGATGAGCGCGTGGCCGACGTTAGCTTTTCAGCCGACTCACTCAGCGTCACATTAAAGGATGGCAGGGTTATCAGTGTGCCTCTCGCCTGGTACCCAGAGCTCCTCCATGCCACTCCCGAACAACTCAGTAACTGGAAGATCGCCGGTGGTGGCTATGGCATCTACTGGCCCGACCTCGACGAGGATCTGAGTACTGAGGGCCTCCTACGAGGCGCGCCTGCACCGCGACATCCTGCAACCCCCTGAGACATCCGCGATTTCTGGCGCGCGGTGTGTGATAGAGTTTTTGCCACGCCATGCGGATCTTCGTTCTCGGGGCCGGAGCGACCGGCTCACTTCTGGCAGAACTGTTGCTACGTCAAGGACATACGGTCTGGTGCGGTGACCGTGACCCCGCTCGTGCGCGCCGTTTTCTCGGCGAAAAAAGCACGATTGCCGTCGCCGAGGTGAACGCAAGAAACATGCTCGGCATCGTCCGCGCGGCGCGCGGCTGCCAGCTCATCGTCAACGCCTCGGCAAGCGTCTTTAATCAGATTGTGATGCGAGCGGCGCTTCGCCTCCGCGCGCATTATCTGGACTTGAGTTCCCACCTCACTCGCAACCCCTTCAAGGCAGAGCAATTCTCCTACGCGAAACGCTTTGAGGGAAAAAAAAGAGCGGCGCTGATCAATACCGGCGCGGCCCCAGGTTTGACGAACCTGCTGGCCAAACGAGCCGCGGAAATGCTCGACGAAGTCCATTCCGTGCACATCCGACTCTACGAAAGCACGGAAAGCGACGACCCCATATCACAATGGTCGCCGGAAGTGTCGTTTGACGAAGCTATCTCCAGCCCGCGCGTCTACCGCGACGGAAAGTTCCGCATGTTAAAGCGCTTCGCCGAGCTGGAGAAATTTCGCTTTCCCGATCCCATCGGAAGCGCTAACGTCGTGCTCGCCGCACAGGATGAAGTTGCCACGCTTCCCTACTTCATACCCATGCGCAACATGGACGTGAAAATCGGCGGTAACGAGTTTGACCGGCTGCGACGCTGGTACAAACAGGGAAAACTCACGAAGTCGCGCGGCATCGTGCGGCACCGGTTTCCGCAAACTTCGTCGCCGCGCATGATCGCCAACCTGATCCGCCAGGGTGTTCTGCAAAACGCTCGGTTTTCAGCCGCCGTGCTCGTTCGCGGAGTGAAACGGGGAGCAAAGGAAGATCAACGTTTGCTGATCCGCACCGACGCGATTTTCCCGACGTTGTACCAGATCCGCCAGCAGGGCCGTTACACCACGCCGGTCGCCTATGCCACCGCTCACGTCGCGGCGCTCTTCATCAAGTATTTTCCGCGCGAATCGGCAGGGGTGTTTGCTCCTGAAATGTTGCCTCTGGAAATGCGCCGCGCGATCATCGCGGGAATCCGCTCTCACAGCGTCAAGATCACGCACAAGACAACCGTTATCAAGCACGAAGGCGAGGACGGCGAACAGTTTTAATTCGCGTCGTTCGTTTGCTGGCAGCTATGGCCGCGCCTCGAACACCAGATTGAATGGCGTTTGCGTCGCACGACGGAATCGCGTGAAGCCGCCGCTCGTCACGACTTCCCGCAAGCGCTTCTCTCCCGCCTGGGCCCCAAGAGCCAGTCCAACTTCCTGCGACAGCGAGGCCGGCGTGCACAAAAGTGTGGACGCGCCGTAAAACGCGCGGCCAATGGGATTGAGATTGTCCTCGAGCTTGTCGCCCGCGAACGGCTCTACGATCATCCACGTTCCGTCCTTCTTGAGCCTGCTGTGCACGTGCGCAGAAGCGCCCGCGGGATCGCCCATATCGTGCAGGCAATCGAAGAAGGTCACGAAGTCGTAGTCTTTGCCTGGAAAAGATTTCGCGCTGGCCACTTCAAACTTGATGCGGTCGCCCACGTCGGCATCACGCGCGCGCTGCTTGGCAGTCTCAATCGATTTGTCGTGGTAATCGAATCCGAGAAACTCGGATTTTGGGTACGATTTCGCCATCAGAATCGTCGATGCGCCCAAACCGCAGCCCACGTCGGCGACGCGCGCCCCGCTTTTCAATCTCGCGTCGACACCTTCGAGTGACGGAATCCAAGCGGCAATGAGATTCGCAGCGTAGCCGGGGCGAAAGAATCTCTCCGTGCCCACAAAAAGCTCGGCGTGATGTTCGTGCCAGCCGAGGCCTTCGCCTGTCTTGAATCGCTCGGTAAGCGCTTCCTCCGCCTTGATCGCCGCGAGCGCCGCTTGAAACGCACCGGGCATGAACGCGGGGCTATTATCGTCCGCCATCGCGAACGCCTGTTCTTCGCTGAGGTGAAATTTCCCCGTCGCCGGATCGTACGTCACATAACCGCCGGCGGCTTGCGCGCTCAGCCACTCGCGAATGTAACGCTCAGCAGTCCCCGTGCGCTTCGCTAGTTCCCCGGCGGTTTGCGGACCGCCCGCCGCGAGGGCCTTGTACAAACCCAGTTTGTCGCCGATGCGAATCAGCGCCGCGTTAAAACGTCGCGCCAAAGTCGACCAGCGCCCTCCCAAGAAACTCATTGAGCTTATCCGGATTGATAGCCATCGATTCCTCCGCCAGCTAGATGATTGGTGGGCCGAACAATTGCTGAAACTCTAGCCAGGTTCCCGCGCCTCTCAAAAGCAAGGCGCGGGAACCTGGGCCGATTCAAATAGAAGAGTAGATTAGTCTGCGGAAACCGCTTTGGCGCTTCCGGAGTAGTGGATAGTGATCAGGAATCCGTTCGTGCCGTCGTAGGAAAACTTGTGGCCGTCGCCCTCGAACGCTTCATGCTTGCTCTTCCACATGCGGAAGCCATCGTTGGATTGGGCACCCCAATATTTTAAGTTGTGAACGATAACTTCGTGGCTCGGATTGTCACCGGCGACACGCTCCAGGAGGACATCGCCGTTGCCATTTTTCATTTTGGCATGGGCCACGCCAGCCTTTGTGTCCACGTTCCAGGAAAATGCTGCAGTCTCCACTCCCTTTTTCTGCCAGGGAATCGGATAAAGTTGGCCGAGGACGTCAGCCAATGCGGCTTGCTGCTCTTTGCTAACGGACGGGTCGAAGTTCACCACCAACCAAGAGTCCTTGCCGGTGCTCCAGTCACTGCCTAGATCGGTAGCGATCCAGACCTTGGCGCCATCCAGCTTGGTGTCCTTGTAATAGCCTTTGTCCACTTTGAGAACGAGATTCGCGCGGCAGAAATGTTCTTCTGCGTGGTGCTCGCCCATTTCCATGTGATTCGTGGAATGGGTGTTGAAGTAGCAGGGACAGAACATGTCACAGCTGCACGCCTCGATGTAACTGGCGGTCATATCAAAATCGGGTTTGGAAGATTTCTCCTGCGCGGAGGAAGTGAAATAGATAAGGCTGGCGGCAAGCGCGAGGAGAGGAAGCAAGAGCAGACGGGGTAAACGCAGCATGATCCCTCCTGAGAGATTGTTGAGAATGGGGCCTAACCAAGATTGAAGTGAGTCTACTCCCGAGATTATGCGCGAACAAGAGGCAAACGGGTTTGACCTCAGCAGCAGCGGTTGGGCCGGGAATAGCGGCGATTGATTTGCTCGACGTAAAACTCTTCCGCGCTCAGTGTGCCTCGCCCCGCGTCTTGCCTGCCTTTTGCGCGCAGATAACGCTCATACGCAGCGTCGCCGCACCACTCCCGCAAGCCTCGCCAGAACCGCCGGAGCGACCGCCTAGCGAATTTTGCCGCCCGCTGCATCTGCGTCAGTCGTCTCCGTGCACGGCGCCTGTAAATCCTGCGGCCCACTGCGTTGCAACATACGGGGCTTCGTGCAGCACTGCCTCACGGTGCCCTCTCAATATCGCATACCACTGGAAGAGCGCTTCCACGAGCAACACCAGAATCATCAGCGCGAGTACTCCCGTTACGGCGGCATCCAGCCGCTGATTGAAAATCAGCCGCTGCGTCTCGGCAATCTTCGCCGCGGGAATTTGTCCGCTGGAAATCGCAACGGCGAGCGAATTCGCTTTCGAAAGAAATCCGAGATTGAGATTCGCATCAAATATTTTCTGATAGCTCGCCGTCATCGTCACCGCAACCAGCCACGCCATGGGCACCAGCGTCACCCAAATCCACCGCAGCCGCTTCATCTTTAGCAGAATCGTCGTGGCCACAACCAGCGCCACCGCCGCCAGCAACTGATTCGCAATCCCGAACAGCGGCCACAATGAGTTAATTCCCCCCAGCGGATCAATGACTCCCTGATAAAGAAAATAGCCCCACATTCCAACGATAATCGCGCTCGAAAGCAATATCCCCGGCATCCATCCGGTGCGCGCGAACGATTTCCACGCCCGTCCTCCAAGCTCCTGCACCATGAACCGCCCCACACGCGTCCCTGCATCAAGAACGGTGAGGATAAACAGCGCTTCAAACATGATCGCGAAGTGATACCAGATGCTGAGCAGCCGCTCGCCGCCAATAGTGCTCGAAAAAATCTGCGCCATCCCAACAGCTAGCGAAGGGGCGCCGCCCGCCCGATTGAGCAACGTTTGCTCGCCCACGGAGTGCGCAAGCTGCGTCATGGTCTGCGCGTCGAGCTGGTATCCCCAGGAGCTGATGGTGGCGGCCGCAGCCTGCGGCGTTCCTCCCACGATGCTCGCCGGACTGTTAATCGCGAAATAGACGCCCGGCGGCATCGCGCAAGCCGCGATCATGGCCATCACTCCGACAAACGACTCCAGCAGCATCGCGCCATAGCCGATCACCCGTGCATGGCTCTCGCGCAGAATCATTTTCGGCGTGGTGCCCGAGGAAATCAGCGAATGAAATCCGCTGATCGCGCCGCAAGCAATGGTAATGAAGCAAAATGGAAAGATTTTCCCCGCGAATACGGGGCCTGACCCATCGATGAATCTCGTGAGCGGCGGCATCGCCATGTGGGGCCGGACAAACAAAATTCCTGCCGCAAGCGAAAAAATGGCACCCGTCTTGATAAACGCGCTCAGATAGTCGCGCGGCGCGAGAAGCAGCCAGACCGGAAGAACTGCGGCCGCAAAACCATACGCGATAATTAAGAACGCCAGCGATACCCCGCCAAACGTAAATGCCTGCGCCCACGAAGGAGACGCCGCCACCCACTGCCCCGCCACCACCGCGAATAACACGAGCGCAACGCCGAACAGAGACGCTTCCAGAACGCGTCCCGGCCGGATAAATCGCAAATACACTCCGAGTAGCAGCGCGATGGGAATCGTCATCGCCAGCGTAAACGTCCCCCACGGGGAGGATTTCAGCGCATTCACCACAACCAGAGCAACCACCGCGAGCAAAATCACCATGATCGCCAGCACGGCAATCTGCGCAATGAATCCGCCGCGAGCGCTTACTTCCTCTCGCGCCATCTGGCCGAGCGTTTTCCCGTCGCGCCGAATCGAGCAGAACAAAATAATGAAGTCCTGTACGCACCCAGCCAGCGCCGCGCCTGCGATGAGCCACAGCGTTCCCGGCAAATAACCGAATTGGGCCGCGAGCGTTGGCCCAACTAGCGGCCCCGGCCCGGCAATTGCCGCGAAATGGTGTCCAAACAAAACCCACTTGTTGGTAGGAACAAAGTCGCGTCCGTCGTCGTGGATCTCCGCAGGCGTCGCGCGCGAATCATCCAGCGCCAGCAATCGCGCCGCGATAAACGCCGAGTACAAACGATACGCCACCAGGTAGCAACACACCGCCGCAACGACGAACCACGTAGCGTTCAATGCCTCGCCGCGGTGCAGAGCGATCGCGCCCAAAGCCCCGGCTCCGAGCAGTGCGACGCAAAGCCAAGCGATAAATTTGAGGATACCCTTCATTTACCCGGACTGGTTCCTGAACTAGCACGGATGAATTGCGCGGTGTCCTGCTTCAATTTCGCAAGCGAAGGCATATGCGCGTACACCATGTGCCCCGATTCGTAATACGCCCCGCTCAAATGGCCGCGCAACGAAGGGTCGAGCCCAAGATGATCAAACGTATAGTCCGCCGCGAAAAACGGCGTCGCCAAATCGTAATATCCCTTCGCCACGAACACATGAAGAAACGGATTCTGCGTCATCGCGCTGCGCAGTGTCTCTCCCACATCGACGTAGCGATTCTCGTACGGCCTGTAACTCCACGGATTCACGCGCCCGGTCAACACTTCGTACGGCAGGTCGCTGTCAAATTTCAAATCGCCCCGCACGTAGTCGTTGAGCGTGGCTGTATATGGCCCAATGATCGCTGCAATACTCGGATCGTACTCCGGCGAATCGCCAGCGGCGTCGCGGTCAATCCCCGTAAATCTCCCGTCGATGCGGCCCACCGTGCGCCGCTCGCTGCGCAGCAGTTCCTTCGTGAAGCGTTCGATTTCCACGCGCATGTCGGTACGCTCGATATAGTCCGTGGAAAGCCCCGTAAGGCGAGCAAGTTTTTGCACTATTTCCGTATGTTTCGCGCCAGGCAGCGCGTCTCCCGCCATAAGCGCGTTCGTGTACTCGCCTTTCGCAAAGTTCTCCGATTCCTCGACGGCTTTGTGCAAGTCCCCTTGCAGGTCCGCCGCTAAACGCTTGTGGTACCACGCAATCGCGGTGTACGTCGGCAGGTAAAGAATGTAGGGCAAGTCATTGCCCGTATTGAACTCCGCGGTCTCGAAATTCAGAATCGTGGAAACCAGAATGATGCCATTCAAATACATCCCGTAGCGCTGCTGCAAATAACCGGAAAGCCCCGCGGCACGTGTCGTCCCGTAGCTTTCGCCGGCAAGAAATTTCGGCGAAGACCACCGCTTGTTGCGCGTCGCGTAAAGCCGGATGAAATCGCCAACAGAGCGCACATCTTCCTGTACGCCATGGAATTGGTCGGCAGATTCACCCGGCGCCGGCCGACTATACCCCGTAGAGACAGGATCGATGAAAACCATGTCTGTGACATCCAGGAGGGACGACTCGTTGCCCACCAGCTTATAAGGCGGCGGCAGCAGCGCACCCGCGTCGCCCATTTCCACGCGCCGCGGGCCAAATGCTCCCAGATGCAGCCACACAGAGGCCGAACCCGGCCCGCCATTAAACGTAAACATGATCGGCCGCTGCGCCACCTCGGTCACATCGTCTCGCGTGTAGGCCGTATAAAAGACGCTCGCCTTCGGCTTCCCTTCTTCGTCTTTCATCACCAGCAGGCCGGCCGTCGCCGTGTACTTGATCTCCTGCCCGCCGATCCGCGCCGAGTGCTTTGTCTGCACCACCTTGTCTTCGGGAGGAGCAGGCGTTTTTTTCTCAGCGTCCTTCGGCGCCTCGCCAGCTTTCTCGCCCGGCTTTTGCGCAGGCGGCGGAGCCGGCGCCGTTTGCTGCGCGAACGCGAACGAAGTGCCAAGCACAATCAGTGCTGCGCAGCTCAATCCCAGATGGCGACATTTCATCGGCGATATGCTCCTCTTGGTCGACGCGCAGAAATCGCAGAACGTCCCGCGGCATCGTATGCGAGTCCCGTAGCTTCGTCAATCCAGGCACGCCTCGCCGCTCGCCTCCGCAGCTTTGTAATTTCTCTTGTACCGCGCTGCTGTCTCTATAGAATGCTGCCACGACACTGACCTCTTTTGCTTCTAGGAGCATCCATGCGCCCAGCCTGTCCACGGCTAACTGTGTACCTGAGCATTGCCGCGTTCCTCTTGCTATCGCCCATCGCCGGCGCACAACAAAAAGAAAACCTGCCTCATCCCAAAACGCTTCCAGAACTGCAAAAAGCGATGAAAGATGTTCTCGACAAAGCTCATTTCCCCGGCGCAGGCGTCGCGCTGGTTTCCAACGGCGACTTGCTCTGGTGCGGCGGATTCGGAAAAGCGGACGTCGCCGGCGGCCGCGACGTCACATGCGACACGGAATTTCGCGTCGGCTCCATCAGCAAATCTTTCGTCGCGCTTGCGCTTCTGAAGCTGCAGGAAGAAGGAA